>Ga0209018_1002834_pt1 | contig 11653 bp, 12 predicted proteins | sample YNPBryBLVA2012_FD_185814 | JGI IMG/M metagenome (GOLD analysis project Ga0209018, IMG submission 185814) | Anoxygenic and chlorotrophic microbial mat microbial communities from Yellowstone National Park, USA - YNP Bryant BLVA 2012 (SPAdes)... ...
GGTTAGCGTCCTTCGGCGCGCCTACCCCTGCGATCACGACATCGTAGGGCGCGGCGACCGGGACCTCGTACAGCCGCCGCGCGCGCGCTACCAGGGCATCGTGCACGATGTCGGGCGGGCCGCTCCACTGATCGACCACTTCGTTGTTGCTGTTGAGAATTACGTTGTTCACCCAGCGCAGGCCAATCATCCTGCCCGCCTGTCGCACGAACTGCTGGAACGGGTTGCCTTCGATGTTACCCAGGCGTGTTCCCGGATGATCCAGGTAGCGTGGCCCGTGTGTGGCAGCAATGGTATCTGGCCCGCCACAGCCGATCACGACCGTCTTGGCCCCGCCGGAATAACCCGCGTACTGATGCGGCTCGACAACGCCCAGCGCGACGACCAGCGTCCCCGGCTCGACCAGCCGGGCGTTCACCTGCACCGGGATGCCGTCAATCTCGCCTATCGTCATCACCTGCGTCGGATCATGGTCATAGACCGGAAACCGCTCCACAATCTCCGGGCCGAGTTTGGCGAGTTTTTCTTTCATTGTGCTGGGCCGGTGCATCCCGACGGCACACAGGAAGGCAATCTGGTTCTCGGCCACACCGCGCTTGACTAATGTCCGCAGCACTCGCCCGGCCAGTTCGCGGTCTGGGCTGGAACGTGTGGCATCGGTAAAAACAATCACCACGCGCTCCGCGCGCCGGATAGCCTCGTCATAGGAATAAGGCATACGGGTCTCGTCGTCATCGTAAGGGGACAACGTTTGCCGTCCGGCAGCGACATCGATTTCCCACCCCGGCGGCGCAGTGAAGGCCAGGGTCTTTCGACCAAAGTGTAGCGAATACAGGCGGCTGGTCATGTGGCAAAAACACTCCCCAGGTGCGGGATCAACTCGGCTGGCGTTTGGACAGGATCGGCGCAATCCAACAGCAGATATACACCCGACTCGCGCGGGATGGCGTGTGAACCGCTGGCGATGCGTAACTGCCGCCCGGCAACAAGCTGGTATCCCCCACGTACCGGCATGTGGCCGGATACCAGCACACGCTGCGGCGCCGGAGCGCCCTCAGACCACACGCTCAAGAACCGCTTCAGCACTTCCCAATAAACATCTTCGCTGACATCCCGCTCATTCCGGGTAAAAAATGCCTCCCATAGCAAATTGAAGTCCGCCTGCCGCGTGTTAAGAATCAACAGGCGCAGCAGATGATCATAGCGCGGATCGGCGGAGTCCGTCACAGCCAGATAATAACGAACCTGCTCGTCGTAATCCAGTCCGGTCGTCCTGGCGTAGACCGCCAACAGGTCCTCACGGCTGTATTGGGCCAGTTCGGCGTTGGCGCGGGCAATCAGATCGGCATGACTGAACACGGCCAGGCGTTCCATATTGACCGGCAGCGTAGCAATCGCTGCTGCGCCGGCATGATTGAGCATGACCCCGGCCTTTGTACGCACGCAGAACGGCAACCCGTCTAGAAAGGCGATCAGGCGGTTCCGCGTTTCCTGCCCTACAGCCGCCAGGGCTGCCTCAAAGCGCGGTGTGTAATCGATCTCTCCCCGGCTAAGAGGGATGCTATACAGATGCGGCATTTCGTGATTGCCCAACAGCATCATGATCGCGTCCGGGCCATAGGTCTCTTGCAACCGCATCACATCCAGGATCATTTCCAGACTGCGGTCCATATGGACGGCGCTATCGCCGTGAATGAGGTCGCCACACAAGATCAGGCGGTCTACCTTACCCTGCTCGTGTAGTCGAAAAAAACGGGCGCGGTAGCGGCTATAGGCTTCCCAGTCGCCGTGCAGGTCGGTAACAATCATTGCCCGACCCTCGGTCAGATCGACGATTCGCGGTGGCATATCAGCCTCCCGGCGTACCCCCCTGACAAAGATAGGGCGATCTCCGGTGGCCCGGAGATCGCCCTATCTTAACTCCAAACGGTAAGAAATCACAGACTCCTACGGCAGTAGCTCGGCGACTGCCTCTCTTTCCTTAAGTAATTCATCCGCCGACGCCTGGAGTTTGGCCCTGGCGAAATCGCTGATCTCCAACCCCTGGACGATCTGATAACTTTCCCCTGCTCCACAGCACCGCAGGGGGAACGAATAAAACAGTCCCTCAGGGATTCCGTAGCTGCCGTCCGACCGGACAGCGGCGCTAAACCAATCGCCCTGAGGCGTGGGCGAAGACAGGCTTCTAAGCGTGCCGATGGCTGCATTGGCGGCGCTGGCAGCGCTGCTCTTGCCACGCGCCTCGATGACCGCTCTACCGCGATCCTGGTTGATTGCCAGGAAGTCATTCTCCAGCCAGGCGCGATCCGTAATTACCTCTACCAGCGGCTTTCCGGCAATACGGGCGTGCTCGAAGTTCGGAAACTGTGTATTGCTATGGTTGCCCCAGACGGCCATGTTCGTCACAGTACTCACCGGAACGCCGGCTTTTTGGGCAATCTGGGCTTTGGCACGGTTCTCATCGAGCCGGGTCATGGCGAACCAGTGATCGGCAGGGATACGCGGTGCATTGCTCTGGGCGACCAGGGCGTTCGTGTTACAGGGATTGGCAACCACCAACACCCGCACATCGGCAGCAGCGTTATCGTTGATGGCACGCCCTTGCTCCATAAAAATCTTGCCATTCACCTGAAGCAGGTCTTTGCGTTGCATATCTTTGGTACGCGGTAGTCCGCCCACCAACACGGCCCAGCTAACGTCCCCAAAGCCGACGTTGGGATCGTCGGTCAGAACGATGCCATGCAGCAGCGGAAAAGCACAGTCTTCCAGTTCCATCTGCACGCCGCGCAGCCAACCCATCGCCTCTGGGATCTCGATAATCTGCAAAATCACCGGTTGGTCCGGGCCAAAAGCGTCGCCATTTGCCAGGCGAAAGAGCAGGCTGTAGGAAATCTGCCCTGCACCACCCGTTACAGCCACACGAATAGGGTCTTTCACCGCAACGTCTCCTTTGTCACGAACCTGAGAACACCCGCCGTGCGTGTATTTCACTGCAAATTAGATGCTGAACGTCGATTTCGAGTTGCCATGCCGTGCCTTGATTCATGCATCTCGCCTATAGATTATCATATATCTCACACAAACAAAACCGACCGGCATGATCTAGTCGGCAGGGGCAGCAACAGCGCGCCGCCCTCAAGCGGTGTTCCCCGCTTCGGTATCTATTCCTGTGAAATAAAGCACGTGCCCTGGCCGTCGGGCCGCAGATTCGGCGGCAGATGAGAGGTATCCATCAGACGCAGCAGTTCCGCCGTCCCCGTCTCATCGACTACACGAAGCTCGGTCAGCGAGGCGTTGCCCGCCGGCATCCCCCCGCTCCATAGATCAAAACGCCGCAGGATTTCCCGAATCGGGCCGCCGTGTGTGACGATACAAACGTGTTCGCCAGCATGTGCCGCCAGGACCTCCCCCAGCCCGGCCAACACCCGCGCCGCGAGCATCTGCTGGCTTTCCCCACCCGGAATGGACACCTTCATCGGATCGGCTATGTAAGCCGCGTAGTTTTGCGGGTCCAGCTCAACTACCTCACCCCGCGTCAGGCCCTGCCACGTCCCGTAGTCGATCTCGCGGAAACGTGGATCAAGCTGCACCTCCAGCCCCAGCGCTGCCGCAATAGGTCCGGCAGTCTGGCAACAGCGCAGCAGATCGCTGCTGTAGAGCGCCGCAATGGGCGCCGCTTTCGCCAACGCCGTTGCCAGATAACCCGCCTGTGCGCGTCCGATCTCACTCAGCGGTATGGGCGCGTGACCCTGATAACGCCCCAGGGAATTCCATTCGGTGTGGCCGTGCCGGACCAGGGTCAGGCGCGTATTCATATGCGTTTGTCCGCCTCTCCTGTCAAAGCCATCGGGATAATCTCTTCTAAGGGCAGATGCGACGTATCCGCCAGCATCAACAGTTCCGCCGCCGCGCCGTCATCCGCCACGCGCAGCACCGTGCGAGATGTGTTGGCAATGCGCAGGTGGCCCTCCGGGTGCAGCTCGAAATGCCTCAAAACGATGTGCACCGGCCCGCCATGTGTCACGATTAGGCCGTGACCGCCCCGGCATTCGTCCAGCACGTCGGACAGGGCGGTCAGCACACGGCGGCTGAACACGGCGTCATTCTCCCCGCCGGGCATGGGGACGTTAAACCGGTCGGCATCACGCGCGGCATAATTCTCTGCATCGAATGTCTGCACTTCCTCAAAGGTCATCCCCTGCCACAGGCCGGCATGAATTTCACGAAACCGCGCATCATAGCACACCTCCAGGCCCAATGCCCGTCCGATGTATTCTGCCGTCTGCCGGCAGCGGCTCAGATCGCTGCTGTAAACCGCCGTTACCGAGCCATCCTGCGCTAACACCGACGCCAGGCGTGCGGCCTGCCGGTGTCCCGTCTCATCCAGCGGGATCGGCGCCTGACCCTGCCAGCGTCGCAGGACATTCCAGGAAGTCTGACCGTGCCGGACCAGAGTCAACAAGGTGCTCATGGCGATTGCGTCTCTCCCTCGAACGCCAATAACAGCCCTGCTATATACCGGGAGAGACAGGGCTTGTCAACCCTCAAGCAGCAGGCGGAATGCTTACCGCATTTTAACGGTATAGCAAAGCAGAATGTGTTATGCTAACGATGACGTCGATACAGGGCGGAGACCCATCCTGATGAACAACACACCGCTGCCCACGTCCTCACAACCGGGGGTAAACCCGCTGCCAGTCAGGACCACCACCCAGCAGAACCGACGCACGATGGTGCGCCGCGCACGCATCGAGCACCTGGCGCTGGAACTGCTGCGCCTGGCCGACGCGGTACGCCTCCCGGTCCCGGTAGACAGCCTGTGGCGCTTCCCGCCATCCGACCTGTGGCCTGCGCCCGCCGTCACTCAGCAAACGATCATCATAGACCCGGACAATCCCTACCTGCCGCGTTACATCACTGCCCGCGAGATCGCCAGGGCGCTGGACGAAAGCGCATGGGAAGCCAAAAAACGCCTGCTGGGCAACGATCCCTTGAGTGATGATGAAACGCACATGTTCGCTGTCGCGCTGCTGATGCCTACGCCGCTCTTCACCAACCTGTCCGAGCGGCAAAAGCAGCCACACATCGTGGCGTCCATCTTCCAGGTGCCGCAGCCCCTGGCCGAGACCCGCCTGCGCGACCTGGGCTATCTAAAATAGTTTAGAGTTATGAGTTCTGAACTTTGAATTGCGTGAAGCTCTTGATTCAAAACTCAGAATTCAACACTTTGAACGCGATTGCGAGGGAGTTGTGCCCGCTTCGGTGCCCGAACCACAGTTAGTCGGCGACGTTCTGGAAGCCAGCCTGATCGAGACGGCGTCCGGTGTGGCGCTGGCGTTCGGCGCGCTGCCGCCCGACCTGCCGCCGGAATGCCTGCGGCGGCCTGCCGGACCGCTGATAGTTCGCTATGCCTGGGCCTATCTGTACCGGGACGACCTGATTGTGCCCGGCCTGATCGCCACCGAATACGGCGGGATGCTGGTCGGGCGCGAGGGGTGGGATTTCGCCCTCAAGCACAGCAACCTGCACCCTCGTGCAGACGCCGTCGGGCTGCGCTCAGACGGCAAACGCGATCAGGTGATGTTACGCGAACTGGATTTTGGCCAGCCGGTGGCCGTGCTGGTGTATGAATCGGCGGAGGCCACCCTACCTCTGGCCCGCGTGACGGCCTGCTGGATCGGCCCCGGCGCGCCGCCCCTGCCCGATCTGCTGGCAACCCATCTGCCCCGGCTGGATCGGCTGACGAATGGACCATAATCTCTTTACGAAAGAATCTCCACATGACTGACATTCCCGACTCCGATTTCGCCGACGCGCGCTCTGAGGAGACGACCGCTACCGAAGACCTGCCGGAAAATCACCGCTCCGGCTATGTCGCTGTGATCGGGCGGCCCAATGTCGGCAAGTCCACGCTGATCAACGCCCTGCTGGGGCAGAAGATCGCCATCGTCTCACCCAGGCCGCAAACCACCCGCGTGCGGCAGTTGGGCATCCTGACGCGCGACGATGCCCAGGCGGTGTTCATGGACACGCCCGGCCTGCACAAACCGCGCCATCCGCTGGGAGAATTCATGGTCCAGGTGGCAGAAGAAGCCCTGGCCGATTCTGACCTGATTCTATTCGTCGTAGACGTGAGCGGTCCGCCGGAACCGGGCGATCAGATGATCACTGAACGGATCGCCGCCGTCGCGCCGGAAACACCCGTCATCCTGGCCCTGAACAAAATCGACCTCACGCCACCGGAAAAGCTCCAGGCGCACGTGAACGCCTACCTGGAACTGGTCCGACCGACAGACTGGGTCGCCTTGAGCGCGTTGCACACGCGCGGCGTGGACGATCTCCGTGAGCGGCTGATCGGGCAGCTCCCGCCCGGCCCACGTTATTTCCCACCAGATGAGATAAGCGACCTACACCTGCGCAACATCGCCGCCGAACTGATCCGCGAACAGGTGCTTCTGCACACGCGCGACGAAGTGCCCCACGCCGTCGCGGTGGAAATCGAGGAATACACAGAACGCGAAGACGGCCTGCACGCGATCAACGCAACAATCTACGCCGAGCGCGACTCGCAGAAAGGCATCATCATCGGCAAAGGCGGCCAGATGCTCAAGCGCATCGGTTCGGCGGCCCGCGCCGAGATCGAGGCGTTGGTCGGGGCGCGCGTCTTCTTGCAACTGTGGGTCAAGGTCTTGCCAAACTGGCGGCAAGACGAAGACATGCTGCGCCGCCTGGGCTACCGCGTCAATCGCTGAACGGGCCTACACTTGTATTTTTTCACGCCGGGCATATAATGCATTTAGAAAAGAACATATTTTCTAATATTCAGCAGGGTGAATCAAGTACAAATAGACCGTATCAATGCGATAGACGTTGTGTTATTCTAGAAGAGAGGTAAGGGCTAGTTTCACAGGTTGTGCACCATGCAGAACATCCAGCTTGAGGAACGTCAGCGCGCCGTGCTGCTTGACCGGCTGTACCGGCGCATTAGCGCCCTCGACGACGACAGTCTGGTCGAACTGGATCGGTGGACCATCGCGGACATTTACGCCGACGACACCCCGGAAAAAAGCAAGCGCGGGCTAGACCGCCGCAAGTTTCTCGCTACCCTGCTGCTCGGCAGCGCGGCTGTGGTCGCGGGAGGCGGCATGGCAGCGGCGCTGTTGAGCCAGACCGTCGGTGCAGGACAGGTAACGTTCTCCGAAGCGTTGGGAAACGCCTCCCATCCCGCCCCGCCGATCCCAACGGCGGGCCTGCCGCCTGAACTACGCCTACAGATCGAGGCGCTGCAAGCGCAGCTTGCCGAAGCTCAATCCGAACGCCTGGCATTGCGCGCCCAACTGGACGCGGCACAGGTCGAAATCGGTCGGCTGGCCGGGGAGCGTGATACACTGTCCGTCAATCAGGAAGTACTCTCCGCCGAGGCAGAACAGGCGCGCCGTGAGGCCGACCGGCTTGGACAGGTGGTGAGCCTGTACGAGCAAATGGACGCCGTCGGACTGGACAACGTCGTCGCCGCCGGGATGGGGCCACTGGGCATGATGTTGATGGGCCTGCAAGGGGGCCGCCTGCTGCTGGAAAGCGGCGTCCAGGAGGCCGCACGCCTGCTGGCGACCGTCGAGGTGCAGTCCCCGGCCATTGCCAACGGCCTGTTGTGGCTGGAAAATCAGGTCGCCGCCCTGTCGCTGCTGCTCCAACAGTTGGAAAACGCCTTGCGCGACGTACTCAGCCCGGTTGAGCCGATTACAACTCAGATCGGCAACTTCATCGGCCAGATCATCGACATGCTGCCATTCGGCGTCGGGCAGCACATCCGCGCCGGGCTGGAAGCCATCGGCCTGATCCTGACGCACATCCCCGAATTGGTCGCCAGCATCAACCCGATGTTCCTCACCCCGCTGCGGCAGTGGGTCAGCCCTGACGGCGACAAGGGCCTCGTGCCGGAAGTGGTGCGCCCGATCAGCGCCAACTTGGTCAATCCTGCACAACAGGTCGCAGAAAGCGTCAGTGCGCTCGAAACCACATACAACGACCAGCTCAAGACACCGGTGGAACAGGCACTGGTCACCCGCGCCCAGATTCGCAGCATGATTGCGGACCTGACGGGCCTTTCATAGAACACCCGGCACGCTCCCGGCGATCCGACGGCAGGACACGGGCGTACCTCAGCGTTCCAGTGGCAACAATCGGTTGACTGCTGAATTGCAAAGGATGCCAAGAATTATTGGGGCATCCTTTGCGTTCTTTGCGCGCTTTGCGGTGAAAAAGACGCATTCAACGCTTTTACGCTCCGCCATCCCCTGCACCCTACGCCCCGGCTAACACGGCCCGCCCGGCCTCAACGTCTCGTCCGATCTGGGCCACCAGCGCCTCGACGCCGTTAAAACGCCGTTCCTCACGCAGGCGTTCCACGAACTCCAATGTTAACGTCTGCCCATAAATGTCGCGGTCGAAGTCCAGCAGGTACGCCTCAATAGTCAGCCGGGCACCGGAGAACGTAGGCCGCACGCCGAGGTTGGTCACGGCCATGTGGCGCTGCTCCCCAATCACCGCCCGGCAAGCATATACGCCATAGGCAGGCAACACACGCTTATCCCACACTTCAATATTGGCCGTCGGAAAGCCGATAGTCCGCCCCCGGTGATCGCCGTGCACAACCGGCCCCGACAGCGCATAGGCGCGCCCCAACCAGGCCCCGGCCTGGGCTACATCGCCGCGCTGGAGCGCCTCACGGATGCGGCTGCTGCTGATGGCCTGCCCGCCATCCTCCAGCATTAGGCTGACGGCTTCGACCGCAAATCCCTTTTGTGCACCCTGTTCACGCAAAAAGGCGACATTGCCCTCGCGCCTGTACCCCATTGCAAAATCCGCTCCCACCCACAGCGCACTCAGATTGAGGCGCGCACACAACAAGTCCACAAAATCCGCCGCACGGATGCGCCGCACGTCTTCGTCAAAAGGATGGGTGATCACCACGTCAACACCCAAGTCGCCTAACAGCGCGGCGCGCTCTTGCGGAGAGGTGAGGTAGTAACGCCCGGTCTGCCCGCGAATGACCACGTCAGGATGGGGATAAAAGGTGAGCACGACACTCGTCCGTCCACTTGCCCGCGCCTGGCGTACCAGCCGCCCAATCAGGTCCTGGTGGCCCCGGTGCACGCCGTCAAACATACCGATGGTCACAATGGAGGGCGAAGACAACTGCACAGCATTGAGGTTATCGATGTGACTGACCAAGAAGCCTTCTCCACGTTCTGAGAGCTAAACGGCACTCACCTTACCGCACCAGGCAGCGGGAGACAAGAGGGCATCACCAAAATAATCGGCAATACGACAGTTTCTAGAGGAAAGAATTACTCACCCGCCCTGAACGAACACCTTGACAGGTCGCCACCGACCATCCTTCGCCTCCAGGATCGCCAGCAGCGCCCCCGTAGAATCGCAGGCGCGGTATTCCCCGACGGCGTCTGACGGTGCAGGAATGGCACCACCGTGCCGGACTCGCCCGGCCTGATCCTCGTCGAGCGTTACAGCGGGCAGATCGCCCAGGGCCAGATCAGGAGCAAGCAGATAATCGCGCCAGGAACCATCCTGTATAGCCTCCCGAAGGGCGTCCAGCGGCACAGCATCCTCAATTCGGAACGGCCCGCTGGCAAGGCGAACCAACGCCGCCAAGTGCGCGCCAACACCCAATGCCTCGCCCAGATCGCGCGCCAGGCTGCGGATATACGTCCCCGGCGAGCAGTCCACGTCCAGCGTCAGGAACGGCAGATCGCATTCGAGCAGGTCCAGGCGGTAAATCGCCACCATGCGCGGCGCGGCGTCCACCGGCTGCCCGGCACGGGCCAGTTCGTACAGCTTACGCCCGCCCTGCTTGATCGCACTATAGGCAGGCGGAAGCTGAATAATTTCACCGCGAAAGGCCGTCAGCGCCATCTCAACCCGAGTCTGCGTCAGGTGGATCGTCTGACTCTCTGCAATCACCCGGCCTGCGGCATCGTCGGTGTCGGTCGCCACTCCCAGCCGGACACGCGCCCGATAGCGTTTGGGAGAGCGCATGACGTACTCACTCAGGCGCGTGGCCCCCCCCAGGCACAAGACAAGCACGCCCTCTGCCAGCGGGTCCAGGGTGCCGCCGTGCCCTACCCGGCGAATGCCCGTCTCGCGCCGCACTAACGCCACGATGTCGTGGCTGGTCGGACCGGATGGCTTGTTGACATTCAGCAGGCCGAAGACTGCTTCAGGAGGCAATGCGCTTTTCCTACCGGACCGCCCGGCGAAGCTGCCTGAGCGTCTGATCCACTACGGCATCGAGCGGGCCGTTGACCGTCGCACCGGAGGCCAAAGCGTGTCCCCCGCCGCCGAGCGCCAGCGCCACACCAGACACGTCGTAGCCGGGCATGGCGCGCAACCCGACTTCTACCCGGCCATCGTCCAATTCGCGGAAGACGGCAGCCACGTTCGCGTCATCGACGGAGATCAACAGGCTTACCAACCCGCCGTCGCTGCCGTTCTTCAACTGAGCCGCCTGCCGCGTGGCACGGTCGATAACGGCCCAGATAATGCCTTTCTCCAGCCTCACCGAAGGCATCACAGCCGCCCACAGTCGCAGGTCGGCGTAAGATTTTCGTCCGACGGTGCGACGGGTGATCTCGTTCAGCGGTGCGCCGCTCTCCATAAGCTGCTGCGCTTTGCCGAGTACTTTTGCCGTCACATTGTCGGTCCGAAAACAGAGCGTGTCTGTGACGATTCCGGTCAGCAGACAGGTCGCAATCGACACATCAAGCGACACCTTCAGGTGCGGTAGCCAGTCGAAGATGATCTCAGCACTGGCAACCGCGCCTGTATCGACCAGGTTGACCTGGCCGAAGAATGTGTTGGTGATGTGGTGATCGACGTTGATCAGCGGCGCACCAGCCGCAATAGCCGCAGCGCCCACCTTGCCCATGCGCATTTGGTCGCCGCAGTCCACCGCGATCACCAGGTCCGGCGAAACACCGGGGAGCGCCGTCTGCACACCGTCTGCACCGGGCAGAAAACGCAAGTCGAACGGCACGCCGTCGTCGGCAGCAACCGCAACCCGTTTTTCCAGACGGCGCAACGCCCAGGCCAGTCCCAACAACGAACCGATAGCGTCGCCATCGGGACCGAGATGAGTCACGACGACAATGTCATGCGCTGCCGCCAACAGCCGGGCCGCGCTATCCCAGTCCAGCATCGTCGTCACCATCCTCTTCATCCGGCGGAGGGACATCCAGAGCGTCGAGCAGACGGTTGATGCGCTCGCCGTGCTCCAGGTTAAAATCCCAATGAAAGCCCAGGTCTGGGGCCTGGCGCAAATGCACCCGTGCCGCCACTTCACGCCGCAGAAAGCCCTTAGCGCTGCTCAGGCCCGCCAATACTTCTACACGGCGGGTTTCATCGCCCAGGGCATTTACATAGATGTCGGCATACTGAATTTCGCGGTCCAGCGTGACCCGCGTCACGGTAACATCGTGCAGTCGCGGGTCGCGCACTTCAGAAAACAGCAGATCGCTGAGGATTTCGCGGATGCGCTCAGCCATACGTTCCTGTTTGAGAGTCATCGCCCGTGCCCTAATTCACCCGCTCCCGCACGAAGAATTCAATCACGTCGCCCTCATGGAAATCGTTGAAC
>Ga0209018_1002835_pt1 | contig 11651 bp, 6 predicted proteins | sample YNPBryBLVA2012_FD_185814 | JGI IMG/M metagenome (GOLD analysis project Ga0209018, IMG submission 185814) | Anoxygenic and chlorotrophic microbial mat microbial communities from Yellowstone National Park, USA - YNP Bryant BLVA 2012 (SPAdes)... ...
CGCCGCCGCCCCGCCGTAGATCGGCTGAAGCATCGGCGTCTCGACCTCCACGAAGCCGCGCTCGCGCAGGAGCCGGCGCGCGTAGTCGATGATCCGGGCGCGCAGCAGGAACACGTCGCGCGACTCGGGATTGCTCGACAGGTCCACGTGCCGCCGACGATAGCGCGCCTCGACGTCGGTCAGGCCGACCCATTTCTCCGGCGGCGGACGGAGCGCCTTGCTGAGCATGGTCAGCTTCGTCACCCACAGCGTCAGCTCACCGGTCTTGGTGCGCCCCAGCCGGCCTTCGGCCCCGATGATGTCGCCCAGGTCGAGCAGCTTCGCCAGCTTCCAGCCGGTCTCCCGATCCGCGCACGACTCGGCCGTGACACCCTCATTCGCCGCTGTCGCTGCCGACGCCTGGCCTGTCTGTGTCCCGGCGCCGCCCTCCGCCGCCTCCAGAATCATCTTCTTGCTGACGCCATACTGGATGTCGCCCGTCCAGTCGCGGACCGTCATGAAGATCAGGCTGCCGATGTTGCGGTAGAGCACGATCCGGCCCGCGGCCCTGAAATTCGCCCGCTCGTCTGCGCACACCTGCCCGGGCGGGAGACTCAGCGTCTCGGCAGCAGCGCGAATCTGCGCATTGGGCGTGACGCCGGCGAAGCGCTGCCCATACGGGTCGATGCCGAGCGCCCGCAGTTTCTGGAGCTTGGCTTTGCGGTCGGCGATCTGGTCGCTCATGGCGGGGCTACTATAGCCAATCGCAACCCAACGCGCCAGAGGCCGCGCCATACCGCCCCGGCGCCGACCCGTCCTCAGGCGCACCGGCCGGCAACGCGCACGACCTGGCGCAGGCCCGCCGCCGGCGCCGAAGAAGGGCGGACGTCCACCCGCCCGCCGGCGGCAGCGCGAGCCGCTCGCCCCGCCCCGTCGCTGCCGCGTCGCGCGGGCGTCAGTAGTGCGGACTGGCGCCCGGTGCTATAGTGCTCGGGCTTGAGCGCAGGGGAGGATTGGATTTCACCGCACGACCAGGAATCGATCGATGCTGCAAACAGCGCTCGTCACTTTCCACCGCGGCGCCGGCGCCAGAATGGTCGAGTTCGCCGGCTGGGAGATGCCCGTCTATTACGAGGGCCTGATCAAGGAGCACCACTGGACGCGCCAGCACGCTTCCGTCTTCGATGTCTCGCACATGGGCCGCGTCGAGTTCCGCGGCCCCGGGGCGTCAGCGCTGCTGGAAAAACTGAACACGCGCCGCATAGGCGACATGCCGGTCGGCCAGTGCCGCTACAGCCACATGTGCCGCGACGACGGCGGCATCCTGGACGACGTGATCGTTTCGCGGCTGGGCCCGGATCATTTCCTGGTCGTCTGCAACGCGTCGAACCGCCCGAAGCTGCTCGACTGGTGGGAACGCCAGCGCGCCGGCTTCGACGTCACCATCGAAGACCAGACGTTGCAGACGGCGATGGTCGCGATCCAGGGACCCGAGGCCCTGGAGACCCTGGGCCGCCTCCTGCCCCTCGACCTGACCGACCTGAAGCGCTACCACTTCAAGACCGGCCAGGTGTTCGGCACCAGCTACTACGTCGCCCGCACCGGCTACACCGGCGAGGACGGCGTCGAGATCATCCTGCCGGCGCACCTGGCGCTGACCGCCGTCCACATGCTCATCAATCAGTCCGCCGAGCTCGGCCGCCCGATCAAGCCCGCCGGGCTGGGCGCCCGCGACACGCTCCGCACCGAGGCCGGCATGCCGCTCTACGGCCACGAGCTGAGCGAAGAGTGGGACTCGATCAGCGCCGGCCAGGGCTGGTGCGTGCACCTGGACAAGGACTTCATCGGTCGCGCCGCGCTCCAGAAAGTCAAGGAGCACGGACCGAGCCGGACGCTCGCCGGCTTCGAGGTCGACAGCAGACGCACCCCGCGCAGCGGCGCGCCGATCCGCTGCGACAGCCAGCAGGTCGGTTTCGTCACCAGCGGGATCACCAGCCCGACCCTCGGCAAAGTCATCGCCATGGGCTTTCTGCCGCCACGCTGGTCGGCGGTCGGCAGCGCGGTCGAGATGGACCTGGGCAAGACGCGCGTGCCGGCCCGGGTCGTCCCGCTGCCGTTCTACAAGCGGCCCAGGTAGGCTGGGGCCGCCCGGCGCCAATGCCGGCACGCCGCTGAGCTGATCATACCTGCGGCGGCATGTCCGGCCCGCCGGCGCCGCAACAGCAGCCGATGCGCGCTCAGGATTGGCAGCCTGCGGCGTGTGAAACGGACCGCTCTTACGTCGTTCGTCTGAAGCCCCCGGCAGGCGCCTTTCCCAGGCTCGAACGCACCATGGCAGAAAAAAACTCGGGATTTGCACGCGTGCAACATCGGAGGTATAGTGCGCGCGCGTCGCGCGGCTCCCCACTGGCAAATCTGCTCGCAGCGCGACATGGGTTGGTCCTGTCGGCGTGGCCGGACCGGACACGCAACCCTGTTCAACTCTCTGCGGCCACCAGGAGGCGGATCATGCTTCGCAGAAATCTCGGGCTGACGAGCTTTGTCTGTGTGGCGCTGCTGGCCGGACTCGCGCTGAGCGCGGTGGCTCTCGGCGGACCTTTCCTGTGGCTGAAGGCCGAAGGACCGGGAGCCTACCGTCAGGTAAGTGTCCACGTGCTTGCCCCGCCCGACCCCCCGGGCGGCCACCCCATCGTTCCGCCTGCCGCGTTCTGGGCTACGCCTTACAGGTGGCAGTCGGCGCCTCTGGCCGGCGTAGTCGGACGCTCACAGCACCTCATCCCCCTGCACCCCGGCTGGCCGCAATTCGAAGCAGGACCGGGCGGGATGCACCGCTACGCCCTGGCCGTTCCCAACCCGCCGGGCGCGGTCGTCGTCCGCGGCATGACGCCGCACGGACTGACGCACCCCGACCTGTTCATGGAAGTTCTGGGAACCAACGGGGTCGCCGCCCTGTTCGCGGATGTCGGTCGCCACGACCCGCCGCCCAACTGCCCGAGCCTTTACGCCGTCCTGACAGGAAACGCGGAAGTCCCGCCGAATCCCAGCCCGGCGATGGGGGTGATGTCCCTGAACATCCACGTGGCGGAGAGCAGGCTCGCCCTGGCAGTCGTAGTGCACGGCATCACTCCCGAGCAGCTCATCGGTTCTGCGATTCATCTGGGGCCCGAGGGACAGGTCGGGCCGGAAATCTTCGACCTCGGTCCCGGCCTCCAGTGGGCCGACCTGGACGGCCTGGCCATCGCCCGGGAGCTCGAAACCCCCTTCCCCCCCGAGTATGTCACCGCCCTGCTGGAGGGCCAGACCTACGTCAACCTGCGTACGGCCTCCTATCCCGACGGCGAAATCCGCGGCCAGATCACCGCCCCGCCCGAATGCGCGACCGGGGCGTCGGTGCGGATCACCAATGGCGTGGTCGGCGACGGAGAGCTGGAGGTCAACCCCGACGCCTATGGCGCGATCACCGTCTGGAACTGGCCCGACAACTACGACTGGTACGACCCGATCGGCACCAACCCGCGGAGCAACTGCGCGTTTGCGGCCTCGATGTTCATTTACAACCCGATCACGCTGGACCGGCTGGCTCTGGGCGAGCACGGTCGGGACCTGGACGTGACGTATAACCAGCGCAACGGCGGCGAGGCCACCCTCTCCTACGAGATCACCTGGCCGCTCTGCGCCTTCGACACCGACGGCAACGGCTTCGACGATACAGCCATCAGCGCGTTCCGCGTGTTCGGCGGCAACGGCAACTACGACCTCGCCTTCGGTCTGCTACAGCGGGTCTCGCAGCCGGTCGAGGGCGGCATCTCCACTCTGGAGCAGGTCTATACGGTCACCAACGTCGGCAGCCAGCCGGCCAGCTTCCTGCTGGAGCGCCACAACGACCTCGACCTGCTCTTCGACGGCCTGTGGGAAGATTGCGCCGGCACGGCATCCGTTCAGGGCCGGCGAAACGTTTACATGCGCGAGGCCGACGGCGTGCCCAACCACGACAACCTGGTCGTCGCGCTGTCGGGCACCCCGGGCTTCGTCTATTGCGCCGGCCGGAGCGGCTTCGACCCCGACGGCGCCGGCGGCGACCCGCCCATGAGCTACGGCACCGACTTCCAGGTCTGGGAGAACTTCGGCCTGCCGCAGTCGTGGGTCAATTACACCGCCGGGATCGGCTACGACCAGGACGGAATTCTGCCGCAGAAGCGGCCGCCCGGCAGCACCACCCCGTACGACGGGTTCATGATGTTGCAGTGGGAGCTGACGCTGGCCCCCGGTGAGGCCCGCGACATCGAGATCGTCACCACCTACGGCAACGAGGTCCCGGTCTTCTGCCTCGCCGACCTGGATGGCGACCGCGACGTTGACCTGGCCGACCTGGCCATCCTGCTGGCACACTACGGGATGACCGAGGGCGCCCCCTACGAGTGGGGCGATCTCGACGGCGACGCCGACGTGGATCTCGCCGACCTGGCCGCGCTGCTGGCCGTCTACGGCACCAACTGCCCGTAGGCTGCGGGTCGGAATCCGGTATGCCCTGAAACTGCGGGGGAGTCTGTCCCGACAGCCCGTCGGGGCCAGACTCCCCCCTGTTGCCGCCCTTGCTCCGATGACAGGGCGGCCTTGCAACCGCATCTCACGACACGCGCGGATGTCCGGTGCCGGTCGGAGTGCGCCGTTCGGTCTGGCCCGCCGACCACGATCCGCGGCCAGCACGCGCAGAAGAGTCGCTTCCGCAACAGCCGCGCTAAGAGCTCGCCCGTCTTCCCGATGACGGCCGGCCGAGGCGCCGTTCCGGTGCTGCCGGGAGCGGCAAACTCGGCGATCCCGCCAGGCAGCGGGCTGAGCAGCGCTGCTCGGACGCTCCGGAGCGGCCGCCGGGCAGACCACGGAGTCCCGCGGAGCTGCCAGTTCTCATGCAAAGGAGGTAGCCCATGAACGTCCGATTCCACAACCCGACAGCCAGCGCGGCGCTGTCGCTCGTCGCGGTGGTCACGTGTGCAGCCACCGCCGCCGCCCAGCCGACCTTCTCAATCGACTTCCAGGGGCCGCCCAAAGGGTTCCCCGACTCGTGCTGGGGCATTCCCATCACGGAAGGCGACATTCTGATCGCCGTCACCGGCACGCCGGCGCCCGGCCCGCTTCCGCCGCCCTGTGTTTTCATCAGTGGCGGGTTCGGCCCGCCGGCGCCGGGACTGGGCTTGCCCATGTGGCCGGGCGCGCTCGGGCGTCCCCCGGGCGTCCCGGGCTTCGTCGAGGTGGATGCCCTGTCGTATGGGATGGATCTGGCGATCGACCCCAGAACTCCGCCGCTGGAGGTCCGCTGGTACTTCTCCGTCGACGAGTGGGCCGCCGGCATCCCCGGTACGCCGCTGCCACCTGCCGTCTGGACGGAAGGTCCGTGGTTCGGCGGGCCGGCCGAAGCGTCGGCCGATGTCTTCGCTGACATCGGCATCCCGTTTCCAGGTCCCTGCATGCCGCCGATACCGGGCGGCAACACCGTGTACGTGGACGGCGACGGCATCCCGCCCGCGATCCCGTTCGGGCTGGGCCTGGTCGAGCCGAATCCGCCCGCACCCGGGCCGATCGACATCGGAACCAACATCGACGCTCTCGACGTCGATACCTGGCCGGCCCCGGTCGGCGTCCCGCCGCCGCCACGCCCCGTCTTCTACTCGCTCGACTCGGCGATCGTGTTCGACTTCCTGGACGGGTTCCCCGGCACAGGGTCGGCGATGGCGAACGGCGGCTTTGTCGGCGGCGACGTGCTCTTCTCGCCCGGCCCGGGCGCCCCGCCGATACTCTGGGCACCCGCGTTCATGCTTGGTCTGGACCTGTTCGGTCCGGACACCGACGACCTTGATGCCCTGGCTTACTGGGAAAACGGCGACGGGGTCTACACGCCCCCGCAGGAGCCGTACAGTTGGGTCGGCGGCATGACCGACATGCTGCTGTTCTCCGTCCGTCGCGGCTCGCTGGTGATCGGGATGCCGGACTTCCTGTGCGGCATTCCGATCGAAGAGGGCGACGTGCTGCTGCCGCCGCCGGCTCCCGGCCTGCCGCCCGGCGTCTGGATTCCGGCTGAGGTGCTGGGACTGGCCACTGTTCGCTCGGGAACGGCGCCGCCGGGACAGCCGGGCGACGACCTGGACGCTCTCGATGTGGCCGCCGACTGCAACATGAACTGGACGCCCGATCTGCTCGACATCGTCTCCGGCACTTCGGCCGACTGCAACCAGAACGGCGTCCCCGACGAGTGCGACTGCTGGGGCGACCTGGACAACGACAGGGACATCGATCTGGCCGACCTGGCCATCCTGCTGGCCAACTACGGCGCCGGCGGCGTGACCTACTGGCAGGGCGACCTCGACTGCGACGGCGACGTCGATCTGGCCGACCTGGCGACGCTGCTGGCGGCCTACGGCACGACCTGCTGACGCCCGCACCCGTCACCAGCCGCCCACAGGCGGGGCGACCGGCAAACCGCCGCGCCGCCCCGCCTCGTCCTGCGCCCCGCGCACCGGTCGCTTGACGAACCGCCTCCCGCCCGCGACAAACCCGTACCCGACATGCTCCACTCCGGTCCCAGGAGGTACGCCATGTCCCGGTCCGCGCGCCGCGGCGGTCGCCCCGCCTGGCCCGTGCGCATGGCCCTGGCCGTTCTTGCCGCGGTCGGCGCGGCCGTCACAGCCCCCGGTCAGTCGCAGCCGACCACACAACCGCAGACGCAGCACGCCCCACCTCCACAAACGCAGGCCGGCGTACAGGGGGACGCGCAGTGCACTACGCAGGTGGCTGCCCAGCCGCAGACCCGACCGGCCACCCAACCGGAGACGCAGCCCGCCACCCAGCCGGAGACGCAGGCCGCGACACAGCCGGAAACGCAACCGGCAGTGCGCAAGCCGCTGACGCCGGAGGCGACTCACGGCAAGCACCGCGTCGACTTCGACGGCTCGTATGCCAGCGGCATGCAGTGGCTCGACGACGGCCGCCACTTCCTCCACCGGCGCGACGGCCGGCTGATGCGCGTCGACGCGCTGAGCGACCAGGCCGAGCCGGCTTATGACCAGGATGCCCTCGAGGCCGCCCTCCGCGCCTGTGGCGACTTCGACGAACGGGCGGCCAGGCGCTGCGCCGAGCGGCCCATGCTCTGGACCAACGACCGCTCGGCGGTGCTGATCGAGCACAACGGGCACCTGTACTTCTATCGCTTCGCCGAGCGGCGACTGCGGAAGCTCACCCGCTCCGCCATCTCAGACCGCGCCTCCCCAGGCGCCCCGTCACGCCGCATCGTGCACCTGAGTGCCAACGGCGCCGCCGTCAGCTTCGTGCGCGACAACGACCTGTACGTCATCGACACGCGCAACGGCAAACAGCGGCGCCTGACGCGCGACGGCAGCGGCACGCGGCTCAACGGCATCCTCGACTGGGTGTACCAGGAGGAGATCTACGGCCGCGGCCGCTGGCGGGCGAACTGGTGGCGCGACGACGCGGAGTATCTGGCGTATTTGCAGCTCGACGAATCGCGTGTGCCGCTCTACACGCTGCTCGACTACCTCCCCCATGCTTCCCAGACCGAGCAGACCCACTACCCCAAGGCCGGCGACCCCAACCCGGCCGTGCGCCTGGGCATAGCCCGACGCAAGACCGGCCGCACGGTGTGGGTCGATCTCTCGCGCTACGACGGGGCCCAGATCCTGATCGTCCGCGTCGCCTGGGCACCCGACGGCCGACTGCTGTTCTCCGTCCAGGACCGCGAGCAGCGCTGGCTGGACCTCAACGACGCCGACCCGCGCACCGGCCGCATGCGCACCCTGATCCACGAAGCCGCCCCCGCCTGGCTGGAGCCCATCGCCCACCCGCACTGGCTGCCCGACGGCTCCTTCCTCTGGCTCAGCGAACGCGACGGCTGGCGCCATATCTATCATTACTCCCGCGACGGAACGCTGCTCCGCCGCATCACCGCCGGCGACTGGTCCGTGCGCTCGCTCCACGGCTGCGACCCCAGGAGCGGATTCGTATACTTCTCCGCTACCGGGACGGACGCGGCGACACCGACAGCGGCCAAGACCGCCGGCCAGCAGCCGCCCGCCACGACGGCCCAAGCGACGCCGGACGACCGGACTTCGGCCGCCGGCCAGCCCGCCATGTGCAATTTGCCATTCGCCGTTCCGTCCAGCGACGTCTTCGAAACCCACGCCTGCCGCGTGCCGCTGGGCGGTGGGCCGGTCGAGCGGCTGACCGAGCCGGGTTACAGCCACAGCGCCAGTTTCGACCCGACCTTTACGTATTTCTTCGATACCTTCAGCAACGTGGCCACGCCCACACAGGTCCACCTGCGCCGCGCCGACGGAACGCTGGTGCGCGTCGTGAGCGAGAACAAGCCCCCCGCCCTCGACGAATGGCTCTGGACTCCGCCCCAGCTCCTGCGCATCCCCAACCGCGACGGCCTGCCCATCAACCTGCGCATCATCCGTCCGCCGGACTTCGACCCGCAGAGGAAGTATCCGGTCTGGTGCGGCGTCTACGGGGCGCCGGGAGCGCAGAGCGTCCGCAATCACTGGGGCGGCAGCGGGATGCTGCTTGACCAGTACCTGGCCCAGCAGGGATACCTGATCGTGGACTGCGACCCCTACCAGGCCAGCGGCGCCGGCGCCGTCTCCGCCTGGCACGCCTACCGCCGCCTCGGCCAGACCGAACTCTCCGACCTGGAGGACGCCGTCCGCTGGCTCATCGAACACGAAAACGCCGACCCCGAGCGCATCGGCATCAGCGGCTACAGCTACGGGGGATTCTTCGTCGCCTATGCGCTGACGCACAGCAAGATGTTCAAGCTCGGCATCGCCGGCGCCCCGGTCACCGACTGGCGCAACTACGACAGCATCTACACCGAGCGCTACATGCAGACGCCGGAGCACAACCCCGACGGCTACACCGCGGCCAGCGTGGTGGCCGCCGCGGGAAACCTGCACGGGCGCCTGCTGCTGGTGCACGGCCTGCGCGACGACAACGTCCACTTCCAGAACACCGCCCAGCTCATCGACGCCTTGCAGCAGGCCGGCAAGATGTTCGATCTGATGATCTATCCGCAGGACCGCCACGGCATCGACCACGGCAGCGAGCATTTCCGCGAGCTACAGCTCCAGGTGCTCTTCGAACAGCTCTGAGTGATCCATGCGCCTGCACCCCCCGCCCCCGCCGCATGCCCAGCGCACATCAGGCGGCCTCGGGCCGCGGCGCGCCAACCACGACCGCGAGCGCTCCGAGCTCACCATCCGGAACGATGCTCGCGGGCCGCCGCAACGCTGCGCTGCGGGAAAGAGGTGTCGCCTTCACGCCGAGCGCCGCTGTGCAGGAACGCCGACCCGGGGGCCTGCCACCCTATTCCTGCTCCTGCTCCAGCCCGAACGCCCGCTGCACCGCCTGCAATGCCCGCTCCCCGTCACGCAGCGCCACCAGCAGGCTGATGGCGATCTCGCTCGTCGAGATGTTCTCGATGTTGATGCCCTCTGCCGCCAGGGCCTGGAAGATGCGCGCCGCCACCCCGCTCTGGGCGCGCATCCCCATCCCGACCACCCGCAGGCGGGCCAGGTCGCGCGCCATCTCTACCGTCGTCGCCGGTCCGAAAGCCGTGGCGATTCCCTCGGCCGCCGCCCGGGCCGCATCCGCCTGCCGGCCATCCACCGTGAACGACACGATCACGTTGCGACCGCTGTCGCTGGTGCTGTGGATGATGTCGTCAACGTTGATCTGACGACCGCCAATCTCGCCGAAGATTCTGGCGGCCACGCCCGGCTCATTCGGAACACCGTGGATCGTGATCCGCGCCACCCCGGTCTTCAGCGTAGCACTGCGGACGGCGGGGGCCTGCGGTTCGGCTGGCTCGCTCATGGCGGATGCTCCTGCCTCGACCATCGGCGCTGCGACGCGGAGCGCCGGCGCCGCGCAGTATACCCGGTCGCCTGCGTCCGCCGACAGTTTCCCGGCCGGTGTGACAGCCGGGGTGCGACCCGCACGTTTCAGTTCCACGCCGTCGACCGCCGCCAGGCGCCTGCGCCACAGGCAGGACAACGGCAACCCGGTCCGCGCGCCTCCCGTGAACCGGGCGCCGCGCTTGCATCATGCGCGCGGCAACAAAAAAGGGGCGCCGCCCGCGGCGCCCCTTGCATGCCGGCGCTGGTCGCGCTTCAGACCAGCCCCTGGTCCAGCATCGCGTTGGCCACCTTGAGGAAGCCGGCGATGTTCGCGCCGTTCACATAGTTGCCCGGTGTGCCATACGCTTCGGCCGTCTCCGCGCACGTCCTGTGGATGTTGATCATGATCTGGTGCAGCTTCTGGTCCACTTCCTCGCGCGACCAGGACATCCGCATCGAGTTCTGCGACATCTCCAGACCCGACGTCGCCACGCCGCCGGCGTTGGCCGCCTTGCCCGGACCGTACAGGATGCGCGATTCCAGGAACACATTTACGCCCCCGGGCGTGGTCGGCATGTTGGCCCCTTCGGCGACGCAGAAGCAGCCGTTCTTGACCAGGTTGTTGGCGTCGATCTCGTTGATCTCGTTCTGCGTGGCACACGGCAGCGCAACGTCGCACTTCACCTCCCACAAGGGGTTGTGGTTCTTGCGCGCATCGGCCTCCTGATAATGGGCCTTGGGGTACTTGTCCTTGTACTCCTTGATCCGCCCGCGCTTCACGTTCTTCAGATGCATGACGAACGCCAGCTTCTCCGCCGTGATCCCCTCCTCGTCCACGATAAACCCGTTCGAGTCCGAGAACGTCAGCGGCTTGCCGCCAAGCTGAAGGACCTTCTCCGCGGCAAACTGGGCCACATTGCCCGACCCCGAGATGACCACGCGCTTGCCCCGCATGGTCTGGTTGCGGGTCTTGAGCATCTCCTCGGCGAAGTAGACGCAGCCGTAGCCGGTCGCCTCCGGCCGGATCAGGCTGCCGCCCCAGTTGAGCCCCTTGCCGGTCAGCACCCCTTCGAAGCTGCGCGTCAGCTTCTTCCACTGGCCGAACATGTATCCGATCTCACGCCCCCCGACGCCGATGTCGCCCGCGGGAACGTCGATATCGGCGCCGACGTGGCGGAAGAGCTCGCTCATGAAGCTCTGGCAGAAGCGCATGACCTCGTGATCGGACTTGCCCTTGGGGTCGAAATCGGAGCCGCCCTTGCCGCCGCCCATGGGCAACGTCGTCAGCGCGTTCTTGAAGATCTGCTCGAACCCGAGGAACTTGATGATGCCCAGGTTGACCGAGGGGTGGAAGCGGATGCCGCCCTTGTAGGGACCGATGGCGCTGTTGAACTGCACGCGCATGCCGCGGTTGACGTGCACTTCCCCGCGGTCATCCATCCATGGCACGCGGAACATGATCACGCGTTCCGGCTCGACGATCCGCTCCAGAATCTTGGCCGTGCGAAACTCCGGGTGACGATCCAGCACCGGCACCAGCGACTCGACGACCTCCTGCACTGCCTGGTGGAACTCCTTCTCCCCGGGATTCTTGGCGACAACGCCTTCCATGAACTCCTTCACGAAACCCGACATGGGAACTTCTCCGTAAGGGCAACTACCGAATCACAGGCCTTGAACACCTCTTGCAGCCGACTGTGGAAAACCGGCGGGAGCCGCCGCCCCAGCGCACCTGCGGCGCCACCTCCCGCCGCGCCAGCGAGGCAG
>Ga0209018_1002846_pt1 | contig 11616 bp, 7 predicted proteins | sample YNPBryBLVA2012_FD_185814 | JGI IMG/M metagenome (GOLD analysis project Ga0209018, IMG submission 185814) | Anoxygenic and chlorotrophic microbial mat microbial communities from Yellowstone National Park, USA - YNP Bryant BLVA 2012 (SPAdes)... ...
CCCCCCAGGCGGACGGGCCGGCGGCCCGTCCTACTGCCCCCTCCATCCGTCCGCGCCGCGCCGGAAGGTCAGCTCGACCAGGGTGGGCCATTCGGCGACGGCCCAGACGCGGGCGCTGTCGCCGGCCAGCTCGACCCGCTGGGCCTCGTAGCCGGCGGACGCTGTCGCCTGGACGATCTCCAGGTAGGCGCGGGCCAGCGGCGCGGCGAAGCGACCCGTCTCCAGCACCCCGTTCACCTCATCCAGCAGCGCCTCGGCGCGGGCGAACGCCCCCGCGTCCAGCGCCCGTCGGGCGGCGATGAGCATCGTCTCCAGCGCGATGTTCTCCAGCGCGCGCGGGCCGCGCATGAAATCGGCCTCGATCCCCAGCCGCTCCCCCTCCACCGGATCGGGCAGCCAGCCGGTGAGGAAGTAGGCGGCCGGGTCGTAGACCTGCTGGTAGCGGCGACAGGTCTCGAAGAACGCCACCGTGTCCTGCAGGTCGCGCACCTGCGCCGCGGTGGGAGGATGGGCCGCCAGCCAGTCCCGCAGCGCCTGCTCCACCTCTTCCAATCCCACATCGAAGCTCTCCCTCAGCTTCGCGTCCAGCGCCGCGGCATCCGTGTCGAAGGTCGCGCCCGCGAACGAGGTATAGAAGGCCAGGAACTCCTCCCGTCCGTAGGTCTCGACCAGGTAGTCCACCAGCGCCGCCCCTTCCAGGTAGCCCACCTCGTGCTGCTGACGGTAGAAATCGTTCGCCAATGTGTCCAGCGGGACGTACCAGCCCAGTTCGACGACCGCCGCCGTCCGCTGCGGGATCGGTTCCTGGCGATAGTGGCCGCCAGCGATCCACACGGCCAGCCCCTCGCGCAACAGCGACGGCACTGCCTCCCCGCCCATGGTGCGGTCCAGCACGTGGGTGGCCTCGTGACGCATGATCGTCTCCAGGTCCACGGCCGTGTAGTCGCGGTCCAGGTAGGAGAGCGCCAGGGCTGCGCCGGCATACCCCCCCTGCCCGATGACGCGGTCGATCAGATAGACCTGGAGCGGTTGTGAGAGGCGGGCATCGAGTTGCGCCTGGACGGACTGAACGGCCCTGTCGGTCGTGGCGAGGATGGCAGGCATGTCGCGGTCGGCAGCGGTGCCCGAAAGGTAGTGAATGACGCAGCAGTCGCTGGTGCGGGTGATCCACGAGGCGGCGGCCTCGACGGGGGGCAGCCGGGAGGGATGCAGCAGGGGCACGGTGAGGGTGACGACGTTGTTCGTCGGGTCCTCGTCCCCTACCTGGATGCGGTCGGCGGGGTCGAGCCATACTGTCACCACGCCGACGCCCTTCAGCCCGCGGGTATCCCACGCCCAGGGCAGGCGGGCGCGGGGAATGTCGTCGAACGTCCAGTAGTCCACACCGCCGCTGGCGACGACCGTCGGCCCGGCCAGGGTGTCCACGGACACCTGCACGCCGATCTCGCCGGGCGGGATCGCGCCGACGTTGCGCGGGCGCACGTCAATCGTCACCCGGTCGCCGCTGTACAACTGCGGGCCGGGGTAGAACGTGACGTCCCCGGCAGAGATGTACAGGTCGGACGGGGTGGGCGTGGGGGTAGGGGTCGGGAACAGCGTGGCGGGGCTGCCCGACGGGGACAGGATGGCCGGCGCCGCGCAGGCTGCCACCGTGAAAAGCACGAAGGTGGTGCAAATCGCGTATCGCCAATCGCGTATCGCCAATCGCAACTTACGATATGCGATACGCGGTACGCGATGTACTTTCATTTCCTCCTCCACAGGCTCACCGTCTCAATGTGGTAGGTCTGGGGGAACATATCCACCGGCTGCACCTGCAGCAATTGATAGCCCGCCCGTGCCAACTGCTGACCGTCGCGGGCCAGCGTGGCGGGGTCGCAGGAAACGTAGACGATGCGGCGCGGTGCAGCGGCGATCAGTCCTACCAGCGCCTCACGCTCCAGGCCGCCGCGCGGCGGATCCACCAGCGCCGCATCCAGCGGCTCGTCCAGGCCTGCCAGCGCCGCCGCTACCGTCCCCTCGATGACCTCCACGTTCTCCAACGCCGCGCTGTTCGCCAGCAGATCATCCACCGCCGACGGGTCCGCCTCGACGGCCAGCACCAGCCCGGCCCGCTCGGCCAGCGGCAGGGTGAACAAACCCACGCCGCAGTAGGCGTCCAGGACAGTCTCTCCGCCGGTCAGTGCCAGCCCGTCCAGCGCCAGGCGCACCAACGGCTCCGCCTGGGCGGTATTGACCTGGAAGAAGGACGGCGCGGAGACGCGGTAGGCGTGCCCGGCGACGACCTCGGTGAGGGTATCCTGGCCGACCATCGTCAGCACCGACCCATCGGAGCGGAGCAGGACACAGGAGACGGGCAGGTCGAGCTCCAGCGCGGGCGGTTCGTCATCCGCCGTCTCGAAGATGAGCAGCCGTTCGCCGCTGGCCGTGCTGGCGCGCAACGTCAGCGCCGCCAGCCCCGGCAGGTCGAGGTCGAGCGCGTCGTAGAGGTCGGCCAGGAGCGGGTGGAGGAGCAGGCACCCGTCCACCGGCACGACCCGCTGGCCGGCCGCGGCGAGAAAGCCCAGCCCCTCTTCCGCGGCGGGGTGGAAGCGGGCCTGGTTGCGGTAGGCCCAGCCGCTGGAGTCGGCCAGCGTGGGGAGCACCGGCGGATCGGCCAGCCTGCCGATGCGGGTCAACTGGTCGGCGACGACCTGGGTTTTGAAGCGCAGTTGGGCCGTGTAGGCAGCGTGTTGCCAGGCGCAGCCGCCGCAGCCGTCCGGCCCGAAGTAGGGGCAGGGCGGCGCGACCCGTTCGGGGGAAGGTTGCAGGACTTCCAGCAGCCGGGCGTGGGCGTAGCGGCCCTGGTCATCCACCACCTCGACCCGCACCGTCTCGCCAGGCAGCCCGTAGGGGACAAAGATCGCCTTCTGGCCATGGCGTCCCAGCGCCGCCGGGCCGTAGGTCATGGTGGTCAATTGCAGCGTCAGTGTGTCCATTGGGGTGATTATACCACACCTCCAACCTCCAATGTCCACCTTGCCCCCTTGACCTCTCCCCTCCCTGGGCTATAATCCCGCCCATGTCCACCGATGGCCTGGACTCGCGGGACGAGCTGCGGCAGCGGCTGCGGCGGCTGGGGGTGGTGCGCGGGGTGACGGCGCTGCCGCCCTCGCCGCGCCGCCGCCTGGCCATCGAAAGCCTGGTCGAGGGGACGTTCCACGACACGCCGCACGGGCGCTGCTTCGTGGCCCAGCCGGCCTTCCCGGCCGACCATCGCCACGGCGACTTCCCACTCGACGGCTTCCTCGGCCTCTCGCCGCAGGCGCTGGCCGCCATGAGCGGCGAGCCGGCCCTGGCCGGGGTGGAGCTGGAGCGAGTGCTCTTCCTGGACACGGAGACCACCGGCCTCTCTGGCGGCAGCGGGACGATGGCCTTCCTGGTCGGCCTGGGCTTCTTCGAGGAAGGCCGTTTTCGCCTCCTCCAGCCGTTCCTGCGCGACCCCGGCGACGAGCCGGCGCTGGTGGACTTCCTGGCGGAATGGCTGCCGCGTTTCCAGGCGCTGGTCACGTTCAACGGGCGGGGATTCGACCTGCCGATCCTGGAGAACCGTTTCATCCTGGCCCGCCGGCCGTTCCCGCTGGCTGGCGCGCCGCACCTGGACCTGCTGGGCCCCGCGCGGCGGCTGTGGCGCGAGCGGCTGGCCTCCTGCGCCCTGGGGTCGCTGGAGCGGGAGGTGCTGGGGGTGCAGCGCGACCAGGCCGACGTGCCCAGCGGGGTCATTCCGCTCATTTACCGCGACTACCTGCGCACCGGCGACGCGCGGGAGATCGCCCGCGTGCTCTACCACAACCAGGTGGACGTGCTAAGCATGGTCACCCTGGCGGCGCGGCTGTGCCGGGCGTTCGAGGACCCACGGACGTCACCCGCGCTGGTGGGGAGCGAGCTCTACGGGCTGGCCCGCTGGTACGCCGCCGCCGGCGGCGACGTGGAAGGGGCGCTGCGGTCGGCGCTGGCCGCCGGACTGCCGAGCGAGCTGCGACGGCGGGCGCTGCACGACCTGGCGCAGCGGCTCAAGCGGGAGGGCCGCTGGCAGGAGGCGCTGCAGTGGTGGCAGCAGGCGGCCGTGGAGGACAGCGATGACGTGCTGGCGGCGGAGGAGCTGGCCCGACTGTTCGAGTGGCGGCTGGGCCGCCTGGCGCTGGCCGCGGGGTGGACGCGGCTGGCACTGGCGCGGGCGGAGCGCTGGCCGCCCGGCCCGCGGCGCGAGCGGACGCTGGCCGCGCTGCGCCACCGGCTGGCGCGGCTGACCCATCCCCGCCCGGCCGGCGACGACGACCGGTCCGCCAGCTCACGCACGCTGACCCCCGGTTGACCTGAGTGGGTCCCGCCAGCACTATGCTGCTCTGAACATAGCTTACCGCAGAGCTGCTCACCGTCCCGCAGGTTCGGAAGGGGCCGAGCAACGAATCGGAGTGGCCATGGAAGCGCGATGTGGGCTGCCCATTGCGCCCAGACCGGCGGGAGGATGAGCAGTTACACCGCAGAGACACTGAGACGCGCGGACGGGTCAGGGGGCGGATTGCCGCGGTCGGTACTGGATCGCCTCGGCCAGGTGCGCCACCTCGATCCGCTCGCTGCCGGCCAGGTCGGCGATGGTGCGCGCCAGCTTGAGGATGCGATGAAAGGCTCGCGCGCTCATCTGTAGCTGCTGCATCGCCGTCCGCACCAGCGACCGCCCCGCCTCGTCCAGCCGACAGATCTCGCGCACCTGCGCCGGGCCCATCTCCGCGTTGCAGGTCAGCGGCGTGCTGGCGAAGCGCCGCCGCTGCACCTCCCGCGCCTGCTCCACTCGCTGCCGAATGGCCGGCGACGGCTCCCCCCGCCGGTCGTCGGTCAGTTTGTGCAGGTCCACCCGTGGCACTTCGACGTGGATGTCTATGCGATCCAGCAGCGGGCCGCTGATGCGCTTCTGGTAACGGGTCACCGTGGCCGGGCTGCAGGTGCACTCCTTCGTCGCGTCGCCCCAGTAGCCGCAGGGACAGGGGTTCATCGCCGCGACGAGGACGAAGCGGGCCGGGAAGGTCAGCGTGCCGGTGGAGCGGGCGATGGAGACCAGGCCGTCCTCCAGCGGCTGACGCAGTCCCTCCAGGATATGGGTGCTGAATTCGGGCAGTTCGTCGAGGAAGAGCACGCCACGATGGGCCAGGCTGATCTCGCCGGGCCGCGGCCAGTGCCCGCCGCCAACCAGCCCCGGGTGGCTGATCGTGTGATGGGGGGCGCGGAAGGGGCGCTGGCGGATCAGCGGGGTGTCCGGCGGGAGCAGTCCGGCGACGCTGTAGATCTTGGTCACCTCCAGTGCCTCGTCCAGGCTCATCTCCGGCAGGATGGACGGCAGTGCGCGGGCCAGCAAGGTCTTGCCGGCGCCCGGCGGCCCGACCATCAATACATTATGTCCGCCTGCCGCCGCCACCTCCAGCGCCCGCTTGACATGCTCCTGACCCTTGACGTCGGCGAAGTCCACGGCGTAGATCGGCGGAGGATAGGCGGACGCTCCATCCGTCGGCTGGTATGGCTGGATCTCCCGCAGTCCCTGCAGATGGGCGGCCAGTTCCCCCAGATCGCGCACCGGCAGCACTTCCAGCCCTTCCACCAGCGCCGCCTCCGGCGCATCCTCGCTGGGGACGAACAGCCGTGTTAGCCCTGCCTGGCGGGCCACGGCGGCGATCGGCAGGACGCCGGGGACGTGCCGCACCGAGCCGTCCAGCGACAGTTCGCCGACGAAGGCCGCTCCCTCCACTGCCTGCGGCCAGGTCTGCTCGGAAGCGATCAACACGCCGACGGCGATCGGCAGGTCATAGGAGGGGCCGGCCTTGCGGATGTCGGCGGGGGCCAGGTTGACGGTGATCCGCTTGCGGGGAAACAGCAGCCCGGAGTTGCGGATCGCCGCCCGCACGCGCTCGCTGGATTCCTTGACCGCTGTGTCGGGCAGGCCGACGATGGTCAGGGAGGGGAGGCCGTTGGAGGTGTCCACTTCGACCTGGACCTGCACCCCTTCCAGGCCCAGGAGGGCATAACTGGAGACTTTCGCCAGCATAGTCGGCTCCGATGATAGGCTTTGGCGGGGGATAGTGTACCACAGAATCCCAAAGGGCACAACGGACGCTGCCGCCCGCCAGCATCAGGCCTGGCCGAGAGCGGACAGTTACGAAATCCGTGGAGCGGGCCATCCGCCCACCCTACCGGATCAGCCGCAACGCCCGCTCGACGACGGCCTCGACCGTGAAGCCGAACTGCTCCATCAGTACCTTGTAGGGGGCGGAGGCGCCGAAGCGCTCGATGCTGATCACGTCGCCGGACGGGCCGGTGTACTTCTCCCACCCCTGCGCCACGCCGGCCTCGATCGCCAGCCGGGCGGGGACGTCTGGCGGCAGCACGGCCTGGCGGTACGAGAGCGGCTGGGCGTCGAACAGCTCCCAACTGGGCATGCTCACCACCCGCGCGGCGACGCCCTGTGCAGCCAGCGCTTCCTGCGCCGCCAGCGCCAAATGGACCTCGGAACCGGAGGCGATGAGGATCAGCGCGGGGGAGCCGGCGGGCGGGTCGCGCAGGACGTAGGCGCCGCGGGCCAGGTGCTCCGCCCCGGCCATCCCCTGCCGGTCCAGCACCGGCAGCGACTGGCGGGTCAGGATCAGTCCGGTCGGCCCATCCCGCCGTTCCAGCGCCGCCTTCCAGGCCATCGCGGTCTCGTTGGCGTCGCCGGGACGGATGAGGGTCAGGTTGGGGATCGCCCGCAGCGCGGCCAGGTGCTCCACCGGCTGGTGCGTCGGCCCGTCCTCGCCCAGCCACAGCGAGTCGTGGCTCCAGACGTAGACGACCGGCAGGTGCGACATCGCCGCCAGGCGCACCGCCGGGCGCATGTAATCCGAGAAGACCAGGAACGTCCCGCCGTAGGGGAGCAAGCCGCCGTGAAGGGCCATCCCGTTGAGGATCGCCCCCATGGCATGCTCGCGCACGCCGAAGCGCAGGTTGCGCCCGTTGGGGGTATCCCGCTGAAAATCGGGATAGCCGGTCAGCAGCGTGTTGTTGGACGGGGCTAGGTCAGCCGAACCGCCGATGAGCGTGGGCAGGGCGTCGGCGAGCGCGTTCAGCACCCGGCCCGAGGCCTGACGGGTGGCCAGCGGGCCGTCGGTGGGGGAGAAAGCCGGCAGAGATCGCTCCCAGCCCTCCGGCAGTTCGTTGGCCCACAGGCGCTCCAGCAGCGTCGCCTGGCGCGGGTACTCCTGGGCGTACCTCTCGAACATAGCGCGCCAGCGCCCCTGGGCCTCCTGCCCCACCTCCACCGCACGGCGGAAGACCGCCAGTGCCTCCGGCGGGACGAGGAAGTGAGCGTCGGGCGGCCAGCCGAGCGCCTCTTTGGTCAGGCGCACCTCCGCCTCGCCCAGCGGCGCGCCATGGGCGGCGGCGCTGTCCTGCTTGTGCGGGCTGCCGTAGGCGATGTGCGTGCGACAGATTACCAGGGAAGGTTGCCCGGTCACCGCGCGAGCGGCGCGCAGCGCCTCGTCCACCGCCGACAGGTCGTGACCGTCCACCGCCTGGACGTGCCAGCCATAGGCGCGGAAGCGGGCCGCCACGTCCTCGCTGAAGGCCAGGTCGGTGGAGCCTTCGATGGAGATGCCGTTGTTGTCGTACAGGTAGATCAGCCTGCCCAGTCCCAGATGGCCGGCCAGCGAGGCAGCCTCGTGGCTGATCCCCTCCATCAGGTCGCCGTCGGAGACGATGGCGTAGGTGAAGTGGTCGAAGATGGGGAAACCGGGCCGGTTGAAGGTGGCGGCCAGGAAGCGCTCGGCGAGGGCCATGCCGACGCCGTTGGCGAAGCCCTGCCCCAGCGGGCCGGTGGTCGTTTCGACGCCGGGGGTTAGGCCGCGCTCGGGGTGGCCGGGCGTGCGACTACCCCACTGGCGGAAGCGCATCAGCTCCTCCAGCGACAGGTCGTAGCCGGTGAGGTGGAGCAGGCTGTAGAGAAGCATCGAGCCGTGGCCGGCAGAGAGGATGAAGCGGTCGCGGTCAGGCCAGGCTGGGTTCGTGGGGTTATGCTTGAGGAAACGTGTCCATAACACATAGGCCGCGTCGGCCATGCCCATCGGCATGCCGGGATGGCCGGAGTCGGCCCTCTGCACGCCGTCCATAGCCAGGGTGCGGATGGTGTTGACGCACAGGGCATCAGATAGAGAGCGGGTCATAGTTCAGGGTTTCAGGCTTCAAGATTTCAGGTTTCAGGTTGTAGGTTGCAGGTTGCTTTGAATGGCTACCGGCAACCTGAAACCTGAAACCTTGAAACCTGAAACAATCTCTCGTCCCACGCCTCATTGCACCATCAGGCCATGCCGGTGGGCCAGTTCCTCCAGCGCCTCCAGGGCGACCTGGGCAACATCCGGATCGGGATCGGCCATGGCCTGGCGCAGGGGAGCAGCGTCTTCGGGGCGACCGATCAGGCCCAGCGCCTGCGCAGCAGCCTGACGGATGGGTGCGTCCCCCTGTTGCAGCGCCTGCAAGAGATGGACGAACGCGGCCTCGCCGACGCCGACCACTTCCTCCCGTTCGGCGGCCCAGTTAATCAGCCAACCCATCTCGTGGGCCACCGGCGGCGGGGAGACGGGCGACGGGCGGGCGGCTTCGATCTCCGCCAGGACGCTGCTGGCGGCGGAGCGGACGATCCACTCGCCGTCCTCGCGGGTGAGGCGGGACAGCAATTCGCGCGCCCAGGGTTGCTCAATCTCCCCCAGGCCATAGACGGCGGCGCGACGGGTCAGGAAATCATCATTCTGGATGGCCTTGCGCAGGGCCTCCCAACCTTCCTCGCCCATCAGCGCCAGCCCGACAGCCGCGCAGGCCCGTTGGGTCTCGTCCCCCAGCACCAGCGCCTGGGTCAGCCGGCGCAGGGCCGCCGGGCCGCCGCCGGCGCCCAGTGCCCGCGCCGCCGCCTCCTGCACCAGGGCGTCCGGATCGTCTATCGCCTCGACCAGCGTGCCCACGTCGGCGGTCCGCCGCAACAATCCCAGCGCACGGACGGCGGCGGCGCGGACGGTCTCGCGCGGGTGCTGCAGCGCCTGCCGCAGAAAGTAGGGGACGCCGGGGTCGCCGGAGCAGGCTATGGCGGTGGTCAGCCGTTCGCGGACTGGATCGGGCAGCGCCGGGTCGAGGAAAGCGCGGGCCAGCAGGGCCATCACCCCCCGGCGCCACGGCGCTTCGGGCGGGGCCACCGCCGCCCAGCGCGCCGCCGTGCACAGCCGCGAGCGCCACAGGTCGTCGGGGCGGGTCAGCCAGGCTTTCAGGAACGGCTCCATGTCGCCGATCTCGGCGTAGAACTCGAACACCGCCGCCCAGCGCGGGTCCTCCAGCCGTTCGAGCACGGCAGCGGTGGGCAGGGCCACCAGTTGACGGGCCGCCGCGGCGGCCTGCCAGAGCGGATGGACGAAGGCGTAGCGGTCCATCTCCCGCTCGATCAAACAGCCCTTGCCGCCGATGACGATCTGCTGGGCCTGGGCGGCAGCCCGCGCCGGGCGCTCGCCCGCCGGCGGCAGCGCATCCTCCAACGCCGCCTCCACCTCCGCCCGGGTGACCAACGTCCGGCCTTCTTGCTGGAGCGCCAGGGCCAGCCGGCCCAGCACGGCGCGGATCACCGATGACAGCCCATCCGCCTCGCCAGTCACTCGCCCCGCCTGCCGTTCGACGGTCTGGAGGAAAAGGTCCAGGCGGCGCTCCGGGACCTGTCCCTGGGTCAGCAGCAGCCAGGCGCGCAGGGAGAGTTCGAGCGGCGAGGCGCCCCGCTCCAGGGCACGGAGCAACGTCTCGGTGACCTCGCGCGACGGTTGCGCCGCCCCGCCCTGGGCGGGCGACAGCCTTTCGGCGAAACGGGCCAACAGCGCCTCGACCTGCGGGCGGGCCCATTCCTTCAACCGCAGCGGCGCGAAACCGAGCGCCGCCAGGGGGGCGAAGCCGCGCGGCCCGACGACCACCATCCACAAGTTGTTCGGCAGGGCCTCGACCAGGCGGGCCAGCCACGCCGTCGCCAGCTCCTGCTGCTGAGGGTTCAGCTCGTCCCACCCGTCCACCAAGACGAGCGCGCTGCCGGCGCGCAGGTGGCGGCGCAACGCCCCACCGCTGCCCGCCGTAGCCCCGACGGCGCGGGTCGCCGCCTGGACTAGCCGCGTCACATCGTCCGGCTCCTTCTTCTCCGCCTCTCCGCGTCCCCCCTTCTCCGCGTCCCCGCGTCCCCCTTCCTCCGCGTCCCCGCGTCCCCCTTCCTCCGCGTCCCCGCGTCCCCCTTCCTCTACGTCTCCGCGTCCCCCCGTCCCCGTGTCCCCCCCTCCCCCTGCCGGCAGTGTCCACTCCATATCGGTCAGGCGGACGACGAGCGGCAGCCGTTCGAGCGGGCTTTGCAGGGCGGCAGCGGCTTCATGGCGGGCGTGGATGTAGGCCAGGTAGGCCAGGAGGGTGGAACGTCCGGAGGCCAGCGGGCCGGCGATCAGCAGGCGCAGGTGGCCGCCCAGCGCCACTCCCAGCGGAATCGGTGTACGCGGAGGGAGGTTGCCCGTGGACGTGCGCGGCGCGGGCAGGGGTGGGATCAACAGCGGCGGCACGAACACCTGCTCCAGCGTGCCGACCGCCGGCAGGGCATGCGCCTTCCGCGCCCAGCCGACGACCGCCCGTCGGTACTCCCCCTCCAGCCCCGCCGCGAACCGCGCAACGAGACGACGCACGCCCAGACGGATGCCCTGCCATACACGGGCGATGGCGGCGCGGAAACGCACTACCAGCCCGACCAGCAACAGGGTCACTGCCGCGCCGATCGCCGCCGAGAGGATGTCGAAAGACCATTCGCCGTCCACGGAAGTCTCCTTTCCGAACGGATACGCCCATTGTATTCAACTGTTCACCGCTGTCAACAGCGCTTTCCCCTTGAAATTGCTCACCTTTTGTGTTATCATAGCCGCCGTGCCAGAGATCAGCGAACGAGGTGGGTATGTATCCGGATAGCGAGATCCTCTTTCCCCCCCGCTGCATTCCCCAGTTGCGCACCCTGCGCGGCCCGGAATGGGCGGCGTTGATGGAACGGTTGAGCGCCCTGCCCGATGAGCACGAGGACGTGCTCGGTTTCTCCCTGATGATGATCAAGCTGGGCAGTTGTCTGACCTGCGACCTGGATAGCTACCGCGCTTCCCTCGGTTGCTGCGTCTGCGCCCGGCGGACGGTCAGCGGCTTCAAGGGTTCGGACAGCGATATGATCCGCCTGTTCGAAGAGACCCGCCAGGAGGTACGCGAGTACCTGGCATTGGGCCGGCTGCCCGCTGGCGTGGCGGCGCTAGTCAGCACCCCCGAAGTCGTGGAAGAGTGAACACCTCCCCCCGCCGCCGCACCCTGCGCTTCCTGACCCCCCTCCTGTTGCTGGCGCTGGCCGGGTGCGCCGCTGTCCCCTCTGAGCTGCTCTTCTCCTGGACCGGCGAGGAGAGCCCGCCCAACCAGGTCTACGGCACGCTGCAACTGGCCGGTAACCTGCTCCGTCCTCAGCCGGACACGGCGCCCTACGCGGCCATCGCCCACGCCGGCGTCAACCCCTTCGGCATCAATGTTTTC
>Ga0209018_1002848_pt1 | contig 11600 bp, 10 predicted proteins | sample YNPBryBLVA2012_FD_185814 | JGI IMG/M metagenome (GOLD analysis project Ga0209018, IMG submission 185814) | Anoxygenic and chlorotrophic microbial mat microbial communities from Yellowstone National Park, USA - YNP Bryant BLVA 2012 (SPAdes)... ...
CTGAGGCTTTGAGCCTGGAAGCTCGCACGCCGACGCCGGCTCCCACTTCCACCCTGCAACGCATGATGCTCAACTGGCCGATGCGCTCCTTCGAACATCGCTGAGCTTCTCTTCTCCTGCTCAGGACTCAGGAATGCCACGCAACGGCAGAGGCGCTCTCGTCCTTCGTCGTCGCCCGCTGCGATGGTCACGCCCGGGAGCAGGCCCCGGCTCTCGTGCTCGGCGGACCACGGCGTTTTGTCGCGCATCCCGAAGCGCGGATGGTCTTCGTCCGGCTCACCCGGCCTGCGGCCTCGTGGACCTCCACGGACTGCGTCGAGCAAGCTGGACCCCGTCCGTTCCGGTTCATGCGCGACGCCGTCCGAGTCGACGTAGCCGAGCTCGCCCAGGGGCAGGCTCAGACGCGCGCACGATGCTGCAGGGGAAGGCTGTTCGTCGTCGGCCTTGTCTTACGCATCGCCCGCAGCTTCACGAGACACTGGAGCGGCGGGACGCGACGCGTTTCCAGCCGTCCTGCCCGCCCCATGCCGTCGTCGCAGTCCGTCGACAGTTCGGTGTACGCGACCCCCGCGAGCGGCGTGCGGCTCCATCCGTCGCTGTCGATTCGGGCGCGATGTAGGCAACCGACGCTGATGGCAGGAGCCCGGGATGGGGTTGGTCGCGAAGCCGCGCACCCGCACCGAGAACCAGCCGCAACCGCCATCAAGGCCCGCCGGCAACGGCACGGCCAAGTAGTCCGTTCCCGACGTCGTCGTCCAGCCGGCGGGGTCGAACGTGCCGACCACGACCACCGATCCCGCGGGAAGCTCGCCGGCCGAGCGCAACGGGATCGCGGTCTCGTAGGCACTCGCAGAACCCGCCGCGGCGATCCCTGGCACGCGCCGGCGCGGGCGGTGTGGACGGCAAGCCCATCCACTCGAGCATGGGGCGGAAGGATTCGGCCTGCGTAATCATCGAGATCATCCGTAGACTTCAACTCGAAAACCAGCTCCGCCCCCAACGCGAGGACGTACTGCACGTCCACGAGGACGCTCCCCCAGACGCGCCATCCGCATTCCGGCCCAAGTGCTGGTCGGCAAGCCACAGCGCGACCGCCGGCAGGCAGGGCTGACTGCAGCGCGGGTGCACAGCTCGGGCAGGTCGAGTTTGCGCAAGGCCCTGTCGCGGCGCACCCGCGGGAAACGCTCCGACCGGGCCTCGCACGCCACCCGCATGCGTTCGCATAGCGTGGCCCCGGGCGCGTGCAGCCGAGCTGGGGTTCGTTTCGCCCGCACCAGGTATCACGACCACCGTTCACCCGCACGCCTGCGGCGGCTGCACACGGCAAGCCCGGCGGTGGGCCGGGCGACCGTAGGCATGCAAGGGCCCGTATGGAACCCGGCCCGACCGAACGCGCCCTCTGGGTCTTGTGCAGCTTGCCCGGGTCGGCTAACCACGGTGCTGGCCGCATCCTGGTCTTGCCATGCTGTTGTCGATCAACCCCGAGCATCCGGAACCGCGCAAGGTCCGACGCGCTGTGGAGCTTCTCGAAGCCGGCGAGGTCATCGCGTACCCGACCGACACGGCGTACGGGCTCGGATGCGACCTTTTCAACAAGAAGGCCATCGACAAGCTCTGCACGATCAAGAGGCTGGCCAATCCGCAGAAGCTCACGTTCATCTGTCCCGACTTGAGCGACATCGCCCGCTACGCCATCGTGGACAACCAGCAGTATCGCTTGCTCAAGCGTGTGCTCCCGGGGCCCTACACGTTCATCCTCGAAGCCACCCGCGAGGTTCCCAAGATCATCCAGTCGAAGAAGAAGACCGTCGGCATCCGTGTCCCGCAGCATGAGGTCGTGCTCGCGATCGTGCGTGACCTGGGCCATCCAGTCATCACGAGTACGGCGGCCTTGCCTGGGGAAGATCCGATGATCGATCCGAGCGAGATCGATGAAGGGTTCAAGGGGCTGGCGATGGTGCTCGACGGCGGCGTGGGGGGAATCGTTCCGACCACGGTGGTGGACCTGTCGACGGGAGACATCGAGGTGGTGCGGGAGGGAGCGGGGCCGGTCGATGCGTTGGGCTGATGGGGCGGCTGGACGCCTTGTCGAAGGACGGGTGCCGATGATGGCGCGTTTGCCCTTTCTTTCCCGAGATGGTGGCCTAAGATCGGCCCGATGAACGTTTCGTCAATCTGGATTACGAGCACAGCAAGCGTGAGCAAGGTGTTGTTCGGCGTCTGCGTTGGCGCTCTTGTACTTGTCGTCGGGGAGCCCTCAGCTTCCGCGCAGATCAAGAGTCCCGGGGCACACCCGAGCTACGGGGTGGAGGTCGATCCCCATCTCATCCTTGGGTGGGCGGACCACTATTGGGGGAGGGACAACGGCTGGGGAGTCGGCGGCCGTTTCACCGTGCCGGTCCTCGAGCAGGGGCCCATCAGCAAGATCAACAACTCCATGGGCATCGGTTTCGGAATTGACTGGGTTCACTTCAGCGACCAGTGCTGGGGCTACTACTGGCACGGTGACTACTATGGGCCCTACGCTGGGGAGGACTGCACGGCCAACACGTTGTGGTTCCCCGTTGTGCTGCAGTGGAACTTCTGGCTCACCAAGGTCATCAGCGTGTTCGGCGAGCCGGGGCTGTCCATCGTTCATCGAAGCTGGGACTGGTATTGGCCCAACTGCCCCGGGGGCCTAAACGGCTGGTGCAAGACGCACGACAGCGATACCGACCTGGAGCCGTTGGTGATGTTCGCGGGCGCCCGCTTTTTGTTCAGCGAATCGGCGGGGCTTACGGTCCGTCTCGGCTGGCCCTATGCCTCCGTCGGTGCCTCGCTGCTGTTCTGACGCCTGCTAGACTGTCTGCTGTACATGTCGGCCCTGTTCTATATCGTCGCGGTCCTCGGTCTTGCTTTCCTGATGGTCGTCCATGAGGCGGGCCACTTTTTCGTGGCGCGCTTCTTCGGCATGCGGGTGACGAGGTTTTCCATCGGGTTCGGCCCGGCCATCTGGAAGAAGCAGCCTCAAGGCAGCCCTACCACCTACCAAGTCGCCATCATCCCGTTCCTCGCGTACGTGCAGATCGCGGGGATGAACCCCTTCGAGGACACCGACCCCGACGACAAGGGCAGCTATGCGAACGCCCGACTCCACGCCCGCGTGCTCACGATCTTCGCGGGCCCACTCGCCAACTACCTGGCTGCGTCCGTCGTGCTGTTCGTCGCGTTCCTGGTCGGCGGCCAGAAAGTCCTGACCACGAGCATCCAGGTCATCCCGGACACGCCTGCTGCCGCCGCGCACCTGCAAGAAGGCGACACGGTGCTCGAGGTCGACGGCCAGCCGATCACCGCCTGGGAGCAGCTTCCTGCGCTCATCTCCACCAAGGCCAACCAGCCTGTCAAGTTCGTGGTCGACCGTCGCGGTGAGCGAGTCACGCTCGAGATCACGCCAGCTCCCACAGGTGAAGGGGGGCGAGGGGTGATAGGCATCAAGCCCCTCGTCAAGTCGGTTCCGATGACCGTGGGGGAGGCTGCGGTCACATCGCTCAAGGAGCCTCCCATCATCGTTGCCAACCTTGTGGTTGGCATCGGGCAGATGATCGCACGCAAGGTCAAGCCCGAGCTGTCGGGGCCGGTGGGGATCGTGAGCGAGATAGCCGAGGCAGCCAGGCGTAGCTTCGCGGACTACCTGCAGCTCGTGGCGGGGCTGTCCGCCTACCTCGCAGGATTCAATCTGCTCCCCGTCCCGGCGCTCGACGGAGGACGTCTGTTGTTTCTGGGCTACGAAGCAGCAACGCGGCGCAGGGCCAACGCCCGCGTCGAGGCTGGCATTCATTTCGTCGGCCTCGCCATGCTCCTGATGCTGGTCGCCGCGGTGACCTTTGGCGACGTTGGCAAGCTGTTCCGCTGATCTCGGAGGGGCTGTGGCGCTGTCCATCGCGCTGGGTGGGATTGCCCTTCACGCCGGTGTCCCTTCGGCGGTGTTGTTCGCTGTGCACGACGCCCCGGTCGTCTTCGAGCAGAACGGGCAGGCGATGCCGCTCGATCAGTGGGTTGTCGCGCGCGCGGATGCGGGCGTGTGCATTCGATCGCCCGATGGCACGGCGGCCATCGACCTGGTGGAGCACGTGTTGGCGGCAGTGGGAGGGCTCGGGATCGCGCGTGGTCTGCGAATTGTCGTCGATGGCCCCGAGCCTCCGCTCGTCGATGGTGGCGCTGCCGCGTTCGTCAACGCGATCGGCCGTTTGCGGACCACGCTGGTGCGGGAGCGGACCTGTCGCGTGACGAAGCGGGCGCGTGTGCAGATCGACGCTTCGATTTACGAGGTCGAGCCTTCGGACCGGGTGTCGGTGGAGGTGGCGATCGAGTTCGACCACCCGTTGGTTTCGGTGCAGCGAGCTGCGTGGGACGGGTCCGCTGCTGCGTTCGAACGGGTGTTTGCGCCGGCGCGCACGTTCGGGTTCCTTGCGCAGTGGACCGCGCTCAAGGCCGTCGGACGAGCGCTGGGGGCGAACACGCGGGATGTCGTGGTGCTCGGTCCGGACGGAACGTCACCGAGCGACCCACCACCGGCGCCGGACGAGTGTGTGCGCCACAAGCTCCTCGACCTCATCGGCGACATGACGCTGATGGGCGGGGTGCCGGTTGGTCGCGTCCGGGTGATGCGGCCTGGGCACCGGCGGAACCTGGAAGCAATGCGTCGACTGATCGCGTTGGGCGCGGTCGAGCGCGGGTGAGGCAGTCGTCGACTCGCTGACGGTCTGCTACACAACGCCACCGGTTTTCATGAGACGGCGGCTTTCGCGGACGGTCCTGCTGGTATCGGCGCTGACGGCGTTGTCGGGCGAGGCGCAAGCGCAGGTGCCGCTCTGGAAGCCTGACTACAATCCCGACGACCCGGACCAGATGCCCGACGCTCCGGCGCCTCCGACGCTCCCTGATCTGACGCACCGCGCGGTGTCGTTGTCAATCGAGGCAACGTTTGCGTCGGTTCAGCCGCCTGCCGATCCGGGCGGCAACGCTCCGGACCGGGTCGGTGTCTGGATTGGCCGTCTGGAAACCGAGGCGGCGCTGGCGAACCGTCGATGGTACCTCGGGATGGCCCAGGAGCTGGCGAGGGGCGAGTCGAGCCAGGTGCAGGACGCCACGGTCATCGGCAATCCGGAAGTGTGGGGGCGTGCGCTTTGGGCGAGCCGCGCCGGGTTGGCTTATGGTGGAGGGCTTGGCATCGTGCCGCCTCTCGTGCCGCAGGAGCAGCGCGTGCAAGACGCGTCCTCTCCGCGTGCGTCGGTGCGCGTGGTCCGACCGTGGGACTATCCGCACTTCGCCGGGCGCGTGGTCACGTTCCGTCCGTTCGTCGACGTTCGAATCATCGACGGGCGCTTCCTGCTGCAGCTCAGGCAGGGCGTCGACGTGGTGAAGAAGGCTGCGGACGACGGTTCGATTCCGGATACGACGATGACGAGCAGGACGATGTTCTACATGGGGTATCGTCCGGTCGATCCGCTGGGACTGGGGTTGGAGCTTTCCGAAGTGTACTTCATCAAAGCGCCGGGCGTGGCGGACGAGGAGCGGGCGGTGTTTGCGGTATCGCCGTCGCTGCGCTGGATGTCGCCCGTGTTGCAACCGGCGCTGAGCGGCATCTTCCCTTTCGACCGTCCTCTGTTTGGGGCGGCGAGAGACTACTGGGCGGTCCGGCTGACGTTCGGCATGGTGCTCGATCCTGATCCGCCCAGCAGCATCTGGTGACCTCCCGGCCGGACCGCTTGCGCGTGCTGCCCTTGCGCCGTAGCCTGAAGGCAACGGTCCGTTGCCGCCATGTCCATGTCCTACGACGCAGACGATAGCCGAGACGACGCGGGGCTTCCGCCCGGCACGACCGTCGCGAACCGATTTCGCGTGGAGCGAAAGCTCGGCGAAGGGGGGATGGGGGCGGTCTACGCCGCCGTCAACGTCACCACCGGGCGTCCCGTAGCGCTCAAGGTGATGCACCCCGAATACGCGGCCAAGAAAGACATCGTTCGCCGCTTCATGCGCGAGGCCAAGGCAGCCACCGCCATCAACCACCCGAACGTGATCGAGGTGCTCGACGTGGTGGACACCGACACGGGCGAGCCCGTGATGGTGATGGAGCTGTTGCAGGGCGAGCCGCTTGACGCTCTGCTGGAGCGTCGCGGTGCGCTTCCCCTCGGGGAGGTGGCGAGGATCATGCTGCCGGTCATTGCGGCGGTCGGTGCTGCCCACGCCCGAGGTATCGTTCATCGGGACCTGAAGCCCGAGAACATCTTTCTGGCCACTGCTACGAATGGCGGCGTGGTACCCAAGGTTCTGGACTTCGGCATCGCGAAGATCCTCGATCCCGCCCAGATCAACGAACTGTCCACCAAGACCGGCGCCACGCGCACCGGCTCGATGCTCGGCACGCCGCACTACATGTCGATCGAGCAGGCATGCGGGGAGCGTGACATCGACCACCGCACCGACATCTGGAGCATAGGGGTGATGCTCTATGTCATGTTGTCCGGGCGTCGCCCCTACGACGGCGACAACTACGGGCAGATCCTCAAGGCACTGATGACGCAGACCCCTGCGCCACTCGCGGACCTGGTCCCGGGGTTGCCGTCCGATGTTGCGGACCTGATCGGTCGTTGCATGGCTCGCACCCGCGCGGAGCGTCCCATCGATCTGCGTGAGGTCTACACTGTGCTCAGCGCCTACACCGCGGACACGACCGTCGCGCCGCCTCCATCGGTTGCCGGCAGTCTCTTGCACACCGACCTCGCGTCGGGTGCCACGCTGGCGGCGGCGAGCATGTACACCTCGCAGATGCCGTTGTCCCAGGTCACCAAGCCACCTCCGCGCCCTCGTAATGCGCTGGTCCTGGTGGGCGTAGGGTTGGCAGCGCTCTGCATTGGCGCGGGGCTCACCGTGTGGAAGCTCAGCGCTCCGAGCCCGGTCGCGGCGAATCCCGAGCCGGAGCCGTCTGCCGCAGGGGCACCCGCGGTGGCATCGTCGGGGCCGCCGACCGTACCGGCGCCGGACTCGGCGATCGTGATCAACCCTACCCGACCTGCCGAGCCGGCGTCCGCGTCGCCGGTGTCCGAATCGCCCCCCAAGACAGCCCATGCCAGAGCGCCCGGGCCGTCGCTGTCGCCCCCGCCTGCCGCGGGCAAGGCGTCGTCCCCTACGACCTCGACCGACGGCAAGGCCCCCAAAGGCGGGATCATCGAGACGCTCCCGTATTGACCGGCGCGGGCGCTTGTATGCGCGACCGTCCCAGGGCATCCTGGTGGGGATGCGGATGCGCGTGCTGACATCCATGCTGATTGCTTCGAGCGTTGCGCTGAGCGCAATCGCCGCCGATGCAGGCCCCAAGAAGCCCAAGCCCCAGGAAGGAGACGCCACCACCGCCGCTGCGCGCGAAGCGTTTCTTGCGGGCACGGCTGCTGTCAAAGCGGGGCAGTGGTCGGAAGCGCTTGCGCAGTTCGAGAAGGCATCCAGCCTCAAGGCTGCGCCGATTGTCACCTTCAACATCGGCTACTGCCAACGCGCGCTCGGGCGCTACGTGCTCGCCAGAGCGTCGTTCGTGCGCGTGCTGGCCGACAGAGCAGGGCTGCCCGATGCGCAGGTGGAAGAGGCGCGCACGTACGTGGCCGAGATCGACAAGCTGCTGGCGCGCGTGAAGATTACACTCGATCCGCCCACCGCCAGGATCGCGATCGACGGCCGGCCTCTCGTGCCGTTCGACGATGCAACGCCTGGGCTGCTCGTTGCGGGAGTTGCACCGGCGGGCGAGGGCCGGGCGCCGCCCTCGGCGGTGTTCGACGTGGTCATCGACCCCGGCGTGCACCTGATCCAGGCGTCGCGACCGGGGCATGCGGACGCGCTGGTCAACAAGACGTTTGCGCCAGGAGCACGCGAGGAGTTGCCGCTGAAGCTCGACGCGCTGCCAGCCAGCATCCACGTGGAGTGCGACCAGCCCAGGGCGGTGGTGCTGGTCGATGACCGCGACGTGGGCATGGCGCCCATCGACATCACGCGTCCAGCCGGGCGATATCGCATTCAGGTTGTGAAGAACGGGTTCATCTCGTACGACACGACCCTCGAGCTGGCGGCTGGACAGAGGGCGAACCTGATGGCACGGATGACCCGCGAGCAAGAGCCGATCACGAAGAAGTGGTGGTTCTGGGGAGGCACGGCTGCCGTGGTCGCGGGTGGGATCACGGCGGCATATCTTCTGACGCGACCAGAGCCATCGCCTCCGCCGTACGAGCCGGGCACGCTGAACTGGCTGGCGCGCCCCCGCTAGCCGGGCGGTGTGACGAGCAACCGTTGTTTCAGAATCGAGCGCGGATGGCCGCAGCGGATGGTCCAACGACCAACCCCACGCCCGGCCTGGAAGCGCTGTCACCGGGCGTGGAAGGGCCGGATGCTGCGAAGTAGATCGTAGCAGCGCCAGCCAAGAGCGTGGCTCCGCCAAGGATGTCGGTCACCAAGGCGAGGTGCTTGGTCTTGTCCCGGGCATCGTCGACGGACGACCGCGAGGTGGGATAGGTGTCGAGCTGCGAATCGAAGTCGTTCTTTGCGCCAAGTGTCATGACACCCGCTACGGTGGTGCTGGCCGCAAAGACTCCCGTGGCAACGAGGGCGATCCAGAAGCCTGTGCCGGGGCCGGAGCTTGCTGGCGGGGGTGGGGGCGTGGCGGGCGGCGGCGTGGTGGGCGGAGCAGCAGGAGCAGCACCGGAAGGAGCCGGAGCGGACGTGGCAGCGTTGAGGTCCACCGTCACGGCGTCGCCACCGGCAACGTCGACCGTGCGTGTGGCAACCACGGCACCATCCTTGTGGATGGCGACCTTTCGGCGGCCGGCGCTGACAAGCAATGGCTCCTGAAGCGGCAGGCTCCCGATCACGACATCGTCGACGAGCAGATCTCCGCCGGTGACATTGGACTTGACGGTGAGGACCGCCACGCGCGCGCGGAGCTTGCGTATCTCGCCTTGCACTTCGGACCGGCGATCTTGTGCGACTTCGGCGCCGCCACGAGCCAGGTACTCTTCGAACGCCTTGAGAGCGCTGGCGTAGTCATGGAGTTCGACGTAAGTCTGGCCGAGGTTGTACAGGAGGCGGTAGTTGGGAGCGATATCGTTGGCGCGGCGAAACTCGATGAGGGCGGCGGCGTAGTTGCCCTCCCGGAAGAAGTCCACCCCACGATTGAAGTGCGCCCGTGCCTCCTCGACCGCTGCGGGGCCCGGCGAGGTATTCGACGGTGACTGCGCGTGCGCGCCAGCCGGAAACGCCGCGATCGCAGCCGTCAACGCCAGCATGCGTAGGTGGGTGGTCATGCTCATGGGGCGTAGGGATCCTTGTCGTCAATGTTGTTGTTTCGTTTGTCGGGCTTGCCCCCCGCGCGCAGGTCGTCACCGGCAACGACCGTCGACGCCGGTTTGCCGGCTGCGGACCCGCTCCCCGGCGGCACCCGGCCGCCGCCTGCCATCACCCGCGTTCCCGCAGCGGCGTCCTGCACCCGTTGGAGGGCCAACTTGACGGTGACATCGGCATCGAACGCAACGCCCTGCTCTGCCCGTTCGAACCCATCCGCCGCGGCCTGGACGACGTGGAGACGTCCATCCTTGGGTACGCGCGCGCGAATCGGGTTACCGGTCAGCGGCACGCCGTCGAGCAACACCCGCGCATCGGGCGGGCTGACGAGGACCAGCAGCTCGATCGTGTCGCCCTGGTTGTCGGAAAGCCTGGCAGACGCTTGCGGGGCGGCGGTCGAAACCGATGCAGTCGGGGCCGATGGGCTGGCTACGGGCTCGTGATGCTGGCGAGTCGTCAGGACGAGGACGCCGGACAAGGCGAGCGCTGCGACAGCCACGGCGACGGTGATCCAGGTTTTTCGGACTCGGGCCGGTGTGGCGGGGCCGTCGGAACTGCCGGTGTTTCCTGTGAATCCCTTGGTGGCGGCGCTGCCGACCGAAACGGATGACGAGGAGCTGGCTTCGGTGGTGGTCGACGCCCTGCCCATGTCCGGGATCTTCGCCGTATCGATGGTGGGAGCGATCTCGCCTGTGTCCGCTGCACGCGCATACTGCTCGATCACCGTGCGAATGGAGCTGCGCTCGTCGGCGAAGGCGTCGCTAATCAAGTTGCCCAGCGAGACCGATCCCCGCCTGGTGACCCGGAAGGCCAAGGCGTCCTCGAGCGCCGACCTGAACTCCTCGGCGGTGGCGTAGCGGTCTCGCGGGTCGAGCGCGATGGCCTTGTCGCAAATCTCCGCGAGGTCTCTCGGACAATCCGGGTTCACGTCGCGGATCCTCGGCTCGCCTCCCGTGACACGGTTGTGGATGGTGGCGACATCGAGGGTGCCAGAGGCGAACCGCCTGCCCGCGAGGGCCTCCCAGAGCAATACCCCGACAGCGAAGATGTCCGCCCTCCGGTCCACCGGAGAGCCCGTCGCTTGCTCGGGCGCAAGGTAGGCAATCTTGCCCTTGATAACACCTGCCCGGGTGGCCTGATCGGAGCACGCGGCCTTCGCAACCCCAAAGTCCACGAGCTTGACCTGGCCGTCGTACGTCACGAACACGTTGTGCGGGCTGACGTCTCGATGCACGATGCCCAGGGGAGTACCGTCATAGTCGACGAACTCGTGGGCATAGTGCAAAGCACCGAGGGCATCGACGAGAATGCGCAGGTGATGCTCGAGCGGGAAGCAACCGCGCCCAATCTTCTTGATGACGGTCGCGTAGGATTGGCCCTCGAGGTACTCCATGGCCATGTAGTGCCTGCCAGAGTCTTCGCCGACCTCGAACGTGTTGACGATGTTCGGGTGGCTGAGCCGGGCGGCGAGCCTTGCCTCCGTGAGGAAAAGCTCGAGGAACTCCCCCTTGCTCACGAGGTCCTCTTTGAGGACCTTCACCACGACGAGCTTTCGAAACTTCGCCTTGCCCAGCGCCATCCCGAGATAGACGGTGGCCATGCCCCCTTCGCCGAGCTTTGCGATGATGCGATAACCGCCTAGAGCGCCGGGCAACTGGCCGTCCATGACACATGCTCCTTCAGGGAGTGGGCATCACACGCGGATACGACACGGCTCCCTTCCGAACGACGAAGCTCGTATCCCCGATCCGGGCACCGGATGCCGCGACGAATCCGGTGATCTTCGAGAAGCCCGGGTCGAGGTTCAGGAATCCCCCGCTGCCGGAAGCGTCGGTGGACGGCGCGGTGCCCACCGGGGCATTGTTGATCATGTAGTAGCCGATCGTCTGCGCGTTCTTCTTGTCGATCTCGAGGCGCACGCCTTGCGCTGGCGCATCCTGGCAATCCGTGGCCAGCGCGTACGTGTGGCCCATGTCGACCAGGTTCAGGGTCGTGCCGAGTGCCTGGGCGATTCCCTCGAAACCTTGCGGCGAAACCACGGGCACGATGGACTGCACCATCGTGTCTTCCCACACCGGCTTCGTGACGAACAGCAGGGCAGGGGTGATCGCCGGCGACGTCATCTCGAGATAGCCGTCGAATCCCGCGGGCAACGTGGCTTCGACTTGCCCGTCCGCGTTGAGTGCCGCGGGGGCGTTCAACGGCGACGAGCACTCGACGTCGAGTTTGGGACAGACGCG
>Ga0209018_1002850_pt1 | contig 11593 bp, 9 predicted proteins | sample YNPBryBLVA2012_FD_185814 | JGI IMG/M metagenome (GOLD analysis project Ga0209018, IMG submission 185814) | Anoxygenic and chlorotrophic microbial mat microbial communities from Yellowstone National Park, USA - YNP Bryant BLVA 2012 (SPAdes)... ...
GTGACAGTGACGGCGGTGAATGACAGCATTGCGGAAGGGAATCACACCAGTACGATTAGCCACAGTGCCTCCAGTACGGATAGTAAGTACAACGGCATTAGCATCAGTGGGGTGACGGCGACGATTACGGACAATGACCAAAGTAATGATCCTGAGCCTCCTCCTCCTATTCCACCGTTACCTCCGATTACACCAGGGTTAACGATTTTTGCGCCGAGTCAAGGGGTACCAGAAGGTGAAATGGCTACCTTTACGGTGAAGCTCTCCAGCATCAGTAGCAATACCGTCACGGTCAATTTTGCCACTGCCAACGGTACGGCAGATGCCTTTGACTTTACGACCGCATCAGGGATACTGACCTTTGCCCCTGGGGAGACGGCAAAAGAAATCAAGGTGCAAACGACCAAAGACTCGATTGACTCCATTAAGGAACGACTGGATGAATCGGTCATCAACCTGGCAATTGCCAACCAAGCTACGGTGATAGTGCTGGAGCCGACCGAAACCTTCCAGGTGAACCTGTCTAGTGCCAATAATGCCACCATTTTAACGGGCACAGCCACGGCAGAGATTCTGGATAAGAGTGAGGGTACGCCTGGGAATGACTTGATTGTGGGGCTTGTGGGTGCCGCCAATACGCTCAATGGTTTGGGAGGGAACGATATTCTGGTTGGTGGCAACTTCAGTGATGTCTTCAACGGTGGGGAAGGGATTGACATCCTCCTGGGGGGAGCCGGAGATGACACGATGAATGGGGGTGAGGGGAATGACATCATCTTGAGCGAAGCAGGGAATGACGTGATAGTGGGTGAATCAGGGATTGACATCCTCTATGGGGGTGATGGCAATGACACGATTGGTGGGGGTGATGGCAATGATGTCTTGGTGGGTGAAGCTGGGGATGATATGCTCCTGGGCGAAGCTGGGGATGACTACATTGATGGCGGTGCAGGCAATGACACTATCGTTGGTGGGGCTGGGGATGACGGTCTTTTGGGTAGGGCAGGGGATGATGCCATTCTGGGGGGTGGAGGCAATGACTACATGGATGGCGGGGATGGGAATGACTACATCGAGGGTGATATAGGGGATGACGGTCTCCTAGGCGGCGCAGGCAATGACGTCCTTCTGGGTGGGGATGGGAATGACTACCTGGATGGGGGTGCGGGCAATGATGTGTTGATTGGTGGTTTGGGTGCCGACGGGTTGGTGGGCGGCACGGGCAGTGACCGGTTTGGGTTTGCGACCAATGCCCCATTCAATGCCGCTCCCATCGGGAATGATATTCTTGCCGACTTCAATCCTGCGGACGACTTCATCGTGTTGAGTAAGACCACTTTCACTGCATTCACCGCATCCAGTGGGAGTGTGTTTGATGGTGGCACGCCGATTGCGGCGGCGGACTTTGCGGTCATTGGTTCTGGGGGTGCAACGGCGGCAGGTGTTCAATCGGCTCTGATTGTCTATGAAACCGCAACCGGGGCATTGTACTACAACCCGGACAGGGCGACCGCTGGGCTAGGTACGGGTGGGCAATTTGCAACCGTGAGTGGGGTGCCAAGCATCCCTGCTAACCGCATTCTAATTGTCAGCTAGCAAACTCAAGCTCCAACCAAACTAAAATAACGGCTCCCCATTCATTTTTGGGGGGGTCGCTTTTTGTACCTCATTTGCTTTGTATAGTCATTTCCATTTAGAATGCGACACTTTTTAGATATTTGTAATCACTCTATTTCCTGGGTAGCTCTATAAATTCAAAGTTAGCGGTCGCAGGGGGGCACCCCCGCCCTTGGTTCTGGCTAATATGGGCATTTCCACGATGGGATTGATGATTGGTTCAAATCAATAGAGGTTCCCTCCTTTTAAGACAGGTGGTGTAGGCAAAGATGAATGTCGCAAACTTGTTTGAAATGACTATAACCGCCCTGTTTGATTGTCCAAATCTCTAGATTTTACAGAAACCCTCTGCCTAACTCTCAGTTAAACGTTCACCGCTAACAACAAAATCATCTCCATATCTGCCCCATAGGTTTCTAATTCCAGAGTGACCAAAGCCACAATCTGAGCAGGGGTCACCAACCCGGAAAAGTCCAAAATCCGCTCTGGCAGGAGAACCCACACCGCTGGGTACAATTCCCCCCCATCCCCATAGGTTTTGTGGGTATTAAGCAGGTCGGGGAGCATGGCGATCCCCTGTCCGACGGTAGTGGCGTGAACCACAGCCCGGCGCAGTTGCAACACAATCACCCCGTCCCGGTGGATGACCCGCACCGGTGGATAACCCTGCCCCCAGCGGGAAGCCTGCCGTTGATAAATCCGGTAGTCCCCCTGCACTGCCACCAACTGAACCTGCTCTTTGCGACAGCCCAGGGATTGCGCCGCCAGGGTCAGTAAATGCGCCGGTTCCGGGGCAGAACCCTCCCGCCGGGTTTGCAATTCCAACGCCCCCGTGCCTGTGGCAATGATCTTCTGCTGTCGTTGATCCACCTCCACCCGCACACTAATCGTGGCTGGATGCGCCCCCATCCGGGTGACCGCCTGCACGACCTCCTGGCGTAACTGCCGCACCTCCGCTGGGGTGGGATTGACCACACTCCGCTCGATGGTTTCCTGGATCAAGCCCAGGGCAACCCCAATGGCGGCAATCACCTCCGCATCGGGAGCCAACCAGTGCGGTAGCCCCATCTTTTGCGCCACGTAGGGCACCAACGCCCCTGCTCCCCCGCCTCCGCCCACCAAAACCACGCTGTCCCGTTCCAGTTCATACTCGGCGATCAGCCGCTCGATCACCCGTTGCACCTTCCGGCTGGCTAAATCCAGCACCCGTTGCGCCAGGGCAGTGGGGGTCATGCCCAAATCCTCAGCCAACCAAGTCACCCGGGTTTTGCCCGCTGCATCCAGGGTCGGTTCAGCCAATAACCCCAACACCACCGCCGCATCCGTCGGGGTAAAGGTCCAAGCGGGTTGTCCCCCTTCTGCCACCGCTAAATAATGCTGAGATGTTAATGTCTGCCGTTGCCATTGGTCGGGTGCCGGGGCGGTATCGGTAAAGCTCATGTACTGCAAGTTAGCAATATGGGCACTGCGGGGTCCCACGTCCACCAGCCGGTTTCGCTGCAGGCGGGGTACAGAACCCCCGGCAATCCCCAGGGTACGCACATCCAAGGCTTTCAGGTACAACCGTTTGCCCGCCACCTCCGCCGTTTTCACCTGGGGTCGCCCCTGGAGAATCACGGAAATATCGGTACTGGTGCCACCCACATCCAAAAACAACCCCTGGGAAACCCGGGCATAGCCCAGAGCCGCCGCTACCCCTGCCGCTGGCCCCGAAAGAATGGTCAAAATCGGGCGTTGGCGCATTTCCGCAATCCCCATCACCCCCCCATCGCTCCGCATGATCATCACCGGTGCCGTAATGCCACTGGCTCGCACTGCCTGTTCCGTACGGTTGGCGGTTTCCAGCATCCGGGGCAAAATCGCCGCATTGATCACCGCCGTGCGGGTGCGTAACCCCAGCCCATAGAGTTGGGACAATTCACAGCCCGCCGTTGCCAGAAAACCCTGCTGGCGCAACCAAGCCACCACCTGCTGTTCCGGCTCGGGGTCATCCACCGCAAAGGCACCACTGACGGCAAATACCTGTGCCCCTTGGGATTGGAGCGCAGTCACCAACTTTTCCAAATCCGCCCCATTCACCCCCCCATCCGTTGCCAGCCAGCCGTGACAGGTGGGTAAAAACTGCCCCGGTGCCAGTTCCACATCCCGTACCCGGGTTTGCGCCTGCGTCACCCATCCCAACAGGCGATTGCTGAGGGCAATAATGCCAACCGTCGCCACATCCCCCTCCAGGAGCGCATTGGTGGCTTGGGTCGTACTGTGGGCAATCAGTTGAATTTGCGTTGGTTCCAACCCCGTGACCCGCAATAATTCCTGTAAGGACTGGACAACCCCCTCGGCCACCCCCCATGCCGCCCGGTGGGTCGTAGGCACCCGCACCTTCCCCAACAAGTGATGGCTGAGGGTATCCACCGCCACCGCATGGGTAAACGTGCCCCCCACATCAATGCCAATTTTGATCCCCGCCGGGATGGTCATGCGCTCCCCATTCGCAAAAGACGCTTAGAATGATGGTATCGGGAAAGGAACCTAGGACGATGGGCAAATGGAGTGCCCAAAAAATTGATCTCAACCGGGTGTACCCTTGCCCCTGTTGTCGCCGGGGGGGTCGGTTACAGCAAATTACCTTGACCGATGCCTTTGGCTGTGACCGTTGCCAGCAAATTTTTGTGCTCAAAGAATCCGATCAAATTCTCGAGCAACTCAGTAGCACCTATCCCGCCCAACGGGCGTGGTTTTGGGATGGACAATCTTGGCAAAGACTCTATCAAATTTGGGGACGGGTCACACCCTTAAATGGGATTTCCCTATTATTAATTCGCCTCCCCTTACTATTTATTTTATTCTTGCTGGTGATCATATTATTAGCGATTTTCGGCTTTATTCAAATTTTGGCGACTTGGTTACATAGCCGCTAATTCCCATAGCAATCCCAAACCATTATGCAACAGAAATTCTCCAGAACCAAGGACGGGGGCGGTGCCCCTGCGACCCCCTGTTCCATTTTCATTTAGGATTGCTATGATTACGCAACAGAAATTCTCCAGAACCATACACCGCAGGTGCTTCTTTGACGAGGGGGTACCCCTGCGACCCTTGTTCTGAAGTCAGTTAGGATTGCTATAGATTATTTGGGTTGCCAAGGGAGCCAATCTTCATCTAGGGCTTGCTCCAAGGTAAAGTCAGGCGCTTCGGGAATGAAACTAGAGGATATTTTCATGGCTTTAAGTATGACTTTCCGAGCTTTTTGGTAGGATACCGAAAACTTTTCACTTAAAAAAGGTTTGAGGCTAGGGCTATCCTGGATAATCAATTCAATTTCTGAACGAAAATTACCGATTTCTAAAATCCAGCCCCTAAAACAACTCTTCCGCTCAGATTCCCAATATTTGAGTTTGAGCAGATGTTCACAAAGGCGCAAGAGGTAGCTAGAAATGGCGTGTTTTTGACTCTTGCCCAAGCTTTCCACCTCTGCAATTAAATTCTCTAAATCAAGGTCACGGAAGTGCCCTGATTTTAACTGGGCAACGGTGCGATCAATCCACAGCTGATAGTCCGTATCATATAAGGACGTGGGTTTGGCTTTAATTTGAGGTTGCATTACTCATTTTCTCCAGGTTGCCGTCGTTCTTCTCCTAGGGTAGCGTCTCTGCAAAATTAACCTACTTAAACCTTGATCACGCTCATCAGTTTCCCTAAGGGCACTTCTAAAAATGGGTCGCAGGGGCGTAGCCCCCGTCTTGGTTCTCGATAGGATGGGCATTTTAGCGAAATAATCTTCCAGTGGTGGTAATAACTAAATAGAGGTGCCCTTAAGTTATTTACTAACTATATGTTCCTCAGTACCCTTTAACGCCAACCTCCTTTATGATAAAAAAGGTGAAGTATTGTGTGTCCCCATGCAATTTCCCGATGTGGGTCGGCTCTGGCAAACGGTGACCTATTTTGAGGCACTGCCGGTCGTCGCCTGTATCCAACGCATCCTTGGACTGAACCCACCCCCCGCTACCGTCATGCCCCAAGGGGAACTGCTCATGGATTTGACCCAGCCCGCCCCGGTTGCCCTCTGGGGTGCCCTGGATGACGTGGTAATGGGGGGCATGAGCCGAAGCGAGTTGGTGCCTGACCCCAGCGGTGCCCGGTTTGAAGGGACGGTGACCACCCAAAACAACGGTGGGTTTGCCTCGATTCGTACCCGGAATCTGGAACCCCCCTTGAATCTGGCGGATGCCACTGGTCTGGCTCTGCGAGTGCGGGGGGATGGCAAACGGTACAAATTTCTGCTGAGGGACAGTTCCAGTTGGGACACCCTCGCCTACGGTGCGGAATTTGACACTCAACCCGCCACCTGGATCACCGTGAAAATCCCTTTTGCAAACCTAGTGCCGGTCTTTCGGGCCAAAACCGTTCCCACTGCCCCCCCCATTAATTTGCGCCAGGTGGTCTCCCTCCAAATCATGTTGAGTAAATTCGCCTATGATGGGCAGATCAACCCCACCTTCCAGCCGGGGGACTTTCGGTTACAAATTGCTACTATTAGCACCTATCGGGACGACCCATCCCCGGCACTTTAGCAAATAGCTAATGGGGGGCGTGAATTCTTTAGCAATGAATGTAATTGCTTGCCTAATTGAGCTTACCCGGATTAAATTTTGTGATAATCCTACTTAAATTTAGGGCATCTCCATTTATAGCAATCCTACTTGATTAACAAATAGCAATTCTCCAGAACCAAGGACGGGGGCGGTGCCCCGGCGACCCCTATTCCATTCTCATTGAGGACTGCTATATTTGCGCCAACCAAACATCTCATCGTTGGCATACCCATGTTACCCAGTGCCCCCTGCAACCATTAACTTTGAATTGATAAAGGTGCCCTTAAATTTAGTCGTACTATAGCAATCCTACTTGCAAGAATTTTCCAGAACCATACACCGCAGGTGCTTCTTTGATGGGAGGGGTGCCCCTGCGACCCTCATTTTAATTCATCTAATTCTCATCTAATTCATCGGTAAGGATCGGCGGCGGGCTGGGCCCGGATAGGGCAACCTCAACCACCCCGATTCATTTTTGGTAAAATCAACTATAATTAAACAAAGCGTTACAAACTCTCTCAGGAGCGGGTCTATGTTGTTGCCAGTCATGGAAGCGGCGGTTCTGCCTCGGGACTTGGCGGGGGCGGTGCGGGCACTGAAGCAGGAATTGCGGGCGGTGATTTTGGCGCACTACTATCAGGAACCCCAGGTGCAGGACATTGCCGATTATGTGGGGGATTCCCTGGGCTTGTCCCGGCAGGCGGCTCAGACCGAGGCGGATGTGATTCTCTTCGCCGGGGTGCATTTCATGGCGGAAACAGCTAAGATTCTCAATCCTGAAAAACAGGTTTTGCTCCCGGATTTGGGCGCTGGTTGCTCCTTGGCAGATACCTGCCCCCCCGCAGAATTTGCTCAATTTAAGGCTCGTTATCCTGATCATTTGGTCATTTCTTATATCAACTGCTCAGCGGCAATTAAGGCCATGAGTGATATTATTTGCACCAGTTCCAATGCGGTAGCTATTGTGCAACAAATCCCCCCGGATCAACCAATTTTATTCGCCCCGGATCAAAATTTAGGACGCTATGTGATGCAACAAACCGGGCGGGAAATGGTACTCTGGCCGGGGAGTTGTTTGGTGCATGAAACCTTTTCTTATCAACAGTTGGTGAAGCTGAAAGTCCGTCATCCCCAAGCCAAAATTATTGCCCACCCGGAATGTGAAACCCCGGTTTTAGGGCTGGCGGATTACATTGCATCCACCAGTGGGTTACTCAAATATATTCAGCGGGATACAGCCCAGGAATTTATCGTGGTGACCGAGCCAGGCATTATCCACCAAATGCAAAAAGCGGCTCCTGAGAAAAGGTTTATTCCTGCCCCCGCCAACAACGGTTGTGCCTGTAATGAATGCCCATTTATGCGCTTAAATACTTTAGAAAAGGTCTATTTGGCACTGCGGGATCGACAACCGGAAATTACTTTGACGGAGGAAATCCGTTTGGCGGCGTTGGCACCTTTGGAGCGGATGTTGGCGATGAGTGAGGGGATTCGCTGAAATGGAAGTCCACCACCGGCAACATTAACCTTCTACGCACATAGCAATCCCATTTGATTAACGCAATTCCCCAGAACTAAAGTGCTCCGTTTCCGTTGATGGGCACTGGCAGAAAATAATTCTGCTGACAGACCCTGATTACCAAAAACCAAAGATGTGGCAACCCGGATTCGTAACTCGCTGGGGATGCTGCCCTTGCCACCTGTAATTCCTCAATGCCCAATAAATTAATGTTTTTTTTAGGATTTGGGTGAACAATTTCTGCAATGTCTGGGTGAGGTTAACAACAGATTACAAGAAGTTAAAGACTCCGAAAGGGAAGGTATGGCTAGTGATAGTTTAGAAATAGTTAACAACCAATATCCTATTTGGGGTTCATGCCTATGAAACTTGTCATTCATGGCAAAAACATTGCCATTACCGACCCCATCCGTGCCTATGTGGAGAGTAAATTAGACAAAGCCTTGGGGCATTTTAATGGTTTGATCACCGAAGTGGATGCCCACCTATCCGTTGCTCGTAATCCTCGGATTCACGATACCCACATTGCGGAAATCACCCTCTACGTGGGCGGAACGGTCATGCGGGCGGAAGAACGGAGCGAAAATCTCTATGCCAGCATTGACTTGGTAGCGGATAAATTGGCGCGGAAAGTGCGGAAATTCAAGGAGAAAAAACAGGCGAAACTGCACAGCACCCCTGTCCTGGTTACACCGGCGGAATTGGTGCCCCCCCAACCCCAGAGCGTGCCGGAATTACCCAAGGAGGTGGTGCGCCGTAAATACTTTGCCATGCCGCCCATGACGGTGGATGAAGCGTTGGAGCAATTGGAACTGGTGGACCATGATTTCTATGTATTTCGCAACGTGGAGACCGGGGAAATCAATGTGGTCTATGAACGCAACCACGGGGGCTATGGCTTGATCCAACCCCGGGGCAACGGCCACGCCCCTCCTAAATCCCACTAACCGGCTCAGCGGGGGTTACACTAATAAAGCATCCTTGTTAATGTGACCCCTATGTTGGCCGCTGAACGTGCTCCCAACCAGCAGATGTTGCCCCTGACCGCCCAGACCAACGGGCAAGGTCATCTGGAAATTGGCGGTTGTGACGTGGTGGAACTGGTGAGCCAGTGGGGTTCCCCCCTCTATATCCTGGATGAAATCAGCCTCCGCACCGCCTGCCGCCATTACCGGGAGGGTTTGCGCCAGGATTATCCTGGGGATGCCCTGGTGATTTATGCCACCAAAGCCTGGTGTTGTCTGGGGGTGTTGGCGGTGGTGGTAAGCGAAGGGTTGGGCTTAGATGTGGTTTCCGGCGGCGAATTGACCACGGCGATCCGGCTGGGGGTGTCCCCGGAGTTGGTTTATTTCCACGGCAACAACAAATCCCCGGCGGAATTGCAACTGGCTTTGGACTATGGGTGCCGGGTGGTGGTGGACAATTGGTACGAATTACAGACCTTAGCCTCCCTCGCCCAGGGGGTTCAGCGTCCGGTCGAAATCATGTTGCGTTTTACGCCGGGGATCGAATGCCACACCCACGAGTACATTCGCACCGGGCACCTGGACAGCAAGTTTGGGTTTGACCCCCAGCAATTACCCGCCGTCTTTACCTGGTTGCGGGAACATCCCCAGCTTAAATGTATCGGGTTGCACGCCCACATCGGTTCGCAAATTTTCGCTTTGGAACCCCACCGGGACTTGACCGAGGTGTTGGTGGAGGTTTACGCCCAGGGTTTGCAGGCAGGTTTGCCCCTGCGGGAGGTGAATGTGGGGGGCGGTTTGGGGATTCGTTACACGGAGGCGGACCAACCCCCGGCGATTCGGGACTGGGTACGGGTGGTGAGCAAGGGCATTGCCCACCATTGCCAACAGCGGGGTTTGCCGCTACCTAAATTGATCTGTGAACCGGGGCGGTCGTTGGTGGGGCCCGCCTGTGTGACGGCTTATACGATTGGCGGACGCAAGGAAATTCCCGCTGGGCGTACCTATATCAGTGTGGATGGGGGAATGTCCGATAATCCCCGACCCATTACCTACCAGGCGCAGTACCAGGCGGTGGTGGCGAATCGGGTGGCTGACCCGCTAGCGGAAACCGTGACTGTGGCGGGAAAACACTGCGAATCTGGAGATATTTTATTAAAAGATATTGCCCTGCCGGCCACGCAACCGGGGGATATTCTGGTGGTCTTGGCGACGGGTGCCTACAACTACAGCATGGCTTCCAACTACAACCGGATACCCCGACCGGCGGCGGTGGTGGTGCGGGATGGGTCTGCTAATTTGCTGATCAAGCGGGAAACCTGGGAGGATTTGCTCCGCCAGGATTGCCTACCGGAGCGGTTGATCACTCCCGCAACACCCTAAAAACAGCGGGCGGCGCCCCCCTGGGGATTGGGTTGAACACAGCGCAGGGGTTGGTTGGCAATGGCGGAAAACCCGATTTTCCCCAGCAGATTGCCCCAGTCCTGGAGTAATTCCTGGTCCGTGGGATTTTGCCGCCGCAGGGCCACCAACATTTGCAAAGCATCGTACCAAACCCCCGCCTCCGCCAAAATGGCTGGGTAGTCCCCCAGATCGGCCTGGGCAAGCGCCGCCGTTAACCGGGGATTATTTGGGGAAATCCGTTCAATCCGCCCCAGGGCAATCATCCAGGCATCCGGTTCCCCAGCCATGCCATCCAGAGTACACTGTACCGCAATGGACCATTCGTATTCCTGCCCCACCGCCAAAGGGGCCACCGTCGCTGGCAGGGTCAGGCTCCCAATCCCCCCGCCGCTACTGGTAAAGGTTTCGCTATGCACCAACTCCCCAGGCTGACCTTGACTATTCACCCGCCGGAGTTGAAATTCGACCGGGGTGGGCCGTTCCAATTCGGGGATATACCAAAAAAAGGTGGGATAGTCCTGGAGGGTTTGGCCGTAATTGCCCTCCGGTAGGAGTACCCGCAGTTTTTGTTCCTTGTCCTTGGCACAGCCCGAACCCCGTTTGGAACCCCCCTCCCGATTGCCAGGGCGACCCACCGTAGGTAAATTCAAACTGGCAAAGGCTGGGCGACGGCGGGTGGGGCTGGTTGCTACTCTTTTCGGTTCCACCTGTGGGGGGAGGGGGGGGGCTAAAACGTCTGCCACACTGGGGGTTGCGCCCTTCGGTAACACCAATTTTTGCCCCACCAAAATCAGGTCTGGGTCATTGCGTAAACTGGGGTTGGCCTGCAACATCTGTTCCAGGGTGACATTGTGGCGACGGGCGATCCCGGTCAGAGTATCCCCCAAACGTACCGTGTATGGGGACTGCGCCCAGCCGGTAGGTGCCCAGCAGAGCATACCACCGACCAACAAACCTGCGACCCATCCATACCGTTTCATCCGAATCCTCCTTGAAATTTAATCGAAATTTAATCGGGTTGGGGGGTGCCTTGGGCGGGGTCAAGCCGAATCTCCAGCAGGGGGGTAGGATTCTGATATTCGCAGATTTCCCGCTCCAACCGTTGCTGACCGACGCTGATGAAACGTTGCGAGCTGTTAATCCCCAGGGATGAAGGGCCGGGAATGCCAATCAGGGGCATACAGGGGCTTCCCTGTGCCAGAAACAGACCCATAGCCATCAGCGGAAGCATGACCGTCACCAGAGAACAACAAACCCAAGCTATCTTGACATTTTTATCCTAGTCTGATTATACCCGAGAGCGAGGGGGGAATCGTCACGGGATGACAGTGAGGGGGATCACTGCGGGTGGATTTGTTTCCTTCCCCCATTCAAATCAAAATTTATGAACATTAGGGTAATTTAATGAATATGGCAATACTAACTGAATTGAAAATGGGGTTTGCAAGGCACCATGCCCGTCCTTGGTTCTAAGTAATTTCCGTTCGTTAATC
>Ga0209018_1002852_pt1 | contig 11588 bp, 12 predicted proteins | sample YNPBryBLVA2012_FD_185814 | JGI IMG/M metagenome (GOLD analysis project Ga0209018, IMG submission 185814) | Anoxygenic and chlorotrophic microbial mat microbial communities from Yellowstone National Park, USA - YNP Bryant BLVA 2012 (SPAdes)... ...
GAAAGAACCACTCGCGACCCGCCGATCCGTTCAATCCGTTCCCAGAATCCGTTGACAGATCCTCTCTTCGGCATACAGCGTGACATCTCTGCGCCAGGCAGAACGCCTCAACTGTCTCATCAGCAACACGCTGGGGGGAGACGACCCAACAACTGTGCCAACGCGAGCGGCTCAAGAACCTGGATACCCTGGTACTCCTTCAGGGCCAACAGGTGATCATCGCGGCTCACGATGTAGTCAGCGTTTCCCTCGACCGCGCAGGAGACTACCGCGTCGTCGTCCGGGTCCGGCGTCACGCCGTGCAGGGTCAACTCGCCAGTGGTAACAACGGCATCCCGCTGCAGCGCTTCCAGCAAAGCTTGCGCTGCGGCAGGTCGAATGCGCCGCCGCAGTTCTGCTTTCTCCAGCGTGGATCGCACTTCAGCGATCAAGGCTGGCGAAGTCAGCAGCTCGAAATCTCCCCGCTCCCAGCTATCCAGGATCGCGGAGATGGTGCGCCCGCGGGTCAGCAGGAAGGCCACCAGCACGTTGGTGTCCAGAACGACGCGCACTAGCGAGCCTCTTCCGTCAACTGGAATGCCTGCTCCTCGCTCAGATCGTTCTGCAGCGCCGAGGCGCGGATCGCCTGGAAGCGCTGACGCCGCTCATCGGCCTCCTGCTGGCGACGCAACTGGAGCAGCTCGTCGTACTCCTCGATGCCGATGATCGCCGCCACCGGCTGCCCGCGCCGCTCCACCAGCACGTGTTCCCGCCCATAGCGCACCCGGGCCAGGATCTCGCCGATGCGGTTGCGGATCTCACTGGCATGGATACGCGCGATCGTCATCGTTCATCTCCAACGGCGGATTAGGCCAATTATACCAATTCGCCCAATTGACATGATACGCCTTTTCGCTGTCCCTGTCAACAGGTTATCCACTACCGCAACCCCAGCCGCACCGTCCTCTTGCCCGGATGCGCCTTCTTCGCCTCTTGCAGCGCCTCGCGCAGCAGCTTCTCCAGGTCGCGCACGGTGGTGGGCACCTCCTCCTCCCCTACGGTCGGATGGAGCTCGGCCAGGCGGGCGAGGACCTCCGTCGGCGCGGTGACCAGGCCGTCCTCGACCAGCAGGCGGCGGATGGACCCGGCCACGTTCTCGTCCAACACGTCCACCAGGCGGGCGATCTCGGCGGCGTGGGCCGCTTCCACCAGGCGGGATAGCTCGTCGCCGCCGGCGCGCTCCAACACGCGGCGCACCGCCTCGGCGCTCAGTCGCCGCCGCTGCTCCTGCAGCGCCCGTTCCAGGTCGTTCAGGAACATCTCGACTGCGCCCGTGGGGTCGGGATCGGTCAGCCGCAGGCCGCAAGCGGCGCAGGTGGGCCGCGCCGTCACATCCACCTCCGCCACCTTCGTGACCGGGCAGGGCCGCATCCGGCCGCGCAGGGTGTCGTAACGGGCGGCCAGGTCGCCGCCCACGGGGATACCCAGTTCGGGGATGGCGTCGAGCAGGGTCAAGGCGTGCAGCGAGCGCGAGGCATCCTCCAGCCGGGCGCGCAGTCGCTCCAGCGCGGCGTAGTGGTCGCGGTGGTGCTTCTGGTATGCCGCACGATAGCGGCCCTGGAACTGTCTGAACTGCCCGGCGAGGCCGCTCCACAGGTTCGGTTCGCGGATCAACTCGGCCAAGGCCATCTGGCCCAGCAGAAGCAGACGCTCGCCGGCCAACTCGCTGTCGCTGGGGCGCAGGGCCACATCCTCCAGGTAGCGGCAGGTCTCCTGCACCTGACCGGCGACGCCGGCCAGGTCGCGCAGCCGCCGGTAGACGCGCACGCTCTCTCCCAGCGCCTCCGGCGCGCCGTACCATTCCTGCACCTGGTTGTGGAAGGCGACGAACCCCGCGCTCCCGGACTGTCCGAGGCCGTGCATCCGTTGCAGCACTTCCGTTGCCTCGTCGGGCAGGCTGGCCTTCAGGGAACGGGCCAGCGTCTCCAGGCTGCCGCGGACCGTCTGCGTTTCACTCTGCAGGGATTTCAGCGCCGCGCACAGCCCGTCCGCCTGCCGTTCGATCTCCACAGGTTCGGAAGTGGTGTGCAGGTCGGCCTTGATGAGTTGGGCGAAAGGGACGACCTCGTTCCACGTCGGGCCGCTGGCCGGCATCAGCGCGTCGAACCCGCGATCGAGGCCCAATCGCCACTCCACGTGGGCGACGTTGCTCATGTTGAGACTGGGGCGGGGCAACGGCTGGCCGTCGCGCAGCCGCAGGGCGTGATTCGGTTTGAGCGTCAGTTCCACAGGCGGTTGTCCGTGCCGCACGAAGGCCAGGAGATATAGCTGGATCAACGGGTAGGGCAGGCCATACGGCGGCCTGGAGAGCCGCTCGTAGACGCGCCAGGCCGGCAGCTCGTGTCCCTGGGCCTGGTACTCGTCCAGCATCTGCCCGATCAAGTCGAGGGCGCGGCAGGCGGTGGGCCGGAAGCCGGTCGGCTGGTCGGGGTCCACCAGCCCCAGGCCGACGCCGTAGTTGCGCAGGGCGGCGCGCGAGGCGCTCGTGGCCGCTCGCCCAAACAGGCCTTCATACAGCTTCCCCACATCGTTGGGCCGCAGGACGCCGCGCAGGCGCGCTGGCTGGAGGGGCAGGGCGTGGTAGGCCGCCGTCAGCAACCGGTCAACGATGGCCGCGATGCGCTGTTCCGTGTTCGGCCTGACCAGCGCCTCGCGCAAGTCCATCGCCAGGCCGTCGCGAGTGACCACGGTGGCCGAGCGGTACACGTTGGTCTGCTTGAGTGGCAGGTTCCGCAGCACGGCAGTCCGTTTGGTCTCCAGCCAGGCGCGCATGCCCTCTGCCTCGGGGCCGTTGCGGTCGCGGTAGTGCTCCGCCATTTTCTCACAGGCCAGGTAGTCGGCGACGGCCGACTGGGCATCGCCGTCCAGCTCCGGCGGAACGATGACCGCAGTGCGGGAATCCTGCAGGTGCTCGGCCTTCAGCGGCGCAGTCGGGGGACGGGCCAGGATCACGAGGCTGAAGTGCACGTCCTCGCGGGGCAGTTCCAGACCCCAATCGAGCTGCCAGCGGGTTGCCACAACGACCTGGCCGCCGTATTCCAGGTTGTGAGACTCGACGCGGTAGGGCTTCATCTCATCGGGCTTGAAATCGCCAAACAGGCCCGGCTGCCCGCCGGACTCGCTCGGACTCAGGAAAAGCCCCCGCGTCCACGCCTGGGCGAGGCCGACGGTATCGCGCAGCGCCTCCTGGCGGAAGTGCTCGAAGACCTCCGGTGGTGTCGGGCCGTCCCCACCGGCGACGACAAACTCCGCCTTCTGGTCTTCGACGCGCACCTGCGGCAATTCCTGCACCCGGCTCAGCACGTAGGCGACGGCATCATCGGCCCGCAGAAGATCGGAGACCGTCAACGTGGCCTGGGCCAGGTCCTGGAAAGACAGCGCTTGGGGATGCTCAAGGTGGGTCAGATGCCATAGGAACAGGGTCGCCAGCACGTCCTGGGCCAGTTTCAGGTCGGGTGTATCCAGTCCCAGGCTTTCCAGGCTGTCACGGGCCACCCGGTAGCTGTCGAAGGCGGGCCGGTAGACCGGGGTGTTCAAGCACTGAACGAGATGATCGCTCTCCAGCAGATCGGCCACACGGATGAGGGTATCGCGGTCGAGCAAGGGTGATTGATTGAGCACCTGCCAGAAGATGAGGATGCCGGAGCGGGCGGTGGGCAGGTCGCGGGCGGTGATGCGGCGGGCGACCTCGAAGCAGCGCGGCTGGAAGGGGAAGATGTCGCGGAAACGGCCCTCGTCCAGCCCACGGGCGAAGTCGAACTGCTGGGCGTAGTAGTGGTAATACTCGGCGATTTCCGGTTCATGTTCGGGTTCCAGTTCCCGCACTCGCCGCGAGACAATCATGTCGTAGTCGTGTTCGGCGCCGGCCAGCAGGGGCATGTTGATGAAACGGTCGCCACCATGCTCGCCGCGCAGCTTGGCCGGCACGGCCGTCTGCGAGGCGACGACGGTGAAGATGCGCAACCCTTCGCTGCGCGGCAGGACGAAGGCCATCGTCTCCAGCAGGTCCTCGTCCCGCGACTGCTGCATCTGGTCGTGGAGGCGGGACTTCTCCCAGCCTTCGTACTCGTCAATGACGAACAGGAGGCCGTCGTAGGCACCGCCGGGCAGGTCGGGCGAGGTCAACTGCTCGTAGATATGACCCAGGCGATCCTTGACGCTGGAGGCCACCTGGGGAAGGAAGGACTGTTCAGCACAGTACTCAGCAACATGGCGGGCCAGTTCCTGGGCGCCTTCGGTCTCGCGCAGTGCGCTCAAAGACAGGCCCGTGTGCTGTTTGACGTAGGCTTCGATGTCCTGGCGAGTGCCTTCAGGCCGTTGTTCGAGCCATCGCAGCAGGTCCTCCGCCCGCGTGAGGCGGACGGCATCGCGCAGGCCGAGCCGGTCGAGGGAGCGTTCCAGGCCGCGCTCGACGACGTCGAACAGCGGGCGCGTATTGAGCGCATCCGTGGCGGCCTCGCCGCGCAGGGAGATCACGACCGGGAACAGGCGAGAAGAACGCAGGCGAGATCGGTAGCGACGGACGACATCATCCCGCACGCGCTCCCATACGGTATCGCTGCCCGACAGCAGGCAGGTCAGGGTCGCCAGGAGGTGAGTTTTGCCGGCGCCGTATTCCGCCTGGATCCAGAAGCCCTGGCCCTTGCCCTGCACGACGCGCTCGAAGATTCCCTCGACGTGGTGGCGGATCGCATCGGTGAAGATGTACGTGCCAACGGTCGCTTCGGGCCGGGCGACCGAGCTGCTCAGATCGAGCGTGGTCTCAGGTTCGGGCTGGACACGGAGCAAAGAGCGCAGTGGGGCTCGTCCCATCGTTTGTCTCCTCAGCTACTTGTCGCTCAGCCTTGAACGACATTCTGCTCACCGACGGCGACGCGCAGCGCCGTCAGCGTGGCGGTCTGATCCAGATGGATGAATTCGGGCAGGCTCACCGTCGGTGCGAATTCGCTGTCCTGTCGGGACACGGCCAGGATGACCACCCGGCGGTCGCTGGCGAAAGCGTGGAAGGGCTGCAGCGGCACGTGGTAGCGAGCCAGCAGGCCGCAGCCACTGACGATCAGAACCTGGGATGGTGCCTGTTCCTTCTGTCGCTGCAGCTCACCCTCGATCTCTGCGCGCAGCAGACGCTGCGCCTCATCGAGGGCGTAGGGGGTGCGCGGCAACCGCTGGGCCAGGGCATGCAGGTCGAGGGGTTGGCGCAGCGCTGCGGGCACGAGGGCAGCGAGCGCGTCGAGGTCGCCGTGCCACAGATAAACGTGGCGCACCACTCCGGTCGGGACGACCGGACCCTGCGTCAGGCGTTCCAGGAGGGCGCGCAGGTCATCGGGGGTCACAAGCACAACCTCCGGGCGAGCCATTCTTCCAGCGTATAGCGCGTCGTGATCTGCTCCAGTTGGTCCACGCTGACGAAGCGGGCGATCAGGCCGGCCTCGGCGGCGTTCCGCAGGGTCTCGCGCACTTCCTCCGGCGTGTGGTAACCGACCTGCCACCAGAGCGGGTCGGCCAGGATTCGGGCGAGGGGGACGATGCAGGGAGTAGGGGCGAATCGTTGGTGCAGCAGGATCAGGAAGGCGGTGGCGGGGTTGGGAATGGCCTGTGTGAACCAGGTCTGGCCGATCCGAGCGATGAAGCCCAGCTCACGCAGGGTGCGGGTGAGACGCCGGCTCGACTGTTCTTTGAACTCACCGAATGTCTCGACGATGTAGGTTCGGAATGTGCCGGTGGGCAATTCGCTACCCGAGGGCACGGGCAGGACAAAGCGCTCGATGAACGCGGCGATCACTTGTTCCCGGACGAGCACGCAGACGCGCATAATATCGCGCAGGATCTTCTCGTCCGCATAAGCGGCCCACACCCGACCGGGCAGGCTGGGCAGCTGGCGATCCGGGAAGAACCAGCGACCGATCAGGCTGACGTAGCGGCGGCGGGTTTGCGGGGAGTTCTGGGGGAGCGTGTTGAGGATGTGCTCGGTAAAGGCGGGGTACGAGTCGAAGCGCAGGCTATCTTTGACGGCCTGAACGCACTCCTCCCAGGGGAAGTCCTGCAATGTAGAAACGGTGTCTGCCACGCCTGCACTTCCTCTCGCCAGTTGGCGCTATTGTAGCATAGAATCTGGCTGGGGGGTAGCTCGACAAGATTGGTAGCTGCTCACCCTGCCGCAGGTTTGGGCGCAATTGGTAGCCCGAATCGCACTTCAATGGCCACTCCGATTCGTTGCCCGGTCACTTCCGAACCTGCGGGAGGGTGAGCTGATGTGGCGCTCAGGCCGGCCGGTAAGCCGGGTTCTGTCGTGGGCGGTCATCCATCTGGGGCGGCGGTTGCCCGCCGCCTCGAGCGGCCGACCCGGGACTCTGGCGGTGCGGGCCGCACCTCGTCCCTGCTTGGCCTTGCTCCGGGTGGGGGTTGCCTGGCCGCCCGTGTCGCCACGGGCGCCGGTGGTCTCTTACACCACCTTTTCACCCTGACCCGGCGACACGCCGCCGGGCGGTCTGCTTTTCTGTGGCCCTCTTCCGTCGGGTTACCCCGCCTGGGCGTTACCCAGCACCCTGCCCTGTGGAGCCCGGACTTTCCTCACCCCGCCGCGCGGGGCGCGACCGCCTGGCCGACCTGGGCGCCGAGTGCATCATAACACAGCCGCGTCCGCTGTCAAGGCAGTGGATAGTGGGCAGTGGGTAGTGGGTAGTGGGTAGTGGGTAGTGGGTAGTGGGTAGTGGGTAGTGGGCAGAAGGCGGGGAAGCGCTCCAGGGGCGAGCGATTACGGTCGGATGTTTTCCAGGGGCTGCGGGGGGGAAAGCAGCGTGCGCAGGAGTTCGAGCTGCTCGCGGCTGATCTGCTGCCAGAGCCGGTCGTGGCCCGCTTGCAGGTAGCGCTCGAAATCGGCGATCGCCCCAGCCAGGTCGCCGGCTTGCTGGCGGGCGAAGGCGCGCTGGAAGTGCGCCTCGGCACGATCCGGCTCCAGCTCCAACACGCGGGTCAGGTCGCGCTCCGCTGCTGCGCCGTCGTCCAGCTCGCGCCAGAGGAGCGCTGCCCGGTCATACCAGGCAGGCACGAAATCGGGATCGAGCTGCAGCGCCTGCGTGAAACAGGCGACCGCCGCCCGATGTTCGCGGCGGTCGCCCTGGTAGTTGCCGACGGTGCGGTGGGCTATCCCGCGCAGGTGGTGGAGGCGGGCCAGCAGTCGTCGCCAGCGCCCGATGTTGGAGGTTGGAAGGTGGAAGCTGGAGGTTGACGACTGGGAGTCAGGGCCCGGCGAGTTGTTCGTCTCCTCCGTCGCGCCGTTCACTTTCTCGTCTTGACTTGACATAACATAAACTTGACATACAATATGAACGGAGCGTGGGGCATGCCCGCACTCCGACGCCGGTGGTCGGCGCGCCTACTGTTCGCGCAGCAGCAGCGAGTCGAACCACAGGCCGGCGATCCGCGGCGGGTCGGTGGAAACGTCGTAGACCACGCGGACGGTGACGTTCTCCTCATTGGCGAAGGTAGCGGTGTAGACCACGGTGCGGTAGCGGCCCTGTTCGAGCACCTGGCTCATCGTGCGCGACTCGTAGACGCCGAGCACGCCGATGATGGCCGTGTAGACCTGCGTGAACTGTTCCTCCGAACTGACCGCCAGCATCTCGGCGGACATATCGCGGATGTAGGCCGCGTAGTCCTGGTTGTTGAGCGCGGTCAGCAGGTTCTCGCTCATCTCGTCTACCTGACCGGCGAAGGCCGCGGCCTCCTCCGGCGGCAGAGCGCGCTGGCCCGAACAGCCAACCAGGAACAACAGGACGGCCAGACCGATGATCCATGTTCTTTTCATGGGGCACCTCGGCTTGATTGTGTGGTGCGTGTCACGTTTCACGTCTCACGTTTCACGTCTCACGTTTCACGTCTCACGTTTCACGTCTCACGTTTCACGTCTCACGTTTCACGTCTCACGTTTCACGTGAAACATCCTCACCACAGCGGCAGCATGACGTGCAGGACGATGTCCGCCGTGAAGTGGGCGAGCATGGCCGACTCCAGCCCCCGCGTCCAGTACAGGTAGCCGAAGGCGACGCCGGCGACGGAGTTCAAGAGGACGATACGCAGGACGACCGGCCCGCTCAGCGGCATCAGCGCGGCGGCGGTCGGCAGGTGGCCCGCGCCGAAGAGCAGCGCCGCCAGGACGTTCGCCGTCCACAGCGCGCCGACTGCCGGCTGGCCCGGTCCTCTGCGCCAGACCCGTCCCAGCAACCAGGCCAGCAGCGACATCATGAACAGCCGCAGCAGCAGCTCCTCGGTGATGCCGCCGTAGAACGAGGCGAGCAGCCCCTGCCAGGCCGGCGGGGTGGTCACCCCCGCGCCCGGCATCGCCTGCGGCATGACGACCGAGAAGAGGACGTCGAGCAGGATGATCGCCACCGCTGCCGCCGCACCCCACGGCAGCGCCGGCAGCAGCCGCCAGCGCAGCCTCGTCAGCGGTTGGCGGTCGAGCGCCGCCTCCAGCAGCGGCGCGCCCAGCCCGCTCCGCCCAGCGGCCAGCAGTCCCAGGGCCACAGCGCCCCCCACCAACAGCCCGTTCAGGGCCATCTGGACCCCCAGCAGCCCGCCCAGCGATGGTAACTGTTCCCGTCCGATCCCCTGCAGGTGTAAGGTGTAGGGGATGATCGCCAGCACCCCCACGACCCCTGCCGCCCACAGGATCAGAAACTCGCGCCAGTCGAAGCGTCTCCTCTCCATAGGCTCATCCGATCCGGCTGCGCCGCGCCGCGCTCCAGCGCAGCACGACCAGGTAGTAGACGAAGGCCAGCAGGTCGCCCTCGACCGCCGAGTAGACCTCGATCTCGGCCCGCCCCAGGCCGGCCCGCTGCACGGTCAACAACGTGCCGCCGATCGGGCCACTCAGCGACCAGGCGCTGCCCCGCGTGTCCGCCGGGCGCAGGAAGTAGGTCGCGTCCGCGAAGGCGACCTCGATCGCGCCGCGCAGGGGACGCCGGCAGGAGGTGGCCCGCTCTTGCTCGCCCTCCCGCAGGTGGTACTCCGCCTTCCACGGCGAGACGCGGGCCATGCGCAGTCGCCGCCCCCCGGCGTCGGTATAGACGACCGACGAACCGATCCCGAAGGCCATCTCGCCCAACACAGCCTCGCCAGCCAGCAACCGGTGGCAGCGGGGGTGCAGACCGAAGGTCTCCACGGTCACCCGGCCAGCCGCGATCTGCCGATCACCCATCGCGTTCTCCTCGTCTCCGGACGCACGGGCGCGAAAGCCCGTCGCCACAGCGTCCCTCGCGTTCTCCGATCTCATGCCGCGGCTGCGGCAGCCGCCTCCCGCCAGCGATTGTACACCATGTAGTACACGAAGGCCAGCAGGTCGGCATCCACCGCGCCGTGAACGTCCACGAACGCGCCCTGGCGGAAGATGCCGCGCGGGCGGACCTCCAGCAGCAACGCCCCCGCTGCATCCACCAGCCGCCAGTCCGACCTCCACGCGCTGACCGGTTCCAGCACGAACGCCTGCCCGCCGAACTCGATGTCTACCTGACGGCGGAAAGCGCCGCGCGGACGGGCGGTGGCCAGCACGGCGTCGCCCTGGCGCATCTCGTGCCAGCCGCGCCAGGCGTTGGTCTGGCAGACCTGCAGCTCGCGCCCGTCGGCGGTCAGCAGCCGCCCGCAACGCCGAAAGCCGTTGAGGACCAACTCCCCCAGATCGCCAGCCCCCGCCTGCAACCGGTGATGGGTGGTGAAGAAGCCCCGCACGCTCACCTCGACCCGCTCCGCCAACATCGCCTCCATACCTCCGCCTCCCCCCGTCTCCGCGTCTCCCCCTCTCCGCGTCTCCGCGTCTCCTACCGCCTCTCCCCGCTCATCGCCGTCAGCCCCATCACCCCGCCCAGGTTCATCGTGTCCACCGCGCTGGAGGGGACGATGACCAGGGCGCCCTTCTCCTTCAGCCCCTCGAAGAGCATGTTCATCGCCCGCAGGTGCAGAGCGGTGGGATTATCGCGGTAGGCCTCCGATGCGTCGGCAAAGGAAGCGGCGATCTGCTTCTCGCTTTCGCCCAGGATGACCCGCGCCTGCCGTTCGCGCTCGGCCTGCGCCTGGCGGCTCATCGCGTCCTCCAACGCCTCCGGGATGATCACGTCGCGGATCTCCACCGACTGGACAGTGATGCCCCACGGGGTGGTGCGCTCGTCAATGATCCGCTGCAGGTCGGTATCCATCTTCGCCCGCCCGACCAGGATGTCCGCCAGTTCCATCTGGCCGATGATCTCCCGCAGGGCCGTCTGCGCGGCCCAGGCGATGGCGGCGCGGTAGTCTTCGACCTCCAGCGCCGCCTTCTCGGCGTCCCACACCAGCCAGAAGAGCACGGCGTCCACATCCACCGGCACGGTGTCCTTGGTCAGTGTCTTCTCGGCGTTGAACGGGGTGACCATCACCCGGTGGTCCACCATGGTCGGGATCGTGTCCACGATGGGGATGATCCAGAAGGGACCGGGGCCCTTCAAGCCGATGAACCTGCCCAGCCGGAGGACGACCGCCTTCTCCCACTGGTTGGCGACGCGGAAGGCGAAGAGGATGTACAGGCCGATCAGATCCAGGGCGATCACAGCGATGACGATCCACAGACCGGGGACGCCCAACGTGTCCATGACGATCGCTACGATGACCGAGGCGATCATCAGGACCAGACAGATCGCCAGCGCCAGGCCGCTGAACGCCTTGGGCGTGGACTCGCGTCTCGCCACCCGCGCCGGGGCGGGCGGCTGCTCCCCATGACGGGAACGGACTGCCGGTGCAACGACCATTTTCTTGCCTCCTTGTTTCCTGCCTCTTGCTTTCGGTTCCTACTCTCTCAACCACCTCACCAGCTCGCGGTGAAACGCGGCGGCGACCTCGTCGGGATGGTAGCCGAGGCGCTGCGACTCCTCCAGCGCCCCTTGCAGGATCGTGCGCAGCTTCTCCTCCCGCAGGCGGGTCATCTCCTCCTCGCCTGGCTCGCCAGCGACGAAAGTGCCCCGCCCGCGCTGGGTGCGGATCACCCCGTCGCGGTCCAGATCCAGGTAGGCGCGGGCAACCGTATTATAGTTCACCCGCAGGTCGGTCGCCAATTGACGGATGGTCGGCAGTTGATCGCCCGGACGGAGCTGCCCGGCGGCAACCATCGCCCGCACCTGCTCCTCGATCTGAATGTAGATCGGTACCTTGCTGCCAGGCTCGATCTTGAGGTCCATTTGACTCTATTACCTATTGCACTAGTCTACTATGATTATAGCACAACTCCACGCGCTTGTCAAGACATCACTGACTGCGACAAACGAGGACCGGTGGTAAATACCTACCCGCCACCCTCCCACAGGTTAGCAAGCGGTCGGCAAGAAGGCGAGCAGCTCATTGCGGCGTACTTCCATCGAAGATTGCGCCCGAACCTGCGGGAGGGTAGGCAGTGACGACCGGTTGCTGTTTCCTGCAATTGTGTTACACTAGTGCCTCGTTAGGCTAGACTTCACATTTTCGTCGTGTTCTGCTACACTATGGGTATGGGCAAGCATACTCATATCCAATTGACAGCCGAACAACGG
>Ga0209018_1002853_pt1 | contig 11588 bp, 11 predicted proteins | sample YNPBryBLVA2012_FD_185814 | JGI IMG/M metagenome (GOLD analysis project Ga0209018, IMG submission 185814) | Anoxygenic and chlorotrophic microbial mat microbial communities from Yellowstone National Park, USA - YNP Bryant BLVA 2012 (SPAdes)... ...
GAATTTCATAGTTGTTTCATGTTTTGGTTTATATGGATTAGAATACCATATTTTGACCCCTCTTTTTCTGCCTTTACCTACCTTTCAACACTTCTGCTCCAGAACCAAGGACGGGGGCGGTGCCCCTGCGACCCCTGTTCTAAACTTACTTGGGATTGCTATGTGTGCGAATACCAAGATTACTAAAAACCAGTACGGGGGCGATGCCCCTGCGACCCCTGTTCCATTCTCATTAAGGAATGCTATATTTATTTGAACCAATCATAAATCTGATCATGGAAATGCCCATAAGGGTGGGGGTGCCCCATAGCAATCCAAATTGATGAATAAATAGAAATTCCCCAGCGACCCCTATGTCATGCTCATTGAGGATTTTTAGGGCGGCAATCCTCATACTTAGTTATTACAGGTAATATTTAGGAATGGCTTGGTCATTGAGTTTTAAGGTGATCGGGATGACAGGATTTGAACCTGCGACCCTCTGCTCCCAAAGCAGATGCGCTACCAAGCTGCGCTACATCCCGCTGGATTTATCTTAACCTGCAGATGCTTGAGATTTAGTGAAGTTCCCCAACAATTCCCTCAACAGCCCCTAGGATGCAAATGGAACTTGGAGGAATTGCTTATGTCTGCCTTGGTCACGACCACGATTGATAGCATTCGCGCTTGGGAAGTGTTGGATTCCCGCGGGCGGCCCACCCTTGCTGTGCAGGTGGATTTGGCGGATGGGGATGTGGGGATGGCGATGGTGCCTAGCGGTGCCTCCACCGGAACCTTTGAAGCCCACGAATTGCGGGATGGGGACCCCCAACGTTACGGGGGAGCGGGGGTGCTCAAGGCAGTGGCCAACGTGATGGAGACGATTGAACCGGAATTGCTGGATTTGGATGCTACGGATCAGCAGGGGATTGACCAGGCACTGATTGACCTGGATGGCACCCCCAACAAGAGCAATCTGGGAGCCAACGCCATTCTGGGGGTTTCCATTGCCGTGGCCAAAGCGGCGGCCCGGGCCCTGGGTTTGCCCCTGTATCGGTATCTCGGTGGCCCCATGAGCAGTGTCCTGCCCGTGCCCATGATGAATGTCCTCAACGGGGGGGTTCACGCCGACAACAATGTGGACATCCAGGAATTTATGATCGTGCCGGTGGGGGCATCCAGCTTCCGGGAAGCCCTGCGGTGGGGGGCGGAGGTCTTTGCCACCTTGAAAAAGGTATTGAAGGAGAAAAAACTCAATACCAGTGTCGGGGATGAGGGCGGGTTTGCCCCGAATTTAGGTTCCAATCGGGAAGCCCTGGATTTACTGTTACAAGCGATTGAAACCGCAGGCTACAAACCCGGTGAACAAATTGCCTTTGCCCTAGATGTCGCCGCCAGTGAATTTTATCAAAATGGGCAATATACCTACGATGGACAGAGCCGTACCCCTCAGGAATTGATTACCTACCTGGCGGAATTGGCACAAAGTTACCCCATCGTTTCCATTGAAGATGGCTTAGCCGAAGATGATTGGGAGCATTGGCAAATTCACACCCAAAATCTGGGCCAAAAAATTCAACTGGTGGGGGATGATTTGTTCGTGACCAACCGGGTACGCCTGCAAAAAGGGATTGACCTGGGGGTCGCCAACGCCATTTTGATCAAACTCAACCAAATCGGCACGGTTACGGAAACCCTGCAAACCATCCATTTGGCCACCCGCCGGGGATACCGCTCCGTGATCAGCCATCGCTCCGGGGAAACGGAGGACACCACCATTGCCGACCTGGCCGTGGCGACCAATGTGGGGCAAATCAAAACCGGCTCCCTCTGCCGCAGTGAACGGGTGGCGAAATACAACCGCCTGCTCGAAATTGAAAACGAGTTGGGGGATACGGCGGTCTATGCCCCGCAAATGGGCTTGGGGCCGAAGTTTTTGGGTTAGTTAGGGTGATTTAACGAAACCCAATGGCGGCTTGCCAAACGAAGGCCAACAGCAGGAAAAAGACGGGAATCACGGGCAAAATGTCCACCAAGGGGTCAAAGATGGCGTAGGCTTCTGGGAGTTTGGCCAGGAGTAAGGTCAGTTCCATAGGGTCACAGCAACTCAGGTAATTTTTAGATTATCACCTTGGGGGGCGGTGATGCCAAAGGAACTAGGTGCGAATGGAGCCATCGGGCATTCGGGCACCGCTCAAGTCCACCCCCACCAGGGTTGCCCGTCCCAAATCCGCCTTGGTCAAATCCGCCCCGCTCAAGTCCGCTCCGGTCAGATTCACCTGGGTGAGGTTGGCGCCCACCAAATTGGCTCCTTCGAGGCAAGCCCCACTGAAATTGGCCTGACTCAGGTTGGCCCCGGCCAGGTCTGCCCCCTGGAAACAGGCCCCCACAAAGACGGCATTATTCAGGGTCGCCCCGCTGATGGTTTCCCGGCGGATATTCCCGGCGGCATTCAGGATAATCCCCCGCAAATCCGCCCGCACCAACGTCACTCGGGTCATACAGGCACGGGTCAGGTTGGCTTCCATGAGGTTGGCCCCGCTGAGGTTGGCCTCGCTCAACAGCACCCGGGTCATGCTCGCCTGGGATAGATTGGCTTCCTTGAGATTGCAACCGGTCAAATCCGCCCCGCTCAAGTCCGCCCCCTGGAGGTTAATGCTCCGCAGGTTGGCACCCCGGAGGTTGACCCGGCTGAGGTTGCACCCCTCCAAAATCGGCGCATTCAGGGTGGCTTCACTCAAATCCGCCCCGCTCAGGTTCGCCCGGCTCAGGTTCGCCCAACTCAAATCCGCCCCGCTGAGATTGGCACCGCTCAGGTTGGCATCCCGCAAATCCGCCTGGATCAGTTTTACCTTGGTGCAATTACTCAAGCTCAAATCTGCCCCCCGCAGACAGGTGCCGCTGGCATTGCTCCAGACCAGGCCACACCCCTGGAGGTTGATCCCGGTCAAATCCAGGTGAATCAAAACCGCTTCGCTCAGGTTGAGCCGGCCAAAGTCCCGCTTGCCGTTTTGGTAATGCCGCAACAACTCGTCCGGCTCGATCAGTCCCATCTCTAGCATGGTCATCGGTGGGAGCAATGGCTCACATCCATCACCCTAGCAGATTCCCAGGCGAATATCTGTCCCCCCCAAGGAAAGCCGTTCCCCAGGGTGAAATGATAGACCTGTATCGTAATACTAAGTTTTTTGATAAAGTTCCAAGGGATAAATTTACATTTATTTTTTGTTTGTTTTCTGGTGGTGAAATTACGGATTTGTATCTTAATATTAATTTCTTCATAAAATTTTAAGGTTAAAGTCTGTATTTATTTTGTAATTTGGGTTTTCAAGATAAAGTGCTTAGTATCAGGTGAGTTTAGGGGATTTGATGCTTGGAATTACCCAGGAGTTGCCCCAGGATTCCGTGAGCCTGCGGGGGCGGTTTTTACGGGGATTCGTTGATTTTGCGGTGGTCAGGGGGTTGCACCTTCGGTAGATTAAGTTTACTCAGTAAAGTCTGTAGTTTTATAACCAATTAGCAACCAAGACTAAGGAGCCGACCGATGATGCACCAAGAACCGCTACTCAAGGGTCTGATGTGGGCCAAGCAAAAGCAGGAAACCGGCTGTTTTGTCTTCGGTTTGGGGGAACACCGCTGGCGATTTTATTTATTTATGGGGCGGTTGGTGTATGCCACGGGGGGGGTGCATCCGGTGCGGCGGTGGCGGCGGTTGTCTGCCCAGCATTGGCCGGGGTACAGCCCCAAACCCCAACGGGTACCGGCGGAATTGCCCTGGGAGTATGGCTTGGTGGCGCAGGGGTTGGCGCAGGGGGAATTGACCAAGGAACAGGTGCAAACCTTTGTGCAAGATTGGTCAAACGCTACCCTATTGGAATGTTTGATGACCTGGGGGCGGCAAGCGACCCTTTCCCCGCAGATGCAGTGGCAGGCGGGGCAGGAACTCCCCCAGCGGTGGATGCTGGTGCAGGTGAATTATTGGTGGCAGACGGCTTTGGGGCAACTGCGGCAGTGGCAGACTTTGGTGCCGGTGGGGCTGGAACGGGTGCCGGTGATTGACCGCCATGGCAAGTTGAAAAATTTAGTTTCTCCCGCCGCCTATCAGCATTTGACTCAGGTTTTGGACGGCAAGTCCACGTTTTGGGAAATTGCCCAGCGGGTGGGTCGCCCGGTGGAACAGGTGGTGGCTTCCCTGCGGACGTTTATTGAGGAAGGGGTGGTGATTCTCCAGGAGGTGCCGGATTTACCCGCCCCCGTGATCCAGGCGGTGGCGAAGCCGGTGGTGGCTCAACGCCCGGTGATTGCCTGCATTGACGACAGCCCGGTGGTGGGGCAAGCCCTGCGGCATATTCTGGAACCGGCGGGGTATGAGGTGCTGAGCATTACCGACCCCCTGCGGTCTGTGTCTTTGCTGTTACAAAAGAAACCGGTGTTAATTTTTCTGGATTTGGTGATGCCGGAAACCAACGGCTATGAAGTGTGTACCTTTTTGCGTAAGAGTGCGGCGTTTCAGTCCACCCCGATTGTGATCCTCACGGGGCAGGGGGGGGTGATTGACCGGGTGCGGGCCAAACTGTGCGGTGCCAATGACTTTATGGCTAAACCCCCGGTGGCGGAGCGGGTTTTAGAGGTGGTGCAAACCCTCATCCCGGCGGGCACCCCAGCCACTGCTCCCTCCCTGGCAACAGCCTGTTAGGACCAGAGGCGGTTTTCCAAGTCCCGCACCTGCCGTTCCAGGCGGTCAATCCGGCCCCGCAATTCATCCACTTCGGTTTGGCTGGCCAGCCCCAATTCCCGCAGGATGTCCCGCATTTGGCGGCGGGCTTGGACTTCCCAGGCACCTGTTTGCCCCAGTCGCCCCACCAGGTCATTGATCAAAGCGGTGGCCTGTTCCGGGCGCAGGCGGCCATTTTGCACCCACTCATCCCCCACTTCCCGTACCTTATCCACCACCAGGGCTGTGGTGCCGATGCCGAGAAGCAGTAATTGCCGCAGGAGATTGTCCTGTTCCATAATCAGGGTTGACCGTACAGTTTCCATTGTGACAGATGAATTGGCGACCCATCACCGGATTCACCCTGATTTTTTGGGCACTCATGGTGGCCCCGGCGGTTGCCCAGGTGTGGCTGGAATTGATCCTCAGTCAGCGGCGGGTGCTGGTGTGGCGGGACAACCGGGTGATTCGCAGTTATCCGGTGGCGGTGGGCAAACCCGGTTGGGAAACCCCCCAGGGGGATTTTGTGGTGGAAGTAAAGGTCAAAGACCCGGTCTGGCAAAGTTTCACCAGCAGTACCCAAATCCCCGCCGGTCACCCCCGCAACCCCCTCGGTCGGCATTGGATTGGGTTTTGGAGCGATGGGGTGGATGAAATTGGGTTTCACGGCACCCCCCACCCGGAAACCGTGGGCAAAGCCATCAGTCATGGGTGTGTGCGGATGTATCCCCGGGATGTGGCGGAATTATTCAACCTGGTGGAACTGGGAACCCCCGTGCGGGTCAGACGTTGAGGGGGATGCGCTGATAAACCCGTCGCACCACCTGGGTCAGGCGTTCCACCCCCCGCTCGATGTCCGTGAGGGAGGCGGTTAAACTGATCCGCACACATTGACGGGCGTGGCTCCATTCCTGGCGCAAACCCGGGAAAAACGTATGCCCCGGCACCACAATCACCCCCACCTGTTTCAGTTCCTGGTAGAGTTCCCAGTCGCTCATGGGCAAATCCCGCAACCACAACCAGGCAAATACCCCGCCCTCGCCCCGATGCAAAAACCAGGGCAAATCCCCCGGCAAGCCCGCCCGCAGACCCTCAGCCAACACCGCCAACTTGTGCTGATAATGGGGGCGGATCACCGTCGCCGATAAATGGGCCAATGCCCCGGACGCAATCGCCTGTGCCGCCAACGCCTGCCCATACCGGGACGCATGGATACAGGCATTGGTCAAAAACCCTTCAATGGCTCGCAAAATTCCCTCATCCCCGATGGCAATCCCCACCCGCTCCCCCGGCAGACCCGCCTTGGACAGGCTGATGCAGTGGACGATATTGGGGGCAAATACGGGGGTCATCGGCGTAAAATTCAAGCCCGGATAGGGTGCCGCATAGGCCGAATCCACCAGCACCGGAATGTCCCGCTCGGCCGCCAACGCCGCAATCTGCCGCACCTCCCCCTCCGACAACACATTCCCCGTCGGGTTGCAGGGGCGAGAAAAAATCACACAGCCCGTTTCGGCTCCAAATTCCAACTGGTCAAAATCGGGACGGTACTTAAATTCATGCCCCTGTTCATCCACCGCCAAGGCTGGTCGCACCGCCCGCAGGGATTCCGGCACCAAACAAATCCCCCCATAGCCCGTATAATCAGGACTCAGGGGCAAAACAATCTCCCGCCCCACCCCGCCAAAGGCATTCGCCGCAAAAAAATACAGGGATTGACTGCCCGGCGTCACCAACACATTCCGGGGAGTGAGCGTTAACCCATACCGCTGGTTAAAATCCGCCACCACCGCCTCAATCAAGGGCTGATACCCCTGGCTGGCGCCATAGCGGCAGACCACCTCCCCGTAGTCGGGACTGGCCAACAACGCCTGGGTGCAATCCCGCCACAACTGCTCCACCTCCGGCAAAATCACCGGATTCCCCGCACTCAGATTGATCAAATCCTCCCCCGCCCGGGCTTGCAGGGTTTCCACAATGTCCTTCATGATCGCCCGCACCCCCGTCAGGCGGCTCATGGTGGCACCAAAATCACTCAGTTGTGGGTTCAGCATGGTTTGGGATCAGGCAAATAAAGGCTATTTTAGCCCAGAATTCATCCCTAACTGCCTGTCCCCAGGGTAATCACCCAAGTTCCCACCTGCCGGGGCAAGGGAATATCCCCCGGACTCAACACCTGTAGATTGAAAAAATACATCCCGGTATTGCGGGGATTTTTCACATTGGATAGGACAATATCCACCGGCGTATCGGCGGGCACCGGGTCAACCAGGGCAATGCGCAGGAGGCGGTTCTCCTTATCCAAGACCGCTTCCCCCACCCGGAATTTTTGCTGGTCCTTGCCCCGGGTACGGCTCCGCACCACCTCCACCGCCTTGGGGTCCAATTCCCCCCGATAGTACTCGGGATAGGTGATGTAATACTCCGCCACCGCAATGCTCTGCCGGGGCACATTCAGGTAATAGCGGTCCCATTCCCCAATTCGGCCCGAATCCGCCGAATAGCGCAGTTCTTTTTTGGGTCCCCCCCAGAGGGTCCAGCCCGAACCCTGCGCCACCGCCACCCCCGCACTACTCACCACCGTCAGCGCCGCCAGGAGCGTCCAGGCGAAGCGTTGGGAAACGTTTGGGCGTACCATGAATTTTTGCAACATACGCAACATAATTTTACTCCCGACGTTTGCCGGTACCGCAAATTCCGAATTCCCTGATCGTACCATTCCCAAAAAGTTCCCGGTTGAGGATTTCAGTTTAACCGTGTATCTGCCCTATCCTGTCCAGGGGAGAATAAACTAAAGTGGAAGAAACTGTCCTAACTGTGGGTCCCAGGTGAGTTACTGCTTTAACCCCTCCTGCACACGCCCCCAAAACCCGGAAGGTGCCCTGGTCTGCGGCAATTGTGGGTCACGTTTGATCCTCAGTCACCGGGGACGGGAATATCGGATGAAAAAATGTCTGGGCTATGGGGGGTTCGGTGCCACCTTTGCCGCCGTGGAGGAAAATCTCCCGGGTAAGCCCTTGTGCGTGATCAAACAACTGCGCCCGCCGGTGGACAACCCCGATGACCATGTATATCAGATGGCGAAGGAATTATTTGAGCGGGAGGCAGAAATTTTAGGGCGGTTGGGGAATCATCCCCGTTTGGCGAGTTTGCGGGATTATTTTGCGGAGCCGCCCCATTTCTACATGGTGCAGGAGTTTGTGGATGGGAAAACCCTCCAGGCGGAGGTGCGGGAAAATGGCCCTTTTGAAGAGGGGTCGGTCAAGCTGTTTCTACGGCAGATGCTCCCGGTTTTGCAGTACATTCACGAGCATGGCACCATCCACCGGGATATTAAACCCGCCAATATCATGCGCCGCAAAGCGGACGGGGAATTGATTTTGATTGACTTTGGGGCGGTAAAACAGGTGGGACAAATCCCCAGTGGGGCGGAGGGGGAGTTGACCCAATTTGCCATTGGCACGGCGGGGTATGCGCCCCCGGAACAGTTGTCCATGCGCCCGGTCTATGCCAGCGATATTTATGCGTTGGGCGGCACCTGCCTCTACCTACTCACGGGCAAATCCCCCAAGGAATTGGAAACGGACCCCCAAACCGGGGAAATCCGGTGGCGGCAGTACGTGCGGGTGAGTGATGCCTTTGCCCAGGTGTTGGACCGGATGTTGGCGGTTTCCCTCAAACAGCGCTATGCCACCGCCGGTGCCGTGATGCGTGCCCTGGATTTGGAACCCCATTACACCAACCTATCCCAGGGGTTACGCACCCAAAAAACCGCCCCCCCGGCGCCCCTGCCCACCCCCCCCGAAGCCACGAGTGGGGACAGTCCAGCCAGTCGGTTGGCGGCGGCGATTCGTGCCCGCAAAGCCCGTGCCCTCAACCTGGAAAGCGGGGAAACCGACAGCGGCAAACTCACCCCCAGTCGCTTGAAAGATGCCCTGCGCCGGGGCAGAAAAGATTTTGCGGGTCAGGACTTTCGGGAGTATGACCTCCAGGGAGAGACGATGGTGGGCTGTATCCTGACGGAAGCAGTGTTGAGCAAGGCGAATTTGCGGGAAAGTATTTTGGAAGAGGCGAATTTGGGGCGGGCGAATTTGCAGGGGGCGAATCTGCAAAAGGCGAATTTACACAAGGCTTATCTCAGTTTTGCCAACCTCCAGGGTGCCGATTTGCGGAATGCGGATTTAACCGAAGCCTATCTCCGCAATGCCAACCTCCGGGATGCCAACCTGTGCGGGGCGAATTTGGAGGGGGCTTTGGTCGCCGAGGACCAACTGGCGGGGGCACGTACCAACTGGGCAACCAAACTGCCTGTGGGTATCAAACGGGGCAACTGGTGGCCGCTTTAGGAGCCGAGGCACTCCCGAATTGTCAAAAAATGAAGCCAGGGGGTATGGTGGGAATGGTGTGAGGGTGCATAGGCATGAAAGGGAATCCGGTACGCTGGTGGCTATCTGGCATGGTGGCAGTGGGAATCGCCTACGGAGTCCTGCCTCCGGGGATAGCAGAAACGAACCCCCCTGGGGAGGTGCCGGGATTACCCAACCTACCACCGGTGACCCCCGTACCCCCCAATTCCCCTGGCAGTCAGGATTTTCGCAATTTACCACCCCTGTTAGCCCCAGTTTTACCGGCGGAAAATCCCCTCGATACGCCTACGGAGCCAACCCAGGTGGACATCAAGACCGACCAGTCCCTGAGTCTGCGCCAAGCCCTCGAACTGGCGGTCCAAACCAACCGGGAGTTACAGGCCGCCCGGGCCCAGATTGAGGCCGCCCGGGCCGGGTTACGCCAAGCCCAGGCCGCTTTGTTTCCCACTTTGGAGTTCCAGTCCAATTTTCAGCGCAGTGAGTCGGCGCAAGCGGAAATTTCTGCCCGGGTTGCCCGGATCAACGCCGCTCAAAATCCCCTCGCCCGTTTGGTGGGGGGCGGTGGCAACGATGGCCCTTCCCTGACCTGGGATGGCACCTTACGCTTGAATTACAACATCTATACAGGGGGGCAACGGGGTGCCCGGATTCAACAAGCCCAGGAACAACTGCGGCAAGCGATCCTGAATGGGGTGCAGGTGGCGCAGGAGTTGCAGTTGAATGTGGCGAGAGCCTATTACGACCTGCAGGATGCGGATGCCCAGGTCAACATCGGTCAGTCGGCGGTGCGGAATGCGGAGGTGAGTTTGCGGGATGCCGAGGCGCAATTGCGGGCGGGGGTGGGCACCCAGTTTGCGGTACTACAGGCGCAAGTGCAGTTAGCCAATGCCCAGCAACAATTGGTGAATGCCCAGCGGGATCAGCAGGTGGCTCAACGGAATTTGGTGCAAATTCTCAGCCTGGGGAATCAGGTGACCGTGACCGCTTCCGACCCGATTGAAACGGCGGGGGAATGGACGATTCCCTTGGATCAAAGCATTATTTTGGGGTGGCAACAGCGCCCGGAATTGGTCACCCAACTCTCCCAACGGCGGTTCCAGCAGGCACAGCGGGAGTTGGCCCTCTCCGGGATTCGCCCCAATTTGAGCCTCTTTGCCCAGACGGACTACCTGCGTTTTTATGAAAGCCCGACGGGTTTGGAGCAGGGCGGTTTTGGGCAGGGCTATGCCTTTGGTTTGCAATTGCGGTTTACCCTATTTGATGGGGGGGCAGCCTTTGCGGGGGCACGGCAAGCGGAGGCGAACATCGCTGTGGCGGATATTAACTACGCCAATGTCCGCAACCAGGTGCGCTTCCAGGTGGAGCAGGCGTTTAGTGACCTACGGGCGAATCAGACCAATATCAAAACCGCCGCCCTTGCCCTAGAACAGGCGAATGAAAGTTTACGTTTGGCACGTCTGCGCTTCCAGGCGGGGGTGGGCACCCAAACCGATGTGATCAACCAGGAAAATGCCCTCACCCAAGCCCAGGGAAATTTGGTGACCGCCGTATTGGGTTACAACCGGGCGTTGGCGGCTTTGGAGCGAGCGGTGGGGAATGCGCCGTTTAATTTTGCCCCTCCGCCGGAACTGCCTACCAATTCCCCTTAACGTCAAAGGTCAAAACGCATCCGCAGGGTCAGAACCCACGTTCCCTTTTTGTATGGGTAATTGCAGTAAGGTCGGGGCACCCAATTCCACCCCTGGGGTTTGCAGTTGTTGGGATTCCGCCTCAATTTTTTGAACTTCCGGGGGGTCGCCACTGGATTCTAATTCTAATGTTCCAGAACCAAATACGGAACCCCTATTCCATTTTCATTTAGGATTGCTATAACTAAATTAATCCCCAAAAGGGCGTGCTAAGATTGGACAATTTAATTCTATTATGGTTTACCTACAGGGCACAAAACCTAAATTCCCAGGCGCACAAACCGGTCATTTTGCCAACGCAAACGGTAGAGCTTTTGGTTGCGGCGATTTACCACAATAATGTCCCGTCCCACTCTGGGTAATTGGTAGGTTAGGGTGGGATCAAAAGGTACGGGTAACAATTCCCGGGTCACATTTCGCCATTGTCCCTGACGATAGTCCAACAAAATTAACTGGGATAAACCGGGTTGTTCTGGGAAAGAAACCGGGTCATAGGGCACGCTATACGCCGCTAAATATTGCCCATTATTTTTGCGAAAAATAGCAAACTCAAACTGCTCGGGATTGTCGCTGGCTTGATAGCGAATATAACCATTTGGAATATCTACGGTGGCATAACGCAAATAACGCTGACGGTTTTCAGGAGAACCTAAGGGCAAAAGGGGAGCGGGAATGCCCAAAAAATGTTCTTGAACAGAGCGGAACGGGCGGGTCAGCCCCGGACTGCCTTGCAGGAATAACACGATAGTCATGGTTACTATGCCGGTCAAAATAGAATGGGAAGTCTTCATAAGCTCTAGCAAACCAACACCCTATAAACGTTAGATATTTTATCTTAAT
>Ga0209018_1002854_pt1 | contig 11586 bp, 8 predicted proteins | sample YNPBryBLVA2012_FD_185814 | JGI IMG/M metagenome (GOLD analysis project Ga0209018, IMG submission 185814) | Anoxygenic and chlorotrophic microbial mat microbial communities from Yellowstone National Park, USA - YNP Bryant BLVA 2012 (SPAdes)... ...
GGGGAAGGCATCTGGATGCGGGGGGTCTGACGCAGGGGGGACCACGCGAGGCGGGGAGGGGGCTGGGCGAGCGTCATCGCGACGTAAGGGAACGTTGATCTTGCTGCACAGAAGTCTTCCCCTCGCAACCGGATCTGGAGTATGACGTGCCGCAGCAAAGGTCAGCGAGGCCAGAAGTCACGTCAAAATCCGCCTTGTATTGGACCTGATGTTCGTGCTCGCGATCCAGACGTTGCGCGGATCCGGGCAGGACGGCAGCGCCAATCAGGCACGGGCAACTGGTGTTTGGGATCTCGGCAGTCGGGCCAGGCAAGGCCGGGCTACGCGAGAGGAGGTCGAGGATGCAATCACTGTTCATCATATTGCCGTTGGCCGCTGGGTTGGCCGCTCTGCTTTTTGCGTTCGTGCGTGCCATGTGGGTTGCCAAGCAGGATCCTGGCAACGAGAGAATGCAGCTCATCGGCAAGTGGATTGCCGAGGGTGCGATGGCGTTCCTGTCACGGGAGTATCGATCGCTGGCAATCTTCATCGTGGCCGTGGCGGTCATCCTTGGCGTAGCCAATCAGGTTTCGGCGGAGGACACGGACTGGACGATCGCGGTGTCCTTCGTGCTCGGCGCCATATGCTCGGCGCTTGCGGGCTACTTCGGCATGAAGACGGCCACGAAGGCCAATATCCGAACGGCGTCTGCTGCGCGCAAAGGGCTGAATGACGCACTGCAGGTTGCCTTCGCGGGCGGCTCGGTCATGGGGTTGTCGGTGGTCGGGCTTGCGCTCGCGGGTGTGGGTGTTCTTTTTCTCATCTACACCAAGGTTCTCCATCCGGAGTCTCTGACCTCGGCGACTGCGATGAACCTGGTGCTCAACTCGATCTCCGGCTTCTCCCTCGGAGGGTCCTCCATCGCGCTGTTCGCGCGTGTCGGCGGCGGCATCTACACCAAGGCGGCTGACGTGGGCGCGGACCTCGTCGGCAAGGTCGAAGCGGGCATCCCGGAAGACCACCCGCTCAACCCCGCCACCATCGCCGACAACGTCGGTGACAACGTGGGCGACGTGGCCGGCATGGGCGCGGACCTGTTCGAGTCCTACGTGGGCGCCATCGTGTCCGCGATGATTCTGGGTGTGGCCTGGCTTCCCGGCCTCAACGCGCTGCAAAGCGATGCCGGAATGAACGCGGTATACCTGCCGCTGGTGGTGGCGGTGATCGGTGTCTTGGCCTCCATCCTGGGGTTCTTCCTCGTGCGAACCAAGGAAGGCGGCAATCCCCAGACGGGCCTGAACACAGGAACCTTCGGTGCGGGCGGCATCATGATCGTCGGCGTGATCGCCGCGATCTACTACCTGGTTCCGCAAGGGAATGTGCAGGTCACCGACATCATCACCAACAAGTCGTATACTTATCAATGGTGGGGCATCGCGGTCGCGATCATCGTCGGGCTCATTGCTGGCATCGCGGTCGGCGTGCTCACCGAATACTACACCGCCACGTTCAAGCAGCCTGTTGGAACGATCGTGGAGGCCTCCAAGACCGGTCCGGCCACCACGATGATCCAGGGGCTTGCGGTCGGCATGAACTCCACCACGTTCCCCATCCTGGCCATCTGCGTCGCCATCATCGTGGCTTACCAGTTCGCGGGTCTGTACGGCATTGCGCTCGCTGCGGTGGGCATGCTCAGCACGACGGCCATCCAGCTCGCGACGGACGCTTACGGCCCGATAGCGGACAACGCGGGCGGTGTGGCCGAGATGTCGCAGCTTGGTCGGGACATCCGTGCGCGAACCGACAAGCTTGATGCTGTCGGCAACACCACTGCCGCCATCGGTAAGGGTTTTGCGATCGCGTCCGCGGCGCTGACGGCGCTGGCGCTCACCGCCGCGTACATCACCAAGATGAAGGGAGCGGTCAACATGGACGCGGCCAATCCGTGGGTGCTGGTCGGCCTGCTGATCGGATGCATGCTTCCCTTCCGGTTCTCCGCGATGGCGATGGTGGCGGTCGGCAAGGCGGCGCAGGACATGATCCTCGAAGTGCGTCGCCAGTTCCGTGAGATCCCCGAGCTTCGTCCGGCCCTCGTTGCGGCGCAGACCGCGGAACACGAAGAGCGCGAGCCAACCCCTGAGGAGCAGGCCATCATCAAGGCCGCCGACAACAAGGCCGAGTACACCAAGTGCGTCGAGATCTCCACCGCCGCCGCGATCAAGAAGATGGTCGCTCCCGCGCTGATGGCCATCATCGTCCCGCTCGTCGTCGGCATCATCAACACCGACATGCTCGGCGGATTGCTCGTCGGGGTGACCATCTCCGGCGTCTGCCTCGCCATCTTCCAGGCCAATGCGGGCGGCGCCTGGGACAACGCGAAGAAGCAGGTCAAGGAAGAAGGCCACAAGAAGTACGGTGACGCCTACGAGGACATGCACAAGGCCACGGTCGCCGGTGATACGGTCGGCGACCCCTTCAAGGACACTTCCGGTCCGTCGATCAACATCCTCATCAAGCTCATCAGCGTGGTGGCGATGATCGCCGCCCCCGTGCTGTACGCTCTGCACTTCGGCAAGTAGTCGATCCTTCCGCTCCGTCGTTCCCCGTCACCCATCACCAACGCTTCGCTCCGCAAGGCGGTCGAGTTTCGCGACGCTGTCCTCGCGTTTGACGTCAGCGTCGCGGCTGCGTGGCATCCTACGACGGTCCGGTTGCGATCGAACCGAGTGTGCTCCGGATGCGTCTGCCTCAGGATGCGCAGTCAGGGCGCACGCGGATTGGCGGCTATCGGTTGCGACCGCCCACGTGCAGGACACGGCCACGACAGTCTTCAGCGTAGTCGATACCGGGCCGACTGCGGCGTGTCGCGATGGGATTCCATACCCTGCTGTGGCGCAGCCGCCCGTGCTACGGCGTCCCGGGAACCCGGCTCTCGCTCGCCGCGTCGGGGCGCAAGACATAGTAGAAAATGTAGCGCGACGACGCAGCCTCGATGATGTCGCCGTCTTTCATTCGCTTGCGCGAGCCTGGCTGGATGCGCTTGTGGTTCACCCACGTTCCGTTGCGGCTGTCGCAGTCTTCGATCTCCACGGTATACGCGGGGCTTGTGCTGCTGGCCTCACCCGGTGTGATGATGATGCGGAAGTGGCGCTGGGAGACGCTCGGATTGGAGGAGTACACGGCGCAATCGGGTGATCGTCCGAGTTCGACGGTGCGCATGTCCGACGGGATGACGTGGACGCGCGGCGAGCTCCCGGTGACCTCGTACAGCAGGAACAAGGGGCAGACCGGCATCTTGAAGCTGCGGACGGTGGCGATGGGAAACGAATCGGTGCCGGCGCGATGCTTTGCTTCCACCGCGCGAAGTGCCTCGATGGCGCGCATGGTTTCGGACGCGCTCATGGCCTGGGCGACGGCGGCGAGGTCGAAGGGTTGGGTCGGGTCGGGTGGGCGGGTGTTGGCAGCGGCCAAGTCGTCCAGGGAGTGTACGGAGGAGTCGTCCGTGTCGGGGGAGCTGGGCAGCGGTTTGCGCGCGGGGGCTGCGGGAAAGGACCGGCGCCGGTGGCGCTGGGTGGGTTCGGGATGAGCGGTGTCCGGCGGTGGATCGGACCTGGGGCCGAATTCGAGCTTTCCCAACCGCAAGGTCATACGACGGCTCATGACCACCACGAGCAACAGCAGGAGCGTGGTGACCATGGAAAGCACGACAATCACCGTGCCTTGAGCCGACGTTGGGATGACAGCGCCGAGGACGGTGGCGGACGCGGGCTGTTCGAACATCGATTGCAGGCGTAGACGCCGCTGCAAGATTCGTCAACAGGGCCGGTTGCGCAGGGCGATGGTTCTCGTGCGGAAGCTGGAAGAAGGGAAGTCGTTGCGCACCGAAGGGGTTTGCCCACGCCGACGGACAGGAGGAGGGGGGCATTGTCGCACCGCACATGGGCGAGAAGCCATTGTAGAGTACCGGCCGATGAGGATCGCTCTTGCGTCGCTGGCTTGCCCGAACGTGGTTCCGCTCGGCATGCTCTATGTGGCGGCTGCGCTGCGTCGTGCCGGGCATGTGGTGCAATGGTGCGAGGTTCGGAACGCGGCTGTGTTGATTGCCCGCTTGCGCGAATGGCGCTCCGAGGCGGTCGGGTTCGGCGCGACCACGGGCATGCACGTGGTGTATCTGGGCTGGGCGCGGGATGTGAAGCGTGCGCTGGGGATACCGACGTTCATGGGGGGACCGCACCCGACGTTCGTGCCGGGGATTGTGGAGGATGAGGGGTTGGACGCCATCTGTGTGGGGGAAGCGGAGGAGTCGGTGGTGGAGCTGGTGTCGCGGCTAGGAGGTGGGCTCGACGGCGGGGCGATTGCAGGGGTCTGGTTCAAGCATGGGGACGGACGGGTAACGCCGGGGCCGTTGCGCCCGCCTGTCGCCGATCCGGAGGATCTGCCGATTCCAGCGTATGATCTCGTCTATGACGGCGTGCCTGCGAAGGGAGCCTACCCGGTCAAGCCGTTTCTGGCGTCGCGGGGGTGCTCTCATCGCTGTACATACTGCGGCAATTCGGGGTATCTCGCCCTGTACGGCAGAGAGGTCGATCGCGTGCGCAGGCGCAAGCCGGCGAGCGTGGTGGAGGAGATTCGCCTGGTACAGCGCCGGTGGGGGCTCGAGCGCGTGTGGCTGGCGGACGCGAACCTGCTGGAGGACGCAACGTGGGCGCAAGAGCTGGTGGATCGGATTGGGCGGGAGGTTGGCAAGCCGTTCTTCTGCAAGGCGAGGGCGGACCACATCGACGCGCGGGCGGCGAAGATGTTGGCGCAGGCCGGATGCGCGGCCGTTGGGGTGGGCGTGGAGAGCGGCAGCGAGCGGCTGCGTCGGCGTGTGCTGGGGCGCAGGATGTCGAACGAAACGATGATATCGGCCTGTCGGTACCTGCACGAGGAAGGGATACGTGTCTTGACGTTCAACATGGTGGGGATTCCGACGGAGACGTTCGAGGAGGCGCTCGAGACGGTCGACCTGAACATCGCGTGCGGGGCGGATTTCGCGGAGGCGACGCTGCTGCAGCCGTATCCGGGGACGGCGATCGCGCGCTGGGCGGTGCGAAAGAGGTACTTTGACGGCGATTTCGACACCGTGGACTACTCGTATCTATCGACGTCGCCGTTCAGTCATGAAAACACGCGCGAGCGCGACCGTCTGGAGCGTCTGCAGAAGTTGCTGGGGCTGGCGGTGGAGTTCCCGGAGGTGCGTGCCGCGTTGCCCTGGCTGGTGGACCTGCCGGCTCCGCGATTGCACGACGCGCTGTTCCGAACCTGGTATCGTTGGGGCTTCGGAACGAGAATCCACGGAGTGTTCCCGTCATGGTGACCAAGCGTTCGAGCGCGAGCAGCCTGGCGCGTCGTGCCAGGCTCGCAGGCATCGTCGTGGCGGCGTCGGTCGTGGCAGCCGTGACAGCCCTTGTCCAAGCGTGTCGCGGCGGCACCCCCGTCTCAGCACATGGAGCGTCGGAGGGGGACACTGCACGGTCATCGCAAGAAAGGGAGCCTCCGGTGACGATTGTGATCCAGCCGCCTCCCTCGGCATCTTCCTCTTCTGAACCGCTGTGCCTGGGGCTGTCGTCGGACCTGCCCGTGGCGCCCCCGCCGAAGCCGTCGACGACGCCGCCCCGACGCGGCAGTCCGGATGATTCGGGAGTAATCTACGAGTAGTCGTTCCCTTGTAGCTAGTGTCGGCGCGGCCTGGATGACTTCAGCTATGACGCCGCAGAATTCGAAGTGTGCATCGCTCTTCGTACGGCCTCGATCACGTTTTGCACGTTGAATCCCAACTTGTCCATGGCGACTTCGCCGGGGGCGGAGGCACCATAGCGATCGATGCTGACGATCACACCCTGCTCGCCGACCCAGCGCTCCCAGCCGAACGAGACGCCGGCCTCGACGGAAACGCGACGACGTAGATGGGGGGGCAGGACCTCGTCGCGGTAGGCCTGGGGTTGCTGGGCGAACAACTCCCAGGAGGGCATCGACACGACTCTCGTTGCCACGCCCTCTTGGGCGAGTCTTTCGTGCGCCTCGATCGCCAGGGAGACCTCGCTGCCGGTGGCGATGATGATCACCTGGGGTGGCGCATCGGCCGGGTCGGCGAGCACATAGGCGCCTCGGAGCAGCCCGGACGCGGCTGCGTAGCGAGTTCTGTCGATCACCGGCACGTTCTGACGTGTGAACACGAGGATGGCCGGGCCATCGGTGTAGGTCATGACCCAGCGCCAGGCTTCGACGCTCTCGTTGGGGTCGGCGGGGCGCACGACTTTCACGTTCGGCATGAGGCGTAGGGAGGCAAGCTGCTCCACGGGCTGATGGGTCGGACCGTCCTCGCCCACGGCGAGGGAGTCGTGGGAGAACACGCAGATGACGGGCAGGCGTGCGAGCGCGGCCACGCGGATCGCCGGCCTCATGTAGTCGACGAACGTGAAGAAGGTCGAGACGAGGGGGCGGACGCCGCCGTGGTAGGCCATGCCATTCGCGATGGCCATCATGGCGTGCTCGCGTACGCCGAAGTGGATGTTTCGTCCGCTGCCGTTCGTGGCATCGAACCAGCCGCCGTCGTGGATGTAGCTCTTGGTGGACGATCCGATGTCGGCGTCGCCACCGACGAGCCAGGGGACGCGCTTGGCGATAGCGTTGAGGGCTTTTCCGGATGCGTTGCGGGTGGGCTGCGATTCGCCGGGGCGAAAGACGGGCAGTGCGCTGTCCCAGCCATCAGGCAGCTTGCCGGCGAGGGCGTCGCGGAACTCCTGGGCGAGCTGGGGGAAAGCCTTCTCGTAGGCTGCGAACCGGCGCTGCCAGTCTTGCCGTGCATGCCTGCCCCTTTCGGCGGCATTGCGCAGACGCGCGTAGACCTCGGGGGGAATGTGGAAGTGCTTGTCGGGATCCCAGCCGAGGCTCTTCTTGGTGAGCGCGACTTCATCCTTGCCGAGCGGTGCACCGTGCGCCGCGCACGACCCCTGCTTGTTCGGGGATCCGTAGCCGATCGTGGTCTTGAAGATGATCAGAGACGGCCGGGAGGTTTCGGCGCGGGCCTGAGCAATCGCTCGGTCGATTGCATCGTAGTCGTTGTCACCGTCCTGGACGAGTTGCACGTGCCACCCATAGGCCTCGTAGCGTTGTGCCACGTTTTCTACGGAGAACGTGATGGACGTGGGACCGTCGAGGCTCACGCCGTTTGCGTCGTACAGGCATGCGAGCTTGCCCAGGCGGAGCTGGCCTGCGAGCGAAGCGGCCTCGGCGGAGATGCCCTCCATCAGGTCACCGTCCGACACGATGGCCCAGGTGAAATGGTCGACGATGTGGTGCCCCGGGCGATTGAAGCGGCTGGCGAGCATGCGTTCGGCGACGGCCATGCCGACGACATTGGCGGCGCCCTGGCCGAGGGGACCGGTGGTAGCCTCGACGCCCGGGGTGAGGCCGAACTCCGGGTGGCCCGGTGTACGACTGCCCCATTGGCGGAAGGCCTTCAGATCGTCGATGGACAGGTCGTAGCCGCTCATGTGCATGAGCGCGTACTGGAGCATGCTGCCGTGTCCGGGGGAGAGGACGAAGCGGTCGCGGTCGGGCCAATCGGGCATCGACGGGTCGTGGACGAGGTGGTTGAGCCACAGGAAGTAGCCCATGGGAGCGGCGCCCATGGGAAGGCCGGGATGGCCGGAGTTGGCCTTCTGGGCCATATCGGCGGCCAGGACACGGATGGTGTTGATGCAGAGCTCGTCGAGAGAGCGGCAGGGCACGGTCATGATGGCTCCTATCGGCTGAGGCGTGCGACGGGCGCTGCCATAGCGCGCTTTTGCCGTGGGCGCCACGCGATCGTGCGGCGTGCCGGACCGTGCGCGGAACGGACGTGAACCGTCGCTTGACATGCAGAGCGATGTCCAGAACACTTGCGCTCATGCGCGGCGCGATGACCGAGGGAGGGCACGTGGCCGGCCGGAGCCGGCGTGCGCGGCGCCTCCCGACTTCGCGCCTGGGCGTGCGCATCGGAGCGAGCCGGAGAGTCGTCGTGGTACGGCCCGCGGTCGTTCGGGGTCGACCTGTGGTCTGGGCGAAAGGTGTGGCGCATGGACGACGGCATCGCGTTGTGCATCGAAGACATGAGCGAAGCGACGAGCGGAGTTCGCGCCATGCGTTGCGTGGCAGTGCGCAGCCGGCAGGTCGGGCTGGGCTTGTCGTCTCGGGGCGAGATCGTGTGGAAGTCGCCACGGCCTGACGTCTGCGACCTGTGCGTGTCGGTTGACGGGCTCCTCGTCTTGTATCGTCCGGAGCAGGGGCCGCCGGTGGTGGTGACCCGCGCGGGGCGCAGCCTCGACGTGCCGGTTGGCAAACCGGTGTTGCGTCGTAGCGGTGACCATCTGCGGATGGGAGGGCGTCAGCTTCGGGTTCACGTGCACGGGCATACCCACGAGGTGCATGCGCCGACGCCGATCCACGATGCGTCCTGGGGGGCCGGCTGCGAAGAAGCAGGCTGCGGTCGTTGCGGTAACGGCCGCAGCCGCCGGGTGCAGGTCCGGGTGCTCTTCGCCGGGGGCGTCGGGCGAACGCAAGCCGGATGCGTCGGTGCCGTCGATCGATGTGCGGGAGGCGCCGCCGGCTGTGGCGCCCCCGCCGTCGCCGCCGTCCTCGTCCGGGAACGGGAAGTAGGCGCAACATCAGGGATGCTCAGGAGGGTTGCATGGCAATCGCCCACGAATCGTGGACCGTGCTTCCGCACGGACCCATCGAGAAGCTGACGGAGAACCTGTGGCGCGTGGAGGGATCGCTGCCGAACATGCCGCTCAAGCGCGTGTTGACCGTGGCGCGGATGAGGGATGGCCGGCTCGTGCTTCACAACGGGATCGCGCTGAACGACGACGCGATGGCGCAGATCGAGGCGTGGGGGGAACCGGCATTCCTGGTGGTGCCGAACGGCTACCACCGGCTCGACGCCAAGGTCTTCAAGCAACGATATCCGCGTATCACGGTGGTTGCGCCGCAGGGGGCGCGGAAGGCGGTGGAGCGGGTCGTTGCGGTGGACGCGACCTACGACGACTTCGTGGGCGACGACACGGTTCAGCTCGAACATGCGCGGGGGGTGAAGAACGCCGAGGGGGTGATGCGTGTGCGTTCGACGGATGGCGTGACGCTGGTCTTCAACGACCTCATCTTCAACTTGGAGCGCGGGAGAGGGGTATACGGGCTGGTGTTCCGGGTGTTGGGGTCGACAGGTGGGCCGCGGGTAACCCGCATCACCAGGCTGTTGGTGATCAAGGACAAGGCGGCGACACGGTCGTGGCTGCGCGATCTGGCAAACGCGACGGATGTCCAGCGCATCGTGGTGTCGCACGGGGCGCCCATCATGCACGACGCTGGAAGCGTGCTTCGCGAGGTCGCCGAACGCCTTTGACTTCGGGAACGGGGCCGATGTTGGCGTGCTGGCCTTTCATGAGGTCGGCGTTGTGCAGGTGAACGGTGCGTGGGCTTGCGGCCACGTGCGGCGAAGCCCTGGGGGGCGTCGTTTTCGTTTTCCCTCCCGTGTTCGCCCGATCTACAAGCGTTGCGTATACGATAGTGGCCGTCTTACGGCCGAGGACTCGCACGCATGAGTGACGCGGACAAGCTGCCTGTGCTGGTGGTGGGCAGCAGCAATTTCGACCTGACGATCCAGACATCTCGCCTGCCCGGGCCATCGGAGACGGTGTTGGGCGGCGACTATGCGGCGTCGCCTGGCGGCAAGGGGGCCAACCAGGCCCTCGGGCTGCAACGTCTCGGCTCGCACGTGCGGTTCCTGTCGCGCGTCGGCGACGATCACTATGGCCGCCGCGTTCTCGATCATCTGCAGCAGCAGGGGCTGGACACCTCCGCGGTGGGGGTGGATCCCGGGGCGCCTACCGGCCTGGCGCTCATCACGCTCGACGAGTCGGGCACACGCACGATCGTCGTGTCGCCGGGGGCGAATCGCAACCTCGCGCCCTCTCACGTGGAGAGGTTCCTGCGCGACGTGCCGTCGGGCGGCATCGTGGTGACCCAGCTCGAGATCCCGACGGCCACCGTGTTGCACCTGCTGCGCATGGCGAAGCGTCATGACATGCGCACGGTTCTGCATGCGTCGCCGGCGGTGGAGATCCCGCGGGAGCTGTTGCGGCTGGTGGACATCCTCGTGCTCAACCAGAGCGAACTGCACGTGATCAGCGGACGTTCGGCGCAGCACCTCGAGACCGCGGCGCAGGCAGCGGAGCAGCTTCTGGCGGAGGGGGCGGGGACCGTGCTGGTCACGATGGGAACCCGGGGCGTGCTGATCGCACAGCGTCAGGACGCGTGGCTGGGTGCGGGCACGCAGGACGCGGCGCGGTTCGTGCCGGGGTACAAGGTACGAGTCAAGGACGGCAACGTGGCGTCGAGCGCGTTCATCGCTGGACTGGTACACCATCTCGCGGCGCGTCCGGAGTGCGCGGATCTGCGTGCAGCAGTCAGGTTTGGTCTGGCCGCCATGGCGGTTTCGCTGGGGCGGGCTGGGGGGCAGATGTCGCTTGCGACGGAGGAGGAGACGCGGCAGTTTCTGGCCGGCCAGTCCACGACAATATCGCGCCTGAAGCATGCGGAAGACGACAAGTACCGGGACCTTTCGCAGCATGCCGCGTCGATTCGGCGGCGGATCATCCGCATGCTCTTCGCAGCGCGGTCCGGCCACCCGGGCGGATCCCTGTCGATCGTCGAGCTGCTCACCACGCTGTACTTCCACACGATGGTCTACAATCCGAAGGAGCCGTCGTGGCCGCATCGCGACCGGCTGGTGCTCAGCAAGGGACACGCTGCGCCGGCGCTGTACTCGACGCTCATCGAGGCGGGTTTTCTGGACCCTGCGCTCGAGACGCAGCTACGCAAGCTGGGCAGTCCGCTGCAGGGCCATCCGGATCGGAAGAAGTGCCCGGGTGTGGAGATGAGCACCGGCTCACTGGGCCAGGGCCTGAGCGTGGCCAACGGCATGGCGCTCGCCGCACGGCACAACCGCGGCGGCTACCGGGTCTATGCGATCCTCGGGGACGGTGAGGTGCAGGAAGGCCAGGTGTGGGAAGCGGCCATGACATCGGCCCACTACGGCCTGGACAACCTGTGCGCGGTGGTGGACTATAACGCCCTGCAGATCGATGGGAACATCTCGCAGGTCAAGTCGCCGATCGAGCCGCTGGCGGACAAGTGGAAGGCATTCGGCTGGCATGTGATCAACGTTGACGGTCACGACTTCGGGGATCTGTGCGGAGCGTTCGACAGAGCGCGCGAAACGACGGGCAAGCCGACGATGATCGTGGCGCACACGATCAAGGGGCACGGGGTGTCGTTCATGGAGGGGGTGATCGAGTACCACGGATCGACGTTGAGCGAGGACGAGGTCAAACGGGCATTGGCGGAGCTGGAGGGAGCGGAATGAAGGCGCTTCGGGCGGTATACGGCAAGACGCTGGTCAAGCTGGGCGCGGAGATGCCGGAGATTGTGGTGCTCGACGCGGACCTGTCCAAGTCGACGAAGACGTCGGACTTCGCCAAGGCGTATCCGGCGCGATTTCATGACATGGGGATCGCCGAGCAGGAC
>Ga0209018_1002856_pt1 | contig 11581 bp, 12 predicted proteins | sample YNPBryBLVA2012_FD_185814 | JGI IMG/M metagenome (GOLD analysis project Ga0209018, IMG submission 185814) | Anoxygenic and chlorotrophic microbial mat microbial communities from Yellowstone National Park, USA - YNP Bryant BLVA 2012 (SPAdes)... ...
GCCGCAGCTGCACGGTGGCGTCCTCAACCCGCGCCGCTCCCTCGCGCACAGCCTCGGCCAGCGCCGCCGTCCGGCCCGTCTCGGAGTGAACCGCAATTAGGATCCGCGCCTGCCCGGCCGCCTGCCCGCATCCCAGAAACAGTAGAATCAGAATTTCGCGCCGCATGGTGGCGATTCTACGGCGCGCGCGGTTTTCATGCACGCACTGCTCTTCCTCGCTCTCGCGCTTCTGCGGACGATTTCGCTGGAAGGCGAAACGCGCCATGTGCAGGGCATCGCCGTCGATGGCGGGCGCCTCTGGGTCACCGCCGTCGACCGCGCCGCCGGCAAGGGCTGGCTGTTCGAACACGAGCTCGAAAGCGGCAAGCGCACTCGCGCGGTAGAGATCTCGCACGGCGCCCTGGTTCATCCCGGCGGCTTCGACCACGACGAAGACTCTCTCTGGATCCCAGTGGCCGAGTACCGGCCGGATTCGCGCACCATGATCCAGCGGCGGTCCAAAGACACGCTGGAGTTGCTCTCCAGTTTCGAGGTCCCGGATCACATCGGCGCGCTGGCCGTGCTGCCGCAGGGGCTGTTGCTGGCCAACTGGGACGCCCGCAAATTCTACCTGTACTCGCGCGACGGGCAGCTCTTGTCGAGCCGCCCGAACCCGAACCCCACGCGCTACCAGGACATCAAGCGGCGCTACGGCGCCATCGTGGCCTCCGGTCTGGCCGGACGCGGCGGCGACTCCCGCGCCGTGATCGAATGGCTCGACCCGGAGACCCTGCGCCCGTTGGGCCGGGAGGCGCTCGGCCGCACGGATCGCGGCGTGCCTCTCACCAACGAAGGCATGGATCTGCGTGACGGCTACCTCTATCTGCTCCCGGAGGACTCCCCGTCGCGCCTGTTTGTTTTCAGAGTCGATTACTAGAGCGCGCCCCGCCCCCGGGGCCTGTGGGGCGCGGCGGAAATTTCGCGCTCCGGCAGAGAAGAAAATCCGCGGCCGTTCGTTTCAGACTACAGAGCCATGACGGCCACGGGATTCATGGAAACCAATGTGATGAGCCCGGCGACAGAGGGCGAAAGCGGCGCTTTCGCGAACTTTTTTGAGCGGTCGCGGCGAAAAGCCTACAGCTTCGCCCTGCACCTGGTCGGCAACCGCGACGAAGCCATGGACATCACGCAGGAGGCCTATCTCCGGCTCCACCGCCGCTGGCCGGCCTCCCCGGGTGAACACGATCCCACCGCGTGGCTTTATGCAGTGATCCGCAACATCGCCATCGACCATATGCGGCGCCGCGCGCGCCGCCCCGAGGACGGGCTCGACCACGTCACCCTCCGCTGTCCGTCAGCCGGCCCCGAGGCGGCGGCGGAACGAAACGAGCTTGCCAGGCAACTGTGGGAGGCCATCGGGAACCTTCCACCCGGGCAGCGGGAGATCCTCCTGCTGCGGGACTGGCACGGCCTGGACTACGGCCAAATCGCGGAAGTGCTCGGGCTCAGCATGGGAACGGTGTCCTCACGCCTGCACCATGCGCGCGAAAAGGTCCGCGAACAGATGAGGAGGTTCCTGCGATGACGCCGCACCTGCACGAGGAGATCCGCCAGCTGCTGTCGGCCTATCTGGACCGCGAACTCACGCAGGCCGAGGAGCAGCGCGTGCGGATTCACCTGGAGGACTGCGAGGAATGCCGCCGGGCCTGTGAAGAGCTGGCGCGGCTGCAGGAGTTGACCCGTTCGCTCGACTTTGAGGAACCGCCGGAGGCAAGAATGAAGGAACTGGAAAAGAGCCTGTCGGTCCAGGCGCCGCGCCGCCTGGGATGGTTGTTCATCCTGGCGGGGCTGGCAGCGTGGCTCATCTACGGCGCTGTGACCTGGGTCCGCCACTGGCGGCCCCCCACCGTCGAGGAGCTGATCGCCAGCGCCGTCATCATCGGATTCGTGATGCTGCTGCTGAGCGTTGTCATTGAACGCTTGCGGCAGCTGCCCCATGACAGGTACCGGAGGATCGAGAGATGATCGTCACCACAAGCGACACGGTCGCGGGCAAGCGCATTGCTCGCACCCTCGGGCTGGTCCGCGGCAGCTCGGTGCGCGCGCGCCATATCGGCAAGGACATCCTGGCCGGGCTGCGCAACATCGTCGGCGGCGAGGTGCAGGAATACACGAAGCTGCTTGCCGAAAGCCGCGAGCAGGCGCTGGACCGCATGGTGGAGGAAGGGCGCCTGCTCGGCGCCAACGCCATCGTCGGCACACGGTTCGTGACGTCCATGGTCGCGCAGGGCATGGCCGAGTTGCTGGCCTACGGCACGGCTGTAGTGGTCGAAGATGAGTAGCGCCGCCGGCCGCCTCCTGATTTGCGCCGCCGCGGTTTTGCTGGCGCAGCCGCCGCTGGCCGAACGGGCGCGGCAGGCCGCAGACCTCCTGCTCGGCGGGGAATATGAAGCGCTGGCGCAGCGTTTCGCTCCCGAGATGCGCAAGGCCGCCCCGCCGGTGGCCCTCCGCAAGGCGGTGGCCCCGCAACTGGCGGCGCTGGGAGCGGTGAAGGAAATCGGCCAGCCGGAGGTTTCCCGGGCCGGGTCTTACGAACTGGTCTTCATCCCCGTCGAATTCGAGCGCGGCGCGCTGCGGCTGCAGCTGTCGTTCAACGCCGCCGGGGAGATTGCGGGGCTCTTCCTGCGCCCGCCGGCGCCTCCGCGGGCCTGGCAGCGCCCGGACTACAGCCGCCCGGACGCCTTCACGGAGCGCGAACTCACTGCCGGTGCCGAGGGCTGGCCCCTGCCTGCCACACTGTCCTTGCCCAATGGGCCGGGGCCCTTCCCCGCCGTTGTGCTCGTGCATGGATCCGGGCCCAACGACCGCGACGAAAGCGTCGGCGCGGCCAAGCCGTTCCGCGATCTCGCCGAGGGGCTTGCCTCTTGCGGTGTCGCCGTGCTCCGGTATGAGAAACGCACGCGCCACCACGCCGCGAAGCTGGCATCCACTGCGAGCCTCACGCTGCGCGAGGAGGTCCTCGACGACGCCCTGGCGGCGCTGGCCCTGCTGCGCCGCACGCCCGGCGTCGATCCGCGCCGCGTGTTCCTGCTGGGCCACAGTCTCGGCGCATGGCTCGCTCCGGTCATCGCCGCGGAAGACGGCAGGCTCGCCGGCGTGATCCTCATGGCCGCCCCGGCGCGGCCGCTCGAGCAGCTCTACGTCGAACAGATCCGCTACATTTCGTCGCTCGATCCGGCGCCCTCCCCGGCCGTCCGCGCCAAGGTCGAAGAGGCAGAGCGTGAGGCCGCCGCCGTGCGCCAGATCCGCGAAACCGGCCAGGGGCCGGAGCGCGCGCTCGGCGCCCCGCGCGCCTACTGGCTCTCCTTCCGCGGGATCGATCCTCTCGCTGCCACCGCGAAGCTCCGTGTGCCCGTGCTGGTCCTGCATGGGGGGCGCGATTACCAGGTCACGGGCGAGGATTTCCGCCTCTGGCAGCAGGCCCTGCAGGGCAAGCCCGGCGCGCAGCTGAAGCTCTACCCCGCGCTGAACCACCTGTTCCAGCCCGGCGAGGGAAATTCCACCCCCGGCGAATACGACAAGCCCGGGCACGTTGCGCCGGAGGTGATCCGCGACATCTGTCAGTGGATCGCCTCCGCCCGCGGCCCTGCGGGCCGCCGCGCTATTTCACCACCACATTGATCAGCTTGCCGGTGTGGATCACCTTGACGATGGTCTTGCCATCGGTGTGTGCGCGAACGCGCTCGTCGGCCAGCGCCAGCCGCTGCTGCTCTTCCTGCGGCGTGCCGTGCGGCACGCTCAGGCGGCTGCGCAGCTTGCCGTTGACCTGCACGGGGATCTCCAGCTCTTCTTCCCGCGCCAGGTTCTCGTCGTAAGTGGGCCAGGAGCAGCGGAACACCGGCTCGTCATGACCCAGCGTCTGCCAAAGCTCCTGCGCCGCGAACGGCGCGAATGGCGCCAGCAGCAGCGTCACCTTCCCGGCGCACTCGCGCAGCGCGCCCGCCGACATCTGCGCCTCGCAGGCGTGCAGTTCGTTCATTAGCTCCATCAGGGCGGCGATGGAGGTGTTGAAGTGCCAGCGGTTGTCGAAGTCCTGGGTGATCTTGCGGATCGTCTGATGGAGCTTGCGCAGCGCCCGGGCGTCGCTCTCGCCCGTTCCTCCGGGCGCGTCCGCATTCCGCGTCACCCACCGGAACAGGCGGCTCAGGAAGCGGTATTGTCCCTCCACGCCGGACTCGTTCCAGTCCATGTTCTTCTCCGGCGGCGCCGCAAACAGCGTGAACAGCCGGCAGGTGTCCGCCCCGTACTTCGCCACCATCTCGTCGGGATCGACGATGTTGCCTTTCGACTTCGACATCGTCTGCCCGTGCAACTGCACCATCCCCTGCGTGAACAGGCTGCGGAACGGCTCGTCGACCGAAACCAGCCCGATGTCGCGCAGCACCTTGCACCAGAAGCGCGAGTACAGCAGGTGGAGAATGGCGTGCGTGACGCCGCCGATGTATTGATCCACCGGGAACCACGGTTTCACCGCTTCCGGATCAAACGGCAGCCGGTCGTTGCGCGGGTCGGCGTACCGGAAAAAGTACCATGAGGAGTCGACGAACGTGTCCATCGTGTCAGTTTCGCGCTCTGCCGCCGCGCCGCACTTCGGGCAGGCCGTTTCCACGAAGCTTCCCAGGTTGGCAAGCGGCGAACGCCCGCGCCCGGTGAATTCGACGTTTTCGGGCAGCACCACCGGCAGTTGATCGTCCGGCACCGGCACGGCGCCGCACGCCTTGCAGTGAATGATCGGGATCGGTGTGCCCCAGTAACGCTGGCGCGAGATGCCCCAGTCCTTCAGCCGGTAGGTCACCGCGGCGCGCCCGAAGCCTTCGCGCTCCGCTTTCTCCGCCATGCGGCGGCGGCCTTCCGCGCTCGCGAGCCCGCTCCACTCGCCGGAGTTCTCCATCACGCCGTCGTCGGTAAACGCCTGCTGCGGGTCCTCATCGAGCACGCCGTCCGCCGGGCGGATCACCGGAACCACCGGAATCCCGTATTTCCGGCAAAACTCATAATCGCGCTCGTCGTGCGCGGGCACGGCCATAATGGCGCCCGTGCCGTAGCCCCACAGCACGAAATTGCCCACCCAGACGGGAATTTCCGCGCCATTGTACGGATTCACCGCAAAATGACCCGTAAAGAATCCCTCCTTTTCCAGGTCCTCGGGGCCTTTGCGCGCCTGCTCGTCGATCATCTCCTTCCGGCGCGCCGCCAGCTCGCCCGTGCACAGCTCTTTGGCCGCCGGGTGCTCCGGCGAGAGGATCACGCACGTGGCCCCGTAGATCGTGTCCAGGCGCGTCGTGAAGATGCGCACAGGCTGCCCCGTCGCCTTCAGCCGGAAGTCGATCTCGGCGCCCTCGCTGCGCCCGATCCAGTTCCGCTGCATCGTCAGCACCTGCGGCGGCCAGCCCGCCTCGATCTGCTTCATGTCCTCCAGCAGCTGGTCCGCGTACGCCGTGATGCGCAGGAACCACTGGTCGAGTTCCCGCATTTCCACTTTCGTCGTCTCGTGCCGCCAGCAGCAGCCGTCCACCACCTGCTCGTTGGCCAGCACCGTCTGGCACTCGGGACACCAGTTCACCAGCGAGCTCTTCCGGTAGGCCAGCCCGCGCTCGAACATCCGCAGAAACATCCACTGGTTCCAGCGGTAGTATTCCGGCAGGCAGGTGTTGACCTCGCGGTCCCAGTCATAGGCGAAGCCCAGCCGCTGGAGCTGCTTCTTCATGTAGGCGACATTCGTATGCGTCCAATCCGCCGGGTGCCGCCCGTGCTTGATGGCCGCATTCTCCGCCGGCAGCCCGAACGCGTCCCACCCGATCGGGTGCATCACGTCGTAGCCCCGCATCCATTGGTAGCGCGCCAGCGTGTCGCCGATCGAGTAATTCCGCACGTGCCCCATGTGCAGGCGCCCGCTTGGATACGGAAACATCTCCAGCACGTAATAGCGCGGCTTCGACCCGTCATCGGCGGCTTTATACAGCGAAGGGTCCGAGTTCCAGCGCTCGCACCATTTCAGCTCGATTTCTTCGTGGCGGTACGGGATTTCCGGCATAGCTTTTTCAGTTGTTCGACATTGCGCTGATCGTCGCCCGGATGGTCGACGGGCGTCTCCAGCACGAAGGCCTTCGAACGCAGCTCCGGGTGGTTTACGATCCGGCGGAAGCCGTCCAGCCCGATGCGTCCTTCTCCTATGTTCGCATGGCGGTCCAGCCGGGATCCAAACTCGCCGCGGCTGTCGTTCGTGTGGATCACCGGTATGTGCTCCAGCCCCAGCACCTCCCGCGCCTGCTTCACCGTCGCCTCCAGCCCCGCCGAGGTCGAGACATCGTAGCCGGAGACGAACAGGTGGCAGGTGTCCAGGCAGTAGCCCACCGGAAAAGGCAGCACAGGCGCCAGCCGTTGGCGCAATTCGCGCAGCTCCTCCAGCGTCCGCCCGATCGTCGCCCCCGCGCCCGCCGTGTTCTCCAGAAGCAGCATGAACCCGTCCGGCGGGCGCAGCCGCCGCGCCGCCTGCCGGAGCGAATCCACGACCCGCTCCATCCCCGCCTCCACCGGATCCTGCCTCGCGCTGCCCGGGTGGATCACCAGGTGCTCCGCCCCGATCGCGAACGCCCTCTCCAGCTCGCCCCGCATCGCCTCGATGCTCTTCCTGCGGATTTCCTCGTCCGGCGCCGCCAGGTTGATCAGATAGCTGTCGTGGATCACCAGCGGTGCCAGATCGTGCCCGGCGCGGAACCGCCGCAACTCCTCAATCTGCTCCCGCGGCGGCATGGAGGCGCGCCACATCCGCGGGCTCGAAGAGAAAATCTGGAAACAGTTGGCCCCCACCTCCACGGCGCGCCGCGCCGCGTTGACCAAGGCGCCGGAGGTCGAACAGTGCAACCCGATGCGCATTCTCTCCGAGCATAGCGCGCCCGGCGGCCCGCCTCCGCCCGCCCGCAGCCCCCCTGCCTGCCGCCGGCCGCGTGTCCCGGCGGCAACGAAGCCGCGGGAAACTGTGTTGCAAATGCCACATGGCGCGAACAGCAAATATTTCTTTTCAAAAGACTTAACAGCCAGGTGAACTTCTGTTAGCATGATGGCTTGGAGCCGTTGCCTATGCACCAACTCCCCGAATTCGAAACCACCACGGTCCGCCCGGTGGAGTGTAGCGGCGTGGGCTTGCACAGCGGCGCCCCCGTCCGCCTGCGAATCCTGCCCGCACCCGCCGCCACGGGCATCGTCTTCCGCCGCACGGACCTCAACGGCTTCGAAGTTCCCGCCAGCTGGCGCTATGTGCAGCGTGTCAGCTACGCCACCTCGCTGATGCGGCAGGGCGTTCTGATCTCCACCACCGAGCACCTCCTCAGCACCTTCTACAGCATGGGGCTCGACAACGCCTATGTCGAGATCGACAACCTCGAAGTGCCGATCCTCGACGGCAGTGGCGCGCCGTTTGTTGAAATGCTCCGTGAAGCGGGCATGCGCGCCACGCGCCGCCGCCGCCGCTACTTGCGCATTGTGAAGCCGGTGAGTCATGAAGTCCCCGGCAAGTCCATCTCCATCCGCCCCGCCGGCACGTTCCGCCTCTCCTGCCGCGTCTTTTTCCCCCACCCGCTGGTCGGCCACCAGCAGCTCGACATGGAGCTGACTCCCGAACGCTACGCATCCGAAATCGCGCCCGCGCGCACGTTCGGCTTCGAGCAGGAACTCGATCAGATGCGCGACATGGGGCTCATCCGCGGCGCCAGCCTCTCGAGCGCCGTCTGCTTCGCCCCCTCCGGCGTATTGAACGAGGGCGGACTGCGCTTCCCCGACGAGCCTTGCCGCCACAAGGCCCTGGATCTCATCGGCGACCTCGCTCTGATCGGCAGGCCGCTGCTCGGCGAGGTGGTCGCTGAACGCGCCGGCCACGCCATGCACGTCGCTTTGGTGGCCAGGATCATGTCCGACCCGTCCCTCTACGAGGTCGTCACTGCCTCCCAGTTGGCCGAGCGCGCCACTGCGGCGCCCGCGCGATGACGCGCCACCTGCCGAATGCGCTGACCGCGGCGCGCATCCTGTTGACGCCCCCCATTGGCTGGCTGCTCGCCGCCGGTGAGCCCCAGACAGCGCTCCCCTTGCTCGCCGCCGCCGCCCTCACGGACGCCGCCGACGGCTGGCTGGCGCGCCGTCTCGATGCGCGCTCCGCTCTGGGCGCTTCCCTTGATCCGCTCGCAGACAAGCTGCTCGCGGCCACGGTCTTTCTCGGCCTCGCCGCTTCCGGGCGGCTTCCCGCGTGGCTCGCCGCGCTCGTGCTGGGGCGCGATCTGCTGATCCTCTTCTTCGCCGCCTGGGCGCTGCGCCGCACGCGCCTGCGCTCGTTCCCGCCTTCCCTGTGGGGCAAGATCAGCACCGTGCTGCAGTTCTCGCTTGGCATCGCCGCGCTCCTCGACGCGGTGCAGCCGGCCGCCTGGTCTGCGGCCACCGTGCGGGCGCTGGTCCCCGCCGTCGCCGTGGCCACCGCCTGGAGCGGCGTCCATTACGCCTGGACCGCGCGCCTCCGCCTGCGGCAACTGGCGGATTGACGGGGGCGCGGGTGGCGGTTACGCTTGAAGTGTGACGCCTGGAGCCATCCGTTTCCACCCCGCGCGGACCTATTACACCTTGGCCGCCGTCGCGCTCGGCCTGGGTACTTTCTCCGTCTGGTGTGCGCGCACATGGCTGCTGGCTGCCGTGCCTGCGGCGCTGTTCTTTCTCACCGCCGGACTGGTTTTGTGGCTCGCCACACGCCCGGCGATCGAGGTCAGCGAGGAAGGGCTGAAAATCGGAAACGAATTCATCCGCTGGCAGGACGTCCGGCGCGTGGACCAGACCGGCTGGATCGCGCCGCTGGTGGCGTACCTGACGCTCGCCGGCAAGAAGCGAATCCGGATCATCTATCCCGGCGAGACCGTGCACTCCAACCGCCTGCTGCGGCTCATCCAGCAGCATTCCACGCAGGCGCTCATCAACGGCGTCCCCTGGCGCCAGATCTTCGGCGACGCCGCGCCCCGGCAGGCGGTCCAGCCGGCGCCGGAGCGGCCGCGCATTCTCCGTGAAGAGGATGAGGCCGAAGTCGAGCGGCTCTACCAGAAATTGCGCAGCGCCGGCCGCCTGGATCCGGAGAAATAGCGCGGCCCGATGAAGCGGTCCCTCTCGCGCTTCCGCCGTGGCGGCGTGCTGTGGCCTCTGGCGGTTCTGGTTGCCCTGGCGGCCGCCGTCTGGTTTCTGCACCAGCCCGCACTGCGGCAGGCGGGCGTGTTTCTCGACGCCGGCGAAGCGCCTGTGCGCGCCGACGCGGTTCTCGTGCTCGCCGGCGGATGGACCGGCGAGCGCATGCTGAAGGCGGGCGAACTGATCCGCGCCGGCTTCGCGCCCAAGGCTTATGTGAGCGGCCCCGGCGCCTACTATGACCGCAACGAGTGCGAGCTCGCCATTCCTTTCGCCGTCTCCCGGGGCTTCCCGGCCGAATGGTTCGAGTGCCTGCCTAACAACGCCCACTCCACGAGGGATGAAGCGCGCATCCTGCTGCCTGAACTCGAAAGGCGCGGTATCCGGACGCTGCTTCTGGTCAGTGTGCGCACGCACCTTCGCCGCGCCCGCTGGTTGTTCGAAAAACAGCGGCCCGCGGACATGCGCATTTATTACACGGGCGCCGACCACCCGGCTTTCCGGCTCGAAGAGTGGTACCGGAACCGCGAAGGCCGCAAGGCGGTCGTGATGGAATGGATCAAGATCCTCTCGTTGCCGGTGGATTCCTGAGATGAAGGAAGTCTTCTCCTTCTGCCGTCCTTATCTGGCGCGCTACGCCAGAAAGCTCGCCCTGGGCGCGGGGGCGCTCGTTGCCAAGGATCTCGCCGGCGCCGGCGTGCCCCTGTTGATCAAGCTCGCCATCGATTCGCTCACCTCCGGCGCCGCGCTTGGGCGCGTCGCCTGGCTCGCCGCCGCCGTCGCCGCGCTCTCGCTCGTCAAGGGCGTCTTCATGTACTGGATGCGCGTCATCCTCGTCGGGGTCTCCCGCGACGTCGAGTACGACATGCGCAACGACCTGTTCGCGCACCTCGTCTGCCTCGACGGCGGCTTCTTCGCCCGCTACCGCACCGGCGACATCATGGCCCGCGCCACCAACGATCTCAACGCCGTCCGCATGATGCTGGGCCCCGCCCTGATGTACCTGGCGGAAACCTCGCTCACGCTGGTTCTCGCCCTCGCCGTCATGCTCGCTGTCGACTGGCAGCTCACGCTTTGGGCGCTGGCGCCCGCGCCGCTGGTCAGCCTCGCTGTGATGTTTTTCGGCAAGCGCATCCACGACCGCTTCGAGGCCATCCAGAAGCTCTACTCCGACATCAGCAGCCGCATCAACGAGTCCCTCTCCGGCATCCGCGTCATCCGCGCTTACGTCCAGGAAGAGGCCGAAATGCAGCGCTTCCAGGAGCTCAACGAGCGCTACATCGGCGAAAACCTCCGCCTCGCCCGGTTGTCCGGCATGTTCCTGCCCTCGCTGTTCTTTTTTATCGGGCTTACTTTCCTCATCGTGCTCTGGGCCGGCAGCCTGCGCATGCTCGACGGGCGCATCACGCTCGGAAGCTTCGTCATGTTCAACACCTACATGGGCATGTTGGTGTGGCCCATGATCGCCTTCGGCTGGGTGGTAAACCTCGTTCAGCGCGGCCGCGCCAGCCTCGGCCGCATCCGCGAAATGCTCGCCGAGCAGCCGCGCATCGCCGCTCCGCCCGCCCCCCGCCAGCTGCCTGCAGGCCCGGAACCCATCGAATTCAACTCGGTCTCGGTCTCTTTCGACGGCCGCACAGTGCTCGAGGAGGTCTCCCTCGCCATTCCGCCCGCCTCCACCATCGCCATCGTCGGCCACACAGGCAGCGGCAAGAGCACGCTCGTCAACCTCATTCCCAGGCTGCTCGATCCGTCCGGCGGATCCGTCCGGTACGGCGGCGCCGACCTGCGCGAATTCGACCCCGCCGCTCTCCGCCGCCGCATCGCCTTCGTTCCGCAGGAAACGTTCCTCTTCAGCGCCACTCTGGCCGAAAACATCGCCTTTGGCGCCCCCGAGGCCCCTCGCGAGGCCATTCACCGCGCCGCACTCATGGCAGGCCTCGAGCGGGACCTCGCCTCCTTCCCGAAGGGGCTCGACACCGAGGTCGGCGAGCGCGGGCTCACGCTCTCCGGCGGGCAGAAGCAGCGTGTCGCCATCGCCCGCGCCCTGCTTCGCGATCCAGCGATCCTGATCCTCGACGATGCCCTCTCCGCCGTCGACACGCTCACTGAAGACCGTATCCTTTCCAGCCTCCGCGAGTTCATGCACGGGCGCATGACCATCCTCATCTCGCACCGCGTCTCCACCGTGCGCGAGGCCGATTGCATCTTTGTCCTCGAGGAAGGACGGATCGTCGAACAGGGCAGCCACTCCGAACTGCTCGGCCTCAACGGTTTCTACGCCGACCTGTACCAGAAACAGCTTCTGGAAGAAGAGCTCGAGTCGATCTGAGCAGGGATGAGGAAATACCATCTTGCGGGCAAGCCGCCATACGAATGCCTCGTCATT
>Ga0209018_1002857_pt1 | contig 11580 bp, 9 predicted proteins | sample YNPBryBLVA2012_FD_185814 | JGI IMG/M metagenome (GOLD analysis project Ga0209018, IMG submission 185814) | Anoxygenic and chlorotrophic microbial mat microbial communities from Yellowstone National Park, USA - YNP Bryant BLVA 2012 (SPAdes)... ...
CGGGATGATCTTGACCGGGAGATCGACGGCCTCGCACAAGCGCATGATACGTCGAATGGTCTCGCCAGGCGCGGAGGCCATGGAGATGAGCCCCTGCTGAGCATTGAGCTTCTGGGCCAGATGGGGGAGATCGTCGATGGATCCGATGACCTTGACGCCGTGGATCTCGAGGCCGTGCTTGGTCCTGTCGTCGTCGAGGAAGCCGACCGGGCAGATGCCGAGGTCGGGGCGGTTGGCGATCTCGCGGGCGACCAACGCACCGGCCTCACCGGCGCCGATGAGCAGGGTACGACGCTGGGCGACGCGGTGGTTGGCGGACAGGCCGCTGCGGGAGCTTCGCTCGGCGAGCATGCGGCGGGCGCCGCGCACGCCGGCGATGCCGAGGAATCCCAGCGTGAAGTTGATCAAGTTGACACCGATGGGGATGGCGGCGTGCTTGGCGTGTACCCAGGCGGGGCCCAGGCTGGGCGCCAGGAGCCGGCCGGTCAGGAGCACCAGCGCTGCCGCGGCGAGGGCGAGGCCGATACGCCCGACCTCGCGGAGGCTCAAGTAGCGCCACGCGAAGCTGGTGACGCCGAACAGCACGAGCATGCCGTACTGGAAGGCGATCACGTACGGCAGCAGCAGCACCATCTGCCGGAAAGCCGACGCGGGGATATCGCCGTCGAACCGGGCCACGAAAGCGACCACAAAGGCCGCGGCCAGCACGGTGAGATCAATCAAGACTTGCGTGGAGCGAACCGCAAGCCGTTGCATGATGAACGCTACCCCTCCAAGGCGACTCTCGAACCTCGACGACGCATGCCTGAACCTTCGGTGCGGGCCCCGGCCAGGACGTTCAAGGCGGGGTTGGCGAAGGCGGGGTGACCCTACGCGCGACGGTGGAGAAGATCAAGGTGCGTGAGTACGCGAGGGGGGACACGGGACAGATGTGCGGTGTGGGAGACGCTTGCATGTACCGGGGGATGCCACTAGAACGGGCACCGGTCGGGGCTGAACCCGCAGTGGCGGCGATGCAACTGACCACGGCGAGATTCTGCACCTGATCGTTTCATCGGTCGTTGTTCGGGGACCGACGGGGGCGGAGCCTGGGAAAGTGGCCAGGCATTGGGCTTGGAGACATCGCTTTCCCGAGCCGCCTCGGGCAACCGTTCAGCCATATCATCGTTCACTGAGCTGTTGATCTCTCCCTCCGCGACGCCACGGCTCCGGGCTCGCGCCCCCGCCCGATCGAGCCTGGCCGCACTCCTCCCCGCAATTGGAAACGTCACCTTCCGAGCCGGTCGCACGCGACGTTGGGCCGACGGACAAGTCGCGATCCCCGATGGATCGGCGCGCAGCTCGATCGCGCGGCGGGCATGAAAGACACCACCGCTCGCCGCTCGATTCATGGGTGGACCGCCTGTTCGTGGTCGTGGTCGCGGGCTCGCTGCTCGCCATCGGCAGCGTGCATGTGCCTGTCTTGATCGGAGTGTCGGTGCTGGCGGTGGGATGCGGGATTCTCGCGATGTACGCGCACAGCGCGCGCACGGGTACCTGGCCTATCGGGATACCGGCGGTCGGCATCGCTGGAATGACGCTGTGGACGATGGTGCAGGTCATCCCCCTGCCTTCCCGGCTGCTCGCGAGGATTGCCGAGAAGAATGCGGACGTGTGGGCCTACGCGCTATCGCCCCTCGGCGAAGCGGGACCGCGTTGGGTGACCATCTCGCTGGCGCCCGGGGCGACGTGGGTCGAAGCCCTGAAGGGACTCACGTATTTCGGAGTCGTTGTCGCGGCAACCTCGATCGCGTCGCGCAGAGGCGCTGCGTTCGGTGTTGCCACGGTCTTCCTGTCCGGGCTGGCGGCTGGCGTGGTCACGCTCCTGCACGGCTTGACAGGGATGACGAGGGTCTACGGGTTATACGAGCCGCTTCATCAATTCGCACGGTGGGCGATAGGACCGCTGCTGAACTCGAATCACCTCGCGGGCTATCTCAACCTGGCCGCCATGTGCGGGCTTGGCCTGCTGTTGATGCGCAAGCCCTTTCTCCCCCGGATAGCCGTTGGAATCGCGGTCGCCACGATGGTGGGGCTGACGATCTCCACGGCGTCGCGCGGAGCGGTGGTGTTGCTGCCGGTCGGCGTGGGTCTCACGGTCTTGTTGCTACGCATTCGGGAGAACAAGCACCGAGGGAAAGTACTTTCGCCTCGCGTGCTGAGCGTGCTGACGGCGACCGCGGGCGCTGGCGGTTTGTTGCTGGCCGTTCTCGGGATGACGACGGATCAGTGGAAGTCCCTGCTGGACAACGACCTCTCCAAGCTGAACATCCTCGATTGGGCGCGCCCGATGATGGGGGATTACCGCTGGTTCGGCGTGGGGCGCGGCGCCTTCGAGACAGTCTACCCGGCTTATCGCCCGGTACCGGGACACATGCTTTGGACGCACCCGGAGAACATTGTCGTGCAATGGGTCACCGAGTGGGGCATTCCCGTTGCGTTGGCCGCGGCCGTGTTCTTCGCGTGGCTGATTCGTCCTGCCCGCGTTGGCGCCACGCGGTCTGCGGTGGTTGCTGGTGCCTGGGCGGGGCTCGTCATCCTTGTCCTGCAAAATTGGGTGGATTTCAGCCTCGAGATCCCCAGCGTCGCAATCGCGGCAGTCGCCATCCTTGGCTCCTTCTGGGGCGACGTTGCACGCCGAGGCGCGGAGACGCGGGGGAAGAACGAAACGCCCCCGAGCCGCTGGCGACTGTGGGCGGACAGGATCGCGGCTTCCTCCTTGCGGGGCTGGGGGTGGAATGCGGCGCCGGTGGCGCTGGGAGCATTCTGGACCGTGGCGTTGCTGGCAAGCATCGGACTTGGCATGCCTACAGCCGCTCAGCTTCGGGAGCGGGTTAAGGATGAGATCACGGCGACCCCACCGTTGCCCATCGCAGCGTTTCGTGAGGGATATCGCACGGCTCTGCTGCGGTTCCCTGCGGACCCGTATTTCCCCCTTGCAGGAGCGCTGCGTGCCTACCGGGCGCGCGATGACAACCCGGTGCCGTACGTGCAGCGAGCCCTGGAGCGGTCCATGGTCTACGGCCGCGCCCATCTGCTGATGGCGGACATCCTTTTCGGCAAAGGCTTTCGCAACCAGGCGCTCCTCGAGCTCAAGAAGGCGTGCACGGATGACCCTGTAGTCATGTCGAACGCCATCCACAGGGCCGTTGACCACACCACCCAATACGAGGATCTTGTCAGGATGGTCCCGGACGGCGAGTACGGGGTTGACGTGATGGACGCGCTGGCAGGGTGGTTGCACCACCGGAACCCGGATTCCGCGCGGCGTTTTGACGACGAGATCTTGAAGCGGGATGCGCTCCGGGTGGCGCCGAGGCGCCGCGCCCTGGCCGACCTCATCGCCCAGATCGAGCTCGCGGAGAAAGGAACCAGGTGTGCGACCGAAAACACGCTGCGAGCGTGCGTGGACGACGCGGACAGACGGATCAGGGAGTTGGAGCCCTTCCTGACGGGAACGGCCGAGGCCGCCACCCTTCGCGCTCGCCTCTATCTCCGAACCGGTCGTGTCGAGGATGCATCTCGGCTCTTGGCACATGCGTGCGAGAACGTGCCGGACCGGATGGACTGCCTTTGTGTCCGCCTGGAGGTGGAGTCGCACCGAGAGGATCACGGGCAAGTCGACGAGGTTGTCCAGCAGATCGTGGCGACGGGGTGCCGAGACGTACACCACTGCGCCGATACCTGGCGGTGGGTCGGCTCGTTCGCGGAGCGGAGCGGTCAGCTCGGGCGGGCGGTCACCGCATACGAGAAAGCAACGCAGCAGGAGCCCGGCAACGCCGATCTCTGGATCGCGCTCGGTCGTGCTGCGTCGACGCTCGGACGGCACGGCAGGGCGGCACGAGCCTATGAACGCGCCGCCGAGATCAGGCGTGACGACCCCCTCCTCACGGCGCTAGCTGAGAAAGAGCGCGCGCTGGCGCTGGGCATGCCAGGGCTGGCTTCTTCGCCGACCAAGTGAACGGTTGGGCGGCACGCATCACGGATGCAATCTCCATCGAGGCTGGCAAGTCTGCCGGCCAGCACACGGTCCCCATTGGAAAATCGAATCAACATCGCGACGAGCGATAGCGAGCAGGGCGCGCAGGCGTCGGGCCTCGACTTGTCCTCGGTCGTTCGGGCGCTCAGGAAGCACTGGCCGGTCGTTCTTTCCGTTACTGCCATCGTTGGCATCGCGGTCACGTTCTACACGCTCGGCCAAAAGAAGATCTACTCCGCCTCGTCGACCGTGATGTTCGATCCTTCGCCGCCTCGACCGTTGGGACATGAAGTACAGACTGCCTTCGACTTGAACGGACTCGATTACTGGACGAATCAGGAATACTACGCCACGCAGCTCGAGATCATGAAGTCGAAGCGAACGGCGATGGCCGTGGTGGAGCAACTCCGGCTGCACGAGGATCCGGCGTTCTTGCAGAATGCCCCCCCCGGCGCCCGCACGACACCGGCGACGGCGTCGGTGGAGGACGCGGCGGCTGTGCTGCTTTCCCGCGTGACGATAACGCCGGTGAAGAACACGCGGCTCGCCACGTTGGAGTACCAGGATGCGAACCCCGAGCGCGCGCAGCGCATCGCGCTGGCGATGGTCGACATCTACGTATCGAAGAACGTCGAGGACAGCCAGGCTTCGACGAGCTCCGCGGTCGACTGGCTCAACGCACAGCTCGACAAGCTCAAGACCAACCTCGATGGCAGCGAGATGGCTCTTCATCAGTTCCAGCTCGAAAAGAACACCCTCGCCCTGGACATCAGCGCGCAGTCCTCGATGCTGCGCGAGGAGATGACCACGTTCGATCAGGCTCTCACAGCCGCCAGGATCAAGCGTGTGGAGCTCAGCGCCCGATACCGTGAGCTGATGAAGGTAGACGCGAACGATCCATCGAACATTCCGGCCACCGAGCTTCTCAATAACTCCCTTCTCACGACGTTGCGCAGCAACTACATCCAGGCGAAGCGGGATCGGGAGATGCAAGTGGCCGCCGGCAAAGGGGACAACCACCCCGATGTGCGCGTCGCGGATGCCCAATTGACGGTTGCGAAGGAGGCCCTCCTTGCTGAGATCAAGAACGTCCAAGGCTCGATCGCAAAGGATCTGGCCGCGGTCACCAACCAGGAGGCCGGGTTGTCGGGCCTGATCGAGGCAACGAAGAAGCAGGCCCTCGATGTGAACCTTCTCGGCATCGAATACAACCGCCTTGTTCGCACTAAGGAGAACAACGAGAAGCTTTACGAGATCGTTCTGGCGAGGGCGAAGGAAGGCGACCTGACCCGCATGATGCAGATCAACAACATCCGTGTCGTCGATCGTCCCATCCTGCCGAAGCAACCCGTCCGCCCCCGCGTCGTGCTCAACATCGCAGGCGGCTTCGGCGTCGGTCTGGCTCTCGGCGTCCTTGGGGCGCTGGCGCTCTTCCTGCTCGATCGGTCGGTCAAGACGCAAGCCGACGTGGAGACGCTGCTCGGCCTGAACTTCCTCGGCATCCTGCCCGTCGTGGGGGGCGACCGGCCGCAGAAGTCGAAGTACTACGGGCGATATCGGAGCAAGCCGGCGCCTCCCGATGCCCCGCCGGAGCTCATCGCCCACCTGGCGCCCTTGTCCGGCTCCGCTGAGGCCGCGCGCACGGTGAGGACGAACATCCAGTTCATGTCGCCGGATCGACCGTTCCGATCCTTGCTCGTCACGAGCGCGGGTCCGTCCGAGGGCAAGACGACGGTCGCTTGCACGCTCGCCATCGCGATCGCGCAGGCGGGGCAACGGGTCTGCCTCGTGGACTGCGACCTGCGCCGGCCTCGGCTCCACCGCATCTTCGAAAAGTCCTCGGACATGGGCCTGTCCATGGCGCTTCTCGATCCGAAGATGATCACCGATGAGCTGCTGGAAACACAGGTTCCGGGACTCAGCGTGCTACCCGCCGGACCGATTCCGCCGAACCCGGCGGAGTTGCTGCAAAGCGAGAAGTTCGCGGAGCTCCTGGCGGGCCTCATGAATCGATTCGACCGGGTCGTCGTGGACAGCCCACCGGTTGGCCCCGTGGCGGATGCTGCGATTCTCTCGACCCAGGTGGACGGCACGGTCCTCGTCATCAGGGCGGGGGTAGCTTCGAGAGATATTGTGCGGGAAGCGACGCGCGCAATCGCCGGCGTGGGGGGGCGTGTGGTAGGCGCGATTTTGAACTCCGTGGATGTCCGTCGCGGAGACTACGGTGGGTACCGCTATGCGTATTACCGCAAGGGCTACTACCACCGCGACTCGTCGCCCGGCGAAGAGGCTGGAGAGGCACCCGTTGCCTAGGCGCGTTGCGCATGGAACCAGGCACTGTTGGGCAAGAGGTAGGCGTGTTCACCATCGTCTTCGGACTGATGGTGATTCTGGGGGTCGCCGTACGTCATCGCAACATCGCTCTACCGCTGCTCGTTGGGTACCTCTTGCGTGTCACGGTGGTTCTCGGCGATGTGTACCTCGTTGGCTACTCTCGCAAGGGAGACGGATTCTGGTGGGATTTCTGGGCGGACCAGTGGGCCCGGGACGGGCTCGCCGGTACGTTGCAACATATCGACACCGGACACTTCCTGTACATTTGGATGATGAGTGCGGCGTACGCCGTGGCAGGCCGAAGCCCCCTGATGATTCAGGCGCTGAACGCCCTCTTCGGCACGCTTATCGTGCTGTACGCATCGAGGCTGGCGTTGGAGATCTCCGGTGATGAGGGTCGAGCTCGCCGCGCTGCATGGCTGGTTTCGGTTTTCCCGACGGCCGTCGTACACTCAGCCCTCTTGCTTCGCGAGGTCGCCGTCACGCTGCCCTTGGTGATCGGTGCATACCACCTCAGCGCTTGGCTAGGCACGCGTACCGTACGGCACATGATCGCCTCGGTCGCCGCGGTGCTCGTCAGCATGGCCTTCCACTCGGGGTCGGTCGGGGTCCTGGTGGCCGCCGCCATCTGGGTCGTGGCAAACTGGGTGCGGTCTGTCGTGCGGCTGCGAACCCACAGGCTGCTGGCGGACAGCATCGCAGCGGCTGCCGTGGTCGCCGTAGCCGTTGCGGTGGTGTCGACGAACTTTGGGCTGGACAAGTTCAAAGGGACGATCGAGTCCCAGGATTTCGGTGTCGTCAGCGCGGTTCTGGAGCCGGGTACCAAAGGACGAACCCAATACCTTCAGGATCTGGTCGTGCAGACGCCGTCCGACCTTATCTGGCAGACACCCATTCGGCTGGCTTACTTCCTGTTTGCTCCGTTTCCATGGATGGTTTCCTCTGCTGTCGACGGTCTTGGCTTGGTGGATTCCGCATTCTTCGTGTGGGTCGCTGCACGCTTTGTACGGCTTCGCGCAGAGCTGCGCGGCAACACCATCGCGCTTCCGGTGCTCGGCTCGACGCTGGTCATGGCCCTGGTATTTTCTATGGGTGTTACCAACGTCGGGACGGCGATTCGACATCGATCCAAGATGCTGCCGATCTTGGCCGCGACGGTCGTGGCGCTGGGCGAGCCGCGGGTGCGGGCTCGACGGCAGCAAAACCGACGCACCAACGAGCTTGCAGTCGGCGCTTCGGCGCCCCTCTCCGGCCACTCATGAACAACTTGCTCTCCAACGCACTCGTCAACGCCATCGCCACCGCGATGGGTATTCCCCTGTCCCATTGGCTCGACGAGCTCGAACGGATGCAGTGGTGGGACGCGGACCGGATGCACGCGTGGCAGCAGACCGAGCTCCAACAAATCTTCCGCTACGCTTCGTCGCGCGTCCCGTACTATCGGGAGGCGTTCCGGGGAAGAGAGATCGACGTCCGTGGTGATGTTCGCGAGGGTCTGCGTGGCTTGCCGGTCCTGCGGAAAGAAACCGTTCGGGACCGTTTCCAGTTCCTGTGTTCCGAGGAACTGCCGCGGGTGAGATACCAGGACATGTCCACCAGCGGCTCGACCGGCAAGCCGCTGCGACTGATCGTCGACGACGAGGCTTTCGGTCGCTACTTCGCGGCAAGCTGCGCGCTCTTCGATGGTACGGCGTGAACTTCGCCGATCGCCAGCTCCGGATCTGGGGCTTCCCCTTCGCTCGCTCCAAGCAGCTTTTCTGGTTGACCCGGGACCTGCTTCAGAACCGTATGCGGATCCGCTCGTTCGACCTGTCCGACGGCACGCTGGCCAAGTCCTACGACAAGGCGTGTCGCTTTCGACCGGCGTACATCAACGGGTACACCAGTGCGATCCAGAGCTTTGCGCAGTTCATCGAGCGGACTGGACGAGACGGACGGGCTATTGGAACGAAGCTGGTGGTGCCCACGGCGGAGATGCTCTACGACGACCAGCGATCGCTCTTCCAGCGGGTTTTCGGGTGCCCGGTGATGAACGAGTACGGCGGGTCGGAGATCCAGGCGATTGCATACGAGTGCTCCGCGGGGAGCTTGCATGTCACGCACGAGAACCTCATCACCGAGGTGCTGGACGACTCGGGGCGGCCCGTGCCGGAGGGCACTCCCGGGTTGCTCACCATTACGAGCCTTTGCGCGCGTGGTGTGCCGCTGATTCGTTACCAGAACGGCGACCTGTGGTGCAGCGCGAAAAAGGGGTGTGTGCGTGTGGACGGCACCGCGGGCTGTCGCTGTTCTCGTTCATCCAGGGCCGCTCCACGGATGTCTTGCTGCGCGCCGATGGGCAGCACACGCACTGGACGACCATGTCCTACGCTATCAAGGATGCTTTCACGCCTGGCATGGTGCTCGAACATCAGGCGCGACAAAAGAGCCTCGACGAGAGATCGAGGTGCTGGTCGTGCGTGGGCCGCTGTACGACCAGGCGGCGATGGATCGGTTCCTCGATCGGATGAGGGCTGTCGTCGGCGAGGGCGTGCGCCTTCCCGTGCGGTTCGTCGACTCGATCCCGCGGGAGAAATCCGGCAAACACCGATACTTCGTGTCGGAGATCGCGCAGGCCCAGCTTGGGCGGGGAGATGCCGGGTGACGGCTACGCGGTCGCGCGGAGCTTGCGAAGTCGCCAGAGCTCGCTTCCTTTCCACGCCAAGAACGTGGCGGCCGCGACGCCCGCCGCCCCGGTGGTCAGCAAGGGCTGCTCGGTGAAGTGCCGCACCGCAAGCAGCGGAACCGCAAAGAGACAGGCGATCGCGCCGTGCTTCAAAGCCGGCCGCATCGCAGAGCGGAAGCCAACCCCCGCGATGGACAGGAGCCATACCAGATACGCGAGCCAGCTTGCTCCGCTGCCGATTCCGAACAACGCAACAGCGATGTCGGGGTTGCCAAGCCATCCCCCAACCGTCAGACTGAGCAGTCTCACGGACATGAGGGCGACTTGGAAGGCCATTTCCGCGGACTGGCGTTCCAGGACCCTGGTCAGGGGGTTGAGCGGGAAGGCGACCAGAACCAGCAACATCCACGGTACGAGCCACTGAGCGAAGATGCCTGCGCCACGCCAGCCGGACCCGAACACGACAGCAAAGGCGTCGGGTGCGGCGATGGCCAGAATGGCCATGGGGGCGGCGGCCAGGCCGAGGAGCTGCTCGAATACGCGCTGCGTGAGCGAGGCGAGCCGGCCCGCGCGCTGGGCATCCACCGCGGCAGCGGTATAGACCTGCCCGGTGGACTGTGCGACCAAGGTCATCGGTATGGCGACGGCGCGCAAAGCCAGGAGGTAGAAGCCGGCGAGCTGAGGGTGGAACAAGTGGGCCACAAGCAATGGGGGGGCTTGCACGCTTACGGCGTTGAAGATCCCCGCCCACGACAAGAACAGCGGGAAACGCCGATAACGTTTCGCCGCGGCGCGCATGCCCTCCACGCTCGGGCGAACGCGCGATTCCAGCAGCGCCAGCCGACCCAGGCTCCCAATGCCCGCCGACTGGCCCAGAAACTGGGCGAGAAGCAAGCCGGCCGGTGTCAGCCCGGCCAGGCCCGTGCCGATCTGGACGCTCACCTGCACCAGGCTCTGAGCAGCCGAAGTCTTCGCGATGCGAAGGAACGCCTTCTTGCGGATGGCCCACTGGGCGAAGGCTTCATAGGCAGCGGCAGTGCAGACCCCAAGAGGAACGAGCCAGGCGTAAGGCAGCAGACCCGCCGCATGAAAGACGTCGAGCACGGTCCTTCCGGAGACCGCCAACGCGATTCCAACCAGCGAACCCGTGAGGACGATGAACGACAGCGACACGGTCAGAACATTGATGGCTTCGCTGTCTTCGTCGGGCAAGGGCACGGCAAGGTGATAGCCCATCGGGGCGACGACCGCGGGGATGGTCACGAGCGACGTATAGACGCCGAGGAGGCCCAAATCGGTCGGGGCGAACAGGCGCGTGACGACTGGAGACGCGGCGACCGTGAGGATCTGAGCGAACGCGGTACCTCCGGCCAGGGCAAGGACAGCTCCGAGGAAGCCGCGGGATGGACGCGGCGGAGGCGGGTTGCCGGAATGGTGCTCGGGAGGGGCATTGTCGGCCATGGGGGTCTTCGGGGGAAGCATCGTGGCCGACGTATTCCTCGGGGTCAACCCCACGTCCTCGGAGGTTTTTCCGCGACAGCAAATCGGACGAGCTGGATCATCGCGCGGGCGCGGGTGAGGGCGTCATCAGCGGACAAGCGGGAGAGGCCGCGCAGGAACAACGCTGTTTCCGGCATCGGCTTTCGCACCGCGGTCAGCATGACGCGGGCATAGGCTTTGCGGCCGTGCCCGCTGGTCTGCCGTAGGAGTGTCTGCCAGACTGCGTGGTCGCGCCGCGACAAGAGCCAGGAAGCAAGCACGTGGATCGCCGTGAGGTTTCCCGCTTCGCGCACGCGCTGGAGAAAGCGCTGGGGGTCGAACCCCGGCATGTCCGCCGACCGGAACAGGTCTTCAATCGCCCAGGCCGAGGCATGCATCAGGTGATCTTTGTAAACGTTGAGGCACTGCAGAATCAGATGGTCTTCGAAGTCGGGGCGCAGGTGACTGAACCTGAAGGGTGCCGACTGCCGGGATGCCCGCGCGAACATCTGTCGTACCGTCAGGCGGGTCATGAAAGGCGCTCCCACGCTGGTTTCCACGTCGACAGAGAGCCCGCCGACGCGCAGAAGGGCTGCCTGGTAGGCGTTCGACACATGGTGGACGTGCCAACCGCGGGTTCTTGCGGCATCGAGCACCTTTGGGAGGTGTTCCGGCAGCACGCGCAGGTCGATATCGCGGATGGGGCGCTCGGCCGGTTTCGAGTACAAGGTGTACGCGGTCAGCACGCCCTTGACCGGAAGAACCGGGACGGACGCGCGGTCGAGCACGGCGAGCACCTCGCCCAGCACCTCGCGCGCCCAGTGGTGGATGGTCGCGGAGACTTCGGGGCTCGCCAGCAGAGCCTCGGCGTCGGCCGAATCATCCCGGCAGCTCAAGACCGTGCCTCCGTGTGCGGCGGGCCATGGCGGAAAGTCACGACTTGACACGCGAGCAGTTCGTCGCTTTCGGCCCACGGCTCCCCGTCGAGCTCCACCCAGGCGTGACCGGGCGTGCCGCTGGCCGATGGCGATGCCACACCGAGAACGAAGGTCGGGTGCAGACCGCGTCGCCGCAGCACGTAGAA
>Ga0209018_1002858_pt1 | contig 11574 bp, 8 predicted proteins | sample YNPBryBLVA2012_FD_185814 | JGI IMG/M metagenome (GOLD analysis project Ga0209018, IMG submission 185814) | Anoxygenic and chlorotrophic microbial mat microbial communities from Yellowstone National Park, USA - YNP Bryant BLVA 2012 (SPAdes)... ...
GCCGCCACCGCCGCCCGTCCAACCGACGAAGCCGCTGCAGCCGGAGCCCGCGCCCGAACCGCCGGCGCCGCCGCCCGGCCCCTCACACGCCCCCCGGCTGATGGCCCGCCTGGCCCTCGCCCTGGCCATCGCCGTCGTGCTGATCAACATCCCCTTCGATCGCCATGGCACCACCCTGGCCACGGCGATGCCCGACACCGCCTCCCTGATCGTCCGCGACGGGCTGGTGGTGAAAGAGGAAGATGACCCCGAGATCTACGTTTTTCAGAACGACCAGTTCCGCTGGATCAGTAGCCTCGATGCCTTCGAGCACTACGGCTACACCTGGGGTGATGTGCATATCGTGCCCGACGGCTACCTGGATGACTTCGAGATCGGCCCGCCGATCCACGTGCTGCTGAAATGCACCGACAGCCCGCACATCTACCAGTTGGAGAACGGGGTGCGGCACTGGATCGTGGACATCGAGGCCTTCGAGGACGCCGGGTACGTATGGGAGGACGTGCGCTTCGTCTCCTGCTGGTACCTGCGCAGCATCCCGCAGGGGGAGACGATCCCGCCGGGCCACGGCCCGGCGCCGGAGCCGTGAAACCGTAGGGCGGGCGGGGATGGGCCCGCCCTACGCCTTGTCTAGCGTAAACACAAAGCGGCTGCCGACCCCGCCGGGGCCTTCCTCCACCCAGATGCGCCCGCCGTGGGCCTGGATCGCCTGGCGACAGAACGCCAGCCCCAACCCAGAGCCCTTGCGGCTCCCGACGCGCCCCTTGATCTGGGTGAACTTTTCGAAGATGCGCTCTCGCTCCTCCGGCGGGATGCCAGGACCGGTATCCACGATGGCCACGCGGACCTGTTCCGCGTCTTCCTCCGCCTCCACCCACACCTGTCCGCCGGCGGGGGTGAACTTCAGCGCGTTGTCCAGCAGGTTGACCAGCACCCGCAGCAACCAGTCGCGGTCGGCGCGCACGGCGGGCAGGCCAGCCGCAAGCCGATTCTCCAACGTCACGCTGCCGGCCTGCGCCAGCACGTTCTCCTGCTGCACGGCCTCGACGACCAGCTCGCTCAGCTCCAGCGGAACGCGCTGGAGCTGGACGCCCCCCGATTCCAGGCGGGCGATATCCGCCAGCATCTCGACCAGGCTCTGCGCTCGCTGCACCGATCGTTGGATCATCGCCACCACGTCGGCGATGCTTTGCCGATCCACCGGCCCGACCAACAACTGTAGCCCGCCGGCGATCACCGCCAGCGGGTTGCGCAGGTCGTGGACGATCATCTCGGCCAGTTCCTCGCGCAGGCGCAGCAGCTCCTCCAGCCGTTCCTTCTCCGAGCAGAGCAGTTGTGTGCGGTCGAGCGCCTCGGTGTACGACCGGCCCAGGTTCACGCGGGTCATATCGGCGGCGGTCAACCGCTCTCCTATCTGACAGATGACGTCGGCGGCCACCTGCGGGAACTCGCCCAGCAGACGGCGGAAGTCAACCTCGGAGAGGAAAATCACCACCGACGGTTCTTCGGCCTTGACCGTGGCCGTGCGCGACCAGCCGGTGATCGCGCCCACCTCGCCGACAATCTCGCCGGGCTGGATCTCGGAGAGGAAGAACAGCGCCTCGCCTTCCTCGCGGTAGGCGCCCAGCCGGCCTTGTTGAAGGAGATACAGGCCGTCGCTCGCCATCCCCTGGCGCAGCAGCACTTCGCCGGGGGCGAGTGAGCGCGCTGTCCCGTGTCGCCGGATGATCTCCAAGAGGTTGTCCATCTGTGCCTATTGCCCGCCGGGCGGCTGCGCCATCATGGACGGCTCCCACCGTTCCATCCCCAGCGTCACCCGCACCCTTCGCCCGGTGACCGCCTGGGCCGCCGCGCGGGCCTGCTCGACGATCATGCTGGCCAGGGGACAGAACGGCGCGGTGAGGATCATCGTGATATGGATCTCCCCCTCGACCTCCTCGATCTTGCGCACCAGCCCTAGGTCCATGACGTTGATCGGGATCTCCGGGTCGTAGACTTCTTTCAGCGCCTCACGGATGCGCTGGATGTCCTGCTCGACAGGCGCCGGCGTGGTCTCACTCATCGTTCGCTCCTTGCATTGAAGTGAGCCAATTATACCACAGAGAGCCCAGAAAGACCTGACGGGTCTCGGAAGGCCGATCAGGGCCGGCTGGTCGCCCGCTCACAGTCGGAACTCGGCGACCAGGAAGGTGTGGTCGGATGGACGCTCGGCCCGCCGCGCGGCCACGTCAATCCAGGCGCGCACGGAGCGCCCGGCCAGCGGCGCCGTGGCCCAGACGTGGTCCACCCGCCAGCCGATGTTGCGATCCACCGCCCCCACGGCGCGGTAGTCCCAGTAGGTATACTGCCCCGGCTCGTCGGGATGGTGCCGGCGGAAGACGTCCACGAAGCCCCACCGGCGCACCCGCTCCAGCGCGGCGCGGACATCGGGATGGAAGGCGACGTGCAGGGCCAGCCCCTTGGGATCGTGAATGTCAATCGCTTCCGGCGCGACGTTGAAATCGCCCATCCACAGCAGCGGCTGGTCGGGCGCGTAGTGGCGGGCGAAGAAATCGCCCAGCCGCGCCAGCCAGGCCAGCTTGTAGGCGAACTGCTCCGAGTCCAGCGCGCGGCCCTGCGGGATGTAGGTGTTGACGACCGGAATGCCGGCGATCACCGCCCGCAGCAGGCGCGGCGCGTCCGGCTCGCCGCCGTCGTCCAGCCCGGCGGCGACCTCCTGCGGCTCCTGCCGGCTGACGATCGCCACGCCGGCGTGCGCCTTCTGCCCGCGGAAGACGACGTGGTAGCCGGCGTCGCGGAACGGCTGGGCCGGGAAATCGGCGTCCTGCACCTTCGTCTCCTGGATGGCCAGGACGTCGGGGGACTCGCGCGCCAGCCAGTCCAGCACCTGCTCCAGCCGGCTGCGCAGCGAGTTGGCGTTGAAGGTCGCTACTTTCCACGTGTCGCTCATGGAGAGCCTCCTGGACAGGCTGTCAACGGATTTCCGGAACGGATTGAACGGAGAACGTCTCGCATACACCCTATCCGTTCGATCCGCTCCAAGAATCCGTTGACAACCCTCTATCTTCTCGAGCGCCAGATGGAGTAGATCAGCCACAGTCCCAGCAGGCTGGCGCCGAGGAAGCCGGCGATGATCAGGACGGTCGCCAAGCTGATCTGCCCGCCCAGGTTGAAGGCCGGGATGAGCAGGGCCAGCCCGACGATCAGCGCCGCCAGCAGCAGGCCCACCGTCAGCCGGCTGACCGAGCGGTCGAGCCGGGCGACGAACCGGTCCAGCCCCTGGAGGTCGAGCTTCACCTCCAGATCGCCGCGCTCGACGCGGGTCAGCAACTGCGTGCCGATGCGGGGGAACATCGCCAGCATTTCCAGCCAGTCGTCCGCGCCGCGCAGCGCCGCCGGCGCCCACCGCTCCGGCGCAGCCAGTTGCAGGATGAAGCGGCGGACATACGGCTGGGCGAAGGCGACGATGTCGAAATCGGGAGCCAGCTTCAGCCCCACGCCTTCCATCATCGCCAGCGTCTTGCCCAGCAGCCACAGGTCGGGCGGCAGGTGCAGGTGATGGCGGAAGGCGACCGGCATGACCTCGTCAATCACCTCGCCGGCGCGCAGGGTCTTCAGCGGCATGCCGTAGTACTTGCGCAGCAGCCGCGAGACGTCGCGGCGCAGGCCGACGCGATCCACCACGCTGCCGGTCACGCCCATGCGGATCAACTGGTCCACGATGCCGTCCTCGTCCAACTGCACCGTGACGACGTACAGGCGGATCAGGTCGGCCTGGGTGCGCCGGCTGAGGTGACCGACCATGCCGAAGTCCATCGCTCCGATGACCTCGCCGGGCATGGCGACGAAGTTGCCGGGATGCGGATCGGCATGGAAGAAGGCGTCCTCCAGGATCTCCTTGACAATCATCCGCGCCGCGTGGGTGGCCAGGCGGTGGCGGTCGTAGCCGGCCTCGTCGAGGGCAGCGATGTCGTCAATCTTGATCCCGCTGATCCGCTCCAGCGTCAACACGCGGCGGGTGGTGTAGTCCCAGTAGACCGTGGGGATGTGCAGGAACGCTTCGCCGGTGAAGTTGGCGCGGAAGCGGTCGGCGTTGCTGCCCTCGCGGCAGAAATCCAGCTCGGCGCGCAGGGTGGCGGCGAACTCCTCAGCGATCCCCGGCAGGTCGTACAGCTCCCGCAGCGGGGTGCGGTTCTGGAGCAGGCGGGCCAGGTCGAAGAGGATCTCCAGGTCGGTGTCAATGACCGTCTGGATGCCCGGACGCTGCACCTTGACCACGACCGGCTCGCCGGTGGGCAGGACGGCAGCGTGGACCTGCGAGAGCGAGGCGGCGGCGATGGGGACGGGGGCGAACTCGGCGAACAGTTCCTCCGGCGGCGCGCCCAGCTCGGCCTCGATCTGCGCCCGCACCGGTGCCCACGGGCCGGGCGGCACGGTGTCCTGCAGCTTGGTCAGCTCGGCGATGAAGGCCGTCGGCAGGAGGTCGGGGCGGGTGCTGAGCACCTGGCCGAGCTTGATGAAGGTGGGGCCGAGCTCTTCGAGGGCCATGCGCAACCGCGGCGGCGCGCCCTGCAAGAGCGTGCCCTCGCGCACCCGCTGCAGCACCCGCTGCGGCAGGGCCGGCGAAGGCAGGCCCAGCATGTCCAACATCTCGCCGAAGCCGTGGCGGATGAGCACGGCGGCGATCTCGCGGTAGCGCTGGACGTGGCGGATGCTGCGGATCGGCAGGCGGGCCATCGCTGTTTTACCCTATCCGGCTGGGGAACGCCGGCCGGCCCTTATTCGTGGAAGTGTTCCCATTCGTTGTCCATCCGCGCCACTTCCAGCGGCATGTTCAGCTTCTCGAAGGCCGCCCGCGTTTCCCGCCACATCATCGCACCGCGCTGCCGGTCGCCGCAGGCCCACTCATAGCGCGCCCAGTTGCGCAGGGTGCGTGCCCGCTCGGCCTCGGCGCCGATCTCGGTGAAGATGCGCAGGCTCTCGGCGTAACAGGCTGGGGCATCGGGGGCCTCGGAGGGTGGGGCGGTGCTCTCCATTGACCGATGAGGTGGGCCTGCTCCAGCGCGCCGGGGTCGGCGGGCATGAACTCGACGATGCCGCGTTCCAGCTTCTCCCGCGCCACCGCCGGTGGGTCGCCGTCGCGGATGTCGAAGCGGAAGGCGAAGATGTCGCGCAGGAGGGCATAGGGCAGGCGGACCATCCCCTCGCCGGCGCGGCCCTGGAAAAGCCACGGCGCTTCCGGCTGTAGTTCGGTCCAGTTACGGAACTCGTAGAGCAGCCGGCTCTTGCCGATCCCCGCCTCGCCGACGACGGTCAGGACGCGCAATGCGCGCCCGGTGAAAACATCTCGAAAACCGTCCTGCAGCGCCTGCAGCTCGGCTTCGCGGCCGACCATGCGCGTCTCGACGCCCTCGACGCCGCGTGTGGGCAGGCGAAAGGCGCGCGGGCGGGCGCGGTGGACGACGTAGGTGCGGATCGGCTCGCGCTTGCCCTTGACGGTGAGCGGCTGCTGCGGGGTGACCTCGAACACCCCGCGCACGTGGCGGTAGGTGTCGTGCGAAATGAGGATGCCGCCGACCGGCGCGGCGCTCTGCAACCGATTGGCCAGGTTGACCGTGTCGCCCATGGCCGTGAACTCGCGGGTGCTGCCGATCTCGCCGAGGAAGACGGGGCCGGTATGGATGCCGATGCGGATTTGGAGGGTGGGGGTTGGACATTGGAAGTTGGAGGGTGGAGGTTGGAGGATGGAGAGGGCGGCGCGGATGGCCTGCTCCGGGTCGTCCTCGCGGGCAGTCTGGACCCCCCACAGCGCCATGACCGCGTCGCCGGTGTGCTTGTCAATTACCCCGCCGTGGGCGATGATGATCGCGTCCAGCCGCCGCCACAGCGTGTCCATCAGCGCGTTCACGTCCTCAGCGTCCATCGTCTCGCTCAGCGCAGTGAAGCCGAAGACGTCGGCGAAGAGCACGGTGACCAGCTTGCGCTGTTCGGCGAGCGGCGTCCGCAGGGTCGCCAGCCGCGCGCGCATCGGCGCCAGCCCAGCCTCGACCACTGCGTCGCCCAGGGCCGCCCGCTGCGCCTCCAGTGCGGCCATCGCCCGCTCGAGCCGCTCGATCTCGCCCACGTCCTCGCTGCTCATCGCCCGATAATCTCGCCCACGCCCTCGCTGCTCATCGCCCGCTCGCCTTGCCCATCACCCCGCCACTTGCCTACTTGCAAACTTGCAAACTTGCAAACTTGCAAACTTGCTTACTTCCCCCCTCTCATCGCCCGCCACACCCGCTCCGGCGTGAAGGGCACCTGGCGGATCCACACGCCGGTGGCGTCGTGGATCGCGTCGGCCATGGCCGGGGCCAGGCCATCCATCGAGATCTCGCCGATCGACTTGGCCCCGAACGGCCCGCTGGGCTCGTCGGTCTGGACGAAGATGACCTCCAGGCGGGGCATCTCGTTCGCCGTGTAAATGCGGTAGGGCCCCAGGCGCGGGTTGAGCAGCCGGCCCTGTTCGTCGTAGACCATCTCCTCGCAGTGGGCGAAGCCCAGCACCTGCTGGAGGCCGCCCTCGACCTGCCCGGAGGCGGTCAGCGGGTTGATGATCCGCCCGCAGTCCACCACCATCAGCGCCCGATCCACGGTCACCTGACCGGTCTCCGTGTCCACGGTCAGCTCGACGAACTGCGCCCCGAACGGCGGCGGGCTTTCGTAGGAGACGTGCGAGCCGGTCGCGGCGATCTGGTGCTGGCCCTCGACGTGCAGGCTGTTGAGCGCCACCGTCTCCAGGCTGACCGAGCGCCCGTCGGCGGCCACGACCTTCCGGTCGCGCAGCACCAGCCCCTCGCTGCTCTCCAGCCCCAGGCAGAGCGCGGCGTGTGTCTTGATCTGTTCGGCCACGTCCAGCGCCGCCTTGCGCACCGCCTCGCCGCTCAAGTAGGTGGTGCTGGAGGCGTAGGCGCCCTTGTCGAAGGGGGTGAAGTCGGTGTCCGAGGAGTAGACGATGATGTCGTCCAGCGGGACGCCCAGCACCTCGGCGGCGATCTGGGCCAGGATCGTGTCCGAGCCGGTGCCGATGTCGGTGGCCCCGATCAGCAGGTTGAACGAGCCGTCGTCGTTCATCTTGAGGGTGGCGCTGGCCATATCCAGCCCGGCAATGGCGCTGCCGTGCATCATCACCGCCATGCCGATCCCCCTCCGCGTCGCTCCGTCCCCCCTTCTCCAGCTCTCATTCCCCCGCTTCGCGGTCCAGTCCATCGCCACCAGCCCGGCCTGCACGCAGGTCTCCAGTCCGGAGGAGCGCACCACCTGGGCGAAGCCCTCCCGTCCCTCGCCGAGCGCCTTCGACATCAGCATCTCCTCGCCCGGCTGGATCCAGTTGCGCCGCTTGAACTCGACCACATCCCAGCCCATGGCGTCGGCGATCTCGGCCATGATCGTCTCGATGCCGAAGAAGCACTGCATGGCCCCGTAGCCGCGGAAAGCGCCCGGCGTGGGCTTGTTGGTGTAGACCGTGTCGCACTCGAACTTGCAGTAGGGGGCGTTATAGAGCGTCAGTCCGCGCTGGCCACCGACCATCTGCACGGTCAGCGCGTGGGTGCCGTAGGCGCCGGTGTCGCCGATCAGGTACAGCTCGGTGGCGACGACCTCGCCGTCGTCCGTCACGCCGACCTTGTAGCGCATGATCTGCGGGTGGCGGCTGCGCGAGCTGGTGAACTCCTGGACGCGGTTGTAGGCCATGCGCACCGGCCGGCCGGTGCGGATGGTCAACAGAGCGCAGAGGTCCTCCAGCAGCAGCTCCTGCTTGTTGCCGAAGCCGCCGCCGATGCGCGGCTTGATGACGCGGATGCGCTTGACCGGCAGGCCGATCAGCGGGGCGAGGATGCGGCGAATGTGGAAGGGCACCTGGGTGCTGGAGCGCACCACCAGCCGGCCGTCCTCGTCCCAGTAGGTGATGCAGACGTGCGGTTCGAGGTGTGCCTGTTGCTGCTGTGAGGTGCGGTACTCCCGCTCGAAGACGTGGTCGGCCCGCGCCCACTGCGCCTGACGGTCGCCGCCCTCGGCGTGGATGTGGTGGACGATGTTGCGGCGGGGGTCATGGATGCCCACCGTATCCGGCTCATCGTGAATGGCCGGCGCGCCCTCCTTCATCGCTTTCTGCGGGTCGAGGACGTGGGGCAGGACCTCGTACTCGACCTCGATCAGCCGCAGCGCCTGCTGGGCCAGCTCGGGTGTCTCGGCAGCGACCACCGCCACCCGGTCGCCGACGTGGCGCACCTTGTTGTCCAGCACCACCTGGTCGTAGGGCGGCGGCTGGGGGTGGCTCTGCCCGCCGGAGGCGTACTTGACGCGCGGGACGTCCTGGTAGGTGAGGACGGCGTGGACCCCCGGCAGGGCGCGGGCGCGGCGGGCGTCTATGCGCACGATGCGGGCGTGGGCGTGTGGGCTGGTCAGCAGCGCGCCGTAGAGCATGCCCTCGATCTTCACGTCGTCGGTGAAGGCGGGGCGGCCGGCGGCCAGCTTGACCCCGTCCACCTTCGGCTCCGGCTGGCCGACGACGGCAAGCGGGGTCATCTCCGGCGGGGAGATGACTAGCGGCGGGAGGGGCGATGCGTCCTCGACCGTGTGGTAGTACCGTTCGACGAGGCTGGCGACCGGCTGACCGGCGACCAGGGTAGCGTGGATGGGGGCGAACGGTTCGACCGTTTCGCCGCGCATCATCGCCGCTGCCCGCTGCACGGCCTGGACGATCTTGACATAACCGGTGCAGCGACAGAGCACGCCGGCCATCGCGGCGCGGATTTCCTCCTCAGTAGGGTCGGGATTGCGGTCGAGCAGCGCCTTGGCCACCAGCAGTTGGGCCGGCGTGCAGTAGCCGCACTGGATCGCGCCGGTCTCGATGAAGGCCTGTTGGAGGGGGTGGAGATTGGAGGTTGGAGGTTGGAAGTTGGAGGTTGGACGCTGGATAGTGGACATTTCCGCCAGACCTTCAACCGTGGCGACGTGACGACCGGCGGCGTCGGCAGCCCGGATCTGGCAGCTATGCACCGGCTGGCCGTCCAGCAGCACCGTGCAGACGCCACAGTCGCCCGTGCCGCAGCCGTACTTGACGCTGGTGTAGGAAGCGCGGCGCAGCGCATCCAGCAGCGTTTCCGTCCGGCCCACGGTCAGCGTCTTCATCTCACCGTTGATGGTCAGCGTGACCGAAAGGTGCTCTTTGCTCATGTTGCCTCTCCCCCTCGATGATCGTAGGGGCGCACGGCCGTGCGCCCCTACACCCTGGCCATCTTATCCACCGGCAGCGGTGCACTGTTCGAGCGCGCGGCGGGTGAGCACGCCGGCCATCGCCCGGCGATACTCGGTGCTGCCGCGGAAGTCGCCCCTGGGCGCGACCTCCCGCTCGACCGCCTCGGCCGCGGCGCGGATGCGCCCTTCATCCAGCGGCCCGCCGACCAGGGCGGACGGCGCCTCGGCCAGCCGCGCCGCTTCCCGCCACGCGCCGACGAGGGCCACGCGGGCCTGGCGGACGATCCCGCCATCCAGCTCGACCACGGCCACGGCGGCGACGATCGGCTCGTCGGCGGGGGTGCGGGCGACGCGCGCCTCGCCCCAGCGGAAGTCGCCGACCGGCGCGCGCAGGGTGCCCACTCTCGCGCCGCGGCGCTTCTGCCACTCGGCCAGACTGGCTTCCCCGTCGTCCAACGCGACCGTGGCCCCCAGCGCCAGCAGCGCCGCCGTCCACAGCGGGGCCAGGCGCGGGTTCGCCAGCGCCCGCCCCACCGTCGTCTCGTTGCGCGTCTGCCAGGAGAGGGTCTCGGCCAGTCCAAGCCGCAGCAGGGGGGGCGTGTCCGGACGCTCCAGGATCGCCTGCAGCGACGCGTCGGTGGGAATGGTGAATCGTTGGTTGGTCATCTCTCTCCCTCCAGTCCAGAGTCCGAAGTCTGAGGCCCGAACTTTCACGTTTCACGTCTCACGTCTTCAACCCCATCTCGCTCCAATGCTCGCAGTGCCTCATCAATCTCTTGCTGCGCCTGACGAATGACGGTCATCAACTCCTCCGGCGTGCGTCTGTCCGAATTGTCTGGTGCGTTGGGATTGAAAGCCTTCAGGTCGTATTTCTTCCTGCGGATCGTCTCAATGTCCTCGTACCAACTGCGCTCGCCGATCCGGCCAGGATCGTCAGGCGGCAGTGCAAGACGCCCGAAAAAGTCGTCAAAGTGCGCTAGTGTCAGAGGTTGCTTCTTGGTGACCTTGACGTCGGAAAGGTCGTAATACCAGATCCGGCGCGTGGGACGGCCTTTGGTAAAGAAGAGCAAATTGGTCTTGGCCCCCGCCCCGGCATTGACGAACACATTCGGCGGCAAACTGATCACACACCACAGGTCACATTCGTCCAGCAACTTGCGCTTGGTCTGCTGAAAGGCGGCGGTCTTGGTATGGAACATGACCCCCTCGTCAATGACCATCCCACACGTGCCGCGCGGCGCCAGGGCATCAATGATGTGTTGCAGGAACAGCACCTGCGCCTTGCCGGTCTTGAAAGCGAACTGCGCCTGAGCGTCTTTGCCCTCCTTGCTGCCAAAGGGTGGGTTGGTCAAGATATAGTCGAACTGCATCGGCGCGCCTTCAAAGAGCGCCCCCTCCGTTGGCACGCCGGTCAGCGTGTTGCCGTGCCAGATGCGCGGCAGGTCAATATCGTGCAAGACCATGTTGGCCAGGCAGATGGGGATAGCTTCGTTGGCGTACTCGCGGCCCCAAAAGGTCTCGGTCTTGAGTTGTTCGATCTGGGTAGGGGCCGGGTTCTGGGCCATCATGTGTTTGTAGGCTTCGATGAGAAAGCCGCCGGTGCCACAGCAGGGGTCATACACCGTGCCGCCCGACTGCGGGTTGACCGTGCGGACGATGACGCGGATGATCTCGCGCGGGGTGAAGAACTGACCGCCGTCATTGGCCTTCTCGCCCAGGCGGGGGAGCAGCCCCTCAAAGGCCTGGGAGAGCAAAAAGATGTGCTGCTCGCTGATCTCGGCGCGGGAGAGCGCATCCACCCGGTCAATGGCATCCAGCAGGTTGGTCTCGCTTTCCAGGATGGTGCGCTCTTTGTTGGCAAAGATCATGCTGATGACCCGTTGCCGGGTGGTGGCACCGGGGCGGCAGCCCAGGTCGCGCAGGTAGGGGAAAAGATCGTCATTGACAAAGTGCAGGAAAGCCCCCAGGGGCGCTTCGGTGAGTTCGCGCCGCTTCCACCCTCCCGCAGGTTCAGAACCTGGGGGAGGGTTTCTATCCGGCGGCGCGGCCCAATCGCGCCAGCGGTAGGGCGGCTCGATGGATGGGACGAAAAATGTGCCCAGAGCACTGGCGCGAGCCTCCTCCTCCGCCTCTTTTTGATCCAGAGCAGCCAGGAAGAGCATCCAGGTCAGTTCGGGCACGTAGAGCCGTGCGCCCTTGGCCTTGTCGCGGCGCAGGATGTCGCAGATGCTCCACACGGCGCGATCCAGCGCCGCCTGGGTGGTGATTCTGGTGCTGTTATTGTTCTTGCGGGCCATGCTCACCTCCCATAGCCTCCCGCAGGTTCGGAACCTGCGG
>Ga0209018_1002861_pt1 | contig 11572 bp, 8 predicted proteins | sample YNPBryBLVA2012_FD_185814 | JGI IMG/M metagenome (GOLD analysis project Ga0209018, IMG submission 185814) | Anoxygenic and chlorotrophic microbial mat microbial communities from Yellowstone National Park, USA - YNP Bryant BLVA 2012 (SPAdes)... ...
GCGATGAAGGTAGCCGCTCCACCGATGGCGTGCAGATAGACCGCGCCGTATTCCTGGCATGCTTTAAGCGTCTTGGCTCCCATGCCCCCTTTGCCGATCACGGCGCGCACGCCGAAATGCCCGATCACCTCTGCCTGATAAGGCTCCTCGCGAATGCTGGTCGTCGGGCCAGCAGCGACAAACGTCCACCTGTCGCCGGATTTCTGGACGACCGGCCCGCAGTGATAGATCACCCCACCGCCCAGCACCTTTTTGAGTTCCTCATAGAGCGCGGTTTCTGTGGGCGGAGGGTTGCCCTGCGTCTTGATGAAATTTTCGACCATGTACTTGTGGGCGGCATCGCGCGCGGTGACGATGACCCCGTTGAGGCTCACGGCTTCGCCCACTCGTAGGGAGCGAATCTCCTCTTCGCTGATGGGGACTGTCAACTTACGCATAGGTGATTTCCTCCCCGATCACGCGCATGCTGGCGCGGCGGTTGGCCCAGCACATATAGGCCACTGAGACGAAATAGGACGCCGGCAACCGGTGTAGCGTGCCGACTTTGACGCCGAGCAAGGTGGTCTTGCCGCCAAACCCCATCGGCCCAATGCCCAGTTGGTTGCCCTCTTCTAGCAGACGTTGTTCAAGCTCGGCCAGCTCTGGTCGCTCGTTGCTGTCATCTACCGGACGCAGCAACAGTTGCTTACTCTTGATGTATGAGGTTCCCCGGTCGCCGCCGATGGCCACGCCCAACACGCCGGGCGCACATCCCAGCCCCTGCGCTTTGTGCACCGCGTCCAGCACCACGCGCCGCACACCCTCCAGATCGCGGCCCGCGCCCAGTTCGCTATCGGGCAGCTTGTACTGAGTGCTGACATTCTCGCAGCCGCCCCCCTTGAGGATCAGGTCTACCTTGATCCCTTCTTCGTCCCACTCCTCGAAGTGCATGGTGGGGAAGTCTACGCCGGTGTTGTTCCCGCTATTCTCTCCAGTGAGGCTGTCTACGGCGTTGGGGCGCAGGTACGATTTCTCGGTGGCGATGGCGCAGGCGCGGCGGATTTGCTCGGCCAGGGCACGGGTGGACACCCCCAGGGGATAGTGAATGGTGAAGATGGGCGTGCCCGTGTCCTGGCAGATAGGCGTTGAGCGGGCGCGAGATAGTTCGATATTCTTCAGAATGGTGTCCAACGCCCCCTGGGCGGAGGAGCCGGGTTCTTCTTCGTCGCGTGCCTTGCGTAGCGCACGCTCCATGTCGGCGGGCAGTTCGGTTGCCGCCCGCCGGATCAGTTCGACGAACGCTTCAGTCAGGTCTTGCATGGGGGAATTTTCCTTCCGTTCATTCGACGAGAGAGGAGCAGATCAAAAGTATCTCTGTTACTCATCATAATCATCTTGGGGGGCAAGTGCCAACTGAGAAAGAGCAAAGCCTCTCGTCTTGTGGTATGGTTGTGAGGGCGAGAGGCTTGGAGGTTTGGGGTGGGGGAGTTTTTTTATCGTTATGACTACGCGAAGATCACCCCGTCGCTCTGAGCCGCTTGACCGGAATTCCACACAGAAATTTGAACATCCCCACGCCCGTGTTCTCGTAGGTATGCTCTGCCCCAGCCGGCACGAAGACCACATCGCCCGGTTTCAGATGATGCCATTCGCCGTTCAGCCACACGCGCCCCGTGCCCTCGACCACGAAATTCTCATGCTCATAGGGGTGACTGTGCCGCGGCGTGTGGCCACCAGGCGCGATCTCGATCATGCGCAGCGCGTAGACCGGCGCGCCGTCGTGCTCGTCGTCAATCAGCCAGCGGATGCTGGTGCCGGGCGCTTCTGGTCCGAATTGCTGCGCCGACACTGCCGTATAGTGGATGACTTTGCCCTGGGTAGCCATCAGATTCCTTCCTCCCGTCCCTGCATTTGTGCAACCAGCTTTTCAGCCTGAGCTACCAGCGCTTCGATCTCGCGCAACCCCTCCTGCCAGAAGTCCGGCGCGGTCAGGTCTACGCCCAGCGGAGCCAGGATCGCTTCCGGCCAGTCCGAGCCGCCCGCCCGCAGCACCTGCAGATAGCGCGGCGCGAAGGAATCGCCTTCCTGGCGATAGCGGGCGAACAGCGCCAGCACCAGCAATTCGCCGAAGGCATAGGCGTAGACATAGCCCGGCACCTGCAGAAAGTGCGGCACGTAGCTCCACCAGATGGCGTAATCCTCGGTCAACTCGACGCTGTCGCCGAACATGGCCTGCTGCGTCTCCAGCCAGAACTGGCTGAGGCGCTCGCTGGGCAGTTCGCCTTCGGTGCGGCGCGCCGTGTGCATGGCGTGCTCGAAGCGATTCATGGAAATCTGGCGGAAGACAGTGGCAAAGGTATCTTCGATCTTGTGCGCCAGCATGGCCAGCCGCACAGCAGGATTGCTCTCGCGGGCCATGAAGTCACTGAAAACCAGCATCTCGCCGAAGGTCGAGGCCATCTCCGCCGTGGTCAGCGGGGTGTGCTGCTGCAGCATCCCCTGCTCGCGCGAGAGGTACTGATGCACGCCGTGCCCCAGTTCGTGGGCCAGGGTCATCACGTCGCGGGCCGAGCCGGTGAAGTTCATGAAGACGTAGGGGTGCACCGAGGGCACCGCCGAGGCGCTATATGCGCCGCTGCGCTTCCCCGGATAGGGCGGCGCGTCAATCCACGAGCGGGCGAAGAATTGGCCGGCGATCTCGGCCATCTGCGGGTGAAATTTGCCATAGGCTTCCAGCACCATATCGCGGGCCTGTTCCCAGCGATAGTGCCCCTCGGCGGCGGGCAGCGGCGCGTAGCGATCGTAGTCGTAGAGCCTGTCAACACCCAGCAACCGGCGCTTGAGGTGGTAGTACCGCGCCACGATGTCATAACGCGCCGTGACCGCCTCGATCAGCGCCTCGACTACGGCGTCGCTCACCTGATTGTCCAGGTTGCGCGAAGAAATCCAGCTAGGGAACTTGCGCAGCCGGTCGTCGGAGGCTTTGTCGGCGGCCAGGGTGTTGAAGATATAGGTGAGCGTGGGCAATTGCTGACGCAGCACGTCGGTGAACGCCTGCGCCGCCCGCTGTCGCACCGACCGATCGGGATCGTAGAGCTTGGCCAGGATGGCCGCCTGTGTCAGTTCCTCCCCGTCGAAGGGGTAGCGGGTGTTGCCCATCAGCTCGGAGAAAAAGCGCGCCCACGCGCTGCGCCCGGTGACCGACTTCTCGGCCAGGATTTTCTCCTCCGGCTCGGTCAGGCGGTGCGGCTGATAGCGCCGCGTGACCTCCAGCCAGTGCCGGTAGTGCGCCAGGGCCGGGGCAGTCAGCATGGCCTGGGCGAAGTCATCCGGCGCGTTCACCCACTCCAGCTCGAAGAAGACCAGCTTTTGCTGCAACTGCGCTTCCCACTCGGTCAGCCGTTGCAGCAACGCCCCATAGCGCGGATTGGCCGCGTCCGTCGTCCAGAGCAGATGCGCGAAGACGCCCAGCCGGTTCGCCGCCTCGACGATGGCCTCGAACTCGGCGATGGCCCGATGCAGTTCTTCGGCGCTCAGAGACTGCACGCGTCCCCGGTAGGCCGCGGCGAAGGCGTCGGCGCGGGCATCTGTTTGCGCGATGTCGCGTTCGATCTGCGGGTCATCAACCCCCTGGTACAGATCGCTCAAATCCCACCGTACTTCTTCGGCTCCGGTGCGTTCTTGCATCGTCTGAGTAGTCATAGATACTCCTGCGTAAAGTGGAGTGATAAAAACGAAAGTGGTGAGCGCCAGGTCGAACTCTTGGCACGCCATGCGCCAGGCTTTAAACTCAGGACTTGTCACTCACTGCTCTTCACTCAAGCATAGCCAATGTGGGGCACTGTCACCAAAAGAACAAATGTGCTAAGATGATGCCCGTTGAGGCGCTTCACATCACAGGAGGATTCAGCCATGCAATACCGCGACTTGGGCCGCACGGGATGGAAAGTGTCGGAGATCAGCTTCGGGGCCTGGGCCATCGGCGGGGCGTGGGGGCCGGTGGACGATCGGGACTCCATCGCTGCGTTGCACCGCGCCATTGATCTGGGCGTCAACTTCATTGATACGGCGGATGTCTACGGCGACGGGCGCAGCGAACGCCTGGTGGCGCAGGTGCGCAAAGAGCGCAGCGAGACGATCTACATCGCCACCAAGGCCGGGCGACGCCTCGACCCGCACACCGCGGACGGCTACAACGCCGCCAACCTGACCCGCTTCGTCGAGCGCAGCCTGCGCAACCTGGACACCGACTGCATTGACCTGCTGCAACTGCACTGCCCGCCCACCGAAGTTTACTACCGTCCGGAAGTGTTCGGCGCGCTGGACGATCTGGTGCAGGCGGGCAAAATCCGCTATTACGGGGTGAGCGTGGAGAAGGTCGAAGAAGCGCTCAAGGCCATCGAATATCCCAACGTGCAGACGGTGCAGATCATCTTCAACATGTTTCGTCACCGCCCCGCCGAACTATTCTTCCCGGAAGCCAAACGGCGCAAGGTGGGCATCCTGGCCCGCGTGCCACTGGCCAGCGGTCTGCTGACCGGCAAGATGACCCCGCAGACTTCCTTCGACCTGGACGATCACCGACACTTCAACCGGCACGGCGAGGCTTTCGACGTGGGTGAGACGTTCTCCGGCGTGGACTACAAGACGGGGCTGGAGGCGGTAGAAGCGCTGCGGCCTCTGGTGCCGCCCGGCGCGACGATGGCACAGTTCGCCCTGCGCTGGATTCTGATGTTCGACGCGGTCACCTGCGCCATCCCCGGCGCGAAGCGCCCGTCGCAGGCCGAAGACAACGTCCGCGCCGCAGACCTGCCGCCGCTCTCGCCGGAGACCATGGCAAAGGTGCGCGAGGTCTACGATCGCTATATCCGCGAGCAGGTGCATCACCGCTGGTAGAGAGCGCAAAAGAAAGGCAGCGACTGCAGGGCGTGTTACCCACTGCGCGGGCGAAGGGATGTCGCCCGTAGGGGCGCCCTGACCGAAAGTCGGCGTTTGTAGGAGCGGGTTTCGAAACCCGCTCCTACGGGTGTTGCAGAACAGCGTTGCCCAGGCAGGCCGTTCCCCTCGCCCCGCGACGCAGTCACAAGCGAGAAGGGCGCACCGGGCAAAAGTTCATAACAGACTCTAGGGCATCGCCGGCAAAGGCTGCCCCGCCATCGTGGTCACACCGTCCAGGCGAATCACTGCGCCTGACCCTGGCGCACCCACTCCGTTGACGGCGATATAGGCGTTGCCGTCTGCGTCGAAAGACAGACCCGTCGGGAAGGGCAACTCGCCCACCACCACCTCAGACGCGCCGCCTTCGTGGATGCGGATCAGCGCTCCACTATTGGGCGTGGGGCCTTGTTCGGTGAAAATGCCGAACTGCACGGCGTAGAGTTCGCCATCTGGCCCGCGCTGGAGATCGGTCAGCGTCGTCAGGCCCGTGGCATAGTCGCTCACCTCACCCGTCGCGGAGATGCGCAATACTTTGGCGCTGCCAGGGACGAACGGGCCGCCGCTCAGCAGCGAGACATAGGCATTGCCGTCTGCGTCAAAGGCCACAGCGGTCGGCACCGGATCGGCTTCCATCGCCCCGCCGCGAGCCGGATTGGGGAAGGGACCCGGCAGACCGCCGAACGCGGCCACCAGCACAACTTCGCCCGTCGCCGGGTTGACACGTACCAGATCGTTCGCGCCAGCATCCGCCACCCACAACCAGCCGTCAGGGCCGGCGGTCAGGCCGTAGGGATGCGTGTCTACCAGCGTGCCGTCGGGATTACTGGCCTTCTCGACCGTCCACGTATCCGCCACCTGGGTCACCGTCTCGCCGTCCACACGCACGATGGCAGCGAACAGGGGCATCGGATCCATCTCCGGAAGACTCCAGCCGGCGCTAGTGGCATACAGTGCCCCATCCAGCAAAGCCAGCCGCGCGCCCCCCAGGGTTTCCTGCATATCGGGGATATAGACAGATGGCAGCACCGCTACCTCGGTTTGTGTACCATCCGGCGCCACCTTGACAATGCGGGCGCTCATCCCCAGCAAAGCGGTCATCGCTTCGCCGTCCTCACCAGGGATTTGCAGCGTCTGCTCGCCGCCCATGCCGCTGTCAATGACCCAAACATTGCCTTCTGGATCAACTAACACGCCCTGCGGGCCGTTGAAACCGGACGCAATGAGCGTCCCAGGTAGGGGCGGCTGGGCAAAGGACGTGCCGCCCACACTCAGCAGCAACACGCCCAACACTACAACAAGAGCTACTACGGGCTTCGATGTCATCATGATGCTTTTCCTTATTGAAATAGATTTGAACAGAGTAAAATTAATCTATATCGTTATCTGAAAAATGTCAAAAAGTGATCTGGCTCGCCGGTAAACCTCGGTGCCCTGCCCCCTATGGGTGTATCCCTAGAGGCGGGTTACCAGACCCCTGTGCATGACGGGTTCACGCTCCCATACCCCCGACACAACCCGTTCCCCTCGCCCGGCGACGTCAGTCGGGCGGGCGGGGGTGCAATCCGCAGGGGCGGCTTTCGAAACCCGCCCCACGCCGCGCAGGGAGAGTGAGGGCCAGTCGTCGCCTAAGAGGTGGGCAAGGCACAGCGTCCGCCATTGCACCGTGCGGGGCAGCAGGCTATAATCCGCCGCGTCCTGGGGGTAAGTCACCAGGAACAACTAAGCGGCAAACGTGCCCCCTGGCAACATGGTCGTTTGGCCAGGGGATTTTGTTGGGGAGGAATGGCTGTGGCAAACACACGGTTCACCATCGCAAAGAGTCGCGCCTGGCTGGGCGGAGCGCTTGCGCTCGTGCTCGTCCTCGGCGCGCTGACGAGTGTAGGGCAACCTGTCCGCGCGCAAGATACCACCAACCTGCTGGTCAATGGTGGCCTGGAAAATCCCTACTATGGGCAGGGTGCGCCGACCCGCACGGCCCCTAACGGTTGGAGCCTGTGGGTGGGCGCGGGCGCGCCGGACGCTTTCCCGCACACCGACAAAGTGCAGGTGCTCGACGGTGAGGTCTCGTGGAATATCAAGCAGGGCTACGCCGTGTTCACGGCAGCAGGCTATCAGCGCGTCAGCGGCCTGACCCCCGGCGAGGCAGTCAAGCTGACCGCCTATGGCTGGGTATACACCTGCAACGATACGACTACTTCCTGCATCATCCCCGATTACCCCTATCGTCGCTCCGACACAACAGCCGGGGCCTCGCTCAAGGTGGGGATCGACCCCACCGGCGGCACCGATCCACTCTCGGCCAATGTGGTCTGGTCGGCGAGCGCTGCGCCCTACGATCAGTGGGCCGAACTGAGTGTCTCCGCCCAGGCAAAGGGTGATACGGTCACTGTCTTTCTCTATGCCACGCAGGCCGCCGGCCTGGCGCTCAACAACGTCTACTGGGACAAGGTTTCGCTGGTGCGCACGACGGGCGGGGCTGCTGCCGGGCCTGTTCCTGCGGAAGTGCCCTTCGTCACGCCGCAGGGCGTGCGCCCCGATGGCAGCATCATTCATGTGGTGCAGTCCGGCGACACCCTGTCCAGCATTGCCTATGCCTATTTCGAATACGGCGTGACAATTGAAAGCATCGCCGCGCTCAACAACCTCAAACCCAATGCCCGCTTCTTGCAGATCGGGCAACAACTGGTCATTCTGCCGCCCGGCTCGGTGGACCCGGTGACCGGCAAGCTGATCCCCGGCGGTGGAGCAGTCGCTGCCGCCCAACCTACCCTGGTCCCCACGCCGGTGCCCACCCCTACTCCAGTGGGGGGCGCCGGAGAGATCGCCCCGCCTCAGCAACCTGCCCCAGAGGCGACTCCCGCCGAGCCGCCCGTGACCTACGGGCCGGTACAGGCGGAATTCGTCCCGCTGGAGCGCGGCGCGATGTTCTGGCTGCAGGATACCAACCAGATTTTCGTGCTGACCTATGGGGCGGATGATCTCAGCGGCACTTACAAAGCCTACCAGAACACCTGGATGGAAGGCATGCCAGAGACCGACCCGAACCTGGAAGGGCAGATTCCCGCCGGTTTCAGCCAGCCAACGCGGCGCTTCGGCCAGGCCTGGCGCACCTACGCGGGCGTGAAGGATGCGCTCGGCTGGGCTATTGATGTCACCACGCCCTACACGGCCCTGGTTGTCCGGCAGGGCGGCGTGATCGTCTTCAACGGGCCGGAGGGCCGGGTCTATCAGTTCGACGCCGAGGGCAACTGGCAGGCATTCAGCCTGGGCGTGACGCAGTAGACGGGAGATATGCCCGAAGCTCGGCGGAAAAGCGGCATCGAGCCCAGTTCACCAGGGCGGGGGGGAACTCTCGCCCTTTTTGTTATTTTCTCATCTGCCGCTTAATTGATATAAATCACAATAATATCGTAAAATATTGAGAGGGTGCGCCTGATCCTGTTAGCGCATGGGCATCAGCGTCGCCCGGTGCGAAGTTCATCGTTCATCTGCGGGATCGTATTGGTAGCAGAAGGGAAAACGCGGAATGTTTGCCACAGTTGAGGAAGTCCGCCAGGCGCTCGCGGGACAGCAGTACATCGCCAACGACGAGATCGCCACTGTCGTCTTTCTGGCCGAAAAGCTGGGCAAGCCCATCCTGGCCGAAGGCCCTGCCGGTGTCGGCAAGACCGAACTGAGCAAGGCGTGGGCCGCCGCCAGCGGGCGCGAACTGGTGCGCCTGCAATGCTACGAGGGGCTGGACGAGAGCAAGGCGCTTTATGAATGGGAATACGCCAAGCAGATGCTCTATACACAGTTGCTGCGCGACAAGCTGGCCGATCTGCTGGCCGACGCCGGGTCGCTGACCGAGGCCGCCGACCGCCTGGCCCGCGAGGAAGACGTCTTCTTTTCCGACCGTTTCCTGTTGCCGCGCCCGCTGCTGCGCGCGATCCAGAACGATCACCCCACCGCCCTGCTGATTGACGAAATTGACCGGGCCGACGCCGAATTCGAGGCCTTTTTGCTGGAGGTGCTCAGCGACTTTCAGGTGAGCATTCCGGAGATCGGCACGATTGTCGCACACCAGCACCCGGCGGTCTTCCTCACCAGCAACAACACCCGTGAACTGAGCGAAGCGCTCAAGCGGCGCTGCCTGTATCTCTACATTGACTATCCCGACACAGCGCAGGAACTGCAGATCGTCCGGCTGAAAGTGCCGGAGCTGGCCCCCCGCCTGGCACAGCAGGCCGTCGAAGTGGTGCAGTCTTTGCGACGGCTCGACCTGAAGAAAAACCCCAGCGTCAGCGAGACGCTCGACTGGGCGCGCGCGCTGGTGGCCCTCAACGCCCAGTCGCTCGACCCAGAAGTGCTGGATAACACGCTCACCGTCCTGCTGAAGTATGAGGCCGACGTCGAGCGGGCACGCCGGATGCTCCGCCGTGGCGAAGGAGGCGGCAATGGAAGACCGTATCGTTAGGTTCATCTCTGCGCTGCGGGCGGCGGGCGTGCGCGTCTCCCTGGCCGAAAGTCAAGACGCCTGGCGGGCCATCGAGCAACTCGGTGTGCGCGACCGCGACACCTTCCGCCTGAGCCTGCGCTCGACGCTGATCAAAGACGCGGAGTCCTTCCCCACCTTCGAGGAGTTGTTCGAGCGCTACTTTGGCGCGTTTGCGCCGCCGCTGCTCGACCCGCAAAGCGGCCTGTCGCCGGAGCAGCAACAGCAGTTGCAGGAAGCGCTACAAGAACTCTTGCGCGAGCTAGCCCGCGACCTGCAGCAACTCCTGCAATGGCTGCTCAACGGCCAACAGCCCTCGCAGGAAGACCTGGAGACGCTGGCCCAACAGGCCGGGCTGGATCAGCTTTCGCCGCAGTCGCCCGGCCAGGCACAACGCGCCGCGCGGCGGTTGCTGGCGCTGCTGGACTGGGCACAACTCCAGGAGTTGCTGGAGCAACTGTGGGAAATGCTGGCCGAGGCGGGCATGGACCCGCAGGCCATCGAGCAATTGCGTCAGCAGGTCGCCGAAAACCAGGCCCGCCTGCAACAGCAACTGGCCGACTTCGCCGGTCAGCGCCTGGAAGATCGCCGTCTGGAGGCTGCACAACGTCGCTCCCCGCGCCAGGACTTGCTCGAACGCTCCTTCAGCAGCCTGTCGCCCGCCGAAATGGAACAGTTGCGCGAGCAGGTGCGTCGTCTGGCCGCCCGCCTGCGCACACGGGCCGCCCTGCGCCAGAAACGGGGCAAGCAGGGCAAGCTCGATCCCAAAGCGACCCTGCGCGCCAACCTGCGCTACAGCGGCGTCCCCTTCGAGATGCGTTTCCGTCAGCGCCGCCTCAAGCCCAAACTGGTCGTCTTGCTCGACGTGAGCACCTCCATGAGGCCGGTCGCCGAATTCTTCCTGCGCCTGCTCTACGAGGTGCAGGATCAGGTGCAGAAGACGCGCAGCTTCGCCTACATTGATCACCTGGAAGACGTGACGCCCGACCTGGTCGCGCACCCCATCGATCAGGCGGTCACCGTGGTGTTGACCAAACTCCCGCCCGGCTACTACAACACCGACCTGGGAGCCTGCCTGCGGCAGTTCGAGGCGCGCTACCTGGACACAGTAGACCATCGCACCACGCTGATCGTGTTGGGCGACGGGCGCAACAACTACAACGACCCCGCCCTGGACACCTTCAGCCGCCTGAGTCGCCGCGCTCGCCGCCTGATCTGGCTGAATCCGGAGTATCCGGCGCAGTGGGGCACTGGCGACAGCGACATGCTGGCCTACGCGCCGCACTGCAATGAACTCTATCAGGTGCGCAACCTGGCTCAACTGGCCGCCGCGGTAGACCGCATCCTGCTGTGAGAGGCCGGTTGCCCTCAGCCCTCGCAACAGCGTCACCAGGCGAGGGAACAGGCAGCCGCGCCCTGTCACCGAATTTGCACGCCCCCGACAAACGGGCGCATGCAAAGGTTGTCAGCGATCCGCTTGACACGGGAGCATTTACCTCACCCTCTGCCTCGCTTTGCTCGGCTCGCCCTCTCCCAGCCTAGACTCCTGAAGGGGCAGCGAGACGCGTGAGCGCCGAGCGGGGGTGAGGTAAACCAGAGCGCGGCAAACTGCCTGACACATTTTGCAGATGGTTCGTGGCTTGAAGGGGGCAGGTGCGGTACACTCGCGCGCGGTAAGCACCTGTTGAGAGTGGTTTTCTGCTCGCGACCCCGTGACTATGAGTGCCAGTGACCTTCCTCCCGTCCCGCAAACCGGCGTACCACCGCTGGAGCTGCCTCCTGATCAGGAGCAACGTCTCCTGGCGCGCCGCCGCAAAGAAGATCAAACTGACCCGTTCGCTACAGACCCGGACGAAGACATACGACGGCTGGGGCGGCTGGCGCTGCGCCGCGACGTGCCTCACCCACACGATTACCTGGCGCTCGGCGACCTGTGTGCACGGCGCTCGTTGGTAGAGAGCGAGCAGCGGCTGCTGGTCTATTATGTCGGCAAGGCGCTCTATGCGTATCGGCGCGCCGCCGAGCTGGCCGGCGCCGACGACCTGGCACTCCAGGCGTGCGAAACCTATACGCGCTGGTTGCTGCGCGTGGCGCGCGTGGCCCCCAGTCGGCGCAACATCGCCGTGGCCCTGTGGGCGGTGGCTGAGCTGGAGGCGCAGGGGCAGAGCAGCGGTCTGCGCG
>Ga0209018_1002862_pt1 | contig 11568 bp, 9 predicted proteins | sample YNPBryBLVA2012_FD_185814 | JGI IMG/M metagenome (GOLD analysis project Ga0209018, IMG submission 185814) | Anoxygenic and chlorotrophic microbial mat microbial communities from Yellowstone National Park, USA - YNP Bryant BLVA 2012 (SPAdes)... ...
TTAGCCAACTTGCCCGAAAGCGGTTACAATAAGCCCTGAAAAAATCCCTGCAAGGGATAAATCGCAAATCCAAAATCCAAAATCGCAAATCGGAAGATCTCCATGCCTCAAACCCAAATTTCTTGCCCTCAGTGCCGTCAGCCTGTGACGGCCCAAGTCGAACAACTCTTCGATGTGACTCACGACCCTGGCGCCAAGCAGCGTCTTCTCGCCGGCGTTTCCAATGTCGCCCACTGCCCAACGTGCGGTTACCATGGGCGTCTGGCCACCCCGATTGTCTATCACGACAACGACAAAGAATTGCTGCTGACCTACTTCCCACCTGAATTAGGCGTGCCGCTCAATGAGCAGGAAAAAATCATCGGCCCGCTCATCAAGCAGGTGATGGACCGCCTGCCGCCTGAAAAACGCAAAGGCTACCTGCTCAAACCGGTGGCTAACTTGACGTATGAATCGATGATCGAAACCATTTTGGGCAAGGACGGCATCACGCCTGAAATGCTCAAGGCTCAGCAAGAGCGCGTCATGCTGGTCGAGCGCCTGATTCAAACCGCCAGCGCCGATGTGCGCCGCGAAATCATCAAGCAAAACGAAAAACTCTTGGATGAGCAATTCTTTGCCCTGTTTGGCCGCTTATTGCAAGGCGCCGCTGCCAGCGGGCAAGAGGCCATTGCGCGGCAGATGGCCGAATTGCAGAAGCAATTGCTCGAAGAGACGGAATTCGGCCGCGGTCTGAAAGAAACCTTTGGCGAACTGGAAGCAGCCTCCAAGTCCCTGCAAGAGGCGGGGCAGGGGCTGACACGCGAGAAATTGCTCGATCTGGTGCTGTCGGCGCCCAACGACGCCCGCATCCGTGCTTATGTCAGCCTGGCACGCGCCGGCATGGACTATATCTTCTTCCAGAATTTGACCGATAAGATAGACAAGGCCAAAGGGGAGGAGAAAAAGAAACTGGAGGCCCTGCGCGAGACATTGCTCGATTACGTCAACGAAGTGGACCGTCAGATCGAAGCGCGCTACAAGCAAGCGCAGGCTTTCGTCGAGAAATTGCTGGAACAGGAAGACGTAGCCAAGGCCGCCCGCGATAACCTGGAAAACTTTACCCAGGAGACGGTCGAACTGGTGGGCCAAATGCTGCGGCAGGCTTCGGAGAAGAACGATTACGTCCGCATGGGCAAACTGCAAAAGGTGATGGAAGTGCTGCAAGAGGCCAGCGCCCCGCCGCCCGAAGTGGCCTTCATCGAGCGTTTGCTCGAAGCGCCCGATGCCGCTGCCATGGAAAAACTGCTGAACGAAAACGAGGCCATGGTCAATGATGACTTGCTGAGCACCTTGACTGGCTTGATGGCGCAGGTCGAACAGGCTGGTCCGGGCAACCCCGAGGCACAGGCGGTGGGCGAAAAATTGCAGCAAGTGTATAAGGCAGTGCTGCGGTTTTCGATGAAAAAGAAGATGGGTTCTTGAATTTTGGAGGAAGCATGCCAACAGCGGTCATTCTCGATGCTGTCCGCACCCCCATTGGCGCGTTGGGAGGCGTCCTGGCGCGCGTGCGCCCCGATGACCTGGCTGCTCTCGTAATCAAAAGCCTGGTCGAACGCAACAAATTGGATCCTGCCCTGGTCGAGGAGGTGTACCTCGGCTGCGCCAATCAGGCCGGAGAAGATAACCGCAATGTGGCGCGCATGGCCGCCCTGCTGGCCGGTCTGCCGGTCGAAGTGGGCGGTGTGACGTTCAACCGCCTGTGCGCTTCGGGGTTGAACGCGGTCAATCAGGCGGCGCGTGCCATCAAGGCCGGCGAGGGGGAGGTGTTCATTGCTGGCGGGGTGGAGTCTATGTCGCGGGCGCCGTATTCGCTCCCCAAAGCCGAAACAGGCTACCCGTTTGGCAATTTGACCGCCTGGGATACTGCCCTCGGTTGGCGTTATCCCAATCCCAAAATGAAAGAGTTGTATGGCACCGAGCAGATGGGCGAGACGGCTGAAAACATTGCCGAGATGAAGCCGCACCTTACGCGCGAAAAGCAGGATGCCTTTGCTTTGCGGTCACACCAGCGCGCGATTGCCGCTATCGAGGCGGGCAAGTTCGCCGAAGAAATCGTGCCGGTGGTGATTCCACAGCGCAAGGGCGAGCCGCTGGTGGTGGACACAGACGAGCGTCCGCGCCGCGATACGACCCTGGAATCGCTGGCGAAACTGCGCCCGGCCTTCCGCGAGGGCGGCACGGTGACGGCCGGCAATTCCTCTGGCCTGAACGACGGGGCGGCTGCGTTGCTCTTGATGAGCGAGGACAAGGCCCGTGAACTCGGCTATCGGCCTATGGCGCGCATTCTGGCTTCGGCGGCGGCCGGCGTACCGCCGCGCATCATGGGGCTGGGACCGGTGGGCGCGACCCGCAAGGCCCTCCAGCGCGCCGGCTTGAAACTGGAAGACATCCGCCTGGTAGAACTCAACGAGGCCTTTGCCGTGCAGTCGCTGGCGGTCATCGAAGAACTGGGGCTGGACCCCGAAATTGTCAATGTCAACGGCGGAGCGGTGGCGCTCGGGCATCCGCTGGGCTGCTCGGGGGCGCGCATCCTGACGACACTCTTATATGAAATGAAGCGCCGCGCTGCCAGCGAGAAACGCCCGTATTATGGCCTGGCGACTCTGTGTGTGGGCGTGGGGCAGGGCGAGGCTACCATTGTCGAATGGATAGACTCTTGAGGAAAGGGGCAGCCAGCGCGCGGCTGATCGCGAATTTGCGTATGCGTTTCGAGACGTTTTTTTGTGTTCTGTTGGTTGCCTCGTGGGTCGCTGCTTGCTCGGCCCCTGCCCAAACGCCGCCCGAGGAGGCTCTCTCTCCTGGCAGGCCGGCCTCGGCAGAGACGGAGGCCGTAGCCGAGGGGCAGGCCTTTGCCACGCCTGCTGCGCCGTTGGATATCAGCGGCCCCGTGGTCGAGCAGCCTGCTCTGCTTGCCCTGCACATGCTGGACGAGTGGAATGGCTGGGGGCTGACCGCCGACGCCGTGCTGCGCACCAACGATGGCGGCGTCACCTGGCGTAATCTCTCCCCACCGGCGGCCGAGGGGGAAGCGGGATTCGGCTACAGGGGAGGAAGCGCCTTCTTGAGCGCCGCGCAGGCCTGGGTCCTGATAACCGACGCGGCAGATCCGCTGGGGGGCGGAAGTCTGTATCGTAGTCAAGATGGCGGCAAGACGTGGTCCTCCTCCCAAGTCCCTTTGGGCAGCGCCGACCTGACCTTTCTCGATGAGCAAAACGGCTGGGCCATGGTTGGCTTGGGCGTGGGCGCAGGCAGCATGGGGGTAGCGGTGTACCGCACTGCCGACGGCGGCGCGACTTGGGAACAGGTCTACACCAACGATCCCAATCTGCCAAACGCGGCCAAAGGCTTGCCGCTGAGTGGCCTCAAGAATGACTTGACGCCGCTGGACGCGCGCACCGCCTGGATTAGCGGCGTGATCTACGCGCCTGAAACGTTCTATTTCTTCAAGACCGATGATGGCGGCCATACCTGGGTCGAACAGCCCCTGCCGCTGCCGCCGGGCACCCAAGGCGCAGAGATTTCCATAGATAGCGGACCAATTTTCTTTTCAGCGCAGCAGGGCATTTTGGCGGTGCGCTTTAGCGGCGAGAGTTACAAGACCGCTTTCTACGTCACCGCCGATGGCGGCCAATCTTGGCAATTCCTGGCCTCCCTGCCTGGCGCGGGCAGCGTGGATTTCGTCTCTCCACTGGAAGGTTTCTTCTGGACCGGCGAGCAGTTCTTCTTTACGGCCGATGGCGGCGCTTCGTGGACTTCTGTCACGCCGGATGTCCTCTTTGGCGAGGCCTTTGCCGGCATGGACTTCGTGGACGCGCACAGCGGTTGGGTATGGACGTATGACCTGAGCGGCCGATACGGTCTGTATAGAACTGGCGACGGCGGGCGGACGTGGCGGCCCTTGAAATGAGACCGGCCAAACGTTGGCTGCTGACGATTTTCCTGCTCTTGCAAGCCTGTTCTGCGGGGGGGACGCCTGCTGCGCTTCCTTCTCCGCCGCGGACGGCTTCCTCCTCCCCAGAGGAGGCTGTTTCCCCCTCTCCCCTTCCCCCTTTTCTGGAGCAAGTGCGCAACGCTGACTATCCGCTGGGCGCGGTAGATGCACCGCGCACGGTGCGCCTGGTCCATGGGCGCTATGCCGAGGGCAGTTCCGGCGCCAATACCCTGACCGTGACCATGACCGACTTTCTAGCCCTGGGCGACCTGGACGCGGACGGCCAAGACGAGGCCGCTGTGCTAGTGGCAGAGCAGTATGGCGGCGCGCTTGCGTATTATTTTCTGGTGGTCTACCGGCAGGGGGCCGGCCAGGCCGTATACACCGCCTCTGCCTATTTGGATGATCGTCCCCTCGTTCACGCCTTGTCTATCCAGCAAGGCGAAATCTACCTCGAGGCGTCTGTTCATACGGCCGACGACCCCACCTGTTGCCCGTCTGTGCGGGGGATGCGTCATTATGGGCTGAATGCTCCCAACCTGGTTTTGACGTACTACGCCACCCAAACGCCCGGCGGTCAGATGCGTTCTATTGCTATCGAAGCGCCGCTGGAAGGGGCGCAGGTCTCTGGCAGGCTGCGACTCAAAGGCAGTGTCAGCGTGGCGCCTTTCGAGAATAGCCTGGTCTACCGCCTCCTCGACATGGGCGGCGTGGAACTCTCGGCCGGCCCGTTGGAAGTGATAGCACCCGAGCCTGGCGCGCCGGGGGTATTCGAAACGGCCATTGACCTGGGCCGTATCCTCGCCAATACGACCGTTCGCATCGTGGTTCAGGACCTCAGCCCGGCCGATGGTTCATTGCTGGCGATGGACTCGGTCATCGTGGCGGTGAAATGATTATTGCCTCTTGACCTGCGCCTTGAAATTTGATATGCTTAAACTACCGACCGTTCGGTAGGGAGACCCCATGACCAGAGATGACATCCTCGATGCTGCTGCGCAGGTATTTCGCCAAAAAGGCTTTCACGGCGCCTCCATGGCCGATATTGCCGAGGCAGTTCAACTGCAAAAGGCCAGTTTGTATCATCATGTGTCCAGCAAACAGGAAATCTTGCTGGCGCTGCTCGACCGGGCGCTAGACATGCTCATCGAGCGAATTGGCGCCGTTGCCAATCAATCCCTGCCGGCTGATGAAAAACTACGCCAGATGATTCGCACCTACCTGGTCAGCCTGGCCGAACATTCCGATTTGTCCTCGGTATTGCTTTTCGAGCATCGTTCCCTCGAACCCAAACAGCGTCAACGTCATGTCCCGCAGCGCGACCGCTTCGAAGCCTTGTGGCGACAGGCGATAGAACAGGGCGTTCGAGAAGGCTTGTTCGCTTGCCCTTCTCCTGCCATGGCCGTCCGTGCTTTGATGGGCGCGTTGAACTGGACGCTGACCTGGTATCGTCCCGACGGCGCCGACTCCATCGAACAGATTGCCGGTCAATACGCCGACTTGTTCTTGGATGGGCTGCGAAAGTGAACACCCCGTCCTATGCCCTCTTCCAAACTCGTTCTGGCGTGCGCATCCATCGTTTGCCGCTCGCTGTATTTCCGAACATGTGGGGCAATGCCTATTTGGTGGAGGCAGGCGAGATGCTGGCGCTGCTCGATAGCGGCTCGGGCAGTTCGTCTTCCAATGAAAGCCTGCAAGCCGGCTTCGAGTCTGCCGGGCGTCGCTTTACAGACCTGACCCACATCTTGCTCACGCACGGCCACATAGATCACTATGGCGGCCTGCCTTTCCTGCGGGCGCATACCTCCGCTGTCATCGGCGTTCACGAACTCGATTTGCCCATCATTGCCCGTCATGAAGAACGGCTGGCTCTGGTGGGCCGCCAATTGGAAGCCTTTCTCTGCCGGGCGGGCATTGCCGACCAGCAGCGCGCCGAACTGCTCCAGATGCATCGCTTTACCAGAGCCTTCTATCGTTCCACGCCGGTGGACTTCACGTATGAAGCCGAGGGGATGCGGGTGGGTCCGTTCGAGATGATTCACCTGCCCGGACATTGCCCCGGCCATGTGGCCCTCAAAGTGGACGACGTGGTCTTTTGCGGCGACCTGGTCTTGGAGGACGTTACCCCGCATCAATCTCCCGAGGACCTGCTTCCGTTCATGGGAGTCTGGCACTATCTGACGTCTTTGTCTGCTCTCGAGGCATGGACGCGGCAGGCCAGCCTGGTGTTGAACGGGCATAACGAGCCGATGACCGATCTGCCGGCGCAGGCCGAGGCCATTCGTCAGCGCCTTCAGCGCCGCCTCGAGCAAACCCTCCAGGCGCTCGAAACGCCGCGCACCATAGCCGAAGCCGCTGAAATCGTATATGGCAAGGTGGAGGGCTATAAGGCTTTACTGGTCATCGAGAAAGTAGGCGCGTATGTGGAGTATCTCTACCAACGCGGCTTGCTGGCAACAGACCCCGGCGGGAGCGCCAGCCACGGCAAATGGGAAGATGGTCAGCCTGCGACGGTTCTCCGCTACTTTCGTTTGCCGGAATCCGCTGACCGGTCGGTGTTGCCGATAAGGAGTTCGTATGGTTCTTCTCGAAAAGAAGAGGGCGAGAGGGTAGGCGCGCGCAACACGCTCGACGCACGCTGTATCTCAATCGCTTGAGAGGATATTTTGTGTCCATCATCTTACCAAAGGAGAGAGTATATGTATTCATTCGAACCCAATGAAGAACAACAAATGCTGATTGATGCCGTCAGCCGCTTTGCAGTCAATGACTTGCGGCCGGTGGCGCACGACGCCGAGGAGGAGGGCAAACTTCCGCCAAAGATCATCAGCAAAGGCTGGGAGATGGGCGTTCTACAAGCCTCCATTCCCGAAGCCTATGGCGGTTTTGGGGAGCATTCTGCCGTAACCGGTGTGCTGGCAGCCGAGGAGATGGCCTATGGCGATTTGGCAGGGACGCTGGCCGTGATGACGCCCTCTTTGTTCGTGTTGCCCATCTTGCTGGCCGGCACAGAAGAGCAAAAGAAGCAGTACATTCCGCCGGTCATTGAAGCCGATTGGCAGCCCTATACTGCCGCCCTCATCGAGTATGCCTTCGATTTCAACGCCCTCGAATTGAGGACCACGGCCGTAGCCGATGGCGGCGACTATGTGTTGAACGGCGAAAAGACCTTCGTGCCGTATGCCAAAGATGCGCCGGCCATGATCGTGTACGCTAACCTGGACGGCCAAACGCAGGCATTCATCGTCCCGAAAACGGTAGCCGGCCTCTCGGTCGGCGAAGAAGCGGAGAAGTGGATGAGCCTGAAGGCGCTGCCCACCTACCGCGTCAAGTTGGAGAATGTCCGCATTCCCAAAGCCAATCGGCTGGGCGGCGAGGCCGGGCATGATGTCAAACCCATTTTGGCGGCCAGTTGGGTGGCGCTGGCGGCGCTGGCGGTGGGCGTAGCGCGCGCAGCCTTCGAGTATAGCCGTGATTATGCCAAAGAGCGCGAGGTTTTCGGCGTGAAGGTGGCGCAAAAACAGGCGATTGCTTTCTTCCTGGCCGAGATGGCAACCGAAATCGAGGCCATCCGCATGCTCACCTGGGAGGCGGCCTGGAAACTGGATACCGGCGCAGAAGACGGCTACAAGGCAGCCTACCTGGCATACATGGGCGCGGTAGATATGGCGATGATGGTGACAGACCGCGCCGTGCAGATTTTAGGCGGCTATGGCTATATTCGCGAGTACCCGGTCGAAATGTGGATGCGCAATGGAAGAGGCTTTGCCTCCTTTACCGGGCTGGCGATTGTATAGGCGGAGGTGAGAGATGACGATTGAATTCGAAACCCCTAAACCGATTGCGCAGCAACAATACGTGTTGAAGACCGTTGCCGAAAATATGATGCGCTCGGTTTCGCGTGAAATGGACGAGAACGAGCATGCCATCCCTTATGGATACATCGAGTTCATGCACGCTGCTATGAAGGCCACGGGCGCCGGCTCGTTAGCGCCCAAGGAGGAAAAGAAGGAAGAGGATGCCAACAAACCGAAACGCCCGCCCATTGGCTATCAAATGCTGGCGCATATGCTGGAAATGCTTGCCTGGGGTGACGTAGGGATGTATCTGGTCACGCCGGGCGGCGGATTGGGCGCTGCCGCAGTGCAGGCGGCTGCCACGCCGGAGCAAAAACAAAAATTCCTGGCGCGCTTTGCCGGCGAGAAACCTACCTTTGCCGCCATGTGCATGACCGAGCCGGGGGCAGGTTCCGACACCTCGGCCATCAAGACCACGGCTGTCTTGGACGAAAAGACCAACGAGTGGGTCATCAACGGTGAGAAGATCTTCGTCACCGCCGGTCATAAGTCCATGGTGCCAAACGACCAGTTTGGCAAGGGCTTTATTGTGGTGTGGGCCTCGATTGACCCCTCGGCCGGGCGGGCCGGTATGCGCGGCTTTGTCATCGAACAAGGCACGCCGGGCGTCACGGTGACGAAATTGGAACACAAGATGGGTATCCGCGCCAGCGACACGGCGGCTATCTCGCTGGTAGACGTACGCGTGCCATTCGATCATGTATTGGGCAGCCCTACCGTCGAAAAGCAGACCGAGAAGGGCTTCAAAAAGGCCATGGCTACGTTCGATGCTACACGTCCATTGGTGGCGGCTACCGGCATTGGCGTGGCGCGCGCGGCGCTGGAATTCGTCAAGGAGAAACTAGCCGAGAATGGCATAGAAATCCGCTATGGCTTGCCGTGCAACCAACTGACCAGCATCGAGCGCGACGTGATCGATATGGAGGTGATGCTGCGCGCTGGCTGGCTGATGGTCATCAAAGCGGTTTGGATGGCAGATAATTCCAAGCCCAACGCGCTGGAATCCTCGATGAGCAAGGTCAAGGCTGGCGACGTGACGACCAAGATCACCCAAAAGGCCGTCGAGTTGATGGGGCCGCTCGGTTACAGCCGCGAGTTCTTGCTCGAAAAGTGGTTCCGCGACGCCAAGATCACCGATATTTATGAAGGCACCGGCCAAATCAACCGCCTGATCGTAGCCAGGCAGATCCTGGGTTACAGCGGGGCGGAGTTGAGGTAAGTACACAGGTATGCAGGTACACAGGTACACAGGTACACAAAGGAGAACCTTATGAAATACCATGTACACAACGCCGTCGTAGTCGGCGCGGGGACGATGGGGGCGGCGCTGGCGGCTCATCTTGCCAATGCGGGTATTCCCGTCACCTTGCTGGATATTGTCCCCAAAGATGCGCCAGCCGACGATAAGACGGCGCGCAATAAGATCGTCAACGCTGGCCTGGAGGCCGCCAAGAAATCCCGCCCGGCCTCGTTCGCTTCTTCGGATCAGCATTTGCTGGTCAAGACCGGCAACCTGGAGGATGATTTTGAGGTGATGGCCGAAGCCGATTTGGTCATCGAAGCCATTGTCGAGAATCTGAAAATCAAGCAAGGCCTGATGGAGCGCATTGATGCGGTCCGCAAGCCTGGCTCCATCATTGCGACCAATACCTCTGGCATCCCTATCAAAGATATTGCCTCCGGCCGTTCGGAGAGTTTCAAACAGCATTTCTTGGGGATGCACTTCTTCAACCCGCCGCGTTACTTGAAACTGCTGGAAGTCATCCCAACCGAGGATACCTTGCCCGAAGTGGTGGCGTTCATCAAGCATTTTGGCGAATATCGGCTGGGTAAGGGCATTGTGCTGTGCAAAGATACGCCCAACTTCATCGGCAACCGCGTCGCTTTTGGGACGGGCGCATTTGCCCTCGATTACATCTTGAAAAACGGTTATACCGTTGATGAGGTAGATGCCATCACCGGTCCGCTGATGGGTCGGCCTAAGACGGCTACTTTCCGCCTGATTGACTTGGTGGGCATTGACGTGTGGGAACATGTCGGCAAGAATCTGGCGCCGGCCATCCCTTACGATACCTATGCCATGCCTTACCTGACTTCCGAGAAACCCAACCAATTGATTGCTACCATGGTCGAGCGCGGCTGGCTGGGCAACAAGACGAAAATCGGCTTCTATAAGGAAGTCCGCACCGAAGACGGTAAAAAGGAATTCTATTCCCTCGACCTGGAGACGCTCGAACACAAGCCTTCTCAAAAGGTACGCTTCGACTCGATTGGGAAAGCCAAAGGCATCGAGAATCTGGGAGAGCGCTTGAAAGTGCTGTTGAGCGAGAGCGACAAAGCCGCCGAACTGGTCAAGGCGCTAACGTACCAGGGCTTACAATATGCTTCTGCGTTGCTGCCCGAAGTCGCCGATACGGGCAAGCCCATTGACGATGCGATTACCCTGGGCTTTGGACACGAAGCCGGCCCGTTCGAGACCTGGGATATGCTCGGCGTCCAGCCGGTGGTCGAAGCGATGAAGGCCGCGGGCTATGCTCCGGCTGCTTGGGTAGAAGACATGCTCAAGTCTGGCGTCGAGACCTTCTATCAATATAAGGGCAATAGCAAAGTGGGCGTATACGATGTCGTCCAGAAGAAATACGTTCCCATCGAACGCCCGGCGGGCATGATTCTCTTGGGTGAACTCAAGGCCGGCAAGAAAGTCATCAGCGAAAATGCCGGTGCCTCGCTCTATGACCTGGGCGATGGCGTGGCCTGTGTGGAGTTTCATACCAAGATGAACGCGCTCGATGATGATATTTTCAACATCACCATCGAAGCCCTTGATCGGCTTGAGACAGAGTTCGACGGTCTGGTCATCGGCAATGAGGCCGATAATTTCAGTGCCGGCGCCAACTTGTTCATGGTGGTCATGGCGGCCCAACAGGGCATGTGGGACACGCTCAACGAGGCAGTTGCCAAATTGCAAAACCTGAATATGCGGATGCGCTACTCGCCCAAGCCGGTGGTCACTGCCCCGGCCGGCATGGCGTTGGGCGGCGGATGTGAAGTCACCATGCACGGCTCGCGCATCGTGGCTGCCCATGAGACTTACATCGGCCTGGTGGAATTGGGCGCGGGCGTCATCCCGGCTGGCGGAGGCACAAAAGAATATATGCGCCGCATCATCAATCCGGCCATGCGCGTCGAAGGCGCCGAAGTATTGCCTTTCTTGCAAAAAGCCTTCCTGCAAATTGGACAAGCCAAAGTAGCCACCAGCGCTGCTGAGGCGCGGCAAATGGCTATTCTGGGTCCCGCCGACCGTATCGTCATGAATCGCGCGCATTTGCTCACCGAGGCCAAACGCGAGGTCTTACACATGGTGGCTGCCGGTTACACGCCGCCCGCGCCAGAAATGATCTATGTAGCCGGGCGCGATATGCAAGGGGCGCTGCGCATTGGCGCGTGGTCCTTCAATGTTGGCGGCTACATCACCGATTACGATTTGCACATTGCCCAAAAACTGGCCTATGTCTTGACCGGTGGCAGCCTCACCAGGGCGCAATGGGTGAGCGAGCAATATGTCCTCGACCTGGAGCGCGAAGCCTTCCTGTCGCTGTGCGGCGAAGAGAAGACCCAGGCGCGTATGTGGTCGCTGTTGCAAACGGGCAAGCCGTTGAGGAATTGATTCGTTATTGGACACGGAATGGACGGATAAGACGGAAGTTCTTTGATGTTACGGAAATATTGGACACGGAA
>Ga0209018_1002863_pt1 | contig 11567 bp, 10 predicted proteins | sample YNPBryBLVA2012_FD_185814 | JGI IMG/M metagenome (GOLD analysis project Ga0209018, IMG submission 185814) | Anoxygenic and chlorotrophic microbial mat microbial communities from Yellowstone National Park, USA - YNP Bryant BLVA 2012 (SPAdes)... ...
GCATTTCTCCCTGCCGGCCTCTACGCTGTCCTTCTAGGTTTTTCCAGGAGTTTCGTGACCGTGGTCAACGAGCGTTGGCTTGTCACCGGCGCTGCCGGGCAGCTCGGCAGCCACGTCGTGCGGCAATTGGTCACCGACGCGCGCGTCGGCGCCTTGCTCGCGCTGGCACGTCGTCCGGACGTCGGAACGCCCGGCGTCCCAGCGCAGTGCCTGGAGCTCACCGACTTCGAGGTGGTCCGGTCCACTGTGCGGGACTTTGCCCCGACTCACGTCGTTCACCTGGCGGCCATGACCGCCGTGGCCGACTGCTGGCAACGACCCGCCGAGGCCGAGCGCGTCAACGTCGCGGCGACGCGCGTACTGGCTGAGGCGGCCGACGGTGCGCGCTTCGTTTTTTCCTCGACCGACATGGTTTTCGATGGGACCGCCGCCCCCTACCACGAGACCGATCCCCCGTGTCCGCTCAGTCACTATGGCCGCACCAAGGCAGCCGCGGAGCAGGTGCTCGCCGGACTCCCCGGCACGCTCATCGTCCGCATTCCGCTCATGTACGGGTTCCCCTACGCACGACGGAAGACAACGTTCGCGCAACAGATGACCGCCCTGCGGTCTGGAACCCCGCTGCGGCTGTTTACTGACGAGTACCGTACGCCCGTGTGGCTGGCGGACGCTGCCCGCGCGCTGATCGCGCTGGCCCGCTCCGACCTGACAGGGGTGATTCACGTCGCGGGTCCGCAGCGGCTGTCCCGCTACGAGCTGATCGCGCAGTGCGCGCGCTTGCTGGGACTCCCGACCACGCCTCTCGTTCCGATCTCGCGCCTGGACATTCCGGCGGCGGAACCGCGCCCGGCGGATCTATCTCTGGATGGTCGCCGGTTCAACGAGCTCTTCCCCGCCCTCGCCCCGCGACCCCTCCACGCCGGTGTGTTTGAGGGTTTCTGAACAGGAGCGCTGCGTTCACGCCGCAACGTCCGCAGGCGCGTGCGCCACCTGCGAACACGCGAGCACGAGCTGACAAGGGTTCGCGAGCGCACCGACTCGTTACGGCGCCGGCCGAAAGGCAACGTCAACGGCCTAGCGCAGAGCCATCATCAGTCGGTCCAGCATGTCGCTCGACGTGCTGATCACCCGACTGGCCGCCTGAAACGCGGTGCTCGATGTGATCAGGCCGATGAACTCGCGCGAGATGTCCACGTTCGACATTTCCAGCGCACCGCCGCGGATCGTTCCGGCACCCAGCGTGCCGGGCGTCTTGACCGTCGCCGGCCCGGAGTTCGGTCCGGGCGAGAACAGGTTCCCGGTTTCCGCAGTCAGGCCCGCCTCGTTCGCGAATGTGGCCAGCGCGACCTGACCAAGGGTGTGGGTGACACCATTGCTAAACGTCCCCGTGATCGTCCCATCGTTGCCCACCGAATAGGCCGTCAACGTACCCGGCGGATAGCCGTCCTGGTGCGCCATGATGACGTTCGAAACCTGCGTCGACAGACCGTTGATCGCAGAGAAGTCCAGCGTGATCGTCAGCGGCGTGCCGGCCCCCGTGCCGGTGCGGTCGATCGTGAACCGGTTGCCCGTCGCACTCACGAAGCGGCCGTGCGTGTCGAAGGCCGCCGTGCCCGAGCCCAACAACTGCGGCGCGCCCCCGGCTGCGACGCTCTCAACGTAGTAGCGCCAGACCGGGCCGGTGTTCGGCGTGCTGTCGAGCGTGAAGGTGACACTGACGGGCACCGGGTTGCCAAGCGAATCATACACGGTGAACGACGTGAACACGCCGGTTCCCGTGGCCTGGGAAACCTGCGTGAATTCGAACGGCACAGGGCTCTGAAGATTGCTGCTCGTAAAGTCGCTGTTCTGGATGACGATGCCGTTGGGTTCACCGTAATTGCTGCGGATAACCAGGGCGCCGTCTTCGATCGTCACACCCGGCGTGCCCGGAATCCCGGCCCCCGTCTGAATACCCAACGTTTCCCGGAGAAATGCTGCCAAGTCACCGAGCGTGTTGCCGGTCGTTCCCACAATGAATTGCCTGGCGGGCAGCTCCCGCCCGCCACGCGTCGCTCCGGCGATGGTGATCGTGTCGCCCGCGACGAACAACGGTCTGGCGGGGGTTGCTGCCGAGCGCAGGTCGGTCAGGGCGGTGGCCGCGGTGGCCCGCGCACCGCCACCGTCGACGAAGGTCTGCGTAGTCGTCACCGAACCGCCCGCCGCCCGCGATTCGGCCGCACTGAGGTCGCCGTCCAGCGCGACCGTTTCGGTGGCCCGGGCGACGTCCTGCATGCCCAGTGGGATCTGGAGGTCTTGCAGCGTGCCCGGAACGATCGCAAAGTTCGAGTCCACGCCAAAGCCCTGCACGCGCATCCCATTGGCATTGACCAGTTCATTCTGTGCGTTGAGGGTAAATGCCCCGTCGCGGGTGTAGTAACTGCGCCCCGACGGATCACGCACAATGAAATAGCCAGCCCCTTCGATGGCCAGATCTCCCGGCAAGCCGGTCGTCTCCAGTGAGCCGGGCGACGTCAACCGCTGGGTCGTCCCCACCAACGCCCCCAGTCCGATCTGCATCGGATTCGTGCCCCCGCTGGTATCACCGGGCGGCGTGCCGCCCGACAGCGTGTGCGCGAACTGCGTCTGGAACAGCGTCCGCGACCCTTTGAACGCATTGGTGTTTACGTTGGCAATGTTGTGACCGATCGTTTCGATCCGCGTCTGATTGACGTTCAAACCGGTCAGCCCGGTGTACATGGCGGTGGTCAGACCCATGCTCAGCCCTCATCCAAGCCCCATTCGCTCGTGCTCCAGTCACCGGTCTGGTTGATCCGCTCGGCAAGCGGCTCACGCCCGCCGAACGTCACATCGCATCCAGCCGTTCACAGACCGCGTCACAGGTGGATTTCTCCATCCAGCGACAGCCACGGCAGCAGGCGCGGAATGGACTGCTTCGACGTGCCGCCGCTCTTGTCGGTCCCCGACGAGGCCGTCGTGCTATCGTCGGACGAGCTGCCGGAGCTGGTGGTCCCCGTTTGCGTTTCGGCTGCCTCGGGCGACGTGATGCGCGTCACGTTGCTGGCCAACACGCTCTGGCCCGTGTCGAGTTCCAGGACGACCGCCCCGTCCGAAGTGAATCGCACGCCGGTCACGATCCCCGAGACTTCCGTCTTCGTGCCGTCGGCCCCGGTGACCGTGGCGGTCACGTGTTTGCCGAGCAACGCACTAGCTCCGGCGGTCTGCTGCTGGCTGCCGAGCTGCGTGAGCGTGTCGGTCAGCCGCTTGGACAACTCGATACTACGGATCTGCGCGACCTGATTGATCATGTCCGCCGTCTTGGAGGGTGCCAACGGATCCTGCTGCCGCAGCTCGGTCACGAGAATCTTGAAAAAGTCCTCACTGCGCAAAGCACCCAGCCCGCGGTCCGTCGCAACACGCGGCTGGATCGTCGTGGCATCAACGACCTGGGTTGACATGTTGCACACCTCGATGCGCGGTGCCGCCGCGCGCCGCCTTCGGCGACTTCCAGGCGGCCGGCAGTTGTGTCACCAGCCTCTGTGCAGCGCAGGGTGCGCTCCGCGCGCCTACGCCCAGATGTTCACAAGCGGCTCCGCCGCTGACTCCCAGTCCCCCGGCGCCGCGGGGGCAACAGTCGCCTCCCACGGCGCGGACTCCGTTCCCGATCCCCCCGCACTGCCCGCATCCTCCGCATCCCTGCGGTTTGCGCCGCTGGGGTCACCGCCGAACGTATTCGAATACCCCGACGTACCCGGCTCAGGTGGGTCGGGCGGCGGCTCCAGTGCCCGCACCTCGACGCGCTCGAGCTGAACGCCCGTGGCTTCGAGGCCGCGACGCAGCGCGTCAAGCTGCTCAGCGAGCAAACGGCGTGCCGCCTCCGTTTCGGCATCGATGCGCAGCGCCAGGCGCTCCGCGTGCATCTCCATACGAATGCGAAGCTTGCCGAGCTCCGGCGGCGCCAGCCCCAGGGTTGCGACCGAGCGCTCCTTCCCCACCCGAGACAAGACGACGCGCAAGACTCGCTCCACGTTCGCGTCGTTTGCGCCACTTGCGCGCGAGCTTTCCGTCGTCTGCCCCTGGCCCGTCGCGCGTACCGCGCGTGCCGTAATGCCTGGCTCAGCCGCCATTCCCGCCGCCTCACGTGCGACGCCCTGATCGCCGCTCCCGCCCGCTGGGCCCACCGGCGCACCGTTCGAGCACCCCACCGCAGCCGCACCAGCGACCTGCGCTACCGTGCCTGCGGATGACACTGCTCCAGGCGTTGTAGCCGTGGCCGGTCCAGCCCCAGACCCAACCCCACACGCCCCGGTTTGCAAACCCGCCAAGAGAGCCTGCGGTACGTCGACACCAAGGAAGGCGGAAGACGTCGGCACCGACATCCCCGCACCCGCCGCAACGCCTCCAGCGCGCGCTTCCGGGCCGACTCCGGCTGGCGCCGGCGCCGACATCGAAGGTTCAGCCCGGGTCGGCTGCGGGGCCGAAGCCGGCTCGCGCGACGGAACGTCGTCCGCCGCGCTCGCGCCTATCGGGGTGACGCTGACCCCGCTGCGGTTACCGGCGGTCTGCTCACGTAACGCCGCCTGGAGTTCCTCGCGGCGCGCCGCAAGCGTGCCAGGGAGCATCCGCCGCTCCGCCTGCCCCACTACGTCGGCGAAACGCGGCGCCTGGAACGCACTCGCCAGCCACTCGCGGAAATCCGTGCGGTCCCGTCGATCACGCTTTTCCGCCTCGAATTGGGCCTGCGCACGGCGCAGTTGTGCCTGCGGTGTTTCCGCAAGAAGCGGAAGGAAGTCAGACAGGAGCAGAGTCGGCACCGCGGCGGACAACGACGGCAGGCCGCGCGGCCCAACCACCGGCTGACGATTCGCACGCGAGCCGGCCGACTCCACCCCAGCCGGGACGGCCTGCATCACGGCACCTACGGAACGGCGGCACCCTCCGTCATCCGTGACGCGTTGGCGTGGCCTTCGGTTCCCTGAAGCCGGATCCGCTCCAACAGATCCGTCATGATCTGAAGCTCTTCCGGGGTCTTGAACTGTTCCAGGATTCGCCGCCCCCGACTTTCCTCGATTTCACTGAGGAGGCGCGCCGCGTCCGCCTTCTGTCGCTGCCAGACGCGGATCAGATACTCCTTGGCCTGCGCGGGCTTCAGGTTCGATACGTATTCCAGCTCTTTCTTGAAGCCGTCCTCGCGCGCCGCTGTTTCCGTCCGCTGACGCTCCTGCAACGCCAGCAGCGCGGCCTTCTCCGCCTCCAGCCGCTCCTGCTCGGCGATGACATGCTGCAAAGTCTGTTCGAGCAAAGAGCGACGCGCTTCCAAGTCCGCCGCGGCCCGTTCCAGTCGCAAGCGCTCGAGTTCAACCCGCCGTCGTCGCGCTTCAGGCGACAGACTCTTCATGTCCGCCGCCAGTCGCTCCTCGACGAACCGGGGCAAGCCGCCCTCGGCCGGCTGCGACGTCGCATCCGCGGGCTGGCTGGCCGCAGCCGGCGCGCCACCGGCGACCCCGTCCAACTCCCCGCGCAGCACCGCTGCGAGCAGGTCCACCCGCGCTGCGGTGAGCCGTCCGGTCCCGAACAGAAAGCCCACAAAGCCCCCCACGGCCAGAAGCGTGGCCACGGCGAACACCCCGAGGGCGTTGAACAGCCGCGTCATCCTCGTCTTTCCGCACGCCTGGTTGCGCCACGGCGCGCGCCGCCCGTCAGGGCGGCGCCCCGTCGGCGCTGTCTGCCAGCTCTTGACCTTGCAACTGCCGTGCCAGCTCGTCGGCCTCAGCCTGTTCCCGCCGGGCGCGCGCGCGGGCGTACGCCTGCCAGCGCCGCTCACGCAACTTCTCAATAATGCGGGTCTGGGTCCGCGCGACGCGCAACTCTGACTGGAGTTGTTCCAGCTCGCTCAGCAAAGCCGCACGCCGCGCCTGCAACGCCACGATCGTCTTGCGCAAATGCGCAATCCATGCCCGTCCGCGCTGGAGCGCTAGCGTGTCCAGATGCCCCTGAAGCTGCTCCCCCAACAACGCCTCCTGTTGCCGCGTCAGCTCCGCGCTGGTCTGCCGCCGCAGCTCGTCCACGCGAGCAATCTCCCCGCGCTTGGCCGCGACACGCCGCTTGGCCTCCCGTTCGCGCAATTGGCGAACCTTCAACAGGGTCTGAAGCCGGAACTGGAACCGGCGGGCCATGAATACCATCCTCAGCGCCGCGGACCGCCGCCCGCCGTGACACCGGCGGGCTTCTGGGCTGTCAGCGCGGCGCGCGTCCGTTCGAGCAGCGCAGCCAGCTCGGCCAGCCCCTGAGCGGCTTCCTCGAACGTGCAGCCCGCATCGCGGTCCTGGACGAGATACTTCGTGATGGCCTCGCGCGTCTGAATCGCCAGGTCATAGTCCGGGTTCGCACCCGGTACATAGGCGCCGATGCTCACGAGATCCTCGATGTCGTTCCACGTCGCCAACACCCGCCGGACCGCGATCACCGCCTGCTGTTGTTCCCGGGAAGTAACGTCCGGCGCAACACGACTGATGCTGTTCAGCACATCGACGGCGGGGTAATGGCCGCGGTTGGCCAGACTCCGCGACAGCCAGATGTGTCCGTCCAGAATTCCGCGGACCGCGTCGGCCAGCGGCTCGTCGATGTCGTCACCTTCGACCAGCACGGTGTAGATTCCCGTGATGCTGCCGGTCCGCGTGCGCCCCGCGCGTTCCAGCACCCGCGGCAGCAGGGCAAAAACGCTTGGCGGGTAACCCTTCGCGGTGGGCGGCTCGCCCGCGGCCAGGCCGATCTGACGCTGGGCCATGGCCATACGCGTCAGCGAATCGACCAGCAAGAGCACGTCCAGGCCCTGATCGCGGAAGTACTCCGCAATCGCGGTGGCGTGCAGGCAACAGCGAACGCGCAACGCCGGCGCCTGGTCGGACGTGCACACCACGACCACGCTGCGGGCCAGACCCTCCGGCCCGAGCTGCCCGTGAATGAAGTCCCCCACCTCGCGGCCACGCTCGCCGACCAGCGTCACCACGTTTACGTCCGCCTGCGTGTGCCGGCAGATCATGCCCATCAGCACGCTCTTGCCGACGCCCGTGCCCGCGAAGATCCCCAGCCGCTGACCACGACCGGCCGTCAGCAGGCCATCAATCGCCCTAATACCCAGCCCCAGCGGCTGGCGGATCGGCCGCCGCGCCAACGCTTCCGGCGCCGCCCGATACAGCGGGTACCGAACGTTCAACACCGGCGCCGGACGGCCGTCCAGCGGATCCCCCTGCGCATCAATGACCCGGCCGAGCAGGTCGAACCCGACCGGAACGCGCGGCGGGCCCGAGAGGCAAATCACCTCGTCTTCGGGAGCGACACCGGTCGCCTCGCCAAAGATAGACAGGATCGCCTCGCCCTTTCGAAGCGCGACGACTTCCGCATCCAAAGAGCGGCCTTGTCGAGTACGAATCACGCAGCGGGCCCCGACCGGCACAGGCAATTCGTCGGCCGTGGCCGTCAGCCCGCGTACCGTACGCACGCGTCCGCAGATTTGCTCACTGATCAGCTCCGCAACCTCGGATGCCACCGCCGCAAACACGTCGGTCCGGCTCGGCGTGGGCGCATTGGTGCACTCGGTTCCGTCCGGTGCGCTCGCGGCCAGCTGCGACGCGTCGGCGGCCGGCCGGTCAGCCGGTGCGCCGGACGCACGTGCCCCGGTCTCGCGCGGCGCGCTCGTCATGGGCCACCCTCCTGGCGGGCGGCCGCTGTTGCCCCTGAAGACCCGGATAACGCTCCAGCCCCAGACTCGTCCGCATTTCCGCCCTCTGCCGCGTGGGCGCAAATCGCAGCCGCGATCCGCTCCAACTGCTGCTCAATGGACGCCTCGATCACCAGCGCGCGCGTCCGCAGAACGCATCCGCCGCGCGGCACGTCCGCATCCGCGACCAGTGTCACATGCGTGCCGCTGGTTAACCGCTGAACCGTCGCGCCGGCCAGCTCGCAAAGCAGTTCGTACTCGGCGGGGTTGAGGTGCAGCTCCACGTCCGCGACATGTTGAACCATGTCGACCAGAGCGCGAGCGTTGGCCCGTACGGCTTCTGCCGACGCTTCGATCTGCATCTTGCACACGCGGCGCGCGATGGCGACAGCCAGATGAATGAGTCCGGCCTCGGCGGAAGCCACCAGGCTGTGTTTGCGCTGCTCGAATTCCGTCACCAGGGCGGTGAGCGCTTCGGTCAATCGCGCAACGTTTTCGCGCGCCGTCTCCGCAGCCACACGGCGTCCCTCTTCCAAAGCGGCCTGCCGGACCTCGCGCTCCACCTTCTCCTGCGCGGCGCGCCAACCCTGTTCGAACCCGGTCGTGCGCGCCGCCTGCTCAATTTCCGCGGCGCGCCCGCGGGCGGTAGCTACCGCGTCCGCGATGATTTGCCGCGCGCGGGCCGTAGCTTGTGCGACCAGCTCGCGACCCTGACGTTCCAGATCGGCGAAGGAGAAAGGCGCCGCGCCGCTGAGCTGCTCGCGCTGGATGATGCTCCCCATCCGTGGCGTCCTCACTGCGGGCGGCCGGGGCCGCGCGGCCCCACCACGCCCCGGGTCACACGATCACATCTCCGCCGCCGCCGCGGCCCGCGATGACCACCTCGCCGGCATCTTCGAGCCGGCGCACGATGTCGACGATGCGCTGCTGCGCCGCCTCGACGTCGCTGACGCGCACCGGGCCCATGAACTCCATTTCTTCCTTGATCATTTGAGCGGCGCGCTCCGACATGTTGCGGAAGATCTTCTCCTTCAGTTCGTCGCTCGCCGTCTTCAGAGCCAGCGCCAGCTCGTTGTTCTCGACCTCCTTGAGCACCGCCTGGATGCCCCGGTCGTTCACGCGGATGATGTCTTCGAAGACGAACATCAGGCGGCGGATCTGCTCGACGAGTTCGGGATCGGACTGCTCCAGCCCTTCCAGGATCGCCTTCTCGGTGGCGCGGCCTGCCATGTTGAGAATCTCGGCCACGGCCTGGACGCCGCCCACGCGCTCGAAGCGCTCCGAGACCAGACCGGCCAGCCGCTTCTCCAGACCCCGCTCCACTTCCTTGATGACCTCCGGGCTGGTCTGGTCCATGTTCGCGATGCGCGACACGACATCGACCTGCCGTTCCGTGGGGAGCGACGCGAGAATATCGGTCGCCATCCCGGGCGGAAGGTGCGACAGCACCAGCGCGATGGTCTGGGGGTGCTCTTCCTGAAGGAACGTCGCCAGGTTTTCCTTCTCCGTGCGTTGCAGAAAGTTGAACGGCTGGGCGTGGACCTGATGCTCGATGACGGCGATGACCCGGCGGGCTTCATCGGGCGGAAGCGTCTTCTCCAGCAGCGCCCGCGCCCACGACACCCCCCCCGCGTCCATATACTGCCGCGCCACCACCAGGTTGTAGAACTCCCGGATCACCTCGTCGCGGACTTCCGGCGGCACCGTGTCCAGCGCTGCGATCTCCCGGGTGATTTCCTCGACCCGCTCGCGCGAGAGCCCCTTCAACACCTTAGCAGCCGTGTCCTGCTTGAGGGCCAGCAGAAGAATCGCGGCCCGGCGCACGCCGGTGAGTTCTTCGCTCTTGCCTGTTTCACTCCGCACCACGCTGCGCACCATGGCTGCCTGCCTGTCGCCCCCGAAACCCGCTGCGGTGGCTGGCCCGGGTCGCCGCCCGCCCCCCTGCGCGCCGCGCGGGGCGGGCTGCCACTGTCCGCCCGGTACTACCCGCTTTCACGATACGCTTCGCAACGCTGCACCCAGTGCTCCAGCAGACTGGAAACGACGGCCGCGTCGCTGTCCACCATTTGCGTAATCTGATCGATCATCTTGCGCGTCTGGATGGCACCCGGATCCACCTCCTGCGCCACCAGGACACCCTCGGTCGGCGCCGCCTGTCCCACCGGTAGCACGGCGGCCTCCAGGACCGGCTCCACGCCCGGGGAACCTTCGGGCGACGGCGCACCTTCACCCGTCACGCCGGCGCCGGCCGCACCCGCAGGCTGCGCACCGGTACGGTCCGCCCGCGCCCGACGGGCCGTCTGCTCGGCCACGTCCTCCGCCGCCCGCTTGGCCGCCTCGATTGCGTCTTGCGGCAGACCCAGTTCCAGTCCGAAGACCTCGCTCGTGTCGGACTTCCGCGCCATGCGCAACATCAGCCCCAGCGACAAGAGCGCCAGCAACCCCAGGCCAGACTGCGCCCCATAGCGACGAACCAGCCGCACCGCCTGATTCAGTGTCGGCCCCGCACCGGCCACAGCCGGCCCCGGCAGCGCGGTGTCCCAGTACCGCTGGATATCGACGTTCTCTTCGACCTGCGGCTTCACCAGCCGCACGACCTGACCCAGCAGTCGCTTGCGTTCCGCCTGAAACACCTCCTCGAGCTGCTCATCGGTCGGAGGACCGGCCTCCGGATGCGTGTGCCGCCAGATGCCTTCCAGGTAGCTTGACGAGAGTCGAATGGCCGCCGTCACCAGTTTGACATCCCCGGCGGGCGTCGCCTCCGTCTTGAGCGCGACACCGGTCTGGTACTCCGTGCGCGTCATGTCTTTCTTCTGGCTCTCATCCGCGCCGCCCGCCACCGCTGTCAGACCCACGTTCGGCTGTACCCCCGGAGGCTCAGTGCGATGCGTGCGCGTCGTCTCGTCGGCGGTCGTCTCCTCCGTACGCGGCACGCCGCGGATGGGCGTCTCTGTCTTGGTGCTGCTCGACGTGGACACTAACTCCACGACCACGCTAACCAGCGCCTTGGGGTCTGGAATCAGCCGCCGAATGGTCTCCGTGTAGTGCTGTTCCAGCCGGATGCGCTGGCGGTGCAACGTGTTCGCTTCGTCCTGCTCGCTCTCCCAGTCCAAGGCACTGACACCGCGGGCGTCCACCACCTGCACGTTCCGCACCGGCAGGCCCGCCACCGCCCCGGAAACCAGGCGCGCCGCTGCCAGCGCCAGCGAGCGCGGCACCTCATCCCCGTTCTTCATCACCAGGGTAACGCTGGCCGAATTGGCCGGCGCCTGCCGCGAGAACCCCTTGCGCCCGGTGTGCAGGTTCAGAAACACGCTCGCATTCTGCACGCCCTGGAACTGCCGCAGGACCTTCTCGATCTCCGTTTGCAGCGCGACCGTCCATCGCCGGTCGTTCTCTTCCAGCGAAATCCACGGGTCGGATTTCTGCACCAGCGCCGCAAAGGCGCTGCTGGTGCTGGCGGGCAGCTTGTCGGCCTCCTGGAGGCGCGCCAGCAGCGCTCCGCGGTTGGCCGTCGCCGGAACGTACACCCGACTGCCCCGCACGCGGTACGATTCCCCCAGCGCTTCCAACCCGCTGCGGACGCGCGCCAGCTCCTCGGGCCCCAGGTCCTGCTCCAGCAGGGCCACCTGCTCTGGCGACGCCGCCCACTGCACCAGCCACACCAGCGAGACGGCGACCAGCAGCCCCCCGAGCAGCAGCGCGAGGCGCTGCGAGATGCTCGTGTCTCGCAGGCGTGACAAAACCTGGCCGATCAGCCGTTGCAGGGCTCCCATCCTGGGCACTCCCGGCGGGCTCCGCCGCCGACCGCGTCAGGCACCGGGCTCAGACCGCCCCCGGGCGCCGC
>Ga0209018_1002866_pt1 | contig 11556 bp, 10 predicted proteins | sample YNPBryBLVA2012_FD_185814 | JGI IMG/M metagenome (GOLD analysis project Ga0209018, IMG submission 185814) | Anoxygenic and chlorotrophic microbial mat microbial communities from Yellowstone National Park, USA - YNP Bryant BLVA 2012 (SPAdes)... ...
GCCCCGGTTGCCGGGCGGAAACTCAGCCCCCGTTCAGTTACCTCCTTCGTGACTCAACGGGGCGCCGTTCGGTTACCGGTTGAAATGACTTGACACGGCGTCTCCATGTTGTTGGTTCTGTGAGACAACATGCCCGGAGGATCAGAGAACTCTTATGTTGGCCGGGTCAGGCTGCCAGGCCCCAGAACGGATCCCTCGTGAGGACCTGGCCCGGAGGGCAACGGTCGCGGCCCGGGAAACCAGGGGTTTCGTGTTCGAGAGGCTGGCACTGCTGGCCGCAAGTCAGCGTCCAGGCAGATCTTGCGGATGGGGACTCACTCGAAAACTTCGCGCCCTGTTGCGGCGTTGCCATGATGATGCCTGTCCGTCCAGAGAGGGTTCACGCAGCCTGCCCTCCCCGAGCCGGCCGACTCCCCCTCGCCCCCTGATCGCGGTTCCGGGCTTTCAGTCTTCCCATGAACTCCCCTCCCGCGCTCCCTACAATGGATCCATGGACCTGCCCCGCTGCGCCGTCATTCGCCAGAACTTTCCCCGCCGGGGCCTGCGCGACGTGCGCGCCGCCGTGCGCCAGGCCATGCAGAGCGCGCACCCGCTTGACCGGCTCCCGGCGGGCGCTACCGTCGCTATCGGCGCCGGCAGCCGAGGCATCGCGCGGCTCGATGAGATCGTCGCCGAACTTGTCGCCTGCCTCAAACAGCGCGGCCTGCAACCTTTCCTCTTTCCCGCGATGGGGAGCCATGGCGCTGCCACCGCCAAGGGGCAGGCTGCTGTTCTCGAGAAACTGGGACTCACCGAAGAACGCACCGGCGCTCCCATCCGCAGTTCGCTCGCGGTCGTTCCCATCGGCCGCACTCCCGAAGGCATCGACGCCGTCGGCGACCGCACGGCCTTTTGCGCGGACGCCATCCTCCTCGTCTCCCGCATCAAGTGGCACACCGATTTCGCCGGAAGGCTCGAAAGCGGACTGTTCAAAATGATGGCCATCGGGCTGGGCAAGTACGCCGGGGCGCAGGTCTACCACGCCTGGGGGCACCGGCTGGGGCTGGAGGCCGTGATCCGCTCGGTGGGGCGGCAGGCGCTGTCGACGGGCAAGATCGCCGGGGGGCTGGCCATCCTGGAGGACGCCTGGCATGAAACATCCCACATTGAATTTGTTCCGGCAGAGACGATGGAGGCCCGTGAAGAGGAGCTTCTGAATCTGGTCAAGACCTGGATGCCCCGGCTCCCGGTCTCATCGGTCGACCTGCTGGTGGTCGATGAAATCGGCAAGAACTGGTCGGGCTCCGGCATGGATCCCAAGATCATCAACCGCGATATTCACGGCAACATCAACCCCTGGCCCTTCGCCCCGAAAGTGGGCCGTGTGATCGCCCGCCGCCTCCACCCCCTGAGTTACGGCAACGCCATCGGGATCGGCATGGCCGACGCCGTGCACCGGCAGCTTGTGCGTGCCATGAAACGCCGCCCCACCTATGTCAACGGCCTCACCTCCGGCGCGCTTGCCTGCCTGAAGATCCCCGCCACCTTTCACTCCGACCGCGAATGCCTCAGCTCGCTCGCCCGCTCCACCGGGAAGCTCCGGCCGGAGGATCTCACCCTCGCTTGGATCCGCAACACCCAGGACCTCACAGTGCTGGCGCTGTCGGAAAACCTCCTCCCCGAGGCTCTCGCCGGCCCCTCTGTGGAGTTGCTCGCCCCGCCCCGGCCGCTCGAATTCGGCGTCTCGGGCGACCTCGCCTCATGGCTCGATCTCCCGAAGACATAAAAGGAGGGCCGGCGCCCCACGGCGTGGGAACTGGCCGGCCCTCCGCCTTCGCAGGGAACGAATCGATTAGGTCTGGCTGGCGCTGTTGACCAGAACGCCCGAGATCCTCTCGAAAATGCTCCGGATGCTGGTGACCACGCCCGGAATCACGGCGCCCGCCGCCACGGCGATGAAGCCGACCATCAGGGCATACTCGATCAGGTCCTGGCCGCGGGTGTCCTTCATGATCCGCAGCTTCCAAATCAGGCTGTTCAACTTCTTCATTCTTCTCTTTCTCCTCTCCCGAATTCGCAACTCTTGTCCGTTGCTAGATCAAGCGTAACGGTACTCCGGTTCTACTCAAATCCGCTGGATACCTTAGTTCGAAGCTTGGAAAAGTCTCACCCGCAGCAGCCTAATGCCCGACATGCCGGCAGCCGATTCCTTCGAATGTGGGGCGTTTCGCTGAAAGCCGGATGATCTCGGCCGCCGCTGCGGCGGCCCTGGTAGCCGTTCTGGCGCCCTTGATCCCCGCCCCCGCCCTTTCCGACGAGGTCTTTACCCTCGAGGCCACTGCTTTGTCCTGGCCCGCCATGTGGCGCCACTTGCAGGCCGACGTCCACCCGCCTCTTTACTACTGCCTCGCCAAAGTGTGGCTCGCATTGGCGGGCCCTGCTGTGGAGGGCCTCCGGGCCTTCTCCCTGCTGATGGCTGCTCTGGCCGTCTTCCTGGCCGCGCACATCCTTCCGGCAGCGGCGCCTGCGGGCTCCTGGGCTGCCTGGATTCTCGCCGCCGACGGCATCGTGATCATGATGTCGGTTTACGGCCGCATGTACGCGATGCTCGCCGCGCTCTGTCTGCTCACCTGGCTGGCCAGCGACCGCGCCATTCGCCTCGGCAACAGCGGCTGGCTGCTGGCCGCCACCGCCGGCGTCGCCGCCGGCTTGCTCACGCATCACTTTTTTGCGCTGTTTCTCGCGGCTCTGGCCCTCTGGACCATCCTCATCCATGGACGCGCTGCCCTTCGGCTGGCGCCCGCATGGGCCTTGGGCGGCGCCGCCTGGGCGCTCCTGTGGGGCCGCACCGCATGGGAGCAACTCGCCCACCGCCCGCAACACCTCGCCTGGGTCCCTCCCGCGCAGTTCGCCAAATGGGCTGAAGCTGTCGGCGCGCATCTCGTCTTCCTCTGCATCGCCGCTCCCATCGCTTTGCTCGCCCTCGCCTGGCGCCGCGTCGCGCGCGCCCCCTGGCCGCGAGAATCGCGCGCCGCGGCGGCCTCAGCCGCTCTTGTCCTCGCCTTGCCCGGCATCATCTCGGTCTGGAGGCCCGTTCTCAACGCCCGCTTCACCATCATCGCCGCGCCTTTCCTCGCCGTGGCGCTCGCCCCTCTCGGCAGGCTCACCTCGGGCGTCCTCCCTGTTGCCGCCTTCGCCGCTGCAACCGTGTGGATGTGGTGGCCGGGCGCCCAAACCTCCTGCACCAGCGCCGAAGCCGCACGCCTGCTTGCACAGCAAACCACTTCCACCGATACCGTCCTCTTCTGCCGCTTGACCCGCAAGCCTGTGGAATACCACTGGCCTTCGCCAGTCCCCTCACGGCGATCCTTTCCCGCCGAGATCGACCAGCACCCGGGCTATGAGGGCCGCCAGCCGCCCCACAAGTTGCAGCCGGAAGCAGACACCCTCGCCTCCACCCTCCGCGGCCGCGTCTTCCTGCTCGCCGACTCCACCCGCATGCCCTCCCGAATCCTTCTCCGCGCCCTTCAGGACGCGGGCTTCCGGCAGCGCCCGCCCCTGCTGGCCTGCCCCTCCGCGGACAAGCACTACTTCGACCGCCTGCTCGTCTTCGATCCGCCCCTCAGACTTTCAGAATCCCCATCCGTCTCGCCACCCGCGCCAGGATCTCCACCGCCCGGTCCAGTTGCCCGCGCGTATGCGCCGCGGTGACGATTGTCCGCACACGCGCTTTGCCGCGCGGCACCGTCGGGAATCCGATCCCCGTCGCCCACAACCCTTCCTGAAACAGCTCCGCTGAAAACCGGTGCGCCGTCGCGGCCTCACCCACCAGAATCGGCGTGATCGGCGTCTCGCTCGCGCCCGTATCGAACCCTTGCGCCCGCAAGGCTTCCTTGAAATACCGCGTGTTCTCCCATAACCGCTCGATCCGCTCCGGCTCCTGCTCCAGCAACTCGAACGCCGCCATGCACGCCGCCGTCACTGCCGGCGGATGCGACGTCGAAAACAGAAACGGCCTCGCCCGGTGATACAGATACTCGATCAGATCCCGGCTCCCGCAAACATACCCGCCCAGCACTCCGATCGCCTTCGACAGCGTCCCCACTTGAACATGCACCCGCCCATGGACGCCAAAATGGTCCACTGTCCCGCGCCCGTTCCGCCCCAGCACCCCGGAGGCGTGCGCATCATCCACCATCATGATCGCCCCGTGCCGCTCTGCCACTTCCACCAGCTCCGGCAACGGCCCGATGTCGCCGTCCATCGAAAACACCCCATCCGTGATCAGCAGCTTGCGCCCGCTCTCGCCTCCCAGCCCCCGCAGGATCTCTTCCGCATGCGCAGCGTCCCGGTGCCGGAACACATGGATCTTCGCCTTTGACAGCCGGCAGCCGTCGATGATCGACGCATGGTTCAGCTCGTCGCTGATGATGTGGTCCTCGGGACCCAGGATGGCGCTCACCGTCCCGGCATTCGCCGCGAACCCGCTCTGGAACACGACGCACGCTTCCGTGTTCTTGAACGCCGCGATCCGCCGCTCCAGCTCCATGTGGATCGCCATCGTCCCCGTGATTGTCCGCACCGCCCCCGTGCCCGCGCCCAGATCCCTCACCGCGCGGATCGCCGCCTCCTTCAGTTTCGGGTGGTTCGCCAGCCCGAGGTAATTGTTCGACGCCAGGTTGATCACCTCGCGCCCGTCGGCGCGGCATACCGGCTCGCACGCGCTCTCCAGTTCCCGCAGACGAAAGTAGCTGCCCGCAGCGCGCATCTCTTCCAGTTGCGCGGTCAGATAGGCAAGTGGATTGGAATGCGACATGGCTCTCCGCCCCCCAGTATATCGGGTATCATGGTCAGAAGCCGCATGAAACGACTTTTCGCAATTTTTGCTCTTGCCGCTGTCTCCGCTCTAGCCCAGCCGAAAAACGAAACGGCTCTCGACCGGTATGTCCGCGCGCCGGACCCCGCCTTCCAGTGGAAGCTTCTCAACACAATCCCGTCGGAGGGCGCCACCACGTTCGTCCTCGAAATGGTCTCCCAGAGCTGGCTCTCTCCCGAAGAAGTCGACCGCACGGAATGGCGCCACCACGTCGTCATCGTCCGCCCCGACACCGTGGAAAGCGACACTGCCCTCCTCCTCATCGGCGGCGGGCGCAACGGCTCGGCCCCGCCCAAAGCCGCCGACCCGATCGCCGCCGCCATCGCCCGCCGCACCCGCACCGTCACGGCCGAACTCCGCCAGATCCCGAACCAGCCGCTCAGTTTCTTCGGCGAGTCCCGCCGCCGGGCCGAAGACTCCATCATCGCCTACACCTGGAAGCGGTACCTCGAGACCGGCGACGAGCGCTGGCCCGCGCGTCTGCCGATGACCAAGGCGGCCGTCCGCGCCATGGACGCCGTCCAACAGTTCCTTGCTTCCCCCGCCGGCGGCGGCGCCAAAGTCTCCCGCTGGGTCGTCACCGGCGGCTCCAAGCGCGGATGGACCACCTGGACCACCGCCGCCGTCGACTCCCGCGTCATTGCCATCATCCCCGCCGTTATCGACCTGCTCAACCTCGAGGCGTCCTTCGTCCACCACTGGCGCGTCTACGGCTTCTGGGCCCCCGCTGTCAGCGACTACGTCGAGCACGGCGTCCTGGAGTGGATGGGCACGCCGCAGTTCGCAAACCTCATGAAGATCGTTGAGCCCTTCCAGTACCGCCACCGCCTCGCCATCCCCAAATTCATCCTCAATTCCGCCGGCGATCAGTTCTTCGTTCCGGACTCGTCGCAGTTTTATTTCGATCAGCTCCCCGGCGAAAAATACCTCCGCTACGTCCCCAACACCGACCACGGCGTCACGCGCCGCTCCGACGCAGCCGAGAGCCTCGCCGCTTTCTATGAATCCATCGTCCGCGGGTGGAAGCGCCCGGAATTTTCCTGGAAGATCAGTCCCGAGGGCCGCATCGAGGTCCTCTGCAAGGACCGCCCCTCCGCCGTCAGGCTCTGGACCGCCCACAACCCGCTGGCCCGCGATTTCCGCCTCGAATCCATCGGCCCCGCTTACAAGAGCGCGGACCTTTCTCCGCAAGGACCTGGCCTTTTTGTCGCGGAAATTCCCAGGCCCGGGAAAGGCTTCACAGCCGGATTTGTCGAATTGACCTTCCCCACACCGGGTGGTTCGAACTGGAAATTTACCACGCCCGTGAAGGTCGTCCCCGATGTCTACCGCTTCCCTGCCCCCCGGCCCGGCTCCGTCCCGGGCCCCTCGGGCAGGTAGGCCGCCCCTGGGCCGGCGCGGCGCCTGGACCCCGCCCCGCCGGCCGCGCGGGGCGCGCCGCTCCGCGCTCAGCTCTCTCCGCCGCCTTGCGGCGCCCGCGTCGCCGCTGCGTCCAGCATTCCCCGCCTCGCCAGCCGCCGCTCCCGCCTCAGGTGCCTGCGCCTCTCCCGCTCCAGCCGCAACAGCTCGATCCGCCTCCGTTCCTTCACGCTTTCATCGATCCGCCGCCAGAACTCCCGCGCATAGCCCGCCGCCGAGACCAGCCCGAAGACCATGGCCCCCCACAACGCTGCCGCCGCCGCCGGATGCGCCGCCGGCCAGTCCGCCGCCACCAGCGTCAGAGCGACCGCCGCCACCTGCAACACCATCTTGGTCTTGCCCAGCTCGCTCGCCTGAATCGTGAACCCCTCCGCCGCCGCGATGCTCCGCAGTCCGGATACGGCAAATTCCCGCCCGATGATCAGCACCGCCATCCAGCTCGGCACCAGGTGGATCTGCACCAGCGACACCAGCGCCGCAGAAATCAGCAACTTGTCCGCCACCGGATCCAGCAGCATCCCCACCGTCGTGATCTGGTTCCACCTCCGCGCCAGATATCCGTCCAGCAGGTCTGTCGCCGCCGCCGCCAGGAAGATCACCAGCGCCGCCATCTGGTTGGAAATCAGCCACCCCGATACCTCGTAAACCGCCTTCTCCTGCACCAGCACCGCCACCAGCAGCGGCACGAAGAAGATCCGCAACAGCGTCAGTGCGTTCGGCAGATTCATCGCTCTTCCGACAAGATAAAACAATTCCCGCCCGAATCCTAGCCGCTCGTTCCTGGCTCTCCCTCGCCCCCCGGGCGCTCACACATCTTCCACAGAGTTTTCCACAGCCTGTGGAAATCACGCCCGGTACGCCTGCAGCCGCCGCAAGAGCGACGCGGGCACCTTCGCCTCCACCTCGCAGCAGTCCTCCAGGTACCGCTCGGCGCTCACCGTCCCATACTCGTGCACCAGATGAACGACCCCCAACTCCCCGATCGGGACGCGCAGGCGCACCTGCGCCAGTGGATCGTCCGGCAGGTGCCGGTCCACGACTTCCAGCAGCCGGTCGATCCCTTCCCCCGTCAGCGCCGAAACCGTCACTGCGGGCGCCCCTCCCGCTTCTCCCGACAACCGCCGCCCCAGCGCCTCTCCGGCCCCCGGCTCCAGCAGATCCGCCTTGTTCAAAACCAGCACCTGCGGCGTGTCCAGCGCCCCGATCTCCCCCAGCACCTGTCTCACATGAGCGCAATATTCCGACGCCGCCGGCGACGAGGCGTCCACCACATGCAGCAGCAGCGAGGCCTCTGTCACCTCCTCGAGCGTCGCCCGGAAAGCCTCCACCAGCGTCGTCGGCAATTGCCGGATAAACCCTACGGTGTCCGACAGCAACACCCTCCGCCGCGACGGCAGCACCATCTGCCTCACTGTCGGATCCAGCGTTGCAAACATCCGCGCGTCCGCCATCACCTCGGCCCGGCACAGCCGGTTGAACAGCGTGCTCTTGCCCGCGTTCGTGTACCCCGCCAGCGCCACTGTCGCCAGCGGCACGGCCTGCCTCAGCCGCCTCTGCGTGGCGCGCGCCCGCCGCACGGCCTCCAGGTCCCCCTGGATCTTCTTGATCCGCACACGGATCCGCCGCCGGTCCGTCTCCAGCTTCGTCTCCCCCGGCCCCCTCGTGCCGATTCCGCCGCCCAACCGGCTCAACGCCGCCCCACGTCCGGTGAGCCTCGGCAGCAGATATTTCAGCTGCGCCAGCTCTACCTGCAACTGCCCCTCCCGCGTCCGGGCCCGCCTCGCAAAGATGTCCAGAATGAGCTGGGTCCGGTCCAGCACCTTCACCCCGAGCCGCTTCTCCAGGTTGCGCTGCATCGTCCCGGTCAGCTCGCGGTCGAAGATCACGAGATCCGCCTCAAGCGCCTCCGCCAGCGCACGGATCTCCTCCGCCTTGCCGGAACCCACAAGTGTCGCCGCGTCCAGCGCGTCCCGCGCCTGCAGCACCTTCTCCACCACCACCGCCCCGGCGCTCCCGGCCAGCGCCGCGAGCTCCTCCAGCGACTCCGCGCTCGAAAACGCCTCCGCCCTCTCCTTGGCCGTCTCCACGGCCACGACGATCGCCCGCTCGGCTTCCGTTCCCAGGCTCAGCGGCGCTCTACCTCCTGCGCCTCCGCGGCCGCAGGCTGCCCGGGCGCGCCCGCCGCGGCATGGGACGCCGCCGCCGGCGGTCCGGCATACGTGGACTTTGTCACCACCACCGTCGAGATGGCGTGCTTGAAGATCAGCTGCTCCTGGTTGTTTGTCTCCAGCACCACCGAGTACTTGTCGAAGCTCTTGATCCGGCCCGACAATTTCACCCCGCTCATCAGGTAAATCGTGAGCAGGATCTTCTCTTTCCGCGCATTATTCAGGAACGCTTCCTGGATGTTTTGCGCCTGCTTTTCGGCGCCCGGCCGCTTGGGCGCCAACGGGGCTTTTCTCGTCTCTTCCATCATTTTGTTGGCCCCTCCTTCCCTCCAACCGTCAGCTGTTCAGGATCCGAGGCACGCTGCCAAGGCCGGATGCCGCGCGTCCCCGTCACGGAAAACGTCCCGGCCGCCCGGATGGGCGGCCTTCCGGCCGTCCCCAAGCTGCCTTGAGTGTAATCCGAAATCCCGCGCCCCGGCAAGCCTCCGCGCACCCCTCATGCCACCGCCCCCAGCCCCGGGCCCCGGATCTCCCCCGTCCGCAGATATCCGTCCCGCACCCGGAAGATGCCCGGGAACCTTTCCTCCCATCCCCGGTTTGCCGCCGGCACATACTGCCGCGCGTTCGCCTCGATCGCCGCCACCCCCGGAATGTGCGCCGCAATCCCCGCCGAATGGATCAGCGACGCCCCCGGACACGTCAGGTCCTGCACGCACAAAAACATCTTCCACCTCTGCGCCGCCGCCGCCATCAGCAGGCTCTGCGTCTGCCCCTTGCACGCCTTCAGCGCCGCCCCCGTGTACCCCATCTCGCGCGCCAGGCGCAGGCTCTCCAGATCCGTCAGCGACTCGTCGATCACTACCGGACGCAGCCGTGCCGCCTCGTGCATTACGTTGCCCCGGTGCGCCGCCAGATCCCGGTGCGTCGGCTGCTCCACGTACTGAATCCGCCCGAACGCCTCCTCGCTCCTCTCCCGGATCTGCTGCAATACCCGCAGCAGATACCCCACATCCGGACACCGCTCGTTGAAGTCCAGCGAGTACCTCCACCTCCTCACGCCCCGCCGCTTCATCGCCTCCGCCGCGCACCGCTCCACCGCCAGCACCCGCTCCCGGTCCCAGACGGCATCGTCCCCGTTCAGCTTGATCTTCAGATGCGTTACGCCGCTGTACTCGATCCATTCGGCCAGCGTTTCGGGCAGCCCGTCGCCCACTCTCTTCTGGAGATCCGCTTCGAATACCGGATCCAGCGCCCCCACCAGATGGTACAGGGGCATCCGCGGTTTCGGGTCCCTCAAGACAAACTGCTCGAGCCGCAATCCCCGGAATTCCTCCCCCAGGAACGCCGACAAATCCTGCCGCAAATGCGCGCGCCCGTAACACCGGTACACGCTGGCCCCGCACAGCTTCCCGTAAGCGTCGTGCAGCGCCGCATCCAGCGGGCTGGCCGCCACCAGCGCCGCCAGCTTCGGCATCGCCTCGGCCGCCTTCACCCCCGCGGCCGCACGCAGCCACTCCGGCTCCAGCCGGTGCCCCAGCTCCACCGGATGCCCGTACTCCCGGAAGCCGCCCAGCACCGCCGCCATCCGCCCCGCCGCCTCGCGCATCGCCGCCAGCGTCTCGTCATAGTTCATCCGGCGGCTCGGCCAGCTCCAGATGTTGCCCAGCGGCATCGACCCAAACCCCACCGCCTCCCGCCCCGCCCGGTTCCGGGCCCACACTCTCACATTCAGCAACGTCACCCGGTCTACCACTTGCCCGCCAAACTTGATAGGCGTGCGGTAAGCGTAGTTCTCCTCGAACGTCTCCACCCGCTCCACCCGCATGTCCAGCGGGTTCGGCAGCAGCAGTTCCGGCGCCCGCAAAAACGCCCGCCGTGTGATCATCTTTCGACCTCCGCGTTCAGTCTATCCCGCCGAGGTCCCCACCTGGGGTCCGCAAAACCGCCCGGCCGTCCGGCTGCGGTCTGCCACTGCGGATCATCCCCCCTTCAATCCGCCCCTTCTCCGAATCCAGCCCGCCGGACGCTGCGTGTCCGGCCCGTACCCTGCTGTCCGGCCCACCGGGCGAAGCCGTCGCTTCAGCCTCGGCCCTCGAACGTCCCGGCGCCCCCGGCGATTGCGGCAAACAAATCGCCCAAAGTTTGTTTCAGACGGCCTGGCCATTCCGCCCTGCAATTCCAGACACAGGGCCAGCAGAGCGGATGGCGCCTGCCCGCAGCAGTCCAGGGAACAACCGCCGTGCCGGATGCTTCATCTCTCGCCCAAAGTCGGACACGAGCGCGTCCTTGCCGGGATGTGGATTCGATGTCCGCCCGCAGCCCCCGTGGCGAAAAGCCACTCGCGCTGCGCAAAAACGACTCAGTTGTCGCTGCGCGGCGACTGCCCCAGCATCGACAGCAGCAGCCCCAGGATCATCAATCCCGTGATAATCGCTCCGATCAGCATCATGACCCCCACCTCCTCATATCGGCCTCCAGAGCAGTTGACGTGCCAAACAGAGAGGGGGTTCTAGGATTTTTTTCGCGGGGCTGAAATTCGTGCGGCGGCTGCGCGCCTCCCGCGCTCAGGCGTCCGGGCCGTCGGTCCAGTAAAACCGCGAGATCACCGGCAGGTGATCGCTCACCGCTTCTTTCAGTTCCTTCAGCAGCCGCACCGCCTCAGCCGACTTGAGGTTCCCTGCCCGCGCCAGGATCTCCTCCACCGGTTTCCACAGCACCACCTGTGCAGCCGTCCCCTCCACCTGCCGGAATGAGGAGAGCGTCATCGCCGTCAGGTCGATCCTCGAAAGGAATTGGTCGCTGCGGTTCCGCAGCCACAGGTAGGAGAAGTCGCTCGGGTCATTGATCTCCCGGAACTTCACCTTCCCGCCGGCTTCCTCCTCCATGTCATGGAACGGTTTCCAGCAAGCGTCGTCCGGCGGCGCGTTCCAGTCGCCCAGAATCACCGCGTCGGAGTCCGTGCGGGGCGCTTCGTTGGCCAGCCACTCGCTCAACACCTCCGCCGATTTCAGCCGCTGCTCATGCCCCTCGGCCATCGCTTTCAGATGAACGCCCAGGATCTGGAAGTCGAACGTCTTCGTGCCCCCCGTGCGGCTCCAGCGCATCCTCGCGCGC
>Ga0209018_1002869_pt1 | contig 11532 bp, 6 predicted proteins | sample YNPBryBLVA2012_FD_185814 | JGI IMG/M metagenome (GOLD analysis project Ga0209018, IMG submission 185814) | Anoxygenic and chlorotrophic microbial mat microbial communities from Yellowstone National Park, USA - YNP Bryant BLVA 2012 (SPAdes)... ...
CGGCGGCCGCGCTGCGGGGAGCGGTGTAAAAGGTGGCCGCGGTCAGGTCCAGATCGTCGCTGCGCCCGGGCGGGACGCCGCGATACGTGAACTGCACGTCGCCTGCGGCGGAGACGTCGACGACCAGGTAGCTGACGCGGTTCAGCTCGATCAGCTCGAAGCCCGCGACGCGCTGCAAGCGCCGGGCCGCCTGCTGTTCGAGGCCGGTCAGCGGTCCGCCGAGCAGCAGCGCTGCGGGCCAGCCCAGGGCCCGTCCTGCCAGCTCCAGCGCCGTCTGGTGCAGGGTCGGCACGCCCAGCGGGCCGACGATGGCCTCGATCACCTCGACGTCGCCGGACAGGTCGTAGTCGCTCCGCTGCTGCCTGAAATACCACAAGACGTCGGGGTTGTACCAGCTCGAGTGCAGATCGGTGGTCAGGAAGACCACGCCGCCGATGCGGTGGGCGGCGATGAACTCCAGCAGCCGCCGGCGTTCGGCGTCGTAGCCGTCCCAGCGGTCGTAGGGCAGCAGGCCGATGTAGGAAAGCGGCACGTCGTTGATGACGAACTTGACCGTGGCGGTGGATGCCAGCAGCCCCTGCGTCAGCCATTCGAATTGCTCCGCGCCCAGCAGGCTGCGCTCTGCGGACAGCGTCGCGGCACACGCCGGGTCCGCCAGCAGCGGTCCGACGAAAGTGCCCAGCGGGTCGGGATGCGAATGGCAGCTCGTCTCGGCCGACGGATCGCGATACTGCCGGCCGTCGATCAGGAAGCACTCGACAAGCGAGCCCCACCGGAAACGCCGATACGTCCGGAACGGGTCGTCTGCCAGCGCCTGATCCTGCACCGGCATGTATTCGAAGAACGCCCGGTAGGCCGCCGCCCGCTGTTCTGCGGACAGCGCGGGGTCGGCCCCGGCATAGTTGTCGCGCAGCTCGTGGTCGTCCCAGCCGACCCAGACCGGCACGGCGGCCAGCGCCTCCCGCACGTAGGGGTCGGAGCGCAGCTCGCGGTACTTCTGGCGGTACTGCCCCAGCGTCGTCGCTATGCCGCTTTCCGCCCGCGGATCGTCGGCGTAGATCGTGTCGCCGAACCACACCAGCAGGTCCGGCCCTTCCTGCACCGCAGCAGACAAAATCGGAAACGGCCGGTATTCGTACCCCGTGTCGCCCGAAAACACGAAGCGCAGGGCGGCCGGCTGATCGGGCGGCGGTGCGGTGCGGAAGCGCCCCGTGGGGCTGACATGGTCCGCGTCGCCCTCGACGATGAAGCGGTAGAAATACTCGGTCGCCGGCGTCAACCCGGTCAGGGTGATCTTTACGGTGCAGTCCCGGTCGGGGGAGGCGACGCTCAGGCCGCTGCGCGCGATCCGGGCGAAGGCATCGTCAGTAGCCAGCTCGTAGCGCAGGACGCTCGCCCAGTCGGCGCGCGTCCAGATCACCGCGCTGGTGTCCGTGACATCGCCGGCCGCCACGCCCAGCGAAAAGCCGCTCTGGGCGGCAGCCACGCCTGCGCTCAGCAGGCCGCACGTCGCCAGCGCCAGCTCCAGCAGGCCGAACCAGCCGCCAGCGACTGCCGCACGTCCCACAGACCTAGTGCCGATGCTGCGGTTCATGGCGGCGTTTATCATAGGGGATCAGCGTCTGGCTGGCATGCGGTCCACGGGCCGGCGGGCGCCGGGCGGGCGCAGTGTCGGCGGCCGGTGCCGCCGCGCCCCGTACTGCTGGCTGCGTATGATGACGCGCTGCGAGTGCCGCAACCTCCCCTTCCTCGGTCTGCTGGCCTACGCGCGACGGTACGGCATCACCACCATCGAAGAGCTGATGGCGGCGACGGGCTGCTGCACGGGCTGCGGCACCTGTCGTCCGTACGTCGAGGAGCTGCTGCGGACCGGCAGGCTGCGCTGCGGCGACCGGCTCATCGAGCTGCCGGAGATCGACGTCCCGCTGGACCTGCCGCCGCCGCCCCGCGCAGACCGCTAGCCGCCCGGCGTCCGGGGGGGCTGCCAAACCGCGCCGTCCCGGTAAACTGTGGGCCGCCGGGCAGCGCCGCCGGCGCCCCGGAACAGAGACCAGGCATGAGCGCAACGCCACGCGACCACGTTTACATCGGCATTGACGTAGGCACCGGCAGCGCCCGCGCCGGCATCTTCGACGGCAACGGCCGCCTGCTGGGCACCGCGGCGCGCCAGATCGAAATCTGGCGCCCCCAGCCGAACTTCGTCGAGCAGTCCTCAACGAACATCTGGCGCGCCGTATGCGACGCGACGCGCGAGGCGCTGCTGAATGCAGGCGTGGCGGCCCGGCAGGTCCGCGGCATCGGCTTCGACGCCACCTGTTCGCTGGTAGCCCTGAATGCCAACGACCGGCCGGTCAGCGTCAGCCCCACGGAGCGCGACGAGCAGAACGTCATCGTCTGGATGGACCATCGGGCGCTGAACCAGACCATCCGGATCAACGCCACGCGCCACGAGGTGCTCAAGTACGTCGGCGGCGCGATCTCGGTCGAGATGCAGACGCCCAAGCTGCTGTGGCTCAAGGAGAACCTGCCCGACAGCTTCCGGCGCACGGCCCGCTTCTTCGATCTGGCGGATTTCCTGACCTACCGCGCCACCGGCGACGACACGCGCTCGCTGTGCACCACGGTGTGCAAGTGGACCTATCTGGGCCATGAACCCCCGACCGTCCCGGGCAGCATAGGCCGCTGGCACGACGGGTACTTCCGCCAGGTCATGCTGGGCGAGTTCGTGGACGAAAAGTATCGCCGCATCGGGACACGCGTCCGCCCCATGGGCGAGCCGGTCGGCCGCGGGCTGACCGCGGAGGCCGCCGGCGAACTGGGCCTCAATCCGGGTACGCCCGTCGGCGTCGGCATCATCGACGCCCACGCCGGCGGCCTCGGCGTGCTGGGCGCGATCGTTGGCGACGAGCGCCCCACGCCGGAAGTCCTCGAGACGCGCCTGGCGCTGATCGGCGGGACGTCATCCTGCCACATGGCCGTGGCCCGCGAGGCGCGCTTCGTGCCCGGGGTCTGGGGGCCGTACTACTCGGCGATGATTCCCGGGATGTGGCTGACAGAGGGCGGCCAGTCGGCTACCGGCGCGCTCGTCGATCACGTCATCTTTACGCATCCGCAGGCGTCGGAAGCCCGTCGGCAGGCGCGCGCCCAGGGCAGAACCGTCTATCAGCTCCTCAACGATCACCTCGTCCGCCTCTCGATCAACTGCGATTTCCCGGCCCAGCTCACCCGCGACCTCCACGTTCTGCCGTACCACCACGGCAACCGCTCGCCGCGCGCCGACGCCACGCTCCGCGGCGCGGTGGTCGGGCTGACGCTTTCCGACACGCTCGACGACCTGGCACTGCTGTACCTGGCGACCATCCAGGCGATCGCCTACGGCACGCGCCATATCATCGAGTCCCTCAACGCCGCCGGATACCAGATCCGGACCATCTTCGCCTGCGGCGGGGGCACGAAGAACCCGGTGTTCCTGCGCGAGCACGCCGACATCACCGGCTGCCGCATCATCCTGCCGCACGAGCCGGAGGCGGTGCTGCTGGGCTCCGCGGTGCTGGGGGCGGTGGCGGCGGGGGACTACAAGACGGTACTGGGCGCGATGGCCGCGATGAACGGCGCGGGCGAGACGATCGCGCCGGCCGGCGGCGCGGTGGCGCGCTACCACGACAGCAAGTACCGCGTCTTCCACCGCATGTACGAAGACTTCATCGCCTACCGGAGGATGATGCAGTGACGGCCGACGCCCTGCGCGGCCAGGCCGGCGACCGCCTGCGCCCCGCGCCGGCGTCGCGGCGAGCCGGGAATGATCCCCCTGCGTCCGGAGTGCCGAATGCGCGACATGCGTAGACGCTTCAACGCCCAGTTGCACGCCGGCCCGGTCGGCCTCTGGCCGCGCCCCATTCCGGCGCGCGTCCAGCCCCCGGAGGGCGACGACCTGTTCGTCATGACCCTCGGCGATGTGCAGACCCCGCTGGCCGACGCCGTGTTCGACCCCGTCGCCGACCGCCTGACGCTGCACGACGGGACGGTGATCGAGAGCTATTTCAGGCAGCGGCTGGGCATTCCGTTCTACCAGCCGCTGGACAAGACGCGCTTTCCGCTGCCGCCGGCCGGCTGGTGCTCCTGGTACTACTACTACCAGGAGGTCAGCGCGGCGGAGGTGCTGCACAACGCCCGCTGGCTGGCCGCCCACCTGCGCGACTACGGCGCCCGCTTCGTGCAGATCGACGACGGCTGGCAGGGCGTCGGGCGCGGCGCCGGCGACAACCGCGACTGGACCACCGTCGCCGCACGCTTTCGCGAGCCGGGGATGGCAGGGCTGGCGGCCGAGATCCGCAGCTTGGGGCTCGAAGCCGGCCTGTGGCTCTGTCCGCACGGACAGAGCAGCGAGCAGGTCGTCCGCCGGTCGTCGGGCGCATTTCTGCTGAGGCCCGACGGAGCAAGCGCCTCCGACACGTGGGAAGGCCGTTTCCTGGTGGATCCCAGCTCCCAGGCCGGACACGCGTATCTGCGCGACCTGTTCCGGACGCTCTGCGACTGGGGCTACACGTACTTCAAGATCGACGGCCAGCCGATTGTGCTCGCCGAGTACGCCCGGTGCGCCGCGTCCATGGCCGGCGACAGGTTCCCGCGCGACACAGACCCCGCGGAGCTGTACCGCCGCACACTGCGCACCATCCGCGCCGCGATCGGCGCGCGGCGCTTCCTGCTCGGCTGCTGGGGGGTCCCGCTCCCGGGCGTGGGCATCTGCGACGGGGCGCGTACCGCCGGCGATATCGTCCAGGGCTGGGACGGCCTGCTGATCGCCAGCGACGCGGTCGTCGAGTGGAACTTCCTGCACAACATCGCCTGGTACTGCGACCCGGACGTGTGCATGGTCCGGCCGCCGCTGCCTGACGGCGTGGCCCGCGCCTGGGCCACGCTTCAGGGCCTGAGCGGCCAGGCGCTGCTGACCAGCGACCGCCTGCCCGATCTGCCGCCTGCCCGCGTGGACCTGCTGCGGCGTATCTACCCGGCGCTGGACATCCGGCCGCTGGACCTGTTCAAGCCGGCGCACACGCGCAAGCCGGTCTGGGTGCTGAAGGTAGGCCCGAAGGCGGGCCGCGGGGCGTACGACGTGGTCGGGGTGTTCAACTACAACCGCGAGTCGGCGCGCACGTTTCATCTGCCGTGGTCTGCGCTGGGCCTCGACCCGCAGCGGGCGTACCACGTGTTCGACTTCTGGGGGCAGACGTATCTGGGAGCGTGGGAGCAGGGGGTGTTCGTCGAGGTGCCCCCGGCCGATGTGCGCGTCCTGACGCTGGTGCCCATGGAACGGCACCCGGTGCTGCTGAGCACCAGCCGCCACATCTCCCAGGGCTGGCCCGATGTGTTGGATTTCTCGACCGCCGGCAGCGACGACGCCCCGACGCTGAAGGGGCGCAGCCGCGTCATCGGCGGCGACCCGTACACGCTGACCATCGGGCTGCCGCGCGCCACGCCCGCTTACCGGCTGGCAGCGGCGACCGCGACCGGGCAGCGCCGCAAGCGCGTCGCCTGCCGCTGGACCAGCCATCAGGGCTGCGCCACCGTTACCATCACGAGCGACGTGACCCAGGAAGTGAGCTGGGAGCTGTCGTTCGCGCCGGCCGCCCCGTACCGCTTCCCGGTCGCGGCGCCGGGCCACGTCCAGGTGACGCCCGTCGGCGTAACCGAGGCGCTGGCGCACTGGCCGGCCGAGTACTTTCCCAATGCCGGCTACCGCGTCCTGCTGGACGACCAGCCCCTGGGGACCGCGCTCCAGACGCGGGCGCTGCTCCGCGGCCTGGTGCCGGGGCGCAGCTACCGGGTTGCGGTGCGGTCCGCCTGGTACGACGGCTCCACCAGCGACGGCCCGGCGGGCGGCGGCGCTGACGCCGTCGAGTACACGCATGTGCCCCCCGACACGCTGTATCTGTCGGACATCGTGCCGCACTCGGCCACGCAGCGGCGCGGCAGCCTGCGCCCGGACCGCACCGTGGACGGGCAGCGGCTGCGCGTCGGCGGCATCCAGTTCGCCAAAGGCCTGGGCACGCGCAGCGCCGCGCGCATCAGCTACCGGCTTTACGGCGCATATGAGCGCTTCGAGACGCGCGTCGGCATCGACGACGAGTTCAAACCGCCGGCGCCCATCGAACTGGGCTTCGAAGTCTGGGGCGACGGCCGGAAGCTGTGGGAGAGCGGGCCGGTGGCGTCCGGCCGGCCGCCGGTGAGCGCGGCGGTGGACATCCGCGGCGTGGATGTGCTGGAGCTGCGCGTGCTGCCGCCGGGACCGGACGTGCTGGATTTCGACCACGCCGACTGGCTCGAGGCGCGGGTCGTCCGGCGGTCAGGTTCGAGCGCCTGACCGTGCCGGCGGGTCTGATGGAGCTGGTCGGACACGGCGCCGGGCGCTGCTCCAGGCGAGCGCCGGCAGGCAGGGGCGAGGCGTGAGGGACGACTGGACGATCGTCGAGCACCAGTTCCGGGCGGAGACCGCGCTGGCGTATGAGGGGCTGTTCACGCTCGGCAGCGGCTACCTGCACTTGCGCGGCTCGCTCGAGGAGCACCTGCCCGACGCGCCGCAGAATCTGGAGTACGTGCGCCGCCCGGCTAACGTCACCAGCGAGTGCTTCCCGCACGCCAAGGCGCGCTGGGGCACCTACGTCCCGGGCGTCTTCGGACCGCATCCCTGGCTCAACGCCGAGATGATCAACCTGCCCTGGCCCGCCGGCATCACCCCCATCGTCGACGGCGAAATCCTCGATGTCGAGACGGGGCTGATCGAGGAGTATCGGCGCGAACTGCGGCTGGACACGGCGACGCTGCTGCGCCGGCTGCGCTGGCGGACGAAGACCGGCGTGCTGGTGGCGCTGCGGTTCGAGCGCTTCATCAGCGCGGCACGCCCGCACATGCTCGTGCAGCGCATGAAGCTCAGCGCCGACCGCAAGGCGCAGCTCACGCTCAGCGCCGGCATCGACGCCGACGTACGCACCAACGGCTACGACCATTTCCGGGAGATGCGTTTCGCGCCCCTGGGCCGCAGCGGCCTGAGCGCCGCGGTCCGGACCGATTCCGGCATCCGCGTCGAGCTGGCGACCCGCATGTACGCGCCGGGGCTGAAATGGGAATACGCACCCGCCCCGCGCGCCGCGGCCCTGCTGGCCAGCACGACGCTCCCGGCGGGAATGGAAGTGGCGGTCGAGAAGCGCACCGCGGTGGCCACCAGCCGCGACCTGACCCCGCGCGCCGCCACTGACTGGTTGAGCGAGACCGACCGGCAGACGTTCGCCGAGCTGCACGCGGAGCATGCCCGGTGCTGGGAGCAGCGCTGGGAGCGCTGCGACGTGGTCGTGGAAGGCGACCAGCAGGCGCAGCGCGCCCTGCGGGCGTCTCTGTATCACCTGCTGCGGGCGCATGTCCCCGACGACGCCCGGGTGGCGATCGACGGCAAGGGCTACGCCGGTGAGGCGTACTGGGGACGCTATTTCTGGGACACCGAAATGTTCCTGCTGCCGTTCTTCCTGTACACCGACCCGCCGCGCGCCCGGACGCTGGTGGACTTCCGCGTCAACACGCTCCCCGGCGCCCAGCGCAACGCTTCCCGCTACGGCTATGGCGGCGCCCGCTACGCCTGGGAATCGGATGCCGACGGCAACGAGTGCTGCCCCAACTGGCAGTACGCCGACCACGAGGTGCACGTGACGGCCGACGTGGCCTACGGGCTGGCGCACTACGCCCGGGCCACGGGCGACGACGACTACCTGCGCGGACCGGCGGCGCGCGTCGTGGTCGAAACGGCACGCTACTGGATGCAGCGCCTGGACCGGCGCCCGGGCGCAGAGCACCCCTGCCTCCTGGGCGTCATGGGCCCCGACGAGTTCAAGCCCATCTCCAACAACAACGCCTACACCAACCGCCTGGTGCGGTTCGCGCTGCGACTGGCGGCCGAGGTCGGCCCGGCCGGCGGCGCGACGGCCGAGGAATGCGCGGCGTTCCGACAGGCGGCAGACGGCCTGCCGATCCCGCGCGACGCGACGGGCGGGCTGGTGCTGCAATGCGAAGGTTTCGACCAGCTCCCCGACCTGGATTTCGAACGCTTCTGGAAGGACCGTGACCGGACGCTGGCCAGCCAGGTTTCGCAGGAACGGCTGTATCGCAGCCGCTGCCTGAAGCAGGCCGACGTGCTGATGCTCATGCTGCTGTTTCCCGACGAGTTCTCCGCCGCCGAGCTGCGCCGCGCCTGGGACTATTACGTGCCGATCACCACCCACGATTCGTCACTGTCGCCGGGCGTGCACGCCATCATCGCCTGCCGGCTGGGATTGACCGACGCGGCGCAGCGCTTCTGGGACCGGGCGGCGGCGATCGACCTGGACGTCGCCCGCGGGGGCGCCGCGCAGGGGATCCACATCTCCAACGCGGCGCTGCTCTGGCAGATGGCGGTGCTCGGCTTTGCCGGGATGAAGACCGCCATGCAGTCGCAGGTCCTCTCCTTTCAGCCGCGCCTGCCGGAATCGTGGTCGCGGCTGTCGTTTCCGGTATGCTGGAAAGGCGGGCGCGTGCGGGTGGAGATCGGCCGCGCGCAGATGAGCGTGACCAACGTGGGCGACCGGCCGCTGGAGGTGTGCGTGGGCGCGGCGACGCACACGCTGCCGCCCGGGCTGACGCAGACCTGGCCCCTGACTGCCCCGGCCCGTCAGGAGCAGACTTCATGATCCGCCGGCGGCGCTGCGGCGCCCGGCGCCGCTGAACCCATGGCCCGCTTCGTCCTCCGCCGCCTGTTGTCGTTTCCGCTCGTGCTGCTGGCGGTTTACAGCGGCGCTGTGCTGCTGGTGCTGGCCACGCCCGGCGAGGGGCTGGAGAGCGGCGAAAAGGAACTGCCGCCCGAGGTGCTTCAGCAGAAGCGCATCGCCTACAACTACGATCAGTCCTGGCTGAAGCGCTACTTCTGGACCTGGCCGAAGCGGCTGGTGTGGGACCGCGACCTGCCCTCGCACCAGTACGAGGACTGGACTGTCGTCGAGATCATGCGCTCGGCGCTGCCGGTTTCGCTCCAGCTCGGCGTGCTGGCCCTGGGGCTGGCGGTCACGCTGGGCATCGCAGTCGGTGTGCTGTCGGCGGCGCAGCGCGGGCGCTGGCTCGATCAGCTTGCGGTCGGTTTGTGTCTGATCGGCGTGTCGCTGCCGACGTTCGTCATCGGGGCGCTGCTGCTGATCGTGTTCGCGCTCTGGCTGCGGGCGGTGCCGGTCGGCGGCTGGGGACGGCCGGCGCAGGCGCTGCTGCCGGCGCTCACGCTGGCACTCCCCTTCGCCGCGTACATCGCCCGACTGACGCGCTCCGCCATGCTCGACGCATTCTCGGAGGACTACATCCGCACGGCGCGGGCCAAGGGCCTGTCCGAGTGGCAGGTGCTGATCAACCACGCGCTGCGGAACGCCCTGCTGCCGGTGCTCAGTTACCTCGGGCCGGCCGCCGCCGCCATCTTCACCGGCTCGTTCGTGGTGGAGAAGATCTTCACCGTCCCGGGGATGGGCACGCACGTGGTCGAGTCGATCAACAACCGCGACCAGACGCTGATCCTGGCCACGGTCATGGTCTACAGCGTGCTGCTGGCGACGTTCAACCTGCTGGTGGACCTGCTGTACGGCGTGGTTGACCCGCGGATCCGCGTCGGGGCAAGAATGGCATGAGCGCACCGCGGCACGCGGTCTGGTCCCGCTTCCGGCGCAATCGCGCCGCCCTGGCCGCGGCGCTGCTGCTGGCGCTGACGGCCGGGCTGTGCTTCGGAACGCTCGGCTGGAGCGCCGCGGAAATGCGCCACGCCGAGCTGGACGCCGCCCGCCGCGCACCCAGCGCCGCCCACCCGCTCGGGACCGACGAGCTGGGCCGCGACCTGCTGGCGCGGGCGCTGTACGGCGGGGCGCTTTCGCTGGGGCTGGGGCTGCTGGCGGCGGCGATCGCCGTGGTCATCGGCACCGCCTACGGCGCGCTTGCCGGCTACGTGGGCGGGCGCTGCGATGAGGTCATGATGCGCGTCGTCGACGTGCTCTATGCGCTGCCCTACATGCTGCTGGTCATGCTGCTCACCGTCTCGCTGGGGGCGTGGCTGGAGCGCTGGCAACTGGTCGGCAGCGAGTGGTCGCGCTTCGTCGTGCTGGCGCTGGCCATCGGCGGCGTGAGCTGGCTCACCATGGCGCGGGTCGTGCGCGGCCAGGTGCTCTCGCTCCGCGAGCAGCCGTTCATCGAGGCCGCCCGTGCCCTGGGCCTGCCGACGCGCCGCATTCTAGTCCGCCACATTCTGCCGAACCTGGCCGGCCCGGTGATCGTCTTCGCCACACTGGCCGTTCCGCAGGCCATCCTGCAGGAGTCGTTCCTGAGCTTCCTGGGCGTCGGCGTCCAGCCGCCACAGGCAACATGGGGCCTGCTGGCGGCGGACGGGGTGCGCCTGCTGAACCCGGTCCAGTTCGACTGGTGGCTGGTGGTGTTCCCGTGCGCAGCGCTGGCGCTGACGCTGCTGGCGCTGAACTTCGTCGGCGACGGGCTGCGCGATGCCTTCGACGTGCGCATCGTGCGCACATGAGGCCCGCGTAGCCGGGTGGCCCCAGGACACGTTTCAACCGGCGCGCTGGCCGGCCAGCGCCGAAGGACGCAGGTCCGTCCGCGGGGTAATCCGCTGTTTCAGCACCCACGCCAGTGTCAGCAGCGGCAGGAGTATGACCGGCTGCCAGCCCAGTGCGTCGGCCCAGCGGTACAACGGAACGAGGAGGAAGCCCGCGACCAGCGTCAGGCGTCCGCCGGGCGAGAAGCTCATCCCGCCTTCCAGCGCGTCGTTCAGCGCCAGCAGGACGGGGAGCACCACCAGGCCGACGTCGTACCACTGCGTGTGGGGGCTGGCCAGGATCGTGGCACACACAGCCGCTGCCCAGTGCCGCGCAAACGCTGGCGCGCGCGGCTCCGCCCGCCGCCAGGCCCAGAGAACCAGTACGCCGGTGAGCGCCGCGAGCGCCACCCCGACAGGCCGGCCGGTGGAGCCGGGCAGGGCCGCCTCGCAGAATCCGATGAGCGAAATCGAGGTCATCCCGTTGTAGGCGTTTTCCAGCGGCCAGTAGACGGTCAGCGTGCGGCTCATCTCCAGCGGCCAGGCCGGGCCGCACAGTGCGGCACCGGCCAGATAGTGAGCGACGCCCAGCGCCGCGGCGGCGCTGACGCATCGGAGCTGGCGGCGCGCCAGCAGCAGCGCCAGGAGCAGCAACGCGAACTGCGGTTTGTAAAAGAGCAGTCCCAGCGTCAACCCGGCACGCACCTCCCGGCCGCGGCGCAGGTACGCGTACGTCGCCGCCAGCAGCAGCAGTGTGACCGCCGTGTTCTGCCCGCCGGTGATCGTGACCGAGACCGGATAGAACAGGAAGGACAGCCCGACCACGGTAAGCCAGTGCCGCTGCATGGTCGGCAGGTGCGGGCGAAGCAGGCGCAGCGCCAGCAGGAACGCCCCGAACATCAGGGCGGTGAAGAGCGCATAGGCGGCTCGATACGGCA
>Ga0209018_1002872_pt1 | contig 11525 bp, 9 predicted proteins | sample YNPBryBLVA2012_FD_185814 | JGI IMG/M metagenome (GOLD analysis project Ga0209018, IMG submission 185814) | Anoxygenic and chlorotrophic microbial mat microbial communities from Yellowstone National Park, USA - YNP Bryant BLVA 2012 (SPAdes)... ...
TCTATCTATTACAACAACTATATCAAACCTAGCTTCATCTTTTTTGATTTGGCTGTGGAAAACAACCTGTAATAAAACATCTCCAAGCTCTTCTATCATCTTTTCATCATCATTTTCTTCAATTGCTTCTAATAACTCATAAGCTTCTTCTATGAGATTATTTTTAATAGATTGGTTTGTCTGCTCTCTATCCCATGGACATTCTTTTCTTAATCTTTGAACTATCTCGACAAGCTCTTGAAACTTCTTTCCTTCCTCTTTACATTCCATTGTTAACTCCTCTCACTGTCTCACGATTTTATATAAAAGTATAACAAACGCAAAAACTGCAATATACAACATTAAGGTTGCTATAAAATGTTGATTTGACAAATGAAAAAGTGCAGATGAAACTAAAAATGCAAAAAAGATTATAGCCAAAACGATTTTATTTATCTGATTTTTATAAAATTCCTGAAGTTCTTCTACGTCTTTAAAAATTACTCTGAAAGTAAGTCTTTCTATGTTAAGCATTTTTATTATTCTGTCCAATTTAAATGAAAGGTTGTAATAAAAGTTAGCTATATCTATAGCTTCATTGAATTTTTCCTTTATATAGTCTTTTGTTGATTTTGTTAAGAATTTTGTAAGTCTTTCTGTTGGGTTAAAGTTAGGGTCCAAGTATCGGATTAGTCCATCAAGTCCTATAGATGCCTTTCCAAGATATGCCAAGGTTGAAGGAAGGTAAAGATTGCATTCTCTTACAAGTTCAATGATTTCTAAAACCATATCTTTTAGATTTATGTTTTGAAGTGTCTTGTTGTAGTATCTGTCAATAAAGACTTCTACTAAGCTTTCAAGCTTCTCAATGTTTGATTTTGGGCTAATCATGCCCATGCCTTCGTAAAAGTTCATAGCCAAGGTTTTGTTTTTGTTTACAACTGCAAATATATGCTCGTAAAGTAATCTTTTTTTCTCTTCCGATAACGTTCCTACCATTCCAAAATCTAAAAGGACCAAGGTTTTGTCTTCTTTTATTAATAGATTTCCCGGGTGAGGGTCTGCATGGTAAAAGCCGTCATAAAAAACCATCTTATAGTAAGCATCTGTAATGAGTTTTGCTATATCCTGTTTTTCTGACGTTGTCAGTTGTATCTGATTTATCTTTTTACCTTCTATAAACTCTAAAACCAATATATTTTTTGTTGAATACTGTGGATAATACTTTGGTATGTAAAACTTTTCATTGAAATTTTCAAAGTTTTTTCTAAATGTTTGTATGTTAGATGCTTCTATCTCAAAATCTGCTTCTCTTAGGGTTGTGAACTTATATTGGTAGATTACAGATTTTAGGTTTAGGTCTTTGACGGTTTTAGAATGTTTTTCTAAAAAAGATATGACTTTGTAAAAAACTTCTGCATCTAAGGATATCAGCTCTTCTAAGTTTGGTCTTTTTACTTTTATTGCTACCGCTTCTCCTGTTTTTAAAACACCTTTATAAACTTGTGCTATTGATGCAGAGCCGATAGGGTTTGGGTCTATGTAAGTAAAAACCTCTTCTATTTTTTGATTAAGTTCATTTTCAATGATGTTTTTTATTATTTCAAAATCAACAGGTTTGACGTTATCTTGAAGTTTTATAAGTTCAAGGATTACAGATTGGGGGACTATATCCGGTCTTATGCTTAGCACTTGACCAAGTTTTATGAATGAAGGACCAAGTTTTTCCAAGGTTTCTCTAATTCTCTGGGGTCCAAGGGATGGGTCTGTTTCTACACCAAAAAGTGCTTTAAAATAATCGTAAATATTGTATATTCCAAGTCTTGATAACTCTAAGGTTATATCTTTAAATCTTTTGTAAAGCTTTAGTTTTTTATTAAACACCTTGGGAATCCAAAATTTCTTTCATTAATTTAGCAACATTTCTGATTTCCCACTGGGCATGGGGTGTGTTTCTTTTTTCTGTAAAGTCTTTTATCCAGCTTAACGTTCCTGATACTACGATTGTTGTTCTCCTTCCTGTTGGCAAGAAAAACCTTGCATCTTCTCTTTTTATTTTATACCCATACACAAGCAAATCATATATATACTGTGATAGTTCATCGTGTAGATTTGCCAGCTCATAGGCTCTAATTTTTGATTTTAATTCTAAAAATTTAGGCTCAGGGATTTCTTCTTTAAGATTTTTTAAAACTTCGTAGATTTTAGCTACTGTTTGATTCATTCCGGAAATATCCACTTCTATCTCTTCTTGAGATTCTAAAATAGATGGTGGCAGGACTGTATAGTTTTCATCTTCTCTTACATATCTTTGGCTTCTTTGTGAAAAATTCAGTGTAGTATGGCGAACTAACTGATGGGTCATAGCTCTACTAACTCCATCAATAAAAAACACGGCGTAGCCGTCATACTCTTTTTTTAATCCTATAAGAGAAACTGTTAGATTACCTTCCGTGCGTTTCTCTATTGGGTCAACAGGTGTGTCATATTCTGCAAGTTTTTCAAAAGCTTTTAGATACTGGTTTTCATCTGTTTTTAAAAGTTCTTCTAAGTAGTGTCTTAAAGATACTCCAATCACATCTGGATATTTTGGGTTGTAGTGGGTTTTAAAATAGGTAGCACCAATTCTTAAAGCGTTTTCTTCTCCTACTTTTTTATACACAAAAGAATGGGCAAAAACTGAAAAGTGTTTATAATTTCCAAGCTTAGATAAAAATTCTGCTCTTTTTTGTTTTTCTACTACTCTTGGGTCGTTTAAAAGAGAAGTTAAATCTCCACTGTTATAACAAACCCTTGCCCCAAGAGCCGTATATGGAAAGCTGTCTTTAAAGTCTTCTATAGTGAAAAAATTAAGCAGCATTTTCATCTCCAAAGATGTAATTTATAGTATATATATTTTAACTTAAACTTATATTGGATGAATTGTTAGGAGTTTTTAATATTGGTCTTATAATCGAGGCTACGAAGTTAAGCGTAGATAAAAACATTAAGAAAATTATTTGTAGTAGTACAATTTTATCGGTACTTTTAATCGCTTAGCCAAGATGGAAATTTGTTAAGAAGAAGTTTAAGTTATTGAATTAAACAGGAATTTTTTGTATTTATCTCAAGTGATAAAGTGTTAAGCAATGCAAACATTCAACATTTTGTCTTAAATCTAAATACTAAAACTTAATTCTTGTATATTATGTACCAGAACTTGTTTGATATTTTTTTGAGATTCAATGAATTCTTTTTGGTTGCGGGGGCAGGATTTGAACCTGCGACCTCCGGGTTATGAGCCCGGCGAGCTACCAAGCTGCTCCACCCCGCGATGTTATGCGCCCGGCACGATTCGAACGTGCGACCTACGGATTAGAAGTCCGTTGCTCTATCCAGCTGAGCTACGGGCGCACTTGCGTTATTCTGATTTTTTGATAGTCGGAGTGGCAGGACTTGAACCTGCGACCCCGTGCTCCCAAGGCACGTGCTCTCCCACCTGAGCTACACTCCGTTTTAAAGAGATAAATATTATATCACTTTTTAGAAAAAATTTCAAGCCCTTTTGAAGTTTTCAATTGATTTAATAATATCAGCCTTAGCTTCGTTAGAGTCTTTGAAAGATTTAACTTTCACCCATTTTCCAGATTCTAACTCTTTATAATGTTCAAAGAAATGTTTAATTTTATTTAATGTTGCCTCTGGTAAATCCTTTACTTCTTTTATACTGTCAAATGTTGGGTCTAACTTAGAAACTGGAACTGCAATTATTTTTGTATCAATACCTTCTTCATCTTCCATTTCAAGCATACCAATAGGTCTGCATCTGATTACACTACCGGGAACAACAGGTTCTCTTGAGATTACTAATACGTCGGTTGGGTCTCCATCATCTGCTAAAGTGTTTGGAATAAATCCATAGTTAAATGGATAATACATTGCTGTAAATAAAAATCTGTCTACAAATACAGCTCCACTTTTTTTGTCAACTTCGTATTTAATACCGCTTCCTTGTGGAATTTCAATAACTACATAAATATCTTCTGGTGGATTTTTTCCTGCCGGTATTAATGAGAGATTCATTTAGCCCTCCATTAGTTTTATAAACGAAAAAATGAAAAGCTCCCGAGGAGGGATTCGAACCCCCGACCAGCCGGTTAACAGCCGGCTGCTCTGCCTGCTGAGCTACTCGGGAATAAAAAGATAAAAATATTATAATAGATTTTTAACATAAATGCAACTGTTTTTTTGGATGATGCTTTAAAATTTTTGTAAGTTTGCTCTTTATTGCGTCATCCTGAGGGCTTTAGCCCGAGAACTCTTCTTTTAATGCCTAATGAAAACAAAAAATAAGATTCTTCGCCGGCTGCAGAATGGCAAGAAAGTAAAAATAAGATACTTCTCACAAACTCTTTTAACTTCTACTTATTCAATTGCCAAGGTTTAGGATTTAAAATCAATAAAATGAATAGATATTATAACATAACCTAAGTTTCTAAATTATCTTAGAGTTAGAGAGTTCCAAAATTCTCGTAAGCTTACTTTTCTGTGTCATCCTGAGGCTGTAAAGCCGAAGGATCTCATCTTTTAAAATAAGGAAAAATAAGATTCTTCGCTACGCTCAGAATGACACCATTGGGTCGTTCTTTGTCATCCTGAACGAAGTGAAGGATCTCATGTTTTAATGTGCTTTAAAAAGAAGGAAACAATAACAGGAGATTCTTCGCCGGCTTCAGAATGACGACTTAATTTTTAGACTTAGTTAAAATTTAGAACACCCTCGGCTTTTAAATTATCTTGAGAATGTTTTAAACTGTGTTATAATATTAAAATGTCTTGGAGAGGTGGCTGAGTGGTCGAAAGCGGCTTCCTGCTAAGAAGTTGTCGGGGGTAAAACCCCGACCGCGGGTTCGAATCCCGCCCTCTCCGCTCTTAAAGATTTGTCATCAGCCAAAGTCCAAATAAAGTAAAAATTAACGTTGGAATTGTCAGAATTATACCAACTATAAAATAGTATCCCCATGAAATATTTATTCCTTTATTATTAAGTACATATAACCACAGCAGTGTAGCCAAAGAACCTATCGGTGTTATTTTTGGTCCTAAATCACACCCAATAACGTTTGAATAAGCTAATATTTTTGCTGTTTGTATAGGTAAGCTTGCTTCTTCTATGGCAAGGTTTATAAGCATCACAGATGGCATATTATTCATCACAGAAGATAAAAACGCAGCTAAAAATCCTGTTGTAAAAATACTTACAAAATTTCCATACTCTACCGATTTGGCTATAATTTCAGCTAAGATATTAGTAAATCCTGCATTTTTTAGACCATAGACTACAACATACATTCCAACTGAGAAAACAACAATATGCCATGGTGTCTCTTTTATCAAAACAAACTTTAAATCAATAACTCTTTCTTTTAATGAAGCAATGGCAAAGATTACAGCTCCAAGCCCGATTATAAAAGAAGTTGGAATTTTATAATGTTCTCCTACAAAGAAAGCTATTAATAAAAATACAGAGATGATCCATGTAAGCTTAAAAAGAAATTTATCTTTTATGGCGTATTTTGGTGGTTTATCTTCTATGACTTCTAAATCAATTTTCTTTATTAAATCTTTTCTAAAAAATAGATAGGTAAAAATTATAGTTGCCAAAAGAGAAAAGATATTTACAAAAACCATTACAGAAGCATACTCAAAAAATCCTATCTTAAAAAAGTCTGCTGTAAGTATATTTACAAGATTAGAAATTACAAGCGGTAGGCTTGTTGTGTCTGCTACAAATCCACTTCCCATTATGTATGGAAGCATATATTTTTGACTTAGTCCAAGATGTTTTATCTTTTGATAAACAATTGGTGTTAGAATTAATGCTGCTCCATCGTTTGCAAAAAATGCAGATATTAAAGCCCCAAGGAGCAAAAGATATATAAATAAAACTCTTCCATCACCCTTTGAAAGCTCTATCATATGTAGTGCAGCCCATTCAAAAAATCCTACTTTATCAAGAATGATTGATATAAAAATGATTCCCAAAAATGCTAAGGTTGGGTCCCAAACTATCCCTACAACTCTGTAAACATCCTTTATTGATACTACACCAAGAATTAATGCTAAAGTTGCTCCAACCGTTGCAGTCCACCCAATGCCTATATTAAACGGCTTTTTTATGATAAAAAATAATACAATGAAGAATAAAAGATAAGCGGTTATACTGCTCATTTCTTTCACTCAATCTCTTTTATAAGCCTTTCAACTTTTTCTTTGATTTGGTCTCTTATTTTTCTAAATGCTTGGAGTTTAGCGTCTTGGGTTGGTCCGGTTACTCTTGCTGGGTCTGGTAATCCCCAATGCTCAGTTTTTGCTCCCGGTACAACTGGGCAAGTTTCCGCAGCATCTCCGCAGAGGGTAATAACATAATCAACTTCATTGATAGGAATTTCATTAATATGTTTAGAGTACTGCTGTGAAATTTCAATATCATCTTCAGCCATTACCTTTATTGCCAATGGATGAACATAGCCTGACGGACTAGAACCTGCTGAGTAGATTTCCATATCTTTTCCATACAGCTTAGCAAAATATTTTCCATACCCTTCTGCCATTTGAGACCTTGCAGAGTTTCCCGTGCAGATAAAAGCTATCTTTTTCATCTTAAACCCTCCCAAATATGATATTAAATAAATATCCGGCTATAATGATTGATACAGAAACAATGCCTGCAAATATGGCAATAAGTTTTGGTTTCATTATCTGTTTTAAGATTACAAATTCTGGAAATGATAAGGCTGTAGTAGCCATCATAAAGGCTAATGCAGTACCTATTGGCACACCTTTATCTATTAGTGCCTGAATAACCGGCAAAATACCGGCAGAGTTAGAATATAGAGGAACGCCTATGATTACAGCCAATGGCACTGATAAAAACCCGGCTGAATTCATAATGCTTTTTATTACTTCCTCCGGTACATACCCATGGATAAAGCTGCCTATTCCTATTGCAACGATTATATAAATTGAGATTTTTCTTAAAATATCTTTTACATTATTTTTTGCAAACTCTATTCTTTCTTTAAAAGTCATCGGTTTTTCTTCAGCTTCTCCAAAAGAAAGTTCAAAAACATAATCTTCTATAAGATGTTTTGGATTTAATTTTTCAATAAAAAACCCGCTTATTATAGCAACTGCTACACCAAACACAACATAAGCCAAAGCAACTTGAAAACCAAAAGATGCAAACAACAACCCAAGTGCAACTTCATTAACCATTGGAGAAGATACTAAAAATGCAAATGCAGCTCCAAGTGGGATTCCTGCCTCTACAAATCCAATAAACATTGGAACAGCAGAACAAGAACAAAAAGGCGTAAAAATACCAAGAATGGCAGCTAACGGAATTGCAATAGCTTTATGCTTAGATAAAATCTTCCTTGTTTTTTCAAGTGGAAAATAACTTCTGATAAAAGATACTGCAAATATTATTAGCGTTAAAAGTGTAAAGATTTTTAAAGTATCATAAATAAAAAAGTGTGCCACTTCGTATAGTTTATCACTTGGATTTAGATTTAAAATATCTTTTGTAATATAGGTGGCTATGCTGTAATAAATTTCAAACATCTTAATCTTGTGTGATTAATTCTTCAATTGTTTGTGGTGCAGGAATTGGCGTTCCAACATGTTTTACTTTGCCATCAACTACCAAGACAGGTGTTTTCATAGTTTTATACTTAGCTAACTCTCTAACATCTATAATTTTTTCAACCTCTGCTGGAATACTTTTGGATCTTACTATTGTACTTACTACATTATAAAGAAGCTCACAGTTATTACAGTTAGAAGCACTAACTATTTGAATTTTTTTCATAATTTCTCCTCCTGATTTATATTACAGCATCTAATTTCTTCTTTATCTAACTCTATATCTTTTATAAATTCTAAGACAGCGTTTAAAAGTGGGTTTTCTTTGTTTAATGAACAATAAACCCATCTACCAACTTTTTTACAATTAATGATTTTAGCTTCTTTTAAAACTCTGATATGGAAAGATACATGAGGTTGAGACAGCTTTAACAATCTCATAAAATCACAAACACAAAGCTCAGAATTATCCATAAGCATTCTGACTATCTTTAATCTGCTTTCATCTGATAAGCTATGAAAAAACTGTTTTAACTCTTTCTCTCTCATAATACAATATTGTATAAAAAATTTTTTATATAAATAATGATTTATATCATAGAAAATACGTCGGGGTGGGAAATCCAAAAAGTAGGAGTTTTTTCGCTTGGCTATAGAATGACAAATGAGGCTATCCCTTTCTGACGTTTATCATTCAATCTTTTCCTGTCGTCCTGAGGCGATCTTCTCTTTTAAAAATTGATAAATATGAGATTCTTTGCTTGGCTGCAGAATGACAACGTTGATTTTTGCAAGCATTCTCAGTATGATATCTATCACTCTTGGCTTTTTGCACCTTCCAATATTTTCTCTTTTAGCTCTTCTAAGCTTTCTACTTGGAAAATAATTTTTTCTTTTTCAATTTTGATAGGATTTAGATTTTCTATAAGCTTTAATATTATTTCTGGCTTTGTTTGGTTTGATAGTTGTAAGTAAGCTATATCTGATTTCATATGAAGTTTTTTTATTTTTAACTGGGATAGTAGTTTTTTGATCTCAGAGACAGCTAAGTATAAATCAAATGCTTTTGGTAAATTATTGTAGAATTCTTTTAGGTATTTTCTTAATTTTTCTATCTCCTCATAATCTTCTGCTTTTGATACAGCCATGTATATATTTAACCTTTCTGTTGGGTCTTTAATAAAATCTTGTGGAATGTAATAATCAAAATCTATCTCTATTTCGGCTTCAAACTCTTTCTCTCCCCTTTCTTCGTTGATAGCTTCTTTTAAAAGCTTAACGTAGTAATCAAAGCCTAAGGATTTTATAAAACCGCTTTGCTCAACCCCGAGAATATTTCCCGGTCCTCTTATTTGCATATCTTCAATAGATACTTTTAAGCCTGAGCCTGGTCTTGTTAGTTTTAAAAGTGTGTCTATTCTTCTTTTTGCATCTTTTGTTATTTCTTTTGGAACTATCAAATAGCAGTAAGCTTGGATATTACCTCTCCCAACTCTTCCTCTTAAATGATAAAGCTGTGCAAGTCCAAACAAATCAGCCCTGTCTACGATTAACGTGTTAGCTGTTGGAATATCTATTCCTGTTTCAATAATAGAAGTAGAAACTAAAAGGTTTGTTTTTCCTTCTAAGAAATCAATAATCTTTTTTTCTATCTCAGAAGGCTTCATTTTACCATGTATAAAGTCTACTTTTGCTTTTTTGACTAAGTTTTTTAAAAAATCTGCTGTTTCTTTGATTGTCTCTATCCTGTTATGTAGATAAAAAACCTGCCCGTTTCTATCTATTTCAAATTCAATGGCTTTTTTTATAAGCTCTTCATCAAAGTTTGAGACATATGTTTTTATCTCATACCTTCCCTCCGGTGGTGTGTTTAAAACTGATATATCTTTTAGTCCTGAAAGTGCCATGTTTAATGTTCTTGGAATTGGCGTTGCTGTTAAGTATAAAGTATCTACACTTTCTCTTATCTGTCTTATTTTTTCTTTTGCTTTTACTCCAAATCTATGCTCTTCATCAATCACAAGAAGTCCAAGCTTATTAAAAGATAAGTTAGTATGTAAGATTTTATGAGTTGCTACCAATACATCTATTTTTCCTTCTTCAAAAGCTTTTATTGTAACATCATTTTCCTTTTTTGATTTTAATCTTGAAAGATTTTCTACGATTATTCCATAAGGTTCAAGCCGTTCTTTTAATTTTTTATAATGCTGATAAGCAAGGACAGTAGTTGGAACCAAAAGCAGAGCTTGGTATCCATTTATTACAGATATAAAAATACCTCTGATGGCTACTTCGGTTTTACCAAAGCCAACATCTCCACATATTAGCCTTTCCATTGGCTTTGGCTTTGAAAAATCGCTTTTTATGTCTTTTATGGCTTTTATCTGGTCTGGTGTTTCTACAAATGGAAACTCTCTTTCAAACTTGCTTATTAGCTCATCATCTGTTTTTAATGGTGGTCTGTATATATTTTGTCTTTTTGAATAGATCTCTAACAGATTTTTTGCAATATTTTTTAAAGACTCTTTAACTTTTTTCTTTAGATTTCTCCAAGAAGTACCGCCGATTTTATCAATCTGAATGATAGAGCTGGTTTTGTATTTATGAATTTTATCAAAATGAAGGTATGATACATAAACCTTCTCACCGCCTGCATACTCAAGAATCATAAAATCATAAACTTTTCCTCTAATCTCTCTTGTCTCTATCCCTCTGTAGATACCTATTCCAAAATCCTCATGAATTATATAATCACCTTCTTTTAAAGGCTCAACACTTAACTCTAACTTTTCTTCAACCTCCGGCAGGAAAGCTATTTTTTTATTAAGTAGCACAAGCTCTTTTTTTAATGGAATTTTATAGACGGTAAACTCTTGTGTAATATCTTTTATGGTTCCAACCTCAGGATTAGAAAATTTTGAGAAAAATTGACCTTTGACAGGTAAATTTAAGTCTTCGTAGATATCTAAGGTATAAACATCGTTCTTTAAATAATCTTTAAAAAAGTTACTTTCTTCATCTTCAAAAATAAGTGGTGCTTGTGATTTGACGTTAAAGTCGTAAAGTGGCAAAATGGATATTTCTTCTATTTCTTTTCTTGTTAAGATTTTTGATTTTAGAAAGATGTTTTCTATCGTATCACCGAAAAAATCTATATCTACTATGCCTACCTTTGGAATGTTAATAGATAAAAAGCCGCCTTTTACAGAAAATTCTCCTTCATTTTCCGGAAAATCTTCTCTTATGTATCCAAGTTTATAAAGTTTTTCTATCAAAAATTCTCTGTTTAACTCCCCGTTTTTCTTTATATTGATAACGTCTTTTAAGAAATTTTCTTTTGTTCTAACCTTTACACTTAAAGCATCTTTAGAGGATACCGAAATCCAACTTTTTCCTTCTATGATTTTATAGATAGCATAATTTCTCTCAATCTGACTTAAAAGGTCAAGTTTTTCTTGAGAAGATGGAAAATGAATAATTTCACAATCTTTTTTAAAGAAATCCTTATAAGCCTTAATATTTAAAAAGCTTTCTTTTGCAGACTTTTCAGAGTCTGTTATCAAAAATAAAGGTTTATCTTTCTGAATAAGTAAACATTCACAATATGAGCTGTTACTTGTGTGTACTTTCATAGTATGCTAAATTATACATTAAATTAATATACCTTGGGTGAGAAATTAGGGATTTTTATAAAATTTAAAAAGGAGATCCTTCGGACTTACGCCCTCAGGATGACAGGAAAAGGTTGATTGATAAACATTAAAGGAAGGATAACCTATTCTGTCATCGTATATTAAATATACCAAAAATTTTTTAAACTATAAGAGAATAAGTTTTATAATAATTATAGACATGGGAGAGAAAAAAAAGGAAGGACAGATCAAGTTATTGTCATTGGTCTTTTAAGACCGCTCAGAATG
>Ga0209018_1002874_pt1 | contig 11515 bp, 8 predicted proteins | sample YNPBryBLVA2012_FD_185814 | JGI IMG/M metagenome (GOLD analysis project Ga0209018, IMG submission 185814) | Anoxygenic and chlorotrophic microbial mat microbial communities from Yellowstone National Park, USA - YNP Bryant BLVA 2012 (SPAdes)... ...
CGCTTCCCCTGTTGCCACCTTGGCCCGGTCTCGAACTTTGGTATCATCCGAACGCCAGAGGTCGGCGAGCTTCCCGTCTGCCACGCGCGTCATGAGCACTGCAACCAGTCAGACACCAGCCGGTGGTGTAGCCGGCATCCTGGATCCGAGCCAAGGGAACTTCTTCCGCTACGATGGGCCCGCCGGCACGGTGGTGTTCCTTGTCGCGCTTCCGCTGTGCCTGGGCATCGCGCTCGCTTCCGGCGCCCCGCTGTTTTCCGGCATTGTCGCCGGAATGGTTGGCGGCATCGTGGTTTCGTTCCTTTCGGCATCGCAGGTCAGCGTCAGCGGACCCGCGGCCGGGCTGAGCGTGATTGTCGCCACCGCCATCGTCAGCCTTGGCTCCTTTCCGGCTTTTCTGACGGCGGTCGTGTTCGCGGGCCTTCTCCAGGTTTTGATGGGCGTCCTGCGTCTCGGGCTGATCGCTGAATACGTGCCGAACTCCGTGATCAAGGGCATGCTCGCGGCCATCGGGATCGTCATTATGCTCAAACAGATCCCGCATGCTCTGGGCCGCGATCAGGACTTCATAGGAGACTTCGCCTTCCTGGAAAAATCCGGATTTAACACGCTGACCGACATTCTGGCAGCAGTGGCCGCCCCGCACCTTGGCGCCACCCTCGTCGCCTTGGTGTCGCTGGCTCTCATGGTCTTCTGGGAGCGTGTCCAGCCACGCCAAAGCGGCATTCTCCGGCTCCTGCCCGGGCCGCTGCTGGCCGTCGGCCTCGGGCTGGGACTGAACGCCCTGTTCCGCTCTCTGGGGTCGCCGCTGGCCATCACCGAGGCGGACCACCTCGTCACGCTTCCCGTCGCCGGATCGCCCCGGGATTTCTGGCAGCTGCTCACCCACCCCGATTTCTCCCGCGCCACCGATCCAAACGTATGGGTCGTCGCCGCCACGCTCGCCGTCGTCGCCAGCATCGAAACCCTCCTTTCCATTGAAGCGGCCGACCGGCTGGATCCCTACCGCCGCATCACGCCCACCAACCGCGAGTTGCTGGCGCAGGGCGCGGGCAACATCCTCAGCGGACTGCTGGGCGGGCTGCCGATGACCAGCGTCGTCGTGCGCACCTCGGCCAACGTGTTCGCCGGCGCACGCACGTGGGTGTCGTCTTTCATCCATGGCTGGCTCCTGCTGCTGAGCGTGCTGTTCCTCCCCAAGGTCCTGAATCAGATCCCCCTGGCGTGCCTCGCCGCCGTGTTGATTCAGGTCGGCTACAAGCTCGCCAAGCCCTCGCTCATTCGTTCCATGTACGCCCGCGGTTGGAGCCAGTTCCTCCCGTTTGTCACCACGGTGACAGCCATCGTCTTCACCGATCTTCTCAAGGGCGTGCTCGTCGGCTTCCTGGTCGGAATCTTCTTCGTCCTGCGCGCCAATCACCACGAGGCGCTCACCGTCGTCCACCAGGACCGGTATTATCTGGTGCGTTTCAACAAAGACGCCTCGTTCGTGAACAAGAACGAGCTGCGGTCGCGGCTCAGGGCCATTCCGGAGAACTCCCACGTCATCATTGACGCAACCAGGGCTCTCTACATCGACCAGGACATCCGGGAAGCCGTGGAAGATTTCATGACGCTGGCGCCCTACCGCGGAATTACGGTCGAACTTCGCAACTTCTGAGAGGCACGCATGGAGTCGTACAAGAAGCTTCTTCTCGGCAACAAGGCATGGGTGCAGGAAAAGCTGGCGGTCGATCCCCGGTTCTTCGAGCACCAGGCCAGAGACCAGCGCCCCGAATTTTTCTGGATCGGATGCTCCGACTCGCGCGTGCCGGCCGAAGACATCACCGGCGCGCAGCCAGGCGAGCTGTTCGTGCACAGAAACGTGGCGAATCTCGTGGTGCACACGGACTTCAACATGCTCAGCGTATTGCAGTACGCCGTGGAGGTGCTGGAGGTCAAGCACGTGATCGTGTGCGGCCACTACGACTGCGGCGGCGTGAAAAACGCCCTGACACGGCACGATTTCGGGCTCATCAACAAGTGGCTCCGCCACATCAAGGACGTCTACCGCCTGCACCGCCGGGACCTCGAGCTTATCGAGGAACCGCAGGAGCGGCTCGACCGGATGGTCGAGATCAATGTCATGGAACAGGTGAACAACCTGGCCGAGACCTCCATCGTGCAGCGGGCGTGGAAAAAACGCGGGCGCCCGGTGCTGCACGGCTGGATCTACGACCTGCGAACAGGACAACTGAAAGAGCAGGCGTGCCTGCGGCCGGGCGCGAAGCTCGAATCGATTTACTTGTTCGACTTCTGGGACGAGGCGCCGCCCGAGCCGCAGAGCCGAGGGTGAGATTCGCGTTGGTGGCTCAACCGCGCGCGGCTCGCCCCATCCATTCCAGCCCCGCGAGGATCCGTTCCGTCTCCTCGAATCCATAGGAAAGGCGCAATTGCCGGCGCGCCACATCGCGCAGTTCGCCTTCCGCCGCAACGCAATATACGCCCGGGATGTAGACGACCCGCGGCGTCTCTCCTCCGCGGGAAAGAGCCGCGAAGAACGCCGATTCCGGGTGCGTCTCCACCCTGCGGAACGTCAGGTAGAAATAGAAGCCCGCCGAGCCGCCGGTCACCCGCTCCAGGCAATGCCCAAGATTCCTCTCAATCCCCTCGCGCACGGCCAGGGCTTTTTCGCGGTACCCTTCATTGACCGCGCGGATCTGCCCGTCAATATGGCCATCCAGGATCCACGACGCCATCTCCTGCACAAACAGCGGCGCGCTGAAGCCCGCGTCGCTGGTGCGCTGCACCATCGCTTTCATCAGCGGCCCGTCCGGCCCCAGCAGATAGCCGATCCGCAGCGCCGGCGCCAGGATCTTCGACAGCGTCCCCACTTCATACGCGATGCCCAGCTCATCCTGCGCAAGCACCGACAGCGGGCGCTCCGCGGCAGGATTGTGGATCAGCTGCTCGTAGGCAAGATCGAAGACGACGGGCACGTGGCGCTTCAGACGGCGAGAGCATCCCGTGGCGATTTCCAGCAGCTTGCGCCGGCGTTCATTGGAAAGCACGGCGCCGGTCGGGTTGCTCACCGTCATGAAGTAAAAGAAGGAGATCTCCTCCACCCCGTCGCCGAGCGCTGCCAGCCGCTCCTCGAGCCGCTCCGGCGGGATGCCCTGCTCGTCCTCCGGGACCGCCAGAAGCCGGAAGCCGCGCCGCACGAGCGCGTCGAGGTAGATGTAGTAGCCGGGATCCGATGTTACAACGATCCCCGGCGGGCAAATCTCCGCGAAGCCCTCCAGCAGGCTCATGGCGCCGCAGGGTCCGATGATCAGCCGCCGCGCCTCCAGCGTGCGCTCATCCAGCGCGGCTTCATGGCGAAGCAGGAACCGGCGCAGGGACCGGATCAGATTGGGCGAGCCTTCCGGCCCGCCGTAGTTGAACGCCTGCCGGTAACGAACGGGATCTCCGGCCACAGCCTGCATGGCTTGCACGAGCAGCTCTGCGGGAATCGTCCGTTCATTAACGTAGCCGACGCCGAGGTTGATGTCGAAGCCGTCGCGGAAGTCGCGCGCGAAAGCGGCCATCATCCGGTTGGCAGGCGAGGGCTCCGAGCTGCGTTCCCCGTATCGAGACAGGTGCAGAAGCGGCAGGGTGGTCATAGGACTTGACGCTCAGCTTGCGCGTCTCCCTCATCCTAGCGGCTCGCCTGCCTCCTGCGCCACGCAGACCGTCAGCCGGAACAGAACGGGATTCCTTCGGGAGAGAACTGCGGCGTGCAGATTGCCCGTGACGCGGGAGAGGCGCTGCGCGCAGGCTCAGGCATCCGGCTCGCGGCTGTGCCCCTGGCGGCGGAAGTCCTCCAGAAGCGCAGACAGCCGGCGGACGATCTCCGGGTGGCGGAGGTAAAGGTTTGTCGTCTCCTCCGGGTCCGCCTCCAGGTTGTACAGTTGCCCCGGCGGTTCTCCGGGCTTTGGAGAGACACGCGCAGGCGCGGTGAAGCCGCCGGAACCACGACCCAACACGAGCTTCCACTGGTTCTGGCGGATCGAGAACATGCCGTCGAAGGAGTGATGGACGATAGTGCGGCGGAGCGGCCGCTTCGCGGTTCCCATGAGCGCAGGCAAAAGGTTTGTGCTGTCCTCGCCCGCCCGGGCGCCGGGACGGTAGCCGGTGATCGCGGCAAAGGTGGCCATCAGGTCCGTCAGGCATCCCAACTGGCTGCTGACCGTGCCTGCAGGAATCACGCCCGGCCACCGGGCGATGAAAGGGACGCGGTGGCCGGCCTCCCAGATATCAGCCTTGCGCCCGCGCCACGGACCGTTGGCGCGGTGGCGGTAGGAGGCCTGATCTTCCGGACGCCAGTCGGCGCCGTTGTCGCTGGTGAAAATCACCAGCGTGTTGCGGTCCCGCGCCGCCTCCAGCACCTGCCCTGTGAGGTCGTCGACCATGGCGACAAAATCGCCGTACAGGCCCGCCCGCGAGCGCCCCGCATACTGCGGAAGAGGAACCCAGGGCGTGTGCGGAGCGCTGAGCGGCAGGTACAGGAACCAGGGCTCGGTGTGATGCTTGCGCAGGAAATCCACCGCCCTCGAGGCGAAGGTGGACAAGACCTGCTCGATCCGGAAGCCCGGCGCGATGGGGCCGGGACGCCAGAAGACGCCGCGCGGCCTGTCGCTGCCCGGCGTGTGCGCCGTGGCGGCCTCCACGACGCGGTCGTTTTCGAAATACACATAGGGCGGCATGTCGAGCGATGCCGGGATTCCGAAATAGGAATCGAAGCCCGCATCCACGGGCCCCGGGCGCAGCGGCCGCGAATAATCGGTGGAAGGCTCCCGGCCGAGGCCAAGATGCCACTTCCCGATGCCCGCCGTCTCATAGCCCCGCGATTTCAGCATGGACGCAATCGTCAGCCTCCCCTCCTCGAGCAGAGCCGGAGAGTCGCCGTCAAGGACTCCCTTTGTCAGGCGCGTGCGCCAGCAGTAGCGTCCAGTCAGCAGTCCGTAGCGCGTCGGCGTGCACACCGAGGAGGGCGTGTGCATGTCCGTGAACCGCATCCCCTGGCTGGCGAGCCGGTCGAGGTTGGGAGTAGGGATGGCCGATTCCGGGTTGTAGCAGCCAAGATCACCCCAGCCGAGATCATCGGCGAGAATAAGCAGGATGTTGGGCGGGGGCTTGGGTTGCCCGCGGGAGGATCCGGCGCTGGCGAAAGACGCAGCGGCGAGCAGCAAATCACGGCGGCGGATCATGGCAATCTCCTCCCGGGCAGTTTCCGGTCCGGCGGGAGGCTCCGTGCCCGCCCGGCCGGGACGGCGCGCTCCGGCCCGGCAGGCCTTTCAGGCCCGCACGGGCACCCAAAGATGGGCCGCTGCCGTCTCTGCCCGCGCGTTCCGGCTGGTAACGCAGACAATATAGTCTCCCGGACGTTCAAAAACATGTCGCGTTTCCGCGTACTTTCCGGCAGAAAGCACAGAACTGAAGTCGGGCTCCGACCGGACTGTCACTTTCGGGGTGCCGTCGCCAAAGTCCCAGGTTTCCTCATGCTCGCGGCTGCGGAAAGTACAAACCCGGAACAGCACAGGCTGGCCCGGGCCTACGCCCGTAGCCGGCCAATAGAGGGCGTGAATCGTGGGCGGCCAAGCCTCAAAGGGCGGCCTTTTTCCGCTCTGTGCCTGCACAATTTCCGGATCGAGCACCTGAACGACGGCAAAATCCCACGAGACATTTCCGGCAACGTCGGTGATTCTCAGAACCTCGCTGAAGGATCCCGGCTTTTCGTAACGGCAGCGGACCCGCGGGCCTTCGGCGCGGGAGCCGTTGCTCAGAATCCACTCGTAACGGCGGATTTTTCCGGCGGCGCTCCAGGACAGCGAGCCGTCCAGTTCGGCTTCCTCCCCGGCGCGGACGAGTTGATGCGGCCGCGCCACGGCTATGGCTGCGGGCTTCTGCTGCCTGAGGCACGCCTGCCAGACGAACGGCCAGGCGTCCTCCGTAGCCCACTGCCCCGAAGGCTGGAGCGACTGGATCCCGAAGTGCAGATGGGACCACCCGGCGCCGCCCTCCTTGCCCAGCAGTCCCAGACGCTGCCCCGTCCGTACGCGTGCCCCAAGGCGGATTTCCTGGTCGATGGACTGGAAATGGCTGTACCGGTAAAACCAGCCGCGGTCATCGGCGAGATAGAGGACATCGGGGCGAGCACGGGCGGGCGAATTCCGGTAATCGGGATGAACCTCGTTTCGGGCGGAGACCACGAGTCCGTCCGTGGCGGCGTAGACCGGTTCCAGCCCCTCGGCGCCGCCGAAGTCAAGATCGTTGTGGTAGTAGATCGACGCCGAAGAGGGACAGTCGCCGCCGTTCACAAACGTGGGCTCATTGGTTGCCTGCATGTCGGTGTGCAGCCACCGCGAGCGCAAGGGCAGCTCGAAGGTGCCCGGCTCAATCCATGGAGAGTCCTCCGGCCAAAGCCTGAGGCGCGCCGCAGCCGTGAGCCGCCAGAGCGAGAGCGCGGAGTTGCGCTCCAGCCCGCGCGTAGCCGGGCAATCGATCTGGACGCCGCCCAGGCGCACGGGCAGGCGGTAATTCCCGGACACGAGCCACCCTTCTTCGCCGTTGACGCGAACACGGACGCGCGCCCGCCGCACCGCGCCCCGGAGAGGGTCGCGTCGTTCGACCAAATCCAGCAGCTCCACACGCGCCAGCTTGCCGCGGGAAAGCGTCACTGTGGCCGACTCGCCGGGATTGAGCTCCACTGGCGTATGCAGCGCCTTTGGCGGTTTCGACTGCAGGAGGATCGCCGGGGCTGGCAGGAACGCGCGGCGAGTGATGAAGGACATGGTTTTCCGGCATTTTATTCCTGTCAGGCTGAAATCGCAATCCGCGCCACATTGCGCGCAGCGGAAATTGCTCGCGAAGGCCGCTTTCTTCCGGCTGCGGGCGCGCTCCGCGGGCGGCCTTTCGCGGAGAGGCGCCAGAGTCTTGACATATGGTGTGCTGGTATGATGAGGTGGCGGTATGACAGAGCAGCGCAAACTGCGTTTCGCCCTCCTGGGCGCGGGCTTCTGGGCGCAGTACCAACTGCCCGGCTGGATGGAGACAGGCGGCGCCGAGTGCGTGGCGGTGTACAACCGGACGCGCCAGAAAGCGGAAGAGCTCGCGGCGCGGTTCGGCATTCCGGCGGTCTATGACGATCCGGAGGAGCTGCTCCGCCGGGAGCAGCCCGACTTCGTCGACATCGTCACGGCGGTGGAGACGCACGCGCCGTTCATCCGGCTGGCGGTGCGGCACGGGCTTCCGGTTGTCTGCCAGAAACCGCTGGCTGTGTCTCTGGAGGAAGCCGGACAGGTGGTGGCGGAGTGCAGCGCGGCGGGCGTTCCGCTCTATGTCAACGAAAATTGGCGATGGCAGACGCCGATCCGGGCGCTGAAAGAAGTGCTCGATTCCGGCGTGATCGGGACGCCCTTCCGCGCTCGCATCGACATGATCTCAGGCTTCCCGGTATTCGCCAACCAGCCCTTCCTGCGCGAACTGGAGCAGTTTATTCTCACCGATCTGGGCAGCCACACTCTGGACACGGCGCGCTTCCTGTTCGGAGAGGCGGAGAGCCTTTATTGCACGATCCAGCGGGTGCACGCCGGCATTCGCGGCGAGGACTGCGCCACGGTCGTCCTGAAAATGGAATCCGGCATGACGGTGCTGGTGGAGATGGCCTATGCGGAGAACTATCTGGAGCGGGACCGCTTCCCGGAAACGGCGATCTTCGTCGAGGCCAGCCGCGGATCCGCGGAACTGGCTCTGGATTTCTGGATCCGCGTGACGACGAAGGACGGCACCCACATCCGGCGCGTCCCGCCGCCACGGTATCGGTGGGCCGATCCGGCCTATGACGTCGTGCATTCGAGCATCGTGGCCTGCCAGGCGGACCTGCTGGCGGCGCTTGCAGGACGCGGCACGGCGGAGACGACGGGCGAGGACAATCTGAAAACCGTACGCCTTGTGTTCGGCAGCTACGAATCGGCGCGCGCGAACCGCGTGGTGGAGCTTCGCAGGCAGGCGTGAGATGCCGTCCCGCAACGAGCTGCTGTATGGACGTGCGGAGCCTTTGCCCCGTGTCACGCCGCTGCGGGCCGGGCCGGTGGAACTGCTGTTTGATAATGGCGCGCTGCGCTACCTCCGCGTGGGCGGCCGCGAAGCGGTCCGGCGCATTGCGATGGCCGTGCGCGACCCGAATTGGGGAACCGTGCCCGCGCGAATCTCCGCGCTCAAAATCGCCGCGGAACGCGACCGGTTCCAGGTGACTTTCGTGGCCGAGCACGCAGCCGCCCCGGTCCGCTTCCGCTGGCACGCCCGCATCGACGGCACGCCGGATGGCACGGTGCGTTACCAGATGGACGGCCAGGCACTGCGCACCTTCCGGCGCAACCGGATCGGGCTGTTCGTGATCCACCCCGCGGGAGGGTTCGCCGGCCGCGAGGTGGAAATCGAGACCGTCGACGGGCAGTTCAAGACGGGCCTCGTGCCGGTGGCCGTTTCGCCACATCAGGTATTCGAGCGGATCCGCGCCATCTTTCACGAGATCGCGCCCGGCTGCCGCGCCGAGGTGCGGTTCGAAGGCGAGACCTTCGAGATGGAGGACCACCGCAACTGGACCGACTCCGGCTTCAAGACCTACGGCACGCCGCTCAGCCTCCCGTTTCCCGTGGAGGTGCCCGAAGGGACGGTCATCCGGCAGCAGGTGGTCTTCCGGATTCACGGGTCGCCGCCGCGCACGGCCGCTCGAGCGGGCCGCCTGCCTGCTGTGGAGGTTCGCCTGCAAAGCGGAGCGCACCGGCTGCCCGCGTTGGGTCTGACCTTGGCCCGCGAGGAGGCGGATGCGGAGCGGCTGCGCGCCTTGCGCCTGTCGCACATCCGGGTCCCGGCGGGCGAGCCGGTGGCCGGCGCGCCTGCGGAGCTGCCTTTGGAAGCCGTGATCCTCGCCGGCGCGGATCCGGAGCGCCGGATGCGGGAAGCGCTCGAATGGGCCCGGGAAAGCGGCCTGCAAGTGGCGCGTTGGGTGTTGCTGAGCGCACTTCACCCGGTGACGCCCGAGGCACTGGCCGAGACAGGCCGGAGAATTCTCGCCGGCGCGCCTTTGGTGGGCGGCACGCGGGGACACTTCGCGGAGCTGAACCGGAACCGCCCGCGGGCGGACGCATTCGACGCCGTGTGCTTTGCCGTGTGCCCGCAGGTGCACGATTCCGACAACACGGCGCTGATGGAGAACTGCGCGGCGCAGCGGGACGCAGTGGGGAGCGCGCTTCGCTTCGCACCCGCTGTTCACGCATCGCCGGTGACGCTGCGGCCGCAGTTCAACCCCGTCGCCGCCGGCCCGCAGGAGCCTCCCCAACCGGATCCCCGTCAGGGCTCGCTTTTCTGCGCGGCGTGGACCGTGGCAAGTCTCAAGCACCTGGCGGAGGCGGGCGCCGCGGGAATCACCTGCTTCGAGACGGCAGGGCCCGCCGGCGTCATGACGAAACGGCGCGTGTTCCCTGTTTGGCACGTGCTGGCCGATCTCGGCGAGTTCCGCGAGGGTGAATTGATTCCGTGCGCTTCCAGCGAGCCGCTGGCTGTGGAGTTCTTTGCTCTTCAGCTGGGCAAACGGCGCCGCATCCTGGCCGCCAACCTGACGCCTGGCGAGCAGCGCCTTCGCTGGCGCGGCGAGGCGCGAGTCCGCGTGCTCGACGCGGACAGTGCGGAGGAGGCGATGTTCGACCCGGACCGTTTCCGACGGCGCGCCCGCCATGCCGCAGGCGAGCGCGGGCTGGCGCTGGATGCTTACGGCGTGGCAACTCTCGATTTGGAGGAAACGTGATGATGGCGCCGAATCTGGCTGCGGGCGTGGCAGGGGTCCTGATTGGAGGCATCTTTAACGGCAGCTTCGTGGCGCCCATGAAGCTCATGCGCCGCTGGAGCTGGGAGGCGGGCTGGCTGGTCTACTCTCTGACTGGCCTCGTGATCATTCCCTGGTTCGCGGCCTTGGCCACCGTGCCCGACCTTGTTGGCATCTATGCCGAAGCTTCTTCGCGGACGTTGTTCAGCGTGCTGGGCTACGGCTTCGGCTGGGGCGTCGGCAGCGTGCTGTTCGGAATCGGCGTGAGCCGCATGGGGCTGGCCGTGGGCTACGGGCTCATTCTGGGGCTCATTGCGCCGATCGGCACGTTCTATCCCATGCTGGTGCTGCACCGCGAGCGGCTGTTCACGGCGCAGGGCCGGGCGCTGATCCTCGGCACGCTCATCGTGCTCGCCGGCATCTTCCTGTGCGCGAAAGCCGGGCGCCTGCGGGAGCAGGCCACGGGGCGGCCGCGGGCCGCGCGCACCAGTTTCGGCGCGGGGTTGCTGATCTGCGTGCTGGCGGGCATCTTTTCCCCGATGCTGAATTTCACGTTCGTCTTCGGCGCCGAGTTGCAACAGATGGCGCTGGCCCGCGGGGCGGCGCCGGGCCTGGCCTCCAACGCCATCTGGCCTCTGGCGCTCACGGCGGGCGCCATCACCAACGCCGGGTATGCGTGGCTGTTGCTCAAGCGCAACCGCACGGCGGCAGAGCTGAAAGAGCCGGCCGGCCACTGGGCCCTGGGCGCCGCCATGGGCGCGTTATGCTTCGCCAGCTTTCTGGTTTACGGACAGGGCGCGACGGCGCTGGGAGAGCTGGGCGGCATCGTGGGCTGGCCGCTGTTCATGTCGATGGCGCTGATCACCTCGAATGCGCTGGGCGCTTTGAGCGGAGAATGGCGCGGCGCGCCACGCGCGGCGTGGGGCTGGTCGATGGCAGGGATCGCACTTCTGATCGCTGCCATCACGGTGATCGCCCGGGGAGGCGCAGCGTGAAGCTCGGCATCGGCACCTACTGCTACACCTGGGCGCACGGCGTCGAGGGCGGCATCCGCCCGGAAAGGCCGATGACCGCGTTCGATCTGCTGGACCGTTGCGTAGAGCTGGGCGTCCGCGTCGTGCAGTTCGGGCCAAACCTGCCGCTGGACGGCGTGGATCTGGAGGCGCTGGCAGTGAAAGCCCGTGCCGCGGACATCGAGATCGAAGCGGGCGTGATCGGTCTGGATGTGGAAAGCATCCGGCGGGGCGCAGAACTGTGCAGGCGCATGGGAGCGCGGCTGTTGCGAACGATCGACTCCTACGATGCCCCGCCGCGCTCTGCCGCGGAGCTGGAGCGGTTTCTGCGCGATGCGCTGACCGTCGTCGAGCCTGCCGGCATCCGGCTCGCAGTGGAGAACTCGCGCACTCCGGCGCGCCGGATGGCGGATGCGCTGGACGCGATCGGCTCCCCGCTGCTGGGCATCACCCTGGACACGGTGAACTCGCTGGCCGTCCCGGAAGGAACGGAAGAGGCTGTCACGGCGCTGGCGAGGCACACGCTGTGCGTCCATGTGAAGGATTTCCGCGTCTCGCGCATCTGGCACCGGATGGGATTCGTGGTGGAAGGGACCCCGGCGGGCGCCGGGCAACTCGATATCGCCTGGCTGCTGGATTGCGTGCGCAAGAACGGGCG
>Ga0209018_1002876_pt1 | contig 11512 bp, 9 predicted proteins | sample YNPBryBLVA2012_FD_185814 | JGI IMG/M metagenome (GOLD analysis project Ga0209018, IMG submission 185814) | Anoxygenic and chlorotrophic microbial mat microbial communities from Yellowstone National Park, USA - YNP Bryant BLVA 2012 (SPAdes)... ...
CGCCGCCTGCACCGCCCGCGCCCGGTGGCTGATCCGGTTCTTGGTCTCCTCGGATAACTCGGCCATCGTGCAGCCGAACTCCGGCAGGTAGAAAACCGGATCGTAACCGAAGCCGCCCGTCCCGGCCGGCGCGCCCGCAATGATCCCCTCGCAGGTACCCTCGGCGCTGTACAGCTCCCCCAGCGGGGTCACGACCACGACCACGCAGCGGAAGCGGGCGCTGCGGCGCTCCGGCGGCACCCCCTCCAGTTGCCGCAGCAGCGCGGTCAGCCGGTCGGTATCGGAACCGAGGGTGTAGCGGGCGGAGCGGATGCCCGGCGCGCCGTCCAGCGCGTCCACCTCCAGCCCGGAGTCGTCGGCCAGGACGGGCATGGGCGCCAGGTCGTCGCGCCCCCGCAGCGCCTGCGCGCAGGCCACGGCCTTGAGGCGGGCGTTCTCGAAGTACGTCGCCCCCGTCTCCGCCACCGCCACTTCCAGCCCCAGATCGAACGGGAAGAGCAGGCGCGTCGCCAGCGGGGTCAGCAGGGCGCGCAGCTCGCGCACCTTGCCGGCGTTGTTCGTGGCGACCAGCAGGCCCATGTCCGCTCTACGCTCCCCAGGTGACCAGGCGGGCTTCCGGGTACTCACAGGGCAGGGGCTCCTCGAAAAGCGCCTTCTGCGCCGCCTCTCTGCGCATCCGTTCGAAAGCCACCTCGCAGTAAGCCGGAGAGATGTCAATGCCGATGAAACGCCGCCGCAGGCGATGGGCAACCAGCGTGGTCGTCCCTGCCCCATTGAACGGATCGAGCACAATGTCGCCCCGATAGGTGAACAGGCGCAGCAGGCGGTAGGGCAACTCCTCCGGGAACATTGCCGGATGGCCGTACTCCTTCATCCGGCTTTCGGGTGCAAAGCCCCAGCGGGCGTAGACCCATTTTTTGAACTCATCACCCGTGATGTCGGCATACTGCGACGAACCCGCCTTCTTGTGGGTGACCTTGTCGAACACCTCGATGAACTCCCAGGTGTATTTCAGGTACGGCATAGAAGGGGACTTCCAACTGCCCCAGGCGGTGTACTTGGCGTTGTAGTTGCTCTTCTCCCACAGGATCTCCGCCTTCCAGAGAAAGCCAAGGGCCAGCAATTGCCCGGAGACTATGTGGTGAGTGGGAATGTAGTCAGAGAAAAGCGGCTGGACGTTCACGGCGATACGTCCGCCCGGTTTGAGCACACGATAGCACTCGGCCCAGATCGCCCGCAGTTGGTCGAAATACTCATCCCAGTGGCGGGTGTCCTCCGCCGCGTCATCTTGGTATTGGAGGCCGAAGTTGTAGGGCGGCGATGTGATCACCATGTCAACCGCGTTGTCGGGCAGAGCCGACAGGACCTCCCCCGCATCCCCGACGACGATGGTGTTGATGAAGGGTTGGATCCCGGCCGGCTCCACCGCAGAGACCAACGCAGCCTGGGACTTGGTGCCGCGACGAATGCGCTCCTTGCCCCGCTTGTCGGTGACCTTTTCCTCCCGCCCAGGCTTCATATAACCTTGCCCTCGGCCCGCATTCTCGCCTCGACCCGCGACCAATCCCTTTCGAGATGAGAACGGACGAACTCAAAGAGGTCTATGACCACTTCAGGGCAGGTGGGCCTCGGCGTCGCGCCTCTGCGCTTGTCTCGCCGTAGCACCTAGATCTGGTCTATCCTGGAGAACTTCGGGGGCCACCTCACAGCTTACGGCATACCACTCAAGTCTCAGAGACCTCCACCGCCTGCGGCAACCGCTCCAGCGCCACTTCCGCCCCGCAGTCATTGCAGCGGGCGGTGTCCTTGCGCCCCTCGGTCAACAGCCCACCGCAGGCCGGGCAGGGCGACGGCAGCGGTCGCTGCCAGACCCAGAACTCGCAGTTGGGGTAGTTGGAACAGCCATAGCCGATCCGTCCCTTGCGCGTGCGCTTCTCCACCAGCTCCCCGCCGCACGACGGACACTTCACCCCCACCTTCTCCAGCCATGGCTCCGTATAGCGACAATCCGGGAAGCCCTTGCAGCCGATGAACTTCCCGTACCGCCCCCAGCGGATGATCAGCGGCTTGCCGCACTGCGGACAGTCCCGCCCCAGCTCCTGCGGGCCCATGTCCACCTTCTCGATCTTCTGCTCGGCGTCCGCCAGCAACTGGCTGAAGGGGTCGTAGAACTCGCGCACCACCGGCACCCACTTCCGCTGCCCGGCGGCGATCTCGTCCAACCGCGCTTCCATCTCGGCCGTGAAGCCATAGTCCAGCACGGTCGGGAAGTACTCGACCAGCAGGTCGTTGACCAGGAAGCCGGTCTCGGTGGGGATCAGCCGCTTTCCATCGCGCTGAACATAGCCACGCTGCTGGATCGTCGCCAGGGTGGGCGCGTAGGTGGAGGGGCGGCCGATGCCGTACTCCTCCAGCGCCCGCACCAGCGTCGCCTCGGTGTAGCGCGGCGGCGGCTGGGTGAAGTGCTGCTCCGGCAGCAGCCGCAGCAGGTTCAACAGTTCGTCTACCTCCAACGGCGGGATCTGCTGGCTCGGCTCCTCCTCGGTCACGTCCTCGTCCCTGGCCTCCTCGTAGACGACCAGGAAGCCGGGGAAACGCAGGGTGGAGCCGTTGGCGCGGAAGAGGTACGGCTTCTCACCGTCGGCGGGACCGGCCAGCACCTCGACGGTGACCGTGTCGTAGACCGCCGGCTCCATCTGGCTGGCGAGGAAGCGCTGCCAGACGAGCTGGTAGAGGCGGAACTGCTCGCTGGAGAGGTGCTCCTTGAGCGCCTCCGGCTCGCGGAAGACCGAGGTGGGACGGATCGCCTCGTGGGCCTCCTGCGCCCCCTTGGCCCGCGTCTTGTAGACCGGCGGGCGCGGCGGGAGGAACTTCTCGCCGTAGCGCTGGCCGACGTACTTGCGCGCCTCCGCCTGCGCCTGCTCGGCCACGTTGGTCGAGTCGGTGCGCATGTAGGTGATCAGGCCGACCGCCCCGTCGCCGCCGATGTCCATGCCCTCGTACAATTGCTGGGCGATGCGCATGGTGCGGCTAGGGGTGAAGCCCAGTTTGCGCGAGGCCTCCTGCTGCATCGAGCTGGTGATGAACGGCGGGGAGGGCTGGCGTCGGCGCTGCCCTTCCTTCACCGACCCGACGGTGTAGACCGCCCGCTCCAGCTCGTCCACTACGGCCTGCGTGGCCGGTTCGTCGCGCAGGTCAACCTCCTCGCCGCGGATGCGATGCAGCTTGGCGACGAAGCTGCGCGGCGTGCGCCGCTCCTCGCGCTTCGCCAGCTCCGCCGCGATCGACCAGTATTCCTGCGGGACGAAGCTCTGGATCTCGCGCTCCCGCTCGACCACCAGCCGCACCGCCACCGACTGCACCCGTCCGGCGCTGAGCCGGCTGCGCACCTTGCGCCACAGCAGCGGCCCCAGGCTGTAGCCGACCAGCCGGTCGAGGATGCGCCGCGCCTGCTGCGCGTCCACCAGGTCCTGGTTGATCTGACTGGGGTGGTTGAACGCTTCCTCGATGGCCGACTGGGTGATCTCGTGGAAGACGACCCGCCGGGCCTGTTTGGCGCTGATCTTGGCCGCTTCCATCAGGTGCCAGGCGATGGCTTCCCCCTCGCGGTCGGGGTCGGTGGCCAGGTAGACCTCGGCGGCCTTCTTGACCTCCTGCTGCAGTTCCTGGACGACCTTCCGCTTCTCGTTCGGCACGCGGTAGAGCGGCTGGAAATCGTTCTCCACGTCCACCGACATGGACGAGCGCAGCAGGTCGCGCACGTGGCCCACGGAAGCGCGAACGGTGTAGCCCTTGCCCAGGAAGCGCCCGACGGTGCGGGCCTTGGCCGGCGACTCGACGATCACCAGCCGCCCCTCCCGCCGGTCGGGCGGTGGCTGCAGCCCCTCGTGGGCCGGGGTGGCCCCCATGCGAAAGAGCGTCGTCCCGCACGTCGGGCAGGTGCCCCGCGTCGCCGGCGTCCCGCCGGCGGTGAAAACCGGCTGCGGGTCCCTCATCTCCCGCTTCGCCCGGCAGCGCACGCAGTACGCTTCGACCTTCGTCACATCAGACATAGCCCATCCTGCGGCCTCCCGCCGCCATGCGGGGCGCACGGCCGTGCGCCCCGATACAATTCCAGAACATACCTGCTCCTCCTCCCGCAGGTTTGGCCATTGGCAGCCCAAATCGCACTGCAATGGCCACTCCGATGCGTTGCTCGGTCACTTCCGAACCTGCGGGAGGGGGAGATGAGCAGTGACTACAGAACGTCGGTGCGGCCCATCTCGGTCAGACGCTGCACCAGATCGCGCACCTCTTGCTCCCGCTCCAGCGGGCAGATCAGCACCGCATCGTCGTTGTCCACGATGACCATGTCCTTCAGGCCAATCGTAGCGACCAACCGCCGCCCGCCGAAGACGATCGTGTTATGAGTGTCAATCCCCACGTGGTCGCCGACGACCAGGTTGCCGTCCGGGTCTGCCGGCAGGACGTCCCACATGCTCGACCAGTTGCCCACGTCCGACCAGCCAATATCCACCGGGATGACGACCACGTCCTCGGCCCCTTCCATCACCCCATAGTCAATCGCCTGTGGGGTCACTTCGGGCCAGATGCGCCGCAGGGTCGGCTCATAGGCCGGCGTGCCCAGCACCGCTTCGATCTGCATCAGTTGGTCGTACAGCTCGGGCATCTGGCGGGCGATCTCCTCCAGGATCCGCTCGACGCGCCAGATGAACATGCCGCTGTTCCAATTGTAGCGGCCCGATTCGACCATGCGGTAAGCGGTCTCCGGGCTGGGCTTCTCGGTGAAGCGCTCGACGCGGAAGACGGTGAAGCCATCGGTCTGACCGATCCGCTCGCCCTGCTTGATGTAGCCGTAGCCGGTGGAGGGGAAGGCGGGCGCGATACCCAGGGTGACCAGGTGACCATCCGCCGCCACGCGGGCCGCCGCCATCAATGCCTGGCGGAACTGGGCCACGTCGCGGATGAAGTGATCGGCGGTCAGCACGGCCATCACTGCCTGCGGGTCGCGTCGCCGCAGGTGGATCGCCCCCAGGCCAATCGCCGGAGCCGTGCCCCGCCCCACCGGTTCCAGGATGAAATTCTTCGCCGGCAGTTCCGGCGCCTGGAGGAGCAACTGCTGCACCTGGTCAGCGCCGGTGACCACGAAGGTCTCCGCCGGTTGAAAGACCGGCGCGATGCGGTCCACGGCATGCTCGAACATCGTCCGCTCGCCGACCAGGGTCAACCCCTGCTTGGGCCGGGCGCGGCGGCTGAGCGGCCACAGCCGGGTTCCCCCCCCGCCCGCCATGATCAAGGCACAGAAAGATGCCATACCATCCCCCTTTAGAAACGTGTCAGGAAACCGTAACTGCTCACCCTCTCGCAGGTTTGGGCGCAATGTGCCGCCCAAATCGCACAGCAATGGCACCCGATGCGTTGCTCGGTCACTTCCGAACCTGCGGGAGGGTGAGCCGAGCAGCTCCTGCATCAAGCATACACCCACGACGCAGAGGCACATCGCCCCCACGCGCCCGGCGCGCTGCTCTGTTGTCAGGCCTGTGCCTAGTAGGTCATCACGCGAGGCAGTTTCTTCGCCTGCTCGATCCAGCCAGCGACCTGTTCCTCGGTCGGCATCTTGCGCACGAGCTTCCTGGCCGCGTTGACCTCGACGAGCTTCTCGTGGAGGTTCGCCGCGTTGCGCCGCGCCAGTTCCGGCACCGTATCCACCCCGGCAGCCTCCAGCAGGTCGGCGTACTCCTCACCGACGCCCTTGATCCGGAACAGGTCGGCGCGGTTGACCCAGCGCAGGATCAGCGTATCGCTGATGCCGGTCTTCTCAGCGATCTCCCTGCGCCCCCTGGCCGACGCGCCCATCTCCAGCAACGCCTCGGTCGTCTTGATGCCGATCTCACCCAACTTCTGGGCGTAGGCCTCACCAATACCCTCGATAGCCGTAATCGTTGCCACAGTCAACCTCCCTTATCCTATCCTTTCTCCACCTACATCCTTGCCCACTTGCCCACTTGCCCACTTGCCCACTTGCCCACTTGCCCACTTGCCCACTTGCCCACTTGCCCACTTGCCCACTTTCCCACTTGCCCACTTGCCCACTTGCCCACTTGCATACTTTCTCACCCCCCGCCCGTCTCTCGCGCCGCGACGTACTTCATCCCTCCCACCTGGCGGATCATCCCCTTCAGCTCCATCAGCGCCAGGGTGCTGGTCACCTGAGCGATCGGCAGCCCGGCTGCGCGGCCCAGCTCATCCACGTGAACCGGTCCCGCTTCCAGGTGCGACAGAAGCGTCGCCTCGATCTCGCTAGCCGGCAACACCTCCCGCGCCTGGGACTGCTCGGCGGCCATGGACAGGTTCAGCTCGCGCAGGATATCGGCGGTTTCCAGCACCACCTTCGCCCCGTCCTGGATCAGCCGGTTGGTGCCGCCGGACGCGGCAGCGAAGATCGGTCCGGGCACGGCGAAGACATCCCGTCCCTGCTCGGCGGCGTAATCGGCGGTGATCAGCGCGCCGCTGCCCCGTCCGGCCTCGGTGATCAGCACCCCCAGGCTGAGGCCGCTAATGAGCCGGTTGCGCGGCGGGAAGTTGCCCGCCTCCGGCGGCGTCCCCAGCGGGTACTCGCTGATCAGCGCCCCGTGGGCGGCGATCTGGCGGGCCAGCTCGCGATGTTCGGGCGGGTAGACCTGATCCACCCCGCAGCCCAGCACGGCCAGCGTGCGTCCGCCGGCCTCCAGCGCCGCCCGGTGCGCCACCCCGTCGATGCCGCGGGCCAGCCCGCTGACGACAGTGATGCCGCTGCGGGCCAGCTCGCTCGCCAGGCGGTGGGTCACCTCGCGCCCGTAGGCGCTGGCCCGGCGGGTACCGACCACCGCCACAGCCCAGGCGTCCTCCGGCTCCAGGCGCCCACGGACGTAGAGCACCGGCGGGGGGGCCGGGATCTCCCGCAGCAGTTGCGGGTAGTCCGCCGACTCCCAGGTGAACACCCGCACCCCGGCGGCGGCGATCTTCCGCAGCTCATCCTCCAGGTCCACGCGGGCGCGCGTCTCGCGCAGGTTGTCCAGCGAGCGGCGGTCCAGGCCGGCGGCGACCAGCGCGTCGGCGGAGGCGTGCCAGGCCCGCCCAATGTCGCCAAAGGCATCCAGCAGGCCGCGCAGGCGGGCCGGACCGATACCCTGTACCAGGTTGAATGCAATGTAGTAGCGCAGTGAATCCATCAACCAGGCTCCTCTCCAGTCGCGAGCCTCGCCAGTTGTGCAGAAGCCGACCACAGATTACACAGATTTCACAGACTACACGGAGTGCGCAGATGCCAATCTGTGGAACTGTGAGATCTGTGGTTCTTAAGGTTCACTCATCCAGCAGACCGGGCAATGGGCTGACCACCATCCGCCGCGCTGGCACGTCCAACTCCCGCACCACATCCTCGATTGCCGGGAGCAGCACCTCCCCGCGCGGCCCGTGGACGACGTAGACATCGTTCGCGCCGGTCTCCAGGACCTCCACCACGCGGCCCAGCGACTCACCGTGATCGGTGACGACCTCGATCCCGATCAGTTGGAAGGTGTAGTATTCCCCTTCCTCCAGTGGGACAGCGTCTTCGATGGGGATCTGCACCCATTGGCCGCGCAGCGCCTCGGCGGCGTCGCGGTCGTCGCAGCCGGCCAGCTTGACCAGCGCCGCGCCCTGTTGCAGGCGCACGCGCTCCACCCGGTAGGGTTTCTCATCGTCACCCAGGTAGAAAACGGGGTGCAGGGGAAGCCGTTCGGGGTAATCGGTCAGCAGGGCCAGGCGCAGTTCGCCGCGCACGCCGTGCGGACGTAGCACGCGGCCGATCACTAACCGGTAGGGCTCAGTGGGCCGAGGCGGCGGCGCTGAGCCCTCGCGGTTTCCCTTACCTGCCCTCTCCGGGCCAGTCATCCGTCGAAAGGCTGCGAGCGCAGGGTGTCCCCCCGCCCTTGCCCGACTAGACGATCTCCAGGTTGACGCGCTTGCCCTGCTTGGCCGCCATCACCCGCAACAGCGCTCGAATGGCATTCGCCGTCCGCCCGCCCTTCCCGATCACCCGCCCCATGTCCTCTGGGGCGACACGCAGTTCCAAGATCAGCGAGGTCTCCCCCTCGATCTCGGAAACGTGGATCTGCTCCGGCCGGTCGGCCAGAGCCTTGGCGATGTACTCGACCAGGTCCTTCATCTCGGCCATGGTTGGTTGTCCTCCTCAGGTAGCTGATGACTGACGATGCGGATGCGACCTGGACGTCCCCTCAGTCGCGTTCGACGTCCTCCTCCACCGGACGGGCAGGCCGTCGGTCGAGGAGGTCGGCTGGAATCAGGCGCCCGCCTCCGCCCCCGCCGTTCCAGACTCTGTGCCCGTCTTCATCTGGGCGAAGCGCTCCATCATCCCATACTTCTCCAGCAACCGGACGACCGCTTCGCTGGGTTGGGCGCCGACGCTCAACCAGTACAGCGCCCGTTCCCCATCCAACTCCACCGTTTCCGGTTCGGTGCGGGGATTGTAGAAGCCGATCTTCTCGATACAGCGCCCGCCGCGGGGCGAACGCGCATCCATAACCACGATGCGGTAGCTGGGTTGTCGCTTCGCACCGATTCGGCTCAGTCTGATTCTGACCATGCTCCTCCTGATGATTCGGGAATGTCTAGCCAAACAGATTGAAAAGACCACGCCGTCCGTGCGTCGGGCGTCCGATCTGCTTCATCATCCGTTGCATCTGACGGAACTGACTAAGGAGGAGATTGACCTCCTGTACCTCCGTACCGCTGCCTCGCGCCACGCGCCGCTTCCGACTGCCGTTCATCAAGCGTGGGTTTTGCCGTTCTGCCGGCGTCATCGAGAGGACGATCGCCTCCCAGCGACGCAACTGTCGTTCCGCCTCGCGGGAATCCACCGCCCCGGCCAGCCGGCCCGCCCCCGGCACCATGGCCAGGATCTGATCCACCGAGCCCACCTTGCGCATCTGGCGGAGCTGTTCCAGGAAGTCCTCCAGGTCGAACTCGGCGCGGCGGATCTTCTCTTCCAGCTTGCGCGCCTGCTCCTGGTCGAAGGCCGCCTCCGCCCGTTCGATCAGCGTCAGCACGTCGCCCATCCCTAGAATGCGCGAGGCCAGCCGGTCGGGATGGAACAGCTCCAGCCCGTCGGCCTTCTCGCCGACGCCGAGGAACTTGATCGGCACGCCGGTGACGGCGCGCATGCTGATCGCCGCCCCACCCCGCGCGTCGCCGTCCACCTTGGTCAGGATCAGCCCGCTGAGGCGCAAGCGCTGGTGGAAACCCTCGGCGATGTGCACCGCTTCCTGGCCGGTCATCGCGTCGGCCACCAGCAGCACCTCGACCGGTTGGACGCGGCGGACGATGGCCTCCAATTCGGCCATCATCCCCTCGTCAATCTGCAGCCGGCCGGCGGTATCCAGCACCACCGTGTCGTACCCGCGGCGACGGGCCTCCTGCACGCTGCGGGCGCAGATGTCCGGCGGGTCGGCCTGTGTTCCCTCGCTGTAGACGGGGAGCTGCAACTGTCGCCCCAACACTTCCAACTGCGTCACCGCCGCCGGGCGGTAGGTGTCCGCCGCGACCATCAACGGCAAGTGGCCGGTCGCCTTCAGGTAACGGGCCAGCTTGGCCACCGTTGTGGTCTTGCCCGACCCCTGCAGGCCGACCAGCATCAGTACGTACGGCGCCGCCCCCTTGAACTCCAGGCGGCCCGGCTCGCCGAGCGTGGCAACCAGCTCCTCGTGGACGATCTTGATCACCTGCTGCGCAGGGCTGAGCGCCCGCGCTACCTCCGCGCCGACGGCCCGCTCGCGCACGCGGGCGGTGAAGTCCTTGACGACTTTGTAATGTACGTCCGCCTCCAGCAGGGCCATGCGAATCTCCCGCAGCACCTCGTTCACGTCCGACTCGCGGAGCACACCCTGCTTGCGCAATCGGCGGAAGACGTCCTGCAGTCGCTCGCTGAGATTCTCGAACATCGGCTCCGTTTGGATGCGGGATCGTTTCTATCGGGCATTATAATGTACGTGGGGGGATTCGTCAAGCGAAGCGAGGACACGGAGACAGAGGCGACGACGCGGTCCGCGACCGGCGATCTTGTGAGCAGGTCACCGGCCTGACCCGGGACGAGGTTCTCGCCGCGCTGCAGAGCGGGCAGACCTTCGCCGACATCGCCGAGGCACAGGGCGTGGACGCGCACAGGATCAATCCTGCGCCACTTCCTATTCGACGGGCGTCAGGAAAACGTCAGGAGTTCACCCGTCCTGCCGCAGGCCGTGGCCTCTGCAGTGCGTTGCATCAACTTGCCATCTATGGTATATTGTCCAGTAACTGCCTACCGTCCGCGGCGCCGAGCCCTCACCCCTCCCCCCTACCCCCCGCCCCTCTCCCGCCCGGCGGGAGAGGGGCGGGGGCCAGGGGGTGGGGTGAGGGCCCAAAGTCTTTTTCATTGATAACTTTATTATGCTAAATAATCAATATCGGTGTCAAGAGGAGAAAAGATTTATGGATTAAAGGGGATTTGGGATTGACATGGATAGGAATGATAATAATCTATTCCCCAATTCATAAATCTTAAAGCTTCTTGTCTTACATTAAAAGGTAAATTATCTCCATATGTTTGCATCCAAGCCCTATCACGCAGAAGAGCGTCTCTTACCACGTTGTTATCAAGACAATCTGGGGGGGTTGTTGTATATATCCAGCCCTCTCCCCAACCAAATTGAGCTCCATATAATTCATACCCTTCTTGCAACAGGTCTAAAGCGAGTTCTCCTAATGGATCAAAAAAAATTATTGGGTTAATAACAGTTAATCCACATTGACCGTTTACTAACCAGTTTGTGCTTGCTTGATTGTCGGGCAAAGACGGCTTAATTGCTACCCCGATGTTTTTATTCACCCGCCAAAATTTTACCATTATTTCTGGATCAGCCGCTAAAAGATATGCCCAGGCTTGGCGAACCAAAGCCGCCTGTTCTCCGTTTAAACCCCTGATTTCATCGTCATTGCTTTTTCGTACCGTCAACATCATCTCGCCGGTGGCTGGATCTTCCAAAATCTCATAGACAACCGGGCTATCAGGATTTTGACTGGCGTGAACAGAGTAAACATTCAGTTCCTGATGGCGTCTTTGACCTTGGGTATCGGTATAGTCAACCACGGTTGGGTTTTCTTGGGTCCAAAGACCGTCTCCGCCATAGCCAGTAATCTCAGCCAGATCCCTCATTGCCGTCCGGATTCTTTGTTCTGGGGTTAAAAGCTCATAGAGGCCGCTTCGGCGCTCGTGGGGGAGGATTTTGGTCCAACCATTTCCAAAACCTTGGTTTTGACTTCCTTCCTGCCAGGAATAAAGAACCTGATAATCATCGGTTGCTACGATCTTCCCAAAATTATCATGATAGCGTAAGTGTGACTCCACTGAAAAAAGGTAGCGCCTTGGCACCTCATGCAAGTGTGGTACAATAACGCCACGCATTGTTGAGGGGATCTGTATGTTTCGCAATAACGA
>Ga0209018_1002880_pt1 | contig 11493 bp, 9 predicted proteins | sample YNPBryBLVA2012_FD_185814 | JGI IMG/M metagenome (GOLD analysis project Ga0209018, IMG submission 185814) | Anoxygenic and chlorotrophic microbial mat microbial communities from Yellowstone National Park, USA - YNP Bryant BLVA 2012 (SPAdes)... ...
GGGATCAGAGATTGTGCAGTAAGTTCGGTGGTTGCTGTAGAAGAAACATCATTCGTTACTTCTGCTAATTTCGCATCGGTTGATTCCGTAACAATTACTGCTGGTTCTGGGTCGGGGATCAGAGATTTTGAGTTAATTTCAGTGGTTGCTGTAGAGGAAATATCATTCGTTACTTCTGCTAATTTCGCATCGGTTGATTCCGTAACAATTACTGCCGATTCTGGGTCGGGGATCAGAGATTCTGATTGGGGAATGGTTGTGCTGTCGGTGACTGGATTCGCCATTTCTGCAAGGGCAACCGTTCGTTCTTGATAGGTGCCATTCGTCTCAGAAACAGCCATTTCGTCTCGGTCTTGATGATTAACATTAGGCGCAAAAAACTCCTGGGTAATTTGGGTAATCAGTTGATAAATTTGTGTCTGAGTCATCCCTTCTGCCTGGGGACGATAATTAATAATAATCGAATCGGTAGCATGACTGATACGCACGGTTTCCACCGCCGGTGTCGCCTTCATCTGGGCTTCTAACGTGGCTTTCAAATCAGGACTGGTCTGCAAACTGGGTACTCGTACCCGCAAACGACCGGGGATACCATGAATAATCTTTGGCTGGAATAACGGACGAGCCATCAGGGACATGGAAATAAACCTATCTTAGAAGCGTAACAGAACCTGACCCCAAAGTACATTCTTGCTCTTTACTATAGCACTACATTTTGCGACATTTTCTACCACTGGGGCGGATGGGTAAGCAATGCTTCCGCTTCGGCAACATCCACCGGGGGCGAAAAAAGATACCCTTGCCCGTAGGCACAACCCATTTCCCGCAATTGCGCCAGTTGTTCCTGGGTTTCAATACCCTCAACCACCACCGTTTTACCGAGGGAATGGGCAAGGGCAACGATCCCCCGCACAAAGGCAAGATTTTGATCATCCAACGATTGAATCAGGGATTTGTCCACCTTCAACACATCCGTAGGCAAGGTTCGCATCCGTGCCAAATTGGAATACCCCGTGCCAAAATCATCCATCAAAATTTGCACCCCCAGTTCCCGCAGTTGGGACAACATGGCAATCGCCGCCTCTTCACTTTCCATCAATAAACTTTCGGTCAATTCCAATTTGAGATGATTCCCCGGCAAACCGGTCGTTTGTAAAACCTCGGTAATTTGTGCCACCAAATCCGTCTGGATAAATTGCTTACTGGAAACATTGACACTCACGGTCAGGGGATGGGCATGGGGGAAGCGCATTTGCCATTGGCACAACTGTTGACAGGCAGTTCGCAGAACCCACAGACCGATGGGCATGATTAACCCAGTTTCCTCGGCAATGCTAATCAATTGGTCAGAGGGAATCCAACCCGTCTCCGGATGATGCCAACGCACCAGGGCTTCAAAGCCGACAATCTGACCACTAATCAAGGACACAATCGGCTGATACCGCAGGGACAATTCCCCTCGTTCGATGGCACGGCTCAGGTCGGTCTCCAGGCGTAACCGATTCCCCGAATCCTCCATCCCAGGTCGAAAAATTTCCAAACGCCCCCGTCCCAAGTGTTTCGCCCGATTGGTCGCCGCCCGGGCAAACCGCAACCAGTCCTCCGGCTGAGTCACGGGCACATGGCTAAATGCAACCCCCATACTGACGGTGATAAAGGCTTCCTTGTCCTCCAGGGTAAAAGCGGCGGCTAAATCCCGCTGGATGGCTTCCGCAAGGGCAAGGGCATCCTCCGTATTCGCCACACTTTCCAATAGCAGGGCAAATTCATCCCCCTCCAACCGCACCGCCGTGTCCCCTGGTGCCAACCGCTGGCGCAACCGCCGGGCAATGGCGGCTAACAGTTTATCCCCCACCCGGTAGCCCAAACTGTCATTCACCTGTTGCAGACGGTCAATATCCAAATGCACCACCGCAAACAGCAAACTGGTTTCCACCGCCAACCGCTCCCACAGGGTTTGCAGGAGGGACATGAACATATTCCGGTTGGGCAGACCGGTGAGGGAGTCATGGTACACCCCCGGCAAAACCACTGTACTATCGGTGGGTAAACGCATGGACGGGGAGGGGGGGAGGGTGCCCATGGTACTGAGGGCGATTTTGTAGGGTCCAATTTGGAAGCGGTCCCCATCCTGAAGCTGGCGGTTGGTGCCCAAAAAGTGTTGCCCATTCAGAAACGTGCCGTTGGTACTCTTATCCACCAATTCCAGTTCGCCCTCTTTGCCCACGATCAGGGCATGGCACCGGGAAACCTGTTTATGGGACAAAACCACCAGCGTGCCACTGCTGTCATTCATCGCTGTCCGCATCGCCTGTTCATCCCGCCCAAACGCTACGGGTACCGTGACCAGCCGTTCTTCTATCGTACTTGTGGCTGGGTCTTCCCAACTCAATTGCAGTTTTACCGCCATGGGTGCAGGAGTCATTCATTCATACTAAATAGTAGTCTAACGGGGAACGACCGCCTTGCTGGTAGCAAACCCTATACTAGAACCAGAATCCCGTGCCAATTTGGGCGTGGGCTAACCTACCTGTGTCATCTTTGGGGATGAGGAGTTATGATTGACTGTCCTGTCGCCATGTCCACCCAAGTACTCCCGGAGCGAGGGAGTCAAATTGTTCGCCAACATTACCCGAATTACAAAGTGATTGTTTTGAATGACGATGTCAATACCTTTGAACACGTCGCCCGTTGCCTGGTGCAATACATTCCCTGCATGACCCCCGACCGAGCCTGGGAATTGACCAATCAGGTGCATTACGAGGGGCAGGCGGTGGTGTGGGTGGGTCCCCAGGAACCGGCGGAACTCTACCATGAACAACTCAAACGGGCAGGGTTAACGATGGCTCCCCTGGAAGCGGCATGAACTTTCGGGTCCAGGCTCCCTTTGTCCCCACCGGCGACCAACCCCGAGCCATTCAACAGATGGTGCAGGGACTCCAGGCGGGGCATCCCTACCAAACCCTGCTGGGGGCAACGGGGACGGGGAAAACCTTTGTGATGGCGAAGGTGATCGAGCAGGTGGGGCGACCCACCCTGGTTTTGGCGCACAATAAAACCCTCGCCGCCCAGCTTTGTAATGAATTTAGGGAATTTTTCCCAGACAATGCGGTGGAATATTTTATTAGCTATTACGATTACTACCAACCCGAAGCCTATATTCCCGTCACCGATACTTATATTGCTAAAAGTGCTTCGATTAACGATGAAATTGATATGTTACGCCATTCCGCCACCCGGTCTTTATTTGAGCGGCGGGATGTGATTGTGGTGGCTTCCATTAGTTGCATTTATGGGTTGGGGATTCCCAGCGAATATCTGAACGCCGCCATCCGTTTGCAGGTGGGATTAATGGCGGATTCATCCCAAGTCTTGCGGGCATTGGTGAACATTCAATACGAGCGCAATGATGTGGAATTGGGGCGGGGTAAATTCCGGGTGCGGGGGGATATTTTAGAAATTGGTCCTGCCTACGAAGACCGGGTGATCCGGGTGGAATTTTGGGGGGATGAAATTGAAAGTATCCAATTATTAGACCCGGTGACGGGAGCCATTTTAGAACGGGTTGAACAAATTAATATCTATCCTGCCCGCCACTTTGTCACCCCCCAGGAACAGTTGGAGCAAGCCTGTATGAATATCGAACAGGAATTAACAGCCCAGTTGGCTTATTTAGAATCCCAAAATAAACTCCTAGAAGCCCAACGGCTCAAGCAACGCACCCGCTATGATTTGGAACTTTTGCGCACTGTGGGTTACTGCAACGGGGTGGAGAATTATTCCCGCCATTTGGCTGGTCGTCCCCCCGGTTCTCCCCCGGAATGTTTGGTGGATTATTTCCCGGAAGACTGGTTATTAATTGTGGATGAATCCCATGTGACCGTGCCCCAACTGCGGGGGATGTATGAGGGGGATCAATCCCGCAAACGGGTGTTGATTGAACATGGGTTTCGCTTGCCCAGTGCCGCCGATAATCGTCCCCTGAAAGCCGATGAATTTTGGCAAAAGGTAAAACAGTGTATTTTTGTGTCGGCAACGCCGGGGGATTGGGAGTTGGAAATTTCCCAACAGGTGGTGGAATTAATCATCCGTCCGACGGGGGTCTTAGACCCAGAAATTGATGTGCGACCTACTACTAACCAAGTGGAAGATTTGACTGGGGAAATTCACCAGCGGGTACAGCGGGGCGAGAAGGTTTTGGTCACCACGTTAACCAAGCGCATGGCAGAGGATTTGACCAGCTATTTCCAGGAACATCACCTGCGGGTCAATTACCTCCATTCGGAAATTGATGCCATTGGGCGGATTGAAATTTTACAAGGACTGCGGGCGGATGAATGCGATGTGATTGTAGGGGTGAATTTACTGCGGGAGGGATTGGATTTACCGGAGGTTTCTTTGGTGGCAATTTTAGATGCGGACAAGGAGGGATTTCTACGTTCAGAACGTTCCTTAATTCAAACCATTGGTCGGGCGGCGCGGCATATCAATGGGCAGGCGATTTTGTATGCGGATGTGATTACCGAAAGCATGGAACGAGCCATCCAGGAAACCCAACGCCGTCGCCAAAAACAAATCGCTTACAACCAGGAACATGGCATTACCCCCCAACCCATTCGCCGCCAAGCCACCAATCGCATTTTGCAAACCTTGGAATTTTCCCGGCGGGTACAGGCGAAAGAATCCCCAGGCAGTTATGAAACCGCCCCGATTCCCAGGAGTGAACTGCCGGGTTTAATTCAGGAATTAGAAACACAGATGCAAATTGCGGCGCAAAATTTAGAATTTGAACAGGCGGCTCGTTACCGGGATCAAATCCAGAAATTGAAACAACAATTAGCCTCCCCAGAACGATGACCTATTGCCTGGGAATTTTAACGAAATCAGGTTTGGTGATGGCGGCTGATTCCCGGACTAATGCGGGGGTTGATTATATTTCTACCTATCGAAAATTGTTTGACTTTTCCGTACCCGGAGAACGGATTGTGTTAATCTGTACCTCTGGGAATTTAGCCATGACCCAGGCGGTGATCACCCAATTGCGCCAGGACATTCATCACCAACACCCGCAGAACTTGCATACCCTCAGTTCGCTCTATGATATTACCACTTATATTGGGAAAAAACTGCGCCAACTTCAGGAGGAAAACCGTTCTTGGCTAGAGCGGGATCACATTGATTTTCAATGTAATTTATTGCTGGGGGGACAAATTCCCGGAGACGAGCCAGAATTATTCCTCATTTATCCCCAGGGAAATTGCATTCACGCCACCCCGGAAACCCCTTTTTTACAAATCGGCGAAACCAAGTATGGCAAACCAATTTTAGACCGGACTTTAACCTATCATACGTCCCTGGAAGCGGCGGCTAAATGTGCTTTATTGTCCATTGATTCCACCATGAAATCCAATATTTCCGTAGGACCGCCCATTCATTTAGTCCGCTATGAGCGGGATAGTTTTCGGCTTAATCATTGGCTGGAATTGCGGTTGGGTGACCCCTATTTACTACAAATGCGCCGCTCGTGGGAGCAGTCCTTGAAACAGGCGTTTGACCAGATGCCTGACCCCCAGTGGCAGGGGAGTTCCCATGAGGTTTCAGGCTGGAATTATCCTGGATAAATGGTGTATGTTCCAACGGATTGGACGACGGCAGTAGTCATACTTGGAGCGGCTATTTTAGATTACTTAGTGGGTGACCCGCCCCAATGGCTCCATCCCGTGCAGGTCATGGGTTGGGTGATTCATCATTATTGCCGGTTAATTTGGGCAAGCAATTTGGGAAAAGCCGGGGAAAAAATCGCCGGTATTGTATTAGTTATTCTGCTGATTGGGAGTACTATTGCTAGTGTGATAATTTTAATTATTTTTACGCAACAATGGCACTGGAATTTAGCTCTAAGTTTACAAATAATTCTGTTAGCGAGTTGCTTCGCAGGACGCAGTTTACACCAGGCAGCGATGGCAGTATTAACCCCATTAAATTCAGGCGATTTACCCCAAGCCCGTCATATTCTCAGTCAATATGTGGGGCGGGATACGGCATATTTAGATAGGGCAGAAATCCTGCGGGCGGTGCTGGAAACCGTCAGCGAAAATGCCACCGATGGGGTGATGGCTCCTCTGTTTTACGCTCTGTTGGGGGGATTCCTGGGGCAATCTCCGGCGGTGTGGGCTTTGGGTTACAAGGCTGTAAGTACATTGGACTCGATGGTGGGCTATCGCACCCCCCCCTACACCCATCTGGGTTGGGCAAGTGCCCGTCTGGATGATGTATTGACATGGCTTCCCTGTCGTTTCGTGGTCATGACGATTGGGTTACTATCAGCAAAACCCCTGTATGTGTGGCGCATTTGTGGTCGGGATGCCCCGTTTGATCCCAGTCCCAATTCCGGTTGGAGTGAATGTTGTTATGCCGCCGCTTTGGGAGTGCAATTGGGCGGGGTGAATACCTACCAGGGGGTGGTGAAAATCAAGCCTAAATTGGGGGAATCGCACCGAGAAATCACCCCAACAGTAATCAAACAGGCGTTGCACCTAACCCGCTGGTGTTTTTTGATTTGGTTGGGGCTGGGACTGTTGTTCCTGGGGATATTGCCAGGTTAATTGCTCAATTGGGGCATGGGCGGGTTCACCCCAAATCACCTGTTCGTGGCGGTAATGTACCGTGCCGGGGGGTTGACCTTTGAGCCGTTGCACATATTTAGCGGGGGTGTAAATCACAGGCACTTGTTGGCTATGGCGACTGCGGCTATAGTAGGCGGCAATGTTGGCGGTTGTCTGTAAATCCGCTGTACTGGGGTGAGTGCCTGGGGGGAGGCGTAAAATCACATGGCTACCGGGAATTTCCTGGGCGTGAAACCAGAGGTCATAATCATTGGCATAGGTGAAGGTCAGGGCTTCATTTTGGCGATTGTTGCGCCCCACATAAATGGGATGACCGTCAGGGGTAGCAAAAGTTAAAAAAGGGATGGTTTTCGGTCGGGAATTCGGACGGTAGGAAGTAGGTTGCCAATCATAACCCTGTTGGGCAAGTTCGCTGTAAATTTCTGCCAAAATTGCTAAAGCATTGGGGGAAAGTTCTAATTGTTGCACCAGGGTTTCCACCTGTTCTAGGTAGGCTAATTGTTGTTTAACTTCTGCCAGCAGGGGTAATACGGTATCGTTGGCTCGTTTGAGTTTTTGATATTTTTTGTATAAATTTTGGGCGGTTTGCAGGGCGTTTTTCTCTGGGTCAATGGGGATGGTCATGAGGGTGCCAGTGCTAAAATCCGGTAACTGCATTTCCCGCATTCCGGGTGCCCATTGGTGCAAATGTGCCATGAGTAAATCCGCTTGGGTACGATAGGATTCGGCGTTGGTAACTTGGCTGAGTTTTTCGCTGAATAGTTGGGCTTTTTGGTGGAGTTTTTTTTGTTGATTTTGCAGTTTTTGCCCCAGTTGATGCACCTGCTGTTGGAATGTTTGTGTCCCCAAATGGTGCTGATAATAATCCTGAAGTAATTCACTAATCGCTGCATAGGATTGGGTGATGCCCCACCCCAACACGGTATAGCCTTGGGCAGTTAATCCGGGGGTAAATTTTTTTGCCTGCAATGCTTCTAACCAGGTCTGCCAAAGTGCCCATAATTGCTCCCATTGCGGGGGTGTTATTTTATTAACTGGAATGTCCGGGTCAAGCTGAAGCATATACCCCATTTCCCGTACCAATTTCATGCTCAGTCCCCGGTAGTTTTGGATCAATGCCCGGCTGAGGGGCACGGGAATTAAGGTCAGCCGTTGGTGCCATTGGGCAAAAGGTTCCTCCCGCTGAGGTGGGGGTTGGGTCAAGCTGGGGGGTAGTTGGTACAGGGTGCCGGTTTGCAGGGGGCGTACCCGGGATTCCTGGGCGCTGACCTGGTGGGCGCAGGTGAGGATGGTGCCGTCAGCGTGGGTGAGGATGGCGTTGCTGTAGCGTCCCATCACTTCTAAATAGAGGTGCCATTGGGCGGGTTCACCGGGGCGGGGGGCAAAGTGCAGGTCCACCACCCGTTCCCAGGAGTCGCTCAGGCGCAGGTCGGTGAGCGCCAGATGCCCCAGTTTCTGCCACAGTTGTTGGCTAAAGGTAAAGGTGTCCGGCTCAGGGGGGGGCGCAGGGCTGAGGTGGAGACGGCTCGCCTGGGGATGCCAAGAGAGGAGCAACCAACCCCGTCCGTGCAGGGTACGCAGGTTCAAGTACAGATGATGTTTATCCATTTGCAGTATTTTTTCAATACGAGCAGGCATCCAATCCCGGCGCAATTCCTGGCACACGGCGACCAACGTAGTGAGGTCACAGGCTTGCAGGCTGGTTTTGGCAGGGTTCATTTGTGCAGATAGGCAATCAGTCCCCGGGCCCGATGGTAGGCGGTGGCATTGCCCTGTTTGTGGAAAATTTGGGCGGCGCGGCGGGCATCTTCCAAGGCGGCGGTGGTTTGCCCCAGCAGGGAATGGATCAAACCCCGTTGAAACCAGGCTTCCCCGGCGTTGGGATTTAACTGCAAGGCTTGGCTAAAATCCTGAATTGCCCCTTCCCGGTCGCCCTGTGCCGCCCGTACCGTCCCCCGCCCGTAGTAGGCTTTGGGTTCCTGGGGATGGTGGCGCAACCAGAGGTCGTATTCCGCCAAACTGCGCTGGTAATCCTTCATCTCCTGGTAAAGGGTCGCCCGGTGGGCATGGGCTTCGCTCAGTTCCGGTTGGAGTAGTAACGCCCGCCCCCAATACTCCAATGCCAATTCCTTCTCTCCCAGGGCGTGATAAACGAGCCCTAGATTGTAACAAATTTCCCCACTGGTCGGTTCCAGGTGCAATGCCCGTTGTAAATCCTCCTGCGCCGCCTGCCAGCGTTCCAAACGGCTATAAACCCAGGCACGGATGGCATAAACTGTCCACCAGTCGGGGCGCAGGGCTTGTACCTGGTCTAAATCCGGGAGCGCAAGGGTGGGTTTTTTGCCCAGGCAGTACAAATAGGCTCGCAGTACCAGGGCTTCCGTCAGTCCATCCTCCAGATACAACGCCCGTTGACAGGCGGCTATAGCCTCTGGGAATTGCCCCTGTTGGGTGTAGATGAGTGCCTGGAGCAGATGGGTTTCCGCTTGGTGGGGTTGCAGAGCCAGGGCGTGACGTAGGGAAGCCAAAGCCGTTGAACCGTCCCCGCTGAGGGCTTGCTGAACCCCTTGGGCTAGATAGTGGGCAACTGGCGCCAGCGGTTCCATAAGGTCACCACAGGGATTACCCCCATGTTCGCACAGGGATCGCCCGGTCGCAACTAGCGGGGCAGGGGGAACCGGCGCAGGGGTTGGGTAGGGGGGGGCATTTGCCGCAGGGTGGCTCGTCCGGGAATGTCAATGAATCCGCCGGTACGGATGGAGTCTTCTAATTCCGTGCCCGTGAGGATGGCCCCGGTAAAGTCGGCGCCCCGCACATCCGCCCCTTTCAAATTGGCATAGCGCAGGTTGGCGTTGCGGAAGTTCACCCCCCGCAGGTCCGTATCGGCTAAGTTGGCACCGCTCAAATCCGCCCCGCTCAGGTTGGCACGGGTGAGGTCAGCCCCGGACAAATCCGCATTCCGCAGTTCCATGCGCCGCAGGTCGGCTTCCCGCAGGTCACAGTTGACACATTTGTTGGTACGCAGGAGTTGACGCACCTGTTCCGGTTCGGCACTGGCACCCGGCAGGGCAATCAGGGTGACTAAGGCAAGGGTGAGGATGGGGATTTTCATGGCAAACACTCCTAAGTAGTAAGTGAGTTAAACATAACTAGAATTTCACCACTCAAGACGCTCAGGGTTCGGGAAAAGTTCCGTTGCGACGGGACGGGGGATTTAAGATGGACTATAGATGGCAAGGAATTTAGGGGCTGGGATACCTTGTCCATTCGATTCAATTTGCACCCTGTGGATACTATGATTTTAGCGATTGGGTCATCATGGGTTTGGATTTGATGCCTGTTCATCGTTCCTGCGGATGCCCATTATGATTGTGGAAAATTTCTTCATCCGGGCTTTTGATAAGGCACGACGAGGGGATTATCAAGGAGCAATTCTGGATTACACCCAGGCATTACAGGTGAATCCGGGGGATGCGAAGGCGTTTAATAATCGGGGGTTTGCCCATTTCATGATCGGGGATTACAGCCGGGCGGTCAGTGACTATACCAGTGCGTTACAGCTGGACCCCCGGTTTGGGGAGGCGTATTACAATCGGGGGATTGCCCGGTTCATGCTGGGGGATTACGAAGGGGCGGTGGCGGATTATACCCAGGCGATTCACCTGCGTCCCCGGGACCCCAAGGCGCATGGCAATCGGGGTTTTGCCCATTTGATGCTGAAAAATTATGCTCAGGCGATTGAGGATTACACGGCGGCGCTGGCATTGCACCCGGAGGATGCCAAGGCGTATTACAACCGGGGGGTGGCGTATCTGGGGTTGGAGCAGTACCGGGCGGGGTTGGCGGATTTAGACCGGGCGTTGCAGATCAATCCTGAGTTTGCGGAAGCCTACAACAAGCGGGGCAGTGCCTATTTTGAACTGGGACAGGTGCAGGAAGCCCTGCAAGACTACCAGGAAGCCTTGCGTTTGAATCCGACCCTGGCGGAGGCGTATTACAATCGGGGGGTCGCCTACGGGGAACTGGGGCAGGTACAGCGGGAAATTGAGGACTATTCCGAGGCGATCCGGTTTAACCCGGAGTTTGGGGAGGCGTATTACAATCGGGGGATTGCCCGGTTTATGGCGGGGGACAAGCTGGGGGCGGTGGCGGATTATACCAAGGCGATCCAACTCAACCCGGAGGATGCCCGGGGGTATAGCAACCGAGGGTTTGCGTACCACAGTTTGAACCAGATTGCGGAGGCGGTGGCGGACTATACGGTGGCGTTGCAACTGGACCCGAATTTGGCGGAGGTGTACAGCAAGCGGGGGAATGCCCGGTTTGATTTGGGGGATGTGGCGGGGGCGATTGAGGATTACACGGAGGCGATTCGGATCAACCCGGATTATGCGGTGGCTTATTATAATCGGGCGACGGCTCGGTTTGATTTGGGGGATGTGTTGGGGGAAATTGAGGATTACAATCGCACGTTGCGTTTAGACCCGAATTTTGCGGATGCCTATTTGAACCGGGGGTTAGCCCGTCTGCGCTTGGGTAATAAACGGGAGGCGTTGGTGGATTTTCGCAAAGCGGCTTCCTTGTTTGAGCATCGGGGGGATCAGGTGATGCACCAGCAAATTCTTGACCTGATGCAGACGGTGACCAAAAGCAGTCTTTAACCGATAATTTGAACCAATAATTTGTAAGTCTTAACCCTATACTAAGTCCTTTTTCAAGGGTATCTATAAAACTCTATAAAATTCAGTAGTTTATGTGTTGCAGGCATAAAGAAATTTTCCAGAACCAAGGACGGGGGCGGTGCCCCTGCGACCGCTATTCTATTCTCATTTAGTATTGCCATAGCGATCTGATTCGATGAACGTTA
>Ga0209018_1002881_pt1 | contig 11491 bp, 8 predicted proteins | sample YNPBryBLVA2012_FD_185814 | JGI IMG/M metagenome (GOLD analysis project Ga0209018, IMG submission 185814) | Anoxygenic and chlorotrophic microbial mat microbial communities from Yellowstone National Park, USA - YNP Bryant BLVA 2012 (SPAdes)... ...
TACCCCAGGACTTACTCGCCAGTATTTTGGAGAGTGTGGGGGATGGCGTGATCGTCACCGATGGGGATGGGCGGGTGATCGGCATGAACCGGATGGCGGTACAGTTGACCGGCGTACCCCTACAAATGGCGCAAGGGCAGATGTTGCCCCAGGTGTTACAGCTTGCCCACCCGCAGTACAATAGCTTGCTTGCGGAACTGATGCAGAGGGTGTTTCGGGAGGGGGTGAGTACGGGACTGCCCCGGGATACCCAACTGGTGCGCCCGGATGGGTTGGACTATCTTTCGGCAACCTTGGCTCCCCTGGGGGGCGGACACCGGGGCTTGGTGGTCACCTTTCGGGAGATCAATCGCCATCGGCAGTTGGAGGATTCTCTGCGGGAGCAAGCCCAGCGGGAACATCTGGTGCGGCAGGTTGCCAGTCGGATTCATCGCTCCTTGGATTTGGGGACGATTTTGCAGACGGCGGTGACGGAAATTCGCCTGTGTTTGCAGGTGGAGCGGGTGTTTGTCTGTCGGTTTTTGCGGGAGGACTGGGGGGAGGTGCTGCATGAATCCGTTGCCCCCCTGAGTACTTCCCTGCTGGGGGAACAGTGGTCCTTTGGGGAAGGGGCGGAAATGCGTGCCCTACGGGGCGGACAGGTGGTGGGCATTGTCGATCTGCACCAGGATTGGCGGGAGCCGGACTGGTTGGGACGGTTGCAACGGGTGCCCTTGGGGGCGGCGCTGGTAACGCCGATTTTCCAGGGGGAACGGTTGTGGGGGTTGTTGGTGGTGACGGATACCCGGCGGGGGCGAGCGTGGCTGGCGGGGGAGCGGCAATTGGTGGAGCAGTTGGCTCTGCAGTTGGGGATTGCCATTGACCAGGCACAGTTGGTGCAACAACTCCGTACCCTCAACAGCACCCTGGAGATGCAGGTGCAAGAACGGACGGCGGAATTGCGGCAGGCGTTGAATGCGGCGCAGGTGCTTTACACGGTCACGGAACAGGTGCGCCGGAGTTTGGATGAGCGGCAAATTTTTATCACGGCTCTGGACTGTCTGGGGCAAACCCTGGGGGCGGATTACTGTTGGGTCGCCCTGTACGATGAGGCGCAAATACAGGCGATGATTGCCTATGAATATTTGCCCAATCCCAGCTTGCCCAGCACCGTCGGCACGCAGATCGAGTTGGGGCATCACCGGGAACTGTACCAACGTCTGCTGGACGGGGAGGTGTGGCATTATCCACCCGTAGAACTCCTGCCGCCCGTCTATGCCCAGTTTCGGGGGCAGGGGGGGCAGATGGTGCTGGCACCGATCATGGATGACCAGGGGGTGATCGGGGAATTGGGGGTGGCGTTGGCACGTCCCCAGCAGGGGGTGCCGGTGGATTTGGTGCCCCAGGTGGCGAATCAATGCGCCATTGCCATCCGTCAAGCCCGTTTGTACCAGCAGTCCCGGGCGCAGGTGGTGGAATTGGAACGACTGCACCGGCTCAAGGATGATTTTTTGAGTACAGTGTCCCATGAATTGCGTACCCCCCTGTCCAACATGAAATTGGCTCTGAAGATGTTTGGTTTGACCCTCCGCAAGGGGAATATCAATGCCACCAAGCAGGCGAAATTAGTGCAATATCTGGAAATTTTGGAGCAGGAATACGAACGGGAAGCCCAGTTGATCCAGGATTTGTTGCACCTGCGCCAGTTGGATACCACCCAAGGACCTTTGCCCCAGGTGACCTTGGATGTCCAGCAGTGGTTGCCGGGGGTGGTACAACGATTTACATCCCAGGCGGAGCACAAAGGGTTGCACCTGACCTATACCCTCGACCCGGAACTGCCCCAGGTGGCGGTGCATCTCTTCAGCCTGGAGCGGGTGATCACCGAACTGCTCACCAATGCCCTGAAATATACGCCCCCAGACGGCACGATCCATCTGGCGACCCAGAAATTACCCGACCATTGGCAGATACAGGTGACCAACACGGGGGTGGAAATTCCGCCCCAGGAGTTGGAACGGATTTTTGAACGGTTTTACCGGGTGCCCCGGAGCGACCCCTGGGAACACGGCGGGATGGGTTTGGGATTGGCACTGGTACGGCGATTGGTGGCGCATTTGGGGGGGACGATTACTGCCAGCAGCGGTCAAGGGCAGACCCAATTTCAGGTGATTTTTCCCCTAGCGGGGGCAGATCATTCTCTCCCACCGGGCTAAACTGGGAAACGATGGATTAAGATTGAAGAATATAGCTTGTGTCCTAGACAGCCTTAACCGTCATTACCCATGTCTCAACCGCCCCAACCCGATTCGGTGACCCAGGTGCAAACGCATCAGCCCCGATTGGTGCATGTACGGACGGGTACCATTGTGCAGATTCCCCAGCACCGGAATGTTCTCTTGGTGGGGAAACCCAACGACCATTTGCCCCCGGATATTAACGTGGCGGGTTTTCCCGATGCCGATGTGGTGTCCCGCATCCATGCCCGGTTGGTGGTGCAGGATAACCAGGTGGCGATTGAGGATATGGGCAGTACCAATGGCACCTACGTGAATGGGCAACGGTTGCGCCCTGGGGAACGGTGTGCTTTGCGCCCCGGCGATTGGATTGCCCTCGGTAAGGAAGACAAGGTAACCTTTTTGCTACAGCAGGATTGAATACCCCTATGGAAACCACTCGTCCCGCATCTGATGCCTTACCCACCCAAGCCCCCCTGCGGCTGGTCAATCTGGAGGTGGCGGGTCTGACCGATGTCGGTTGCCAAAGGGAGTACAACCAGGATTATTTCTACGCCCATACGACGATGCACCGTCGCCTGAGTCCCCAAGGGGAACTGGTGCAGGGGAAAGGCTTGTATGTGCTTTGTGATGGCATGGGTGGTCATGCGGGGGGGGATGAGGCGAGTCAATTGGCGACCCACAAATTGGCGACCTATTTGCTGGAGCATTGGACGGAGGGGGAATTGCCGGGACCGGAGGTGATCCAGGCGGGGGTGGGGGTGGCGAACCAGGCGATTTATTTACGCAACGAGGAGGAGTACCGCCGGGGCAAGGGGCGGATGGGCACGACCCTGGTGGTGGCGTTGGTGCAGGACAATCAGGTGGCGGTGACCCATGTGGGGGACAGTCGGATTTACCGGATTACCCAGTCGGAGGGGCTGAAGCAAATCACGGTGGATCACGAGGTGGGGCAGTGGGAGATTCAGCGGGGGACGGACCCAACCATTGCCTACAGTCGCCCGGATGCCTACCAACTCACCCAAGCCCTGGGACCCCGTCACGAGCAGACCCTGGAAGTGGATGTGAACTACTTCACGGTGGCGGAGGATACGATTCTCCTGCTGTGTTCCGATGGGTTGTCGGACAACGGTTTGGTGGAAAGCCATTGGCAACAGTATGTGCGACCCCTGCTTTTGCCCCAGACCGGGGTGATCCATCTCCAGGCGGCGGCACGGCAGTTGATTGACCTGGGGAATGAGTTAAACGGTCACGACAATATCACGGTGGTTTTGGTAAAAATCCAGGTGCATCAGCCCCGGTTGTAACCCTTGGGTACGGGGATGTGTTAGATAATGGGTTGGCAGGGGTAATCAGGCTGGCTATGTCCCCGATTTTGGTCATTCATGTCACTGAATTGGAAGCCCAGGGGGTCAACTATCACCAGGGCAATTACTTTACGTTTCAGAACCGCCAACTCCGCAAGGGGCAATCCTTTCGGGCAACCATGCGTCCCCAGGCGGTCGCCTTTGCCGAGCAGTACCAACAGGCGGGGAGTTTTTGTATCCTCGTCGAGCAGGATGGGGTGTTGACCCTCTGCCGGGAGGAATTGGCGACGCTCGTCCATCGCCCCCCTGCCCCGCCCCCCCAGGAACTTGCAGGGATTAACGAGATTAAAGTTAAAGAAGACATTAAAAAAGAAGAGGATATTCGGGAAACCCCAGAGGCATCCCCTGCTCCCAAACCACGCCTGAATTTTCTCTTTGCCCCCAAATCCAGTTCAGCGGCATTACCCGAACCCTACCGCCATTTACCTAGGGAGGATCAGGAGTTAGCCCAGTTACTCATCCAGGTGCGGCAGAATTTCACCAAACCAAAGGCGCGCGCCGGTGATCTCACCTGGGAGTATTGGACGGGGGGGAGCGGGCAAACCGGGGTTTTGTTTCTACCGGGCACGGTGCATCGGGGGGATATGTGGTTTGCCTATCTGCACCATTGGCAGGGGGATTTTCGCCTGCTTGCCCCCACCTATCCAGCGGCGAGTACCATTGATCAACTGGTGGAAGGGATACGGCAGATATTGAAGCAAGAGCAACTGCGGCGGGTGCATCTGCTGGGGCAATCCCTGGGGGGTATGGTGGCTTTGGCTTTATTACGTAAATATCCGGTGCTGGTGGATAAGGTGGTGCTGTCCCACACCGGGGTTGGCGTACCGGAACATGACCGGGTTACCCAAGCCCGGCAGACGGAGCGGCGGCTACAAGGGATGCCCCATCAGCAAATCACCAGCCTCGCCTACCAGAGCATTGTCACGAAACATTTGAACGGCGTACCCCATGAACCCTTTTGGCGAGCCTACTTCCAAGAAACCCTCACCCGGCGCACCAGTAAAATTGAATTTATTAGCCTGAACTGCCGGGTAGTGGCGGATTTTTTCCAAAATTACCGCTTCCAGACTGCCAGTCTCAACGACCCACCCCGCCCCGTGTTGATTCTCAATACCGATAACGACCACACCTTTGACCCCGCCGAGCAAGCCGCCTTGCAGACCCTATTTCCCGAAGCGCAAACCCTCACCTGCACGGGTACTGGGCATTACAGTGTGCTGGTGGCGAGTGAGACGGTCATGCCCCAGTTGGCGGAATTTTTGCGCTGAACCTTTACAATAGATTTGGGTAACGCAAGGGAACATACCGATGGGCGTTTATGTTTTGATTTACAATTCCGGCAGTGACCACGAGGGCATTCACAGCCTGAAATTGAACGGGGAGGACACGATTTTACTGTTTGAAGATGAGGATGATGCGGTGCGTTTTGCCACCCTGTTGGAAGCCCAGGATTTTCCCGTGCCCACGGTGGAGCAGATTGACCCGGAGGAAATGCGCTGGTTTTGCCAAGAAAACGGGTTTCACTGTCAAGTTGTTCCCCAGGGAGCCTTGATGATCCCCCCCCCAGCGAACCTGACTGAAACGGATTGGCAACCGGAAACCCCGGCGGGGGATGGGCTGGATGAAATTCGCCGCCGTTTAGAACGGTTGTTGTAAAGGAACGGGGGATGTCACGGCACACCGGGGACGAACTGCGCCAACAACGGCTGGATAAGGCGCACCAATGGCGGCAGGCGGGGATCAACCCCTATCCCTACCGTTACCAGCGCACCCACAGTACAGCAGAATTACAAAAGCAGTATGAAAGCCTGGAAGCGGGAGCCGAAGTTGCGGAAAAAGTCCGGGTGGCGGGACGGGTGATGGCACGGCGGGTGTTTGGCAAGTTAGCTTTTTTTACCATCCAGGACGAGCAGGGCAGTATCCAATTTTATTTAGAAAAACAACGCATTCAAGACCACATGGGGGAGGGTGCCTTTGAACGGTTGAAAAATGGCACCGATGCGGGGGATATTTTAGGGGCAGAAGGGACGATTAAGCGCACGGAAAAAGGGGAATTGTCCGTGTATGTTACCACCTATGAACTGTTAACCAAATCCCTCTTGCCCTTGCCGGACAAATGGCATGGACTTACGGATGTGGAAAAACGCTATCGCCAGCGGTATGTGGATTTAATTGTCAACCCGGAGGTGCGGGATATTTTTCGCAAACGGGCGCAGTTAATTCAACTCACCCGCCGCTATTTGGATGAACGGGGATTTTTGGAAATGGAAACCCCAGTGTTGCAACCGGAGGCGGGGGGAGCGGATGCCCGTCCGTTTATTACCCATCACAACGCTTTAGAAATTAATTTATATCTGCGGATTGCTACGGAATTGCATCTGAAGCGGTTAGTGGTTGGGGGGTTTGAACGGGTGTATGAATTGGGGCGGATTTTTCGGAATGAGGGGGTTTCCACCCGCCACAACCCGGAATTTACCTCGATTGAACTCTACCAAGCCTACGCTGATTACACGGATATGATGCAGTTAACAGAGGATTTAATCACGACCGTCACCCAGGAATTATTGGGCAGTTTACGCCTCACTTATCAGGGGCAGGAAATTAATTTATCCCCCCCTTGGCAACGGGTAACAATGCGGGATTTGGTGCGGGAAAAAACGGGTTGGGATTTTGTGGAATTTACAGAATTGGCTGACCTATCCTCAGCCCAAAAAGCGGCGCAGGCGTGTGGTTTGAAAAATGCTCAGGAATATGATAGTGTGGGGCGGTTATTGAATGCGTTATTTGAGGAATTTTGTGAAGAATTGCTGGTACAACCCACCTTTGTTTTAGATTTCCCTGTGGAAATTTCACCCCTGGCTAAAAAACATCGCACTCAGCCGGGTTTGGTGGAGCGGTTTGAACTGTACATAGCGGGGCGAGAATTGGCGAATAGTTTTTCCGAATTGACCGACCCCATTGATCAGCGGGAACGATTAGAGCAGCAAGCCGCCCGTAAAGCCGCTGGGGATGCGGAAGCGCAGGGGGTGGATGAGGATTTTCTCACGGCTCTGGAGTATGGCTTGCCCCCCACTGGCGGGATGGGGCTGGGGATTGACCGCTGGGTGATGTTGGTGACGGATGCGGCGAGTATTCGGGAGGTGATTCCCTTCCCTTTGCTCAAGCCGGAACATTCTTAAAAATATCTGTTTTATCCCTATTGCCAATGCGTTTTTCACCCTTGGGTAATGGTTATAAATTAGGGTTGCAGGGTATAAGTATAGGTTGGGTTGTTGTTAATTTTAGGGATTATAAACTTATTCACAAATTCATCTCTAAATTTATCCTAAATAGTCAGCCTGGGGTGGCATGAATCATATCTTTTCTGCTTGGGAAAAACGTCCGCAAATGTTTGGGTATTGGGGGCTGTGGGGGCTGGTATGGGGGGTCAGTTTTGGGTTGCGGTTTTGGGGTTTAGGACGGTTTGAGGAACTGGTGTTTGATGAGGTGTATTTTGCAAAATTCGCCTGGAATTATCTGCAAAATATTCCTTTTTTTGATGGGCATCCCCCCCTGGGGAAATATATTATTGCATTGGGTATTAAGCTCACGGGTTTTTATCCCTGGGGCTATCGCTGGATGAATGCGCTAGTGGGTTCTTTTATCCCTATTTTAACCGGGTTAGTCACCTATGAATTAAACCGCAGGAAATGGCTGGCTTTGATTGCTGGTTATCTGGTGGCAACCGATGGTTTATTGCTGGTGGAATCCCGTTATGCTTTAATTAATGTCCATTTGATCGCTCTCGGTCTATTGGGGCAATGGCTGGTCTTGCGGCGCAGTGGGTGGGGTGGGGTATTTTTGGGCGCAAGTGTAGCGGTAAAATGGAATGGGTTAGCCTATTGGTTGGGTGGGGTTTTGACGGCATGGAAATTGCGCTGGCGGGGATGGACAATACTTATTAGTTTAACCCTCGTACCTTTATTGGTTTATTTACTCGTTTGGTTGCCCCATTTAGCTCAAAATCCGGGGATGGATTTATTCACGCTCCATCGGCAAATTTTGGGGGTACATACCCGCTTGGGTGCCGGGTCAGATGTGCATCCCTATTGCTCAACTTGGTGGTCATGGCCGTTGATGTTGCGTCCCATGAGTTATTACTACCAAAATCAGGGGGGCTGGATCACGTCCGTACAGGCGATGGGTAATCCTTTGTTATGGTGGTTGGTTTTGGTCGCCGTGTTGGTAAGTTTACCCCAATTCATTCGTAGAAATTGCCCCTGGGTCTTGCAGTTTGCCCTGGGTAATTATTTGATGAGTCTCCTGCCTTGGGCATTAGTGAAACGCTGTATTTTTATCTACCATTATTTACCGGCGTTGGTGTTTGGCTGTATTGCCCTGGCGTGGTGGGTCGAAACCCTCTGGCAAACCGGCGAGCGAAAATTAGCGATTGTTGCCCTGATGGTACCAGGGGTGGGGTTGGGATTTTGGTTGCCAATCTATTTGGGCTTGCCCCTGCGTCTCCCCTTTTGGCAATGGCGGTTTTGGTTTCCCAGTTGGATTTGAGCCTTTAATTATTATTAATTTAGGGCACCTCTATAAACTCAAATTTAGCGGTCGCAGTGCCCTTGGTTCTGGGTAATAGGGGCATTCCCACGATGGGATTTTTGTTTGGCTTAAATCAATAGAGATGCCCTTTAATCAGCCTGGGGTTGCGCCAGGTCAAATCCTTGGTGAATTGCCTGGAGTGCCTGTTTCCCCACCGCCCGGGGCACCAAACAGCTAATTTTAATCTCCGACGTGGCAATCATCTGGATATTGATGCCCGCCTGCCCCAAACTGGCAAACATCCGGGCGGCTACCCCCGGTTGGCGCACCATCCCACTACCCACCACGCTGACCTTGGCAATCTCCTGGTCAATGGTGAGGCTACCACAGGCGAGTTTTGCTAGCGCCGTCTCGAGGGCATGGCGAGCGAGGGTCACATCATCCTGGTGGATGGTAAAGGCAATATCCCGGGTGGGTCGCCCCTCCACCCAAGTCACCCGCTCCGATTGGATAATCATATCCACGCTCACCCGTGCCTGCGCCAAGGACAGGAATAAACAAGCCGCTGTCCCCGGTCGGTCCGGCACCCGTTGAATCGCCAGTCGGGCTTGCTGGTCATCCAACGCTGCCCCCCGTACCGGCATCATTCCCCCAAACCCCGGTGGAGTCGGTAATACCGGCACCTTAAAACTACTACTCAACACCCGTACCGCCTGGGTCGCCTGCGCCAAATCCACCAGACAACTGACTTTAATTTCCGACGTGGAAATCAGGTCAATATTGATGCCCGCTTCCCCCAGGGCACTAAACATCGCCGCCGCTACCCCCGGTCGCCCCACCATGCCCGCCCCCACAATGCTCACCTTCGCCATCGCCGCCGAGACGGTGCAGGTCACCCCTTCCCCCCAAGTGGGCATTAAATCCCGCACCAGCCGCTCGGTTTGGGTCACGGCATCCCGATGTACGGTAAAGGCAATGTCATTCGTTTCCCCCGCCTGAATGGACTGGATAATCAAATCCACATTCACCCCCGCCTGCGCCAACGCTCCAAATAACTGAGCCGCCATCCCCGGTCGGTCCGGCACATTGCACAGGGCTAATTTTGCTTGCTGGTCATCCAATTCCACCCCGTCCACCAGGCGGGACACTTCCAAATCCCGGTGGGGCATGACCCGTCGCTCTGGGGTCAACAGGCGAGTCCCAGGTGCCGCTGTCCAACTGGAACGCACCACCACCGGCACGCCAAAATTCCGGGCAATCTCCACCGCCCGGGGGTGCAGTACCTTCGCCCCCAAACTCGCCAATTCCAGCATTTCCTCACAGGTCACCTGCGCCAACACCTGCGCCTCGGGAACAATGCGGGGGTCAGTGGTGAGAATCCCCGGTACATCCGTATAAATTTCACACACCTCTGCCCCCAGAGCCGCCGCCAGCGCCACCGCCGAGGTATCCGACCCTCCCCGCCCCAGGGTGGTAATCTCCAAGGTGCGGGTGCTACTGATCCCCTGAAACCCCGCCACCACCACCACTTTCCCCAGTTCCAACTCTTGGGTAATCCGGTCGGTGGGAATGTGCAGAATCCGTGCCCGCCCGTGATCCGCCTCCGTGATCACCCCGATTTGGGTACCGGTCAGGGAAATCGCCGGTTGTCCCAGCGCCTCCAATGCCATCGCCACCAGGGCAATGCTCACCTGTTCGCCGGTGGACAGCAACATATCCAATTCCCGTGCCGGGGGGTTCGGGCTAACGGCTTTGGCTAAACCCACCAATTCATCCGTCGTGCGTCCCATCGCCGAGACCACCACCACCACCCCATGCCCCTGTTCCACCGTTGCCACAATGCGCTGAGCCACCGCCTGGATGCGCTCGATGGTAGCGACGGAAGTCCCGCCATATTTTTGAACAATCAATCCCATAGTTTTCTAGGGTACGGCATTAGGGGGCGGGTTCAATACGCAAAAGTTGTCCCTTGGGGGCATCGGTCAACACATAAATCAACCCATCCGGCCCCACCCGCACATCCCGCACCCGGGCACCGATGGGAATTTTGCCCACTTCCTTCACCTCTCCCTGGGGGTTCACCTGGAACCGATGCACCGCCTGGGAAATCAACCCCCCCGCCAGCAGTTGCCCCTGCCATTGGGGAAATTTAGCCCCCCGATACACCGCCAACCCAGAGGGAGCCACGGTTTCCGACCACACCCACACCGGGTCAACCATCCCCGGCAAGGAGCGGTGGGGGGAAATCTCCGGTCCAAAATACTCCCGGCTATGGGTCACGGCAGGCCAGCCATAATTTTGCCCCGCTTGCAGGCGATTCACCTCATCTCCGCCCTTCGCACCATGTTCCGTTGCCCACACCTGCCCCGTCTGGCTATCCACCGCCAACCCCTGGATATTCCGGTGCCCCCAACTCCACACCTCCGGCAGTGCCTTGGCCCCCAAGGGATTATCCCTGGGAACCGTGCCATCGGCGTTGACCCGTAACACCTTCCCCAAGTGACTGCGGGGATTTTGGGCTTGCAGACGAATCAATTGCCCCGCCAATTCCGTAGGGGGATTGCCCCCATCTCCAATACTCACCAGCAGGGTTTCATCGGGCAACCAAGCCAAACGAGAGCCAAAATGCTGGGTTCCCGACTTGCTCTGGCTCACCCGCAGTACCTCCCGCCGCTCCGTAAATCCCTGCCCATCCCAGGTCAGCCGTGCCACCACCGTGCGATTCGCCTCCCTTGTCCCCTCGGCATAGGTGAGATACACCCGAGGTTTGGCTGGAAACCGGGGATGGAGGCTAATGTCCAACAACCCCCCTTGACCCGCCGCCAACACCTGGGGTACCCCCGCTACAGGTTCGGTTTGCAGTACACCTGAGCGCACCCGCCGCACTCGCCCTGGACGTTCGGTGATCAGCATCTCCCCATTGGGCAACCAAGCCATACCCCAGGGATGTTCCAGCCCAGCCAGCACCGGCACCACCCGGTAACGGACTTCCCGCACCACCAGGGGGGCATTTCCCTGAGAAGGTAAACCATGACAACCGGTGACCAAACCACCAGTGAGGAGTAAACCCCACAGCCAGGTTTTCATCGCTTTTGCTCCGGTAACTGCATCAACACCTGTGCCACCCTTGGGGTACTGTTGGGTAATCCTACCGTTTGCCTCGCTTGCCCCATCTGCGCCAATTGTTCTCAGAGGTCGGTCAACTCCGTAACTAATCTAGCCAACTCTGCGGAAGTTAACACCAATTGGAGTTTCACTACTCTAAATAAGATTTTTATATAGCAATCCTCAGAAGTGTTGAAAGGTAGGTAAAGGCAGAAAAAGAGGGGTCAAAATATGGTATTCTAATCCATATAAACCAAAACATGAAACAACTATGAA
>Ga0209018_1002883_pt1 | contig 11490 bp, 10 predicted proteins | sample YNPBryBLVA2012_FD_185814 | JGI IMG/M metagenome (GOLD analysis project Ga0209018, IMG submission 185814) | Anoxygenic and chlorotrophic microbial mat microbial communities from Yellowstone National Park, USA - YNP Bryant BLVA 2012 (SPAdes)... ...
CAGATCCACCGCCGAGGTGATGGCCTTGTCTATCTCGAAGATGGCGTGCAGCTCGCCGATGCGGTCCTCCAGGTCCGTGTATAGGCGGGCGTTGTGGATGGCCACCGCCGCCTGTATGGCCATGGCGTTCAGCAGGTTGAGGTCGTAGGGGTTGTAGGCGGCCCGGTGCACGCAACCTACGGTGATGACCCCGTAGATGTTGTCCCTCCACTTCATGGGGGCGTAGATGGCGGAGCGCAGCCGCCTGGTTTCCAGGAGCTGGCGGTAGCGGGGTTCCTGGTCGGTATCCTCCACCAGCATGGGCTCGCCGCTCTTGATAACCACCCCCACCAAGCCGTAGTCAACGGGTATGCGGATGGAGGCCTCGGACTCGCTCATGTTGTAGGAGGAGGCGACGTAGAGGTGCTCCTGGTCCGGCTCGAAGGCGAAAACGGCCACGGCGTCCGAGACGATGGTGCGCGAGACCGCCTCCACCAGGTTTTCGTAGATGCTCTTTTCCTTCAGGGTGGAGTCGAAAAGGGTGGCGAAGCTGGACAGCGTGGTCAGCTCCACGGTGCGCTGCCGTTTCTCCTTGCGCTCGTATTCCCGGGTCTCGGCCATGAACCCCGCTATCCAGGTGGCGATGAAGATCACTCCGTAGGGGGTGATCAGGGTGTTGCCCACTTCGCTCCAGGCCAGGCCGCGCGCCGGGAGGACCGCCCCGGCGTGGCATCCCATGGAGGCGAGGGCATAGAGCATCCCTTCCTTCACCCCGAACCAGAAGGCGAAGGTGAAGCAGGGGAGCGAGAGCAGGTACTCGTAACCCGTGATCCCGAGGTTGCGGCATACGTAGACGAAGGAGGAGAAGAGCAGGATCTCCGCCACCGTGAACGCCCTTATCGTGTCGCGCAGCCTGTCGTCGGAGACCCGCTTGAGGACGATGTATTCCGCCACGAAAAAGACCCCCGATCCTGCCAGGAGGGGGATCATCACCGCGGAGCGGAGTTCGGAGCGGACGAACAGGTATTGCACCACGAGGAAGGCCCAGGCCATGGCGCGGGTGGTCCTGGTGAAGTTGAGCATGCGTGTCTTGAAGTCCAAGTTCCCACCTCTGGCCTTGCGCGCAAGCTTCTTAACCAGTTCGCTCCACGGCGCGGCAGCTTGCCCGTACCTATTTGTCCACTGACATTATTATATCGTCAATCCGCGATAAAAAGTTAGGATGCCGCGGACCCCGACAATCCCGCCGCGGCGTGATCCGGCTCCAGGATGTCGCGGCCCCCGGGGCAGGCACCGGAAGGCCCAAGGGGGGCGGCCCGGCTCCGGGCCATCGCGGCGGTAATGTGATAACCTTTTCCCCGGCGAGGAAAGGAGCGGCACGGCAGGGTCGCCGGCCGCTGAGAGGAGGGAGAAGGTCATGTTGGGTGGTTACATGGGCCGGGTTCTGGAAGTGGACCTGGGCACCGGGAAGTCGCGTTCCTATCCACTGTCCCAGCGGCTGCTGGAGCTCTACGTGGGGAACAAGGGGTTGGGGGCCCGGCTGCTGTACGAGATGCTGCCGCCGGGCACCGACGCCCTGGGGCCGGATAACCTGCTCATCGTCACCACCGCGGCCATGACTGGCACCGGCGCGCCCAGCACCAACCGCTTCAACGTCACCACCAAGTCTCCCGCCACCGGGCTCATCGTCAACTCCAACAGCGGCGGCAACTTCGGGGTGTTCCTCAAGCGCTCCGGTTACGACGTCCTGATAATCAGGGGCAAGTCGCCCAAGCCGGTCTGGTTGAGGATATTCAACGGCGAGGCCACCGTGGAGGACGCCTCGGGCCTGTGGGGCCTGGACACCGAGGAGACCCAGAAGCGCCTGCCCAAGGAGCTGGGCAAGATGGTCATCGGCCCGGCCGGGGAGAACCTGGTCAAGTACGCGGCCATCATCTCCCAGGAGAGGGTGGCGGGGCGCGCCGGGGTGGGGGCGGTGATGGGCTCCAAGAACCTGAAGGCGGTGGCGGCGGGAGGCAACCAGAAGCCCTGGCTGCCGGACGAGGAGAAGTACAAGGAGGTCTGCCGCCGCTGGCGCGAGGTCCTGAAGAACCATCCCGCCACCGGGCAGGAGATGCCCAACTACGGGACCGCGGTCTTCGTCAACCGCAACAACGCCGCCTTCACCATGCCCACGCGCAACTTCAGCTCCGGCCAGTTCGAGAAGTGCGAGATGGTCAGCGGGGAGACCCTGGCCGAGACCTCGCTGATCAAGAACTACGCCTGCCACGGCTGCGTCATCGCCTGCGGGCGCCGGGTCAAGGTGGGGGACAAGAACGTCAAGGGCCCGGAGTACGAGACCCTGGGCCTGTTCGGCCCCAACATCCTCAACGCCGACCTGCAGGCCATCCTGGAATGGAACTACCAGGCCGACCTGCTGGGCCTGGACACCATCAGCCTGGGCAACGTGTTGGGATTCGTCATGGAGGCGGGGGAGAAAGGCCTCATCAAGACGGACCTGGCCTTCGGGCGGACCGACAACATCTCCCGGGCCATCGAGGACGTGGCCTACCGCCGCGGGCTGGGCGAGGACATGGCCGAGGGGGTGCGCTTCCTGGCCGGCAAGTACGGCGGCGGGGATTTCGCCATCGAGTCCAAGGGCCTGGAGATAGCGTCCTACGAGCCGCGGGGGGCGGTGGGCCACGGCCTGGGCTACGCCGTTTCCAACCGCGGCGGCTGCCACCTGGCCGGCGGCTACGTCATCTACCTGGAGGCCAACGGGCCGGTCACGGTGGACCCCCTGTCCACCCGGGGCAAGGCCGGGCTGGTCATACTCAACCAGACGGTGCTGGAGGCGGTGAGCACCCTCGGCTGCTGCAACTTCACCGTTTTCACCATGCTCCACCCCAAGCTGCTGGAGTGGAACGCCCGCTCCCGGCTGGTGGCCCGGGCCCTCTCCACCGGCTTCCTGTATTCCGGCGACCTGTTGGGACGGGCCCTGGGGCTGCCCGCCTGGACCATGCCCTTCCCCGCTCCTTTCAGCATGTTCCCCCAGGTGAAGGCGCATGCCGTATGCACCGGGAGCGATTTCACCATGGGCAAGTTCATCGAGCTGGGGCAGCGCTCCAACAACATGGACCGGCTCTTCAACGCCCGCGAGGGCTTCACCGCCCGCGACGACACCCTGCCCAAGCGCCTCACCGACGAGCTGCAGCGCCTGGACGAGCCCGATTCGCGGGTGAGGCTGGAGGAGATGAAGCCGCGTTACTACCGCCTGCGCGGCTGGACCCCGGACGGCATCCCCAAGGACAAGACGCTGGCAAGGCTGAAGATCGACAAGTAGGGGAGGCGCCGGGGGAAATGGCCTCGGTGGAGGTGAAGCTGTTCGCCACCCTGCGCCGGGAGGCGGGGGAGAAGGGCTACGCCACCGAGGCCTCCGACCTGGGCGAGGTGCTGCGGGAGCTGGCCCTGCGCTATTCGCCGGGATTCCGCGAGCAGCTCAAAAAAGCCACGGTGCTGGTGAACGGGCGCAACGCCGTGCTGCTCAAGGGGAAGCGCACGCGCCTGAAGGACGGGGACGTCGTCTCCCTATTCCCCCCCATGGCCGGGGGTTGAGGGCTTTTCCGGCCGTCGTTCCCGGCCGTTCGCGGACGGGCCTCAGGGATCAGTCCTTCCCCAGCGCCCGCTTCACCAGCGCCAGCAGCTCCCGGTTCTCGAAGGGTTTGGCCAGGAAGTGGACGAAGGGATCTTCCAGCAGCCAGCGGTCCAGGTCCTGGCGTTCCAGGCCGGAGAGGAGCAACACCGGCAGGCGCTTCCCGCCCTGCATGCGGCGCAGGCGCTGTACGATCTCCTCTCCGCTGAAGTCCGGCAGCAGGTAGTCGAGGACGATCAGCCGGGGGAGGCGCTCCTGCAGGGACACCAGGCATTCCTCCCCGCTGGCGACCGCCTCCACCTCGTAGCCCTCAAGCTCCAGCTGCAGGGCCAAGACGCGCCGGATGCGTTCCTCGTCCTCCACCACCAGTATGCCGGACAAGCGTCTCCTTTCGGTCGCCCTAGACCTGGGTGACGGTCACCCCGCTTCCCTCCGGGCCTCCTCCCATCTGCCTTTCGACCAGCTCGGCCACCGCCGCCTTCAGGAGCTCCTCCGCCGCCGCTAGGTTCCGGTACCCTTCCTGCAGCTTTCCGGAGACGTTCTCCAGGTTGACGTTGGCGGCCAGGGCCGCCCACTGGCGCAAGTGGTCCTGCGCCAGCCGGATGCGGTCGGCTTCGTGCTTGAGGGACACCTTGAGGGTGGTCAGGTCCACGCCTTCCCGGCACATGATGCTTCACCTTCTTTCTTCTTGAAAGAACCGGCCTTCCTTGAGGCCTCTGTCCTGCCTGTCATCGCCTCCCGCCGGGCAACCCCGGGTTCACGCAGCGGGGGGCGGCGCCTCAGGCGCAGTCCTCGGGCCGGGCCTTGCCCAGCTCCACCATGGCCTTGCGCAGCTTTTCCCGACCCTTCTCGCTCATCTCCACCAGGGGGAGCCGCAACGCGCCCCCCGGCAGCCCCATCCAGGTGAGGGCCTGCTTGAAACCGGCGGGGTTGGGTTCGCAGAAAAGGGCCTCGACCAGCGGCAGCACCCGGTAATGGAGGTCGCGCGCCTCTTCCAGGCGTCCCTCCCACACCAGGCGGCACATGCTGGAGAACTCCCGTCCCAGCACGTGACCCACCGCCGCCACGCAACCCGCCCCGCCCAGGCAGAGCAGGGGAAAGGTGAGGGCGTCCTCGCCCGAATAGACGGAGAACTCCAGGCCCGCGTCCCTCAGCCCCTTGAAGAGGGCCGTGGCGTACTGGATGGAGCCCGAGGCGTCCTTGATGCCCACGATGTTCTCCACGGCGGCCAGCCGCACCACCGTTTCCGGCTCCACCCCGCGGCCGGTACGGGCGGGGATGTTGTAGAGGATGAGCGGCAGGGAGGTGGACGCGGCCACCTCGAGGAAATGGCGGTAGATGCCCTCCTGGCTGGGGCGGTTATAGTATGGGCTCACCTGCAGGGAGCCCTGCACCCCCAGCCTCTCCGCCTGCCTGGTCATCTCCACGGCCTCGGCGGTGCTGTTGGAGCCGGTCCCGGCGATCACCGGGACCCTGCCGTTGACCTGTTCCAGCACCACCTCGATGACCCGCAGGTGTTCGCCGTGGTCGAGCGTGGGGGATTCGCCGGTGGTCCCGCAGGGTATTATCGCGTCCGCGTCCTGCTCCTCTATGAGGAAGTCCACGACGCGGCGCAGCGCCTTCTCGTCCACCGCGCCCCCGGGCTCAAAGGGAGTGATCACCGGAATGAGACAGCCCTTGAGATCCCAGTCCGCCATTACCAACATCTCCCCTCGGATCCGGCGGGACCGTCGCCTTTCCGGTCCCGGCTCCTGCAGGCGCGCTTCGCGGATTGAATTATAACCCATAACGGCCGCGATTTCCCCCGGCGCGAGAGAACCGCGCTCTCCCTCGAGCAGACCGAACAGCCGGCGTTTCCGCAGATGGCAAAGTAGTCCCCGGCTCAATAATAAGCATGCCGGCGCGCTCCTAATATCTACATTAAGTTAATTATTGCTTGGTAAGCTGAAATCCTTTGCCTTTCCATATATTACCATGCAGGGAATTCTCCCGAAATTACCCCCCACCCTATTGACAGCCCATCATCGGGTGGTAATATGGTCTTGTTGCGCGACGTTCGGGGAGTACATTCAGAAGCATCAGATAGACGTATTCCTGCTTCCCAGAAAGCCCAAGGTGCCGAGTAGAAAACGGTGCGCCGAGGCGCAGCGGTCCCAAAGGTTCCTTGGGTTTTCCTTTTCCCGGAAGCCCGTTCCCCCCGCCTTCCCGCCCTCTTCCCGGCGGCGTCCCCCACCCGCGGGAGGATGGCCCCGTCTCCCGGCGTTGCCGGCGCCGACGGTGGACGCTTCCTCGGCGCCCGCCATATAATTGCTGATGGCCCGGCTTCGGGTCGGCGTCGTCTTTTCGCAGGGACAAGGAGGTGCGTTCGAGAGATGGAACTTAAGGGCAAGCGCGTGGTGGTGATCGGCACGGGCGTCGGCGGGTCCGGGGTCGCCGCGCTGCTGGCGAAGGAGGGGGCCCGGGTGCTCGTATTGGAGCGCAACGGTTTTCCCGGAGGCAAGGCCGCCACCTTCGAGCGCGAGGGCTTCCGCTACGACACCGGCGTGCACTGGGTGGCCCGGGGAGAGAAAGGGCCCCTGGGCGAGATCAGCCGGCTGGTGGGAGGCAACCTCCGTTTCCGGGTGCTGGAGCCGGCCATCCGGATAATGGTGGGCGGCAGGATGAGCGACCTCACCCAGGACATCGACAACGAGAAGGAGCTGGACCGGGTTTTCGAAGAACTGGGCGTGCTGCCCGAGAACCGGGAAGGCGCCAAGGAGTTCTTCCGGGACGTGATGCGGCCGCGCACCCCGGAGGAGATCGCCGAGCTGGACGCTTACCCGCTTTCCGAGTACCTGACCAGGTTCACCGCCGACCCCCAGTTCATGATGTTGGTGTCCGGCTTTATCGGCATGTACCTGGTCATCTCGCCCAAGCAGGCATCCACCGGGGAGTTCCTCCTCAACTTCTCCGGGCAGGCGCGCGAGCGCAACCTGTCCTACCCGCTGGGAGGCATGGGCGCCATGCCCCAGGATTACCTGGACGCCCTGGCGAGGATGGGCGGGGAGGTCCGCTACTCCACCCCGGTGGCGCGCATCGTGGTGGAGAACGGGGCGGCGACCGGGGTGGAGACCTCCTCCGGAGAGATCATCCCCGCCGACCTGGTCATCAGCAACAACGGCATCAAGGAGAGCGTCGAGTTGGCGGGGCGCCACAACTTCCCCGACGACTACCTGGAGATGGTGGACCGGCTGCGCCTCTCCCTGGCCGCGGTGAGCGTGAAGTACGCCCTGGACGCCGAGGTGGTCTCGCCGCATTTCATATACTACTTCCCCCGGCCGGAGCAGCTGGACACGCAGGTCGGACTGATGTGCCCGGTGCCCTCAGCGGCCGACCCCTCGCTGGCCCCTCCCGGCTGCCAGCTGGTGCTGGCGGGCGCCCCGACGTCCCCTTACCTGGAGGACCCGGCGGAGGCGGACGCCATGTCCCAGGAGGTGCTGGACAAGATCGAGAACACCATGCAGTACCTCTTCCCGGACATCGAGAAGCACGTGGTCTGGAAGCTGCGCACCAACACCCAGTACACCGCGAACATATCCGGCCGCAGGTCCGGCGAGGTCATCGGGGTGTCCCAGAACCGCCACCAGGTGGGCAAGAACCGCCCCTCCAACGTCACGCCGGTCCGCAACCTCTACCTGGTGGGCGCGGACGTGGGGGGCAGGGGCGTGGGGACGGAGATGGCCGCGGACAGCGCTCTCAACCTCTGGCGCCACCTGCGCGACGCCTGAGCGGTCAAGGCCGCGGTGATGGCCGGGCGGCCGCCGGGGGCCCAACCGGGGGCCGCGGGTCAGCGCGCCAGCATGATCAGCAGCAGGGCCGCCCCCAGCAGCACGCGGTAGCCTACGAAGGGGGCGAAGCTGTGCCGCTTGGCCCACCCCAACAGGAACCGCACGGCGAAAACGCCCGCCAGGAACGAAGCCGCTATGCCAACCAGCAGGGACGCCGCCTGGCCTCCGGTGACGCCCTCCTTGAGCATCTGCAAGAGCGAGAGGGCCAGGGCCGCCCCGATGGTGGGCAGGGAGAGCAGGAAGGAGAACTCCACCGCCTCTTCCCTGTTCAACCCCAGGAACAGGCCGGCCGAGATGGTGGCCCCGGAGCGCGACACGCCGGGCACCATGGCCATGACCTGGAAGATGCCGATGACCAGCGCGTCCCGCCAACCCAAGGACGACAGGCCGCGTCGCGGCCGCATGCGGTCGGCCGCCGCCATCACCGGGGAGAAAGCCAGCAGGCTCAGGGCTATGAGCAGGGGCATGCCTTCCATCATCCCGGATGAATCGGCGGCGAAAGCCCCGAGCAGCAATGCCGGCAGCAGGGCCACCGCGAGCAGCCCCAGCATGCGCCTGTCGGCATCTTCCCCCGCCTTCCTCCACCCGGCCGTTCCGGGCAGGACGCGGAGCAGGCGCATGACGGTGGAGCGGAAGCAGACCAGCACCGCCAGGAAAGTGCCGGCATGCATGGCCACCGTGAAGGCCAGGCGCGGCTCTCCCCAACCGGTGGCCCATCCCGCCAGGGAAAGGTGGGCCGAAGAGGATACGGGCCAGAACTCGGTAAGGCCCTGCAGCGCGCCCAGCAGCAGCGATTGGTACCAGGGCATGTTCAGTCGGCTTCCTCCGCGAGGCCGCGTTCCCGCAGGAAACGGCCCCGCCTGACCAGGGCGCCCATCACCCGCACCGCCCTCTCCGGGGTGGTGTATATGCACATGCGCCGGCTGTCCTCGGGCAGCAGGTCCATCTCGCTCTCGCGCTGCGGCATGCCCACGGTGACGATGGGCTTGCGGTGTTTCTCCGTAAGGTCCAGCACGGTCCGCACGAAGGACTCGGTCATCTCCTTCATGTGGACGCGCACCTTCTCCTTGGAGGCCTGGTCCATGTGGGACCACTCCCGCTCTATCATCCCCCGGAAGGACACGTTGGCGTTGACGGTGCCCAGGGAGATGACCGCGTCGAAGGCATCGCAGGCCGCCAGCTCCTCCAGGCAGCGGATATGCGCCTGGATGTCGAAGACGCCCACCAGGTCCACCGGGTTGCCCTTGCTCCAGTAAGAAGGCAGCATGGAGCCCATCCTCTCCTTCACGGCGGGAGGCAGGGGCGGCACCTTCAGCCCTTCCCGCTCGCAGAGGTCCGCCGTGACCACTCCCCACCCCCCGCCCCAGGTGAGTACGGCCACGCGGTCACCGCGCGGCAGGGGCATCTTCACCAGGGCATCGGAGATGTCCAGCATCTCCTCGGTGGTGCGGGCGTGCGCCAGCCCCAGCTGGGATATCATCCCGGCATAGACCTCCTCCGACCCGGCCAAGGCCGCGCTGTGCGACGCGGCCGCGGTGCTCCCGGCCGGGGTGCCCCCCGCCTTGTAGATGACGATGGGCTTGCGCAAGCTGATCTCCTTGGCCACCTCCAGGAAGCGGCGCGGCCGCTTGAACCCTTCGACGTAAAGGAGGATGGCCCGGGTCCGCTCGTCTTTCGCGAAGTACTGCACGTAATCGACGAAGTCGAGGTCGCACTCGTTGCCTATGCATACGAAGCGGGAAAAACCCACTCCCCTATAGGCCCCGAAACCCAGCATCTGGGTGCCCAGGTTCCCGCTCTGGGCGGCAAAGGCGATGGCGCCGGGCAGGGGCCGCACCGGGGGCATCAAGGCGGTAAGGCTGTGCGGCGCGGTGTATATGCCCATGGTGTTGGGGCCGACCACGCGCAGCCCGGCGGCGTGCGCCCTCTTGACCATGCGCTCCTCCAGCCGCCTGCCCTCCGCGCTGGATTCGCTGAATCCCCCGGAGATGACGATGACCACGCGCGCTCCCGCCCGCCCGCAGGCCTCCAGTTCGCCTTCCACCGCTTCCGCCGGTATGGTCATCATCACCAGGTCCAGGGGTCCGGGCACCTCTTCGACGCTCCGGTACACGGGGATGCCGTGGATGGTGCCTCCCCGCGGGTTCACCAGGAAGAGCCGTCCGCGGTAACCCCCGCCGAGGATGTTGCCGGGTATGATGTTGCCCCACTTGCTGGGCTGGCTGGATGCGCCCAGCACGGTGATGCTGCCCGGGTTGAACAGGGTTTCCACGGCGGTGGACGCGTCCGGTACGAGCAATGTCAGCCTCCTTTTCCGTGCTTACGCCTTACAGGTCGTTGACCCTGCCGGCGATGTCCTGGTAGAGGTCGCGCAATCCGATCAGGCGCTCGGCCAGGGCGGCGAACCCGGGCAAACCCTCGGATTCCGCCTGAAGCAATCCGGACAAGTATTCCGTCAGCTCGCGGTTGAGGCGTGGCCGCGACTCCTGGTCCCCGGAGACCAAGCCGGAGCGCGCCCGCTCCAGTATCGACTTCAATCCGGCGAAAAACCCCCGGAAGAAATCCTTGATGGGCAGGGCGGCCCCTCCCACCTCCAGGTCGATGTCCTCGAGGTATCTTTCCATGCTCCTGATGTCTATGTCCAGCGCCGCGACCAGCAGGGCCTGGTCTCCATCCATTACCCCGACCTGAAAGGCCTCCAGGCCCCTGGATGAGAACTCGTCCAGTACGCCGGAGATGGCATAGAGGTAATCGTACGCTTCGGTTAAATCCCGGCCCAGCTCCATCCCCTGGGTGTAGAGGTCCAGGACTTCGGAGTGAAGCTCGCGCGCCTCCGCGGGAGGTTTCATCTTGCGCGCTTTCTCCAGGGAAACCCGGAATACCTCGGTCATGCGCTCCGAAGCTCTCAGCCCCTCTAAGGATATCTCCTTGACCCCTCCCTGCAGCTGCTCCTGCATCCGGGAAAACAGGCCGTTCATCTCCGTTTCGATATCCAGGTTGATGGAATACACGGCGTCGGAGTACTCTTCGACGCTCATGGCGCCTCCGCAGCCGCCCAGGGCAACGCAGACCAGGAGGGCGACCGCTCCCCCCGTCCTGAGAACCCTCGAATGGCGAATCTCCGAGCGCATGGGTCATTACATGATAGCATACGGACCGCCGGGCTTCCCTCCCTGCGGCCCGCCGGGCCCGCCGGGGACTCCTCCCCCCACCGCGGCGCGGAGCGCCGGGCCCGCCGCCATTCCTTACGCCCGCTTGCGGCGGTACCGCCCGTCTTTGAAAACAGTCGCCCGGCTGTGGTAAGATGATAGACCTGTTAGTTATTGATATATAAAGGCAGGCAAGTACGGCCGACTTCCGGAGGTGAGATGCCGTGAAGTCAGGCAAGGCGGACAACATGAGCAGGAACGCATCCAGTCCCGCCCGGGACGCCTACAAGGTCCGTATAAGCAAGGGTTTCGTGGACGCCGACTTCGGGGAGGGGTTCCTGGTGGAGGTGTGGGACTACCGCTCCCAGCGCATCATCTACGGAGAGAGGTTCCACGACCTGGAGCGGGCCCGCCGGCGGGAGAAGGAGATCAAGGTCGACCTGGACGGCATGACCACCGAACGCTTCCTGCAGGCATACCTGAAAAAGAGGCCGTGACCGACCGCCGCCCGGCGGGGAGAAAGGGGGCCGCGGCCGCTCGATGGACTGGTCCCGCAGTTTCCCCTCCCCTCCTGCGCGGCCCTATTTTCCGTAGGCCTTCAGCAGGTTGTTGACCCTCTTCAGCACCGCCCGGCGCAACTCCGCGGGCTCCAGTATGTCCACCTCGGTCCCGTAGCGCAGCAGCTCTTTCTCCAGCCAGGCGAAGTTCTCGGCGCGCAGGGTACACAGCGCCGAGCCGTCCTTCTCCCTCTTCTTGTCGACGAAGATGTCCTGCTCCATCACCCAGTTGGCGTAGAAGGGGCTGAAGCGCAGGCGGACCTCCTTGCCCGGGAACGACCCCTGCTCCGGCAGGGCTCCTTCCGTTTCCTGGATGCCGGCGTAGTCTTCCGGGTTGAACCTGGTGC
>Ga0209018_1002885_pt1 | contig 11479 bp, 7 predicted proteins | sample YNPBryBLVA2012_FD_185814 | JGI IMG/M metagenome (GOLD analysis project Ga0209018, IMG submission 185814) | Anoxygenic and chlorotrophic microbial mat microbial communities from Yellowstone National Park, USA - YNP Bryant BLVA 2012 (SPAdes)... ...
CGTAATGTTGACGATCGCCGAGGTGCTGGTCGTATTGGTGTTGTCATACGCGATCGCACGCAGCGCGTAGCCGCCCGCCGCAACACCCGTCCAGCTGTATGCGTAGGGGCTTGCGGTGTCCACGCTGAGCAGCGTCGCCCCCGTCCAGAACTCCACCCGGGCAATGCTGCCGTCACTGTCGCTCGCCGTTGCAGCGAGGGTAATGTTTGCAGGGGCCGTGTAGGTGCTCCCGTTCACCGGACTGGTCAGACTCACCTCCGGCGGCGGGTTATACAACACATGCACCACGCACTCAGAAGACCCCGCGAGAACTTCATCCACCGCGCCCCACAGTTCCGCCGTCAACGAATACGTCCCCGAAGAAACCCCGTGCCACACGTACGTCCACGGACTGTCGGTGACCATCCCCAGCAACGTACCGCCTTCCCAGAAAACGACACGCACTGTATCACTGGACGGGTTGTACACCGCCGCCGTCAGCGCGATATCCGCCGGCGCCACAAACGACGAACCGTACACCGGCTCAACCAGCGCGATCGTGGGATACGATCCCGGCGGCTGCTCGTACACCACCCTGAAATACCGCATCTCGGCAGCCGTCGCCGAACTGCCGTCATTGTCGTATGCCACCGCGCGCACCAAGTACTCTCCCTGCGTGAGGCCGGTCCACGTGTACACGTAGGGACTGGCCGTCACCTCAGCGATCTTCTGAGACGTCCCCCGCCAAAACTCCACCTTCGTGACAACGCCGTCCGCATCCGACGCCTCCGCCGCCAGCAGTACATCCGCCGGCGCGCTGAACGTGCTGCCGTGCACTGGACTGACCATGTTCACCGACGGCGGCTGATTGGGGAACCGCACCCGGATCACCGCCGCGGCGGACGTGCTGACCAGCAAGTCGGTGTCTTGCGCTACGGCGTACACCTGGTAGAACCCGGGCGACATACCGGTCCACGTGTACTCCCAGGGACTCTGTGTATCCGCAAACAGCACCGTCGAGCCGAAGTAGAACGTCACCTGCGTCACCTCCGACTCGGCGTCCGAAGCAGTCGCCCGCAACACCACCGGCGACGGCAACACCACCGTTGACCCGTCCACCGGATCCACCAGATTGACCGTCGGCGGCGTCCGCACCACATCGCCGTATCCCAGCAGCAGCACATCGGTCATTCCCCGGTACGTCTTCCCGTCCAGCGCCTGGGATGCGTGCCCCGCCACGTACACGCCACCCGCGCCGTCAACCGCAATACCGTATCCGCGGTCGTTGCTGGACCCGCCGCGCATCGCCACCCACCGCAGCTCCCCATCGGAGGAATACTTGGCAACCAGGACATCTTCCCCGCCGGCATACGGCTGCGCCCCTACGGAAGCGGACACCCATCCGGTCACGAACACATCGCCTGCGGCATCCACCGTCACACCGTACCCGGTGTCCGTCATGCTGCTGCCCAACAGACGCGTCCACCGCCGCACCCCGTCGGACGAATACTTCACCAGCAGCAGGTCGCTGTTCCCGCCGGCGTACGGCTGTCCGAAAACCGACTCCCCCACGCTGCCCACCGCGTACACCGACCCGTCCGGTCCCACGGCGATGCCTGCGTACGCGTCCGTCAGCGAACTCCCCACCAGGTCCACCCACTGCGTCACCCCATCGGAACTAATCTTGACCACCAGCGCATCGCTGATTCCACCTGCATAGGGCAGCCCGCCCACCGAACCGAACGCCCGACCTGCCACGTACACATTCCCGACACCGTCCACCGCGCAGGCATGCCCCTCTTCGGTTGAAGAACTCCCGACCAGGCGCGTCCACAACCAGGTCCCATCACCGGCGTACTTCACCACGGCCACATCAAACCCGCCGGCGTTCAACTCCCCGTCCAGCGACCGGTTGGTATGACCCGCCACGTACACGTCCCCGGACTCCTGGTGCACCCCAACCGCCCGCGCGATATCACGCTGCACGGTGCCGCGCATCCTCGTCCACACGCGGCTCCCCGATCGGTCATACTTCACCAATACCATGTCCGTCCAGCCCAACGGCGTATTGCCGTCAATCGTTCCGCTGGCCGACGCCACCACGTACACCTCCCCGGTGACCCGCCGACATGCCACCGCCGCATAGTCCTCCCCGTTGGGCGACGAACTGCCAAACATCCGCACCCACTGCACGTCCCCGCCCGTAGAAACCCGCACCACAACCACATCAGACCCGCCGGCGTACGGCTGGCCGTCAACATTCCCCGACACCGCCCCGGCCACAAACAGATCGCCCTCCCCGCCCGGCGCCATGCTATGCACAAAATCAAAACCCGTGGTTCCCAGCATCCAGGTCCACCGGTGCACCTGGGCGTGCGCAGTCGCTGACAACGCAATCACCGCATACAGAACCACACCGAACCGCCGCACCATATGATACATGAACCACACCTCCCTATCCTGAAATGAGCCGAAACACGACACAATCGGCCATACTTACACCCATCCGGCACCGCCGGCAGGCGCTACTACCACTCACGCTATAGATACAAAACCACGATCCTATTTGGAAAGATCGTGACCAACATCACCCATCCGACCCAGTCGCATCACAAGCCGGCCATCCGCCGCCGCATTTTCACCCCACGGCGGCGCCCTCACCCGGATCGGTAGTTAGGCACTATCTCGCGCAGCTTAGCAAGCAGACCTTTCCGATCCATGCGAATGGCGAGATCCCGCAACTCCTCCACATCGGCATCGGACGGCAACCGCCCCCCTTCATTGAACACCACCCGCAGAATCTTCGGATGATCCGTCCGCGCCAGTCGTTCGTCGGCGCCGGTCAACGTCTCCACCAGCTTCTCACCGGGCCGCAGCCCCGTGAACGTGATGGTGACATCTCGCTCCGGCTCAAGTCCCGACAACCGGATCATCTGCCGCGCCAAATCCACGATTTTCACCGGATTGCCCATGTCCAGCAGGAACACCTCGCCGCCTCTGCCGATCGCCCCGGCCTGCAGGACCAGCTGCGCCGCCTCCGATACTGTCATGAAATACCGCAGCATGTCCGGGTGCGTCACCGTCACCGGTCCGCCCGCCCATATCTGCTCACGGAACAGCGGTACCACACTGCCCCGGCTGCCCAGCACATTGCCGAACCGCACCGCCATCGCCGGGCACGACTTCCCCTGACACTGCACCAGCATCTCGGCGATGCGCTTGGCCGCGCCCATCACGCTGCACGGATCGGCCGCCTTGTCGGTGGAGATGCACACCACCTTCCCCACGCGGTACCGCGCACACGCACGCAACACGTTGAACGTCCCGATCACGTTGTTCATCACCGCTTCGTCCGGATTGTCCTCCAGCATCGGCACATGCTTGTCCGCCGCCGCGTGGAACACGATCTGCGGACGGCACACCTCAAATACACCCGCCAGCTTGGGCGGATTGATCACATCGCCCAACACCGGCCGCAGCACCGGCGACACACCCAACGACCGCGCCAGCGCCCGCAGCTCGCGTTCTACCACATAGATGCTGTGCTCGCCCCGCCCAAATAAAAACAGCTGCGCTACCCCAAACCGCAGCAGCTGCCGGCATATCTCCGAACCGATGGACCCGCCCGACCCCGTCACCAACACCCGCTTGCCTGCGAGGTACGACCGGATCGCCTCCGCATCCAACTCCACCGGTTCGCGCCCCAACAAATCCTCAATGTCCACATCGCGGATGCTGTTGACCGTCACCCGCCCGTCAATGAGCGACCCGAGCTCCGGTACAATCTTGATCCGTGCGGACGTTTTGCGGCACTCCTCCACGATCTCCTGGATGCGGCGGCGGCTCACCGACGGCAGCGCGATGATAATCTCATCCACATCGTACTTTGCCGCCGCTTTGGCGATGTCCGCACAGGTGCCTACCACCGGCACCCCCTGGATGTGCATCCGCTGCTTGTGCGGGTCATCATCAATGAACCCTACCACCTCCAGGTTCAGCCGCGGATTGGTCTTCAGCTCGCGCAGCGTCATCACCCCGGCGTCTCCCGCGCCGACGATGAGCACGCTACCACCTTCGCTCCGCGGCCGCTGCTCGCTGAGCACCCGACGCGCGAACCTAATGCCACCCATCATCACCGTGCAGAGCACTCCGTCCATCAAAAACACCGATCGCGGATACCCCACCAGATCACGCAGCGTCACCACCACGACAACGAAGACGGCGGTTGCAATCAGGTTCGCCCGCACAATCTGCAACAGGTCGTCAACGCTTACGTACTTCCACATGCCACGGTACATGCTAGTACCGGCGAACACCACCAACTTGACCGCAACCAACCACAGCAACGTCTCTCCAAGCACCGCGGCGTACTCCGGCGCCAGACTGAAATCAAACCGCAACAGAAAAGACAGGTAGTATGCCCCAACCACGATGACCAGATGGGCAAGGACGATGACCAGCAAACGAATCCGGAGGATCACAGAACGAATGGACTGTATCACAAAATCACCTCTCAAGGAATGATGATCCTATGAAAACGCATCATCTGCCGCTCACGGTGCAGGATCAACACGGCCGCTGCCGTGGGAAACAGCACCGCACACACCAGCAACACTATTCGCATCCCGGTACCGGCCGTTACGAACAGCACCCCCATCCCACCGAGAATGATCCCCAGCCCGCCAACTACAGCCGTTACCTGCATGTGGGAAAAACCTGTCCGCACCGCACGTTGGTAGAAGTGACTTCGGTGCGCGGCATACCACCGTTCGCGCCGCCAGACCCTCCGCGCCAGCGTCACTGTTGTGTCAAACAGAAACACCGCCAGGGAAAACACCACCGGCACGACCAACCGTGGGTCATACACCACCGTCACCACCAGGATAAACCCTATGGAATAGCTCCCGACATCACCCATGAACATTTTCGCGGGAGAAACATTGAATGCCAGAAAACCCAGACACGCACAGGCAAGGACAATCCCGATAACCACGGCTTCAGGCAGGTTGATCGCCACTCCGGCCGCCGCAATTGTCAAACCGCTGACCATGCCCTGCACTGCGGCGATTCCGTCGATACCATCCATAAAGTTGTAGAAATTGACCACCGCCACCATGCCGAGTGTCCACACCGGCACCCACGGCACGGGCACGTGCAGTACCCATGCGGCCACCGCGCACAGCATCGCCTGCACCGCCAAACGGATCGCAGGCGACATATCACGACGATCACTGGCGAACCCGAGCGCAGCCATACCAGCAAGCAGTACCGCCATTCCGATGCCTGTCGCTGACATCCTGAACGTTAATCCGCCAAAGGAAACCGGTACTATCGTCCACAAAAGTACCCCGACAAGTACCCCGACCAAGATCGCGAGCCCTCCACCCTTCGGAACGGGCCGCACGTGGGAACTCCGTTCATTCGGCACATCCAGGACCATGAACCGCACTTTCCTAAGCAGCCCAATGCACACCATCCTCGTGCAGGCATACGCGGACATCCCGCTTGCCACAACTATCGCAAGGTTCAGGTTTTTCAGAGCATCACTCCCGTGCCGTCGAGGCCCATGTCGTACGCTGCATACCGAACACCGCTCGCACATACCCGACAAGCAACGCGGCGTTTACCATGACAAAATACGCGGGCACATACAGCGGCTTCCAGCGTATCCCGGATGCAATCACCATGGCGCTGAGCGCATACCCCGCACACTGTACCCAAAACACATTCCGCAGCCAGCCTCCCGCTATCCAGCTCACGGGCACCATGAGGACCAGAAGCAACGGCGTTAACCAACGCATCACACGGTGACTGGTATAGAAAAAAAACCTTTTCCAATATAACGGGTTCAGCATCCCTACCAAATACGCCATCGCTCCAACATGACCCGCTCCATCACGCACATGCCGCTGGAACTCCGCGGCATCCGTGGTTGCCACACGTTCCAACGCAACCGCATCGGGTGCATATACCACAGACCATCCCCTCTCGAGGATTTTCATAGAGAGCATGAAATCATCGTTGATGGCATACGAGGGCAAATCGGAAAACAGCTCGCGACGGAATGCATATATCGCCCCATTCGTACCCATGACCATGCCCCACGGACTTTCCAAGCGCTTCAACCATGTCTCAAACCGCCAGTAGAAACCCTCTCCGGACTTGCCAGTCGCATCCACCAGCATCAGCCTGCCGCACACAACGCCGACATCCGACTGAAACCGCCCCAGCAGTTTTTTGACGGCATCCGGTCTGCACATGCTGTTTGCATCGGTCATTACGACGTACGGCGTGTCCACTTTCCGCATCAACGCATTGATTACTTTGCTTTTACCTATCCGGTCAAACTCGTACCAAATCACCCGACCGTCTCTGACGGATTCCCTGACAATCCGTTCCGTCCCATCCGTGCAGCCATCCAGCCCCAGCAACAACCTCGGCTCACCCTCCAGTGCATAGAAGTTGCGGATCTTCTCGGCGATTACCGCTTCCTCATTGTGCACCGCACAGACGATAGTGACCGGTCCGGAAACACCACTCTCAGCTACCACAGCACGCCGAAACAATGAAAGCACCACCAAACACACCGGGTATACAAGATAGGGATACACAACACCGGCAACCAGCAACCACCATACGATACTCACCGGTGCCTCCGGAAAAAGTGCCCTACCAGTGAAACTCCTGCCTTAGCGGTACGACTAAACTCACCGGGATGCAGTATAACATCAAATGCCTTGCGCATCAAGTACCGTGGCCGCAGGTAGAAACGCCGTCGGGCATAATCGCAAAAATCCACTAGTTCTTCTGGTGATAACCACTCGGTCTTCACCACACACGAGTGCATACCATCGGCCGTTAGCCACTCGCGCCAGGATCGAGCTACTACGTACCTGTTCTCCGACGCCCACCGGTATGCTTCCGTCCCCGGGTACACCATCAACGGGAAGAACTGCACGGTATCGGAATCCAGCTCCAGTGCGAAACGCAGCGTTGCATACATCGTCGCTCTCGTCTCACCGCGGTTCCCGACCATGAAACACCCGTGCACCCGCAACCCTGCCTTCCGCGCATCCTGCATGAAACGTCTCGCCTGTTCCAACGTGGCGTTTTTGTTGATGGCATTGAGGACTCCCTGATCCCCGCTCTCAAATCCTGCAACGAGCAAGCGACACCCGGCAGCGCGCATCAAACGCATAACGTCGTACGGGAGATTCACGCGAACTTCAGCCGTCCACGGTATCCGGATACTCCTTTGAATGATCTCCTGGCACACCTCGGCCACAAAAGCTTGATCTGCAGTGAAGTTGTCATCATCTATCAACACCTCCCGAACTTCGGGAAGTTCGCGCTCAATATAGGCAAGCTCATCAACCAGATGGGCGGCGCTGCGATGGCGGTACCGATTACCAAACATCACCTGAGGGTAGACACAGTAGAAACACCGGTTCGGACACCCCCGTCCAGCAAAGATGGAAACCACCGGGTTACGGCAGTGCGCATAAAAATAGTCTGTTATTACCAGATGTTTTTTGTACACCGCGCTCACAAACGGCAACTCATCAAGGTTCTCAGCGGGTGCTCGTTCCGGATTGTCCACAATCTGACCATTATTGCGCCAGCTGAGACCAGGCACCCCGTCCGGTATACCGCCACGGTCGGCGAGCTCCGCCAGCGACCAGTCGTATTCCCCGCGGGCAATCACATCAACCGCCGGTGACAAAGCACAGGTTTCATGCACGAGCGCCGTGGGATGCGTTCCCACAAGCACGCCCACCTTACGATCGGCAAACCACTCCTTCAAAGTCGCAAGACATGCCACATCCGACTCAATGCTTGGCGTTGACGTATCCACAACGATGATATCAGGATTGAACCCAACAATACGCTCACGGTAATCCTCGATCACTCCACCGCGCGCGGGCACATCCAGCAACAGGACCTCATGTCCGCGCTTTTCCAGCAACCCGGTCGCGTGCGCCAGCCACAACGGATAGTAGATCGTGCCACTCTTCGTCACCGCCGGACTGCGCGAACTGCGCGAGTACTTCGGCAGGAATGGCGGGTTAAGCAGGAGGAGCTTCATCTCGTGAACCTCTCAGTGTAAACCAATACGCCTGGGTATATTGTGAATACTTAGCAGATACTCGTTTAACTATGTCTGGATATATGACGTTGTTGTGTGTCAAATACCTGCCCTGTAATTGCCATTTCAGACCTGCATCATCCATCGCCTGTAGAATCTCTGGGAGGACACATCTGTTCATATACACTCTTTTATGTGGATGAATTCTCCGATAGAACGAATCCGAATACTCCAAGTACTTACACCGTATCACTTCAGTCGGAACATTCAGAACTGACATGAGAGGTTTAATCCCATGATATATATGATCTGATACATCCACACGCGCAAAGAATATCCCGTTCGGAGTCAGCACCTCAGCAACACATCTCATGAACAATGGAACGTCACGGACATGCTCTAATACCTGAAAAGACACCAACACATCGATACTGCGCGCATATCTGTGTGCAATCTCCTCATTAAAACAACTAGCCTCCACGACAACGAGAGAACCTGATTGGGATAGTCGTGGATTGATAATTGGATCCACAACTATCACTTGCTTCGCACCGTTTTCTAGCAGGCAGCTGGCGGTCTCTATTTGATTACCGGAACCGATCTCCATCACACATGACCCAACAAAACACTTCGTCCCCAACTCTTTAAGATACGAGCGTGCAATCGAAATGTACTGTTCTCGAGTGTGGTACTCATTTCCTTGGCGCAACAACTTGCGTAGCATTTCATACAGCCGGTTTGGGATAATACACAGCAACAACCTGAGGAAGATATACATGAATGACAACAGCCCTCTCAACCCGTTCATTCGGGTAACCACACAATGTCCGTTGTATCGTTGATCGTTAGTGGGTCGATCGGGATGAGGTGAATGGGCAAGCGAATGATCGCACGAACACCTCTACGATCGAATGTCTGTGGTCGATATCCATACTTGTGCATTCTCGCCACTATCATTGGGAGGTCAGTACCGAGTTTGACAGAAGCATGCGGAGTTACTTCAGTAACAATCACAGGACGCGCCCCTGTCTCGAGATAATCGAACAAGCCCATAAGCACCAACGTCTCTGCTCCCTCAACATCTATCTTGATCATGCGCACGTTCTCGAGCTGCCGGGCACGCAGATACCCGCTTAGAGTCGTCATCGGTACGACGAGTGACGCACAGGTGTCGCCGTTCATGAACCCCGGGACGATGGTATTCCACCCGATATTCTCTGGACCGCAGATCTTGATGCTTACCTCACCGTCCCGGTCACCGACGGCTGTTGCGTTGACGATGATGCGTCCGGGACCGGCCTCGTGTGCGATACGTTGAATGTGTTCCGCATACTGCGGTACCGGTTCAAAGCAGTGCACTGCACCGGTCGGGCCGACGTGCGCGTACGCATATGCCGTCAGAAAGCCGATATTGGCACCCACGTCGATGAACACATCCCCCGGCCGGAGCGTTTTCGCGATGAAGCGCATGAGATCGCGTTCGAACACCCCGAAGTAGATGTTGCGCATGACATAGTTGGCAAGATCCAGTCGCAGCGTGAGCGTCCCGACGCGTAGTCGTCTGATCGTCGCACTGCGCCATACCTGTTTCGCAATGATATCAAGAACTGTCGGCAACCCGTATACGGGTAGATTCCTGAACACTGCTCGCAATAATGCACTTATCATGCTCACGTGCTCTCTTTTCCCAAATCAGCGGTCTTCCGCCCGATCACATACATCTCGCTTCCATTCGGTGAGCTCCTGTGACAGATCCACTCCCTTCGAGCAAGAGCAACCAGAACGACATCCACGACCAGTGAAATCGGCAGCAGTAACATAGCTGGTATCATCACGATTCGGACCCAGGTTTTCGTACGCTTTCTCCGTACGATGCTCTGGTACGGGAATCGCGCGCCGAACAACAACAACATCACGACTCCCCACCACCACAGCCAGAGCCTTGCCGGGATGTTGATAGCTCCCTTGCGAAAAAACACATTTGCAATCTGGCGTGGTCCAGACAACGAGAGCCATTGTATCGCCCCCCACAACTGATTGCTGAAATACACCGTCTCAATGTTAATTCCATGAGCAACTAGCCGCTGGCACAACTCATTACTCGTCAGCCTTCTCAAATGCCCTACATCTTCGTAGAAGAATCGGTTCCCCTTGTCCGCTTCCACCCCATTTGCGTATTTCCGAACCACCCGCTCCTCGAAACTGCCTGTATTGCCACAAGGCAACACTAATACGAGGATACCATTCAAGGCAAGTGCTTCGACGATGCGGATTATAGTGCCGTCAAGATCGTGCACATGCTCAAGCACGTGATGTGAGAAAACCAGGTCATATTGATGAGAGATCGCGTCGATAGTGGACAACGTGACGCTGGGGTATCTCTCGTGAGCGATACTGAGCGCTTCTCGACTGATATCCGCACCACTGAGGATCCAACCGGCAGGCAACCCCGCTTGTAGCACCGGAAACATCTCCCCGTTTCCGCATCCATAATCCAACGCTTTACCCGTGGATGGCAGATTAAGATTTCGCAGTAGGTCTCTGATCCGCGTCATTTTGGCGGATGTCCAGAACCTGTCCATGTACCCCGCCTGATACCGCGCATCATAGAATCGCTCGATAGATGACGCTGCCGTCGACTGTTTACTCTCATGTCGGTCGTTTGTCGGCATTACTCTCGAAGATCCTTTACCCGTGATAGTGATAGATACAGTCGGAGCTGGAGACTGCCGTCGCGCAGCGCATCCAGACATACCGGAAACTTATGCACACATTTTGTCTGCCAACACGGCGAGCACCATACCTCAGTACAACCGACCATCACAAGTGTTCCCCCGAGCGCACCGAACAACGCGGGATCCTGCGGACCGCAGGTCACCACACCCGGTATACCAAATCCTGCAGCGATGTGCGCCGGTGCGCTATCGTTGCCGACAAAAAACGCCGCCCCTGCAATGAGCCTCACCATCTCGCCTACCGATTGCTTGCCCATGTGATTGACGACACCCTGCAGCGTTCCGGCCTCACACGCGACGTCAATCTCGTCGATACCGCCGATGAGATGTACCGACGTAATACCGCACTCAAGGAGAGTCTCACACACTTCTTTGACAACGTTTGAGTGCCACCGTCGTTGTGACCATGAACCACCGGGATGCACAACAGCATACGATGCTCCAGAGACAGGTGCGGCGGCTATCGCGGGTATCGTTGAGCTAATCGGGCCGGGAGTCTCCGGAATTGCGATACCGAGAGTCGCAGCCGCGCGTCTGATTGTCGTATACTGATGTTCTCGTGAACGGAAAGGCCACGGAACGCCAGCATGGTACACCGGTGTCCAGCGCATGCGACTCCCCCTTGGTAAAGCATGCACAAAACGCGCCCGAAGGTTTCTCCATGCTGCGGTGAGCAGTC
>Ga0209018_1002889_pt1 | contig 11470 bp, 8 predicted proteins | sample YNPBryBLVA2012_FD_185814 | JGI IMG/M metagenome (GOLD analysis project Ga0209018, IMG submission 185814) | Anoxygenic and chlorotrophic microbial mat microbial communities from Yellowstone National Park, USA - YNP Bryant BLVA 2012 (SPAdes)... ...
CCAGACTTTGAGGTTGTAATCAAGTTTGGGGTGTAATCTCTTAGCGTATTGGTTTAACGTGAATGGCTTGAAGTACAGCCAGTAGAGCAAACGCAGGAGATCTTGTGGGAACTGGAGAGTGGTAGGCATTGTGACCTCATTCCTCCCTACTTACCGCGCAAACGTTCGAGCAGGTTCAACGCCTGGTCCAGATTCAGGCGGAGATAGCCGAGCAAAATCAAGATGGCGAGGAGAAGCACAATGGTGCCCGCTATCCACGCCGTTGTCTGGCTCACGTCGTCTTTCTTCAAGCGCAAAAGGCTTTCCAGGATGAACCGCCCAAGCCATTCGGGGGCATTCCCAAGCCAGCGCAGGACGGACTTCAGGCGAGCCCCCGCCGTTTTGGGAAGAGGCATTTCCAGTCCTACGGCTTCAAGTTGGCGGTGAAAGTCACGTCGCAGGGCTGGCCAATCTACGACACCGTTCTTGCCCTTCGCCAGGTAGAGCAGGCTGCCGGTCAGTTGCAGTTTGTAGGGATGCCTGCCTGCCAGGTGCAGGAGCGTCTCTTGTTCGCGCGGGGTAAACGGGCGGTCACAGCCTGCGCCACGCGCAATCAATTCGCGTGCCTCATCATCGGTGAATTCGCCCAGCGTGAGGTGCGTAAAGATGTTGAAGAAGGGCGAGGTGTAGCCGAGCGTTTGGGCGAGGTCCATCAGCGGCACTTTGGACGCGGTGATGAAGGCGAGCGCGTGCTGGTTCATCAAGAATCGCCACGATTCGTAGCACTCGAACGTGAACTGGTCGCGATGGTAGGTGAGTTCCTCGAATTCGTCGAGGCAAACGACGGGGAGAATGCCGTCCGCTTTCAGCGCGCGGATGGCCTCTTGGAATTCTACCAGTGGTAACGCATGGCCGCCAAGACGCTTCGCCCCCAGTTGCTTGAGGATTTCATCGAGCAGCCCGGCCAGTGTGTGACAGCGAGCGTCTTGCAATTCGATGTACGCAAAGCGATACGGCGCGGCATCGTGCAGATAGCGCGCGTAGCGCTGCGAGACGTAATACAGCAGCGATGATTTGCCAATACGACGCGGACCGACAACGGAGAAACTTTGCATCTGCCCCGTGTGCGCGACTTCAAGCCCGGCAAAGATTTGCCGCAATTCTGCGTGCCGACCAATAAACTGGTCGGGGTCAACACAACCGCCATAGTAAAAGGGATTAGACATCGGTGCGTATGCTCCTTAACAAAGTATGGGTAAGAAATTGCACGAGTCGGGCGGGGAGTTGAGGGTCCATGCGAGACTCCTTTCACCCAAAACGGCTTAGCGCCATCAGGCGGGAATCAACGTTTGCAGGTCACTCAGAACCTGGTCAACCGAGACGGGTTGTGAAACTTTAGCCATGAGCCAGATTCTCCACAATGTGCCAGCGCGGGGAGCGCGCGGCGCGGCGTTCTCCCCGCGGGTCGAGCGGATACCAGGCGGTGACGGGATACGCCCGCAACGGCGCCAGGACCTGCTCGTCAACGCCCATCCGCTCCAGGCTCCAGCCGAGACGCTTGATGAGCGCGCCCACCCCATAGCGCAGCGCATACTGCACCAGCCGCGCCGATTCTCCTCCAGCAATTCCAGCGCCGCGGCCATCCCGCATTTCCACGTCCAGCACCCGCCAGACGGCCCGCTGACGTGGACGCAGAGCGCGACCCCGCCGCATTTCCGGCGTGATCACCGCTGCCGTTGTGGTCGCCTGCACCACCTCGGGCAGTTGGGTGGTGAAGCCGTGATGCGCCAGCGCCGACCAGTGACTGATGGCCGCTGGCTGAAGCAGGGCGGCGGCAATCGCAAAGGGATGAACCTCGCCCGCATAGAGCGGCGATTGCACGGCATAGACTCCGCGCTTGAGGATGGCGATCTGTCCCGAAGCGTTCAGCCGGCTGAGGAGTTGGGAAAGATGCCCGTCAGAAAGCCCCTGCCGCTCCGCCAATGGCCGGAGCGCCTGACGGGTGAAGAGCAGCCCCAATTCCTGCGCGGCGGCCTCCAGCAGACGAATTCCCTGGGACCGACCATACGTGGCATTCATACCATACATTATACTGCGATAATGACTTTTGGGGCAACTTGTGCAGCACAATTTATCACAACCGCTCCTGCGGTTCTCACTACACCAGCACCGCCCTCAGCACAGCGATATGATCCTCGCGGTTGAACCACCCCACGCTCACCCGCACCGAGCCGCTGCTTTCGGCCCTTCCCACGGACGGTGACCCAGCCGCTGCGCTCGCCTGGCGCCAGGTCGCCGACCTTCAGCCCGGCGATCTCCGAGGCGCGCAGGCCGGTCGCGGCCAGCAGCTCGACCATCGCGGCATCCCGCCTGTTCCCCCCCCGCCACTGCGGCCACGCCGTGCAGGTGGACGCGCCGCTGGTGGTCCTTCGTGTTGGCAGCAGGCGGTGACACGCACGGGGCCTGACTCGCCCGCTCTGCCTTCTATCCTCACCAGCCTGCCGCAGCCGTTCCCGCTCCCGCCGCACCGGCCCCCGCCACTGCAACGGCCAGGAGAGCGCCAGCGCCAGGCGCACCATCAGCGCCAGATCCCACGTCCGGACTCCATAAAGGACATGGCGTTGGCCAGGCCAGAAGCAGGGCCGTGGTCAGGATAAAGAGGACGATCATCGACCCGACCGATGAGCAACTCCAGTTCCTCATCTCGCAGGAGGCGTCGGGCCACCGCTGGCCGCACTTCCCAGATGGCTCCCGCCAGCAATTCCTCCAGCGGGCCGCCCCGCAAGAGTCTGAAGTGCGGAGACAAAAAGAGAGCCACCCCTGGGCACCGCAAGTACACCGGGATGGCTCCTGGTTCAAGTCTCTGCGCAACCTGGTGAGGCTACAGGCCTCTCCATTTCTGTGGCGCAGAATCACTTGCTACGGGAGCGACGGGATTTGAACCCGCGATCTCCGGCTTGACAGGCCGGCATGTTAACCGCTACACCACGCCCCCAGCGCCCTAAATCATACCACAACTCACCGCTCCCGTCAAATCAAAAACTCTGTGTAACGACCTGCCCTCCCGCAGGTCCTGCGTCCTCAGCGGTAACCATATCGACAGACAGGCCAAAATCGCGTATAATTCCCTCCGTGACACCAAACAGCATCAACCCTGGCCTGGTCCTGCTCTTTGGCTCCGGCGAGACCGCCCCGGCTGGCCGCGAAGCCCACAATCTGGCCCTGCGGCAACTGAATGCCCCGCCGCGCGTGGCTGTCCTGGAGACCCCAGCCGGCTTCCAGCCCAACTCGGCCTGGGTCGCTGGCCGCCTGGCCGAGTTTGTGCAGCACAGCCTGCAAAACCACCATCCCCAGGTGACCGTGCTCCCGCTGCGGCGGCGCGAACAGGCCGATGACCCCACCCTGGCTGCTCCGCTCCTGGAGGCAAATTACGTCTTTGCCGGCCCCGGCAGCCCCACCTATACCGCCCAGCACCTGCGCGATACGTGGGCCTGGCAGGTCATCCAGGCCCGCCAGCGACGCGGCGCGGCCCTGGCCTTTGCCAGCGCCGCCGCCATCGCTCTGAGCGCCCACGTCCTGCCCGTGTACGAAATCTAAAGTCGGCACCGCCCTGCACTGGCAGCCCGGCCTCGATTTCTTTCGCCCCTATGGCCTGGATCTGGCCGTGGTCACCCACTGGGACAACCAGGAGGGCGGCGAGAACCTCGACACGCGCCGCGCTTTTATGGGGTTGGAGCGCATGGCCCGCCTGCTGGACATGCTGCCGCCTTCGACAACGGTGCTGGGCATCGACGAGCACACCGCCGTCCTGCTCGACCTGCTCGGCGGCACGGCGCAGGTAGTCGGCCGCGGCAGCGCGACGGTCTGCCGCGCCGGGGCCGAGCGCGTCTTTGCCAGCGGCGCGACGTTCGCCCTGGACGAGCTGGGCACAGTGCGCATCCCGCCCCTGGACGAGGGGCTACCTGCCAGCGTCGTCGAAGCGGTGCTGGCAGCCGGGCAAGAGGCATTGCCGTCCCAGGTCGCCGCGCTGATCGAGCAGCGCGAGGCCGCCCGCCGCGCCCGTGACTGGCCGCGCGCCGACGCCCTCCGCAACGAAATCGCCCGCCTGGGCTATATGATCGAGGACACCCCCGCCGGCCCGCGCTGTAAGAAATTGTAGGGGCGACCCAGTGGGTCGCCCCCCAGGCGACCTTCGTTGCTCGGCGGGGGTCTGTGACCCCCGCCAGGGAGCGCCGGGTCACAGAGCCGGCGGGAGCAGGGCAGGCAGGGCGCTCTATCCTTTGGCTTCGAATCCCCGCGACCCGATGGCTCGCCCCCCCTCGCCGTCGCCCCACGGACGTTACTTTGCCATCACGGGCAGCCAGTAGACATAAGCCTGCACCGCCATCGCCCGGCGGGTGACGGGGCCCAGCACACTGCCCTCGATGACCGCCACATTGGTCAGCGGCGCGCCGGTGGGAGTAGACGCCGTCGGCGCCAGCGCATAGGTGATCTGCACCGCGCCGCCCGCGTCGACGCTCCCTGCCCAGCGGATGACGCTGCCATCGTAAGCTGGCGGCGGGCCGCTGCTGGCCCCCAGGCTCGCCGTCAGCACCCCCATCGTCGCCGGCGGCGTGTCGGTGAGAACGACAGCGGCAGTCAGATTGCCGCTGTTGCGGACCGAGATGGTGTAGGAAACGACCTGGTCGGGACGGAAAAGCGACGGCGCAGCGGCCTTGCGCGAGGTGACCAGCACCGCCGCCGGTTCCAGCAGCACGGTGCTGAACGCCTGCCCCCACTCCGCATCTTCCCAGCGGCCCTCGTTGCCGCGCACGTCCCGCGCGCGGGCGCGGAAGAAATAGGTGTGGCCGTGCTCGCCGCTGAACGTCGCCGACAGCGCCGTCGTGTCCGTCAACCAGCCCGTCCACTGGCCCTCGTAACCGTCGCGGAACTGGATGTCATAGTCGGTAATGCCCGTCCAGTCCTGCCCCGCCCAGGTGACGGTGAAGGTCGTCGTGCTGACCCACGGCGGCAGGGGCGCCACCCATGCCCGTGGCGGCATGCAGTCGACCGGGTTGACCGCCGCCAGCCGGTTCCCCCCCTCATCGACGTAAGCGACGGCGACGCTGGCGGCGTTCGCCGGCAGCGAGGCGACAAAGGGGCGGCCCGGCCCGACTGCCGGCAGGTCCCAACGGGCCAGCCCGGCGCAAGAGGCGGCATTCCAGACATACAGGCTCGTCTCGCCGACCGCATACGCCCGCGTCGGCTGGACGGCGACGTGCAGTTCGCCGCCGCTCTCTCGCATGCCGATGGCGGCCTCGGCTGTGGCCGCCGCAAGCATCCCCAGCCCGCTCACCGGATACCAGTGCTCGCTCCAGCTCAGCGTCTGCCCGGCCCCCAGCGAGGCCGTGTCCCAGAACGTCGGCATGACGCCGCCGTGCAGCTCGACATAGGCCGAGCCGTCGTCGGTCCAGTTGTGCCAGTCGAACGGATCGGCCCAGCCAAAGGCAAAGCCCTTGGCGCCGCGGGCAACGGCAGACGGAAAGACCCGCGCCACGCCCTCGTCGGCAGCCGTGTCATAGACGCCCATCCAGTCGGCAGCGGCCTGCGGATACTCGAAAAAGCCCAGCCACTGCCGCCAGTTGCCCAGGCGCGAGTAATCGACACCGTTGTAGACCGGCCAGGAGAAGCGATAGCGAGGGTCGCTGGGAGTGATGGGCCAGCAGCCCGGCAGGCGACAGTCGCCGGTAGAGTGCACCGCCATCTGATCGGCGTTGAAGACAAAGCGCAGCTCAGGCCCGACCGTGTTGGCCGCGCCGGGGGCGAGCATGGCGTTGCTCCAGTACTTGTAAGTGACCGTCGCGGCGGTGGGGTTGTGCAGGCGCGGCGTGACCGCCAGGACGGCCTGATCGGCCGGCAGAGAGAGGTCGATCTCGGCGCGCAGGCGGTGGGTAAAGTGGGTGTCCCAGACCGTCACCGTAACGCCGTCTGTAGAGGTGATGGCGCTCCACGACCAGGGAATGCCCCATTCGTAGCCGTGCTCGTCGACGGGCAGCCCCCACTCGATGCCGCCGGCGGCCAGCCACCAGCCCTGCTCCGGCGGCCCCCAGTGGGTCGGCTTGAGCACGGGGTTCTGGTACAGCTCGTTGTGGCCGGTGGGCTTGAAGATCATCTGGTAGACCCGCCCGCCCAGCTCTGGCAGCAGCGTGACGCGCAAATAGTCGTTCTCCAGCACCAGCAGCGTGTAGGTGCGCGGCGTCGGCGCCGAGGGGTTGCCATAGCAATTCCAGTCGAGCCAGGGATAGATGTAGGGGCCGTTGGAGCGATTTTGCAGGCAGTTGGCGTAGGGATAGGTGGGGATGGTCAGCGTGGCGGTCTGGACGGTCGCCGTGCCGGGGGCGGGGGCAGCGACGACGGTGACGGTGGCCTCGTCCACGGCGTCGTTGAGCGCGCGGTCGTAAGCCATGGCGCGGATGGTGACCTGTCGCCCCCGATAGGCGCTCAGGTCGAGCGTGGCCTGGTAGGGCGGCGCGGTGTCCACCGCCTGGAGCGCGCCGTCGACAAAGAACTCGACCTTGACGACGCCGCGGTTGTCCTGTGCTGTGGCCGCAGCCAGAAGCTCTTCGGTGACGACCAGGTTATCGGCGGGGGTGATCAGTTGGAGCGTGGGCGACGTCCGCTCGGCGCGTTGGGCGGCGGGGTTGCCGTAGGGAGCGGGAAAGTCGCGCCGCACCTGGCTGACGCGCTGGCCGCGCACGGTGATCTGGGCGACGTCCGCCGTGCCCAGGCCGGCGCCGGCGGCCCAGCCCAGGTAGGGGATGGTGGCGGGGTCATAGCCCATCACCAGCGCGCCAACCGTGTCGACGGCGACGGCGTCGCGGCCGGCGATCAGCAGGCGCATCGGCGGGTCCGCCAGCGTCCCGCCAACAGGGCCATCCGTCATGCCGCGCAGGCCGTCGACGACGGCAAAATCGAGCGGGCGGGCCAGGTTCAGGTCGACAATGTGCCGCCCCAGGTCGGAGGAACCGTGGCCCAGCGCCATCTTGTACATCTGCAGGCCGGGGCTGTGGTAGATGTCAGAAGGAGCAATGCCGATCTGCCCTTTGAGCGCCAGCGTCACGCCAGCATGGGTGTGGTTCTTGAGCACCGGCACGCCGATGACGACGTCGGCCTCCATCACGGCGCGGGGCAGCCAGTACTCGCTCCAGATCAGGCCGTTGGCGACCTGAACCCGGGTGACCAGGTTCGGATCGTGCTGGTCGAGTCCACCGGCGTTGTTCAGGTCGAGCAGGGGCGCGCCGGTGGCGTCGTCGATCATGTCGCCGTTGGCGTCATAGCCGCAGAGGCGGAAGGCCTCAACGGTAGCGCCGCGGGCATTGTGTCCGTCGCGGTAGAGGGCAGCGCCGTCGGCGATGAGGACGTCAGCGGCGCCGGCCTCGCGGGCCATGAGCACCAGCGCGCGGACGACGCGGGGGTCGGTGGTGTAGCCCTCGCCGGGGGCAGCGCCCCAGACCAGATTGGGCTTGAGCAGGACCGTGTCGCCGGGCGAAATGATGCCCTCCAGGCCGCCGGCCAGCGCCACCGCCTGGCGCACCATCGCCTCGACCTCCGCGTCGGAGACGGGCCAGGTCGAGGCGCGGACGATGGCAACGGTCGCCGGGCCAGCGGCAGCGGCGGTGGAATAGGCCGCACGATGCTGCAGTTCGCTGATCCCGCCCAGCAGAGCCAGGAGGGTCAGGGTAAGAATGAGACGCCAGGATGTTTTCATCGTTCAGCGATACGCGATACGCGATAAGCGATAAGCGACATCATCCCAGTGCCAGGCTCACCACAACAGCGACGGTCATGACGCCCAGCGCATAGACAGCCAGCGCGCGGCGGTTGAGCAGGCTGCCCACCGCAGCTAACGAGCGGGCGCGCATAGCCGGCCCGACGAGCAAGAAAGCGAGCACCGCCGCGCGGCTCAGGCCAGCTTCCGTCAGGCTGGCCAGAACCGGCACTGCCATGGCGCCGCAGTGGTAAAAGGGCAGACCCAGCAGCGCCGCCGTTGCCGCTGAGACAGGGCGGTTCTGGGTCAGCAGGGCGCCGGCCCACTGCGGCGGCACCCATACCTGGAGCGCCGCTGCGACGACGGCGCCCAGGACAAAGGTCAGGCCCACCCAGCCGGCCAGGTTCAGCAGCTCAGCGACCAGGCGACGCCAGGAGGGAGAGCGGCGTGTCGGCAGGGCGGGGGCAGCGGCAAGGGCAGCGGGGTGAAGCAACAGCGCGGGCGAGAGGCGGGCGGCAATGAGCCCTGCCAGTCCGCCCAGAATCAGCACGCCGAGCAGATGGGTCAGCGCCATGCGGACGCCCAGCCCGCCGAGGATGATCAGAAAGAGCTGCGGGTTGAGCATCGTCGAGGCGACGAGAAAGGCCAGCAGCGGACCAGCCGACGCCCCTTCGCCGAGAAGCTGGAGCAGCAGGGGAACGGCGGCATGGCTGGAGATGGGCGAGGCGACGCCCAGGAATGCAGCGCCCAGTGCTGTGGGCAGGCTGCCCCGCCGCAGCCAGCGCCAGCGCTGCAACGGCAGATCGAATTGACCCACCACTGCCGCCAGCAGCACGCCCGCTGCCACGTAAGGTCCCACCTGGAGCACCTGCTGCCAGGCGAGCGCAGCGGTGAGGACGAGCCCAGAATAGAGCGAAGCTGGCATATCGATTTCCTTCTCAGGGGGCCGCGCTATGGCGTTGGGGAAACGGGAGGCAAACTATGCCTGCGGCACCCAAAACCAGAACGTGCTCCCCTCGCCCGGCTGGCTGCGGACGCCGATCCTGCCGCCGCAGCTCTCGATGAGGGTACGGGCGATGGAGAGACCCAGGCCCGTTCCCCTCTGCCCTGCTGTGGCTGCGCCCTCCACCCGATAGAACTGCTCAAAGAGGCGGGGCTGTGCAGCCTGAGGGATGCCAGGCCCATTGTCCTGCACCGAGACGAGCACACCGTTGCCTTCCGGCACCGCCGAGACGCAAATGCGCCCGCCTGCCTGCGTGTACTTGACGGCATTCGAGATCAGGTTGTCGAGAACCTGGAACAGCTGCTGCGGGTCCATTTGGGCAGGCGGCAGGTTATCGGCCAGCTCGATGCAGAGCTGCTGTCCTTTGCTGACCGCAGCGGCATGCAGCTCCTGACAGACAGCACGGATAGCCTGGGCAACGTCGCTGGGGCCGCATCTGCTCGCCAGACCGCGCTCTTCGAGCAGGGAGGGATCCAGCAGGTCATCGATCAGATTCTGCATGCGGGCCGTGCTGGAGAGAATGCGGCGGACACACTGCTGCGCTGTCGTCGAAAGGCCCTCCTCTGTTTCGAGCACAGCAGCATAGCCATAGATCCAGCTCAGGGGGTTTTTCAGGTCGTGGGAGACCATAGCCACCAGTTGGGACTTGAGCGCATTCAGGCGGGCCAGATCGCTCACGTCATGCAAAAAGACGACGATGCCCAGTTCGGCAATGGGGGCCATGGTCATGTCGAAAAAGCGGCCGTCGTCCCAGGTGAGGCGAGAGGCCTGTATCTCTCCCAGGACACGGGCCCGTGCAAAGGCTGCCATCACCGCCGGGTCAGGGAGAAGGTGCTCCAGGCGGGCGCTGCTGACCTCATCCAGCGTCCACAGCGCCCTGGCAGCCTGGTTGGCCAGAAGCACCTTGCCGGTCATGCTGGTCAGCAACAGCGGCTCTGGCATGCGATCGATGAGCTGTTCGAGAAAGCTGCGCTCTTCCTGCACCTTGCTGTGGAGACGGGCGTTCTCCACGGCGATGGCAGCCTGTCCGGCAATGACCTGGGCCAGCGCCGCGTGGCGCTCGGTGAAAAAGCGACGGCGACTGTGGGTGAGGGTGAGCAGGCCATTGGGCTGCCCCCTATGGACAAGGGGCACGACCAGAGCAGAGCCGGCTTCCCAGGGGGCGTCCTGGTAAGGAATCCAACGCGGGTCGGTCGAGGTGTCGACAGCGAGGGCCACCTGTTGGTGGTAGAGCGCCCAGCCGGCCAGGCCACCTTCCAGGAGCTGGACCGTTGCCGGCTCGATCTCTGCGGCGCTTGTGTCCGTGCGGGCAGAAAAGCGTCGCACCGCCCGCCCTTTGGCGTCGAGGAGGAAAAAAAAGCCATGCTCGGCTTCCAGGTTTTGGATCGTCACCTCCAGAACGCGGCGCAGAAGCTGCTCCAGGTCAAGAGTCGACGTCAGCTCGCGGGCGAGCTGGTAGAAAAGCTCGAGCTGGGCGTTGTTTCCCTCTCCCAAATCTTCTCCCCCAGGCGATGGCCAGGCCAGAGATGCTTTGCACATCGCTGAGGCCTATTGTACCATATTTTTGGGGAAAAAATCGATAGATGTCAGTAAAGTTCGCGTGAAGGAAACGTGTCGGTTTGGAAAAAAAGAGCTAGAGGATCGCTCCAATCGTCAGACAAACAAAAGCCCCCAGCATATAGAGAGAGGCCAGCTTGAAGAGGAGCCAGTTCAGCCGTTCGGAAGGCCGCAGCAGAGCAGCGACGGCCATGCCGGAAAGGAGCGCGCCCATGCTGGCAAGAACGCCCATGGCCAGGGGATGGAGGTGCAAAAGCCAGCCGGCAAGCACCAGCACGATAGCATCCAGAAGCGTGGCGCCAGCAACCAGCCGTCGGGTGGCAACCGGGCCATAAACATTCGGCCAGACAGGCACACCCGCCTTCTGGTACTGCGGGGCATAGTGCAGGGAAAGGGTCAAAATATGGGCGGGGATCCACAGCAAGACCCCTGCTGCCAGCAAGAAACCGATCAGATCGAGGCGTCCCACGGCCAGGGCGCGGCCGGCCAGCGCCGGCATCCCGCCGGAAAATCCGCCCCAGACGATCGAGAGGGCCGTGCGTCGCTTCAGCCACAGCGTATAGACAACCAGATCAATGACAAAGCCCATGCTGATCACCAGGCCAAAGAGTGGCGCAAGCGCCCAGGCCAGGGTCAATCCGCAGGCCGAAAGCAGGAGGCCAAAGACCAACGCCGCGCGAAGGCTCAACAGGCCAGAGGGCAGAGGGCGGCGGGTGGTGCGCCCCATCTGCGCGTCGATGTCGCGGTCGAGCACCATGTTCAGAGCGGTGCAGCCAGCAATGGCGCTGACCAATGCCAGCCCGCCGCCGACCAGTTCCGCCCAGCGCACATGCCCCGGCAGGCTGAGGGCATAGGTGCAGAGACCGGTAACAAGAAGAAGAAGCGTCTGCAGCGGTTTGGTCAGGGCAAGAAAAGCCCTCGCCCTTTGCAGCACCGTAGCCTGCGGCAGGGAGGGGGCCTGGGCGGTCGATTCGGCTGTCAAATCGTTCAAAGATGGCCTCCTGGCAACCCAAGTATATCCCAATTCGGGCTGATGTCAACCGTGGTAGGGGCGACTGGAGGCGGGTGCGTATCGCCTATCGCGTATCGCCTATCGCCTATCGCGTATCGCCTATCGCGTATCGCGTATCGCGCGCGATACGCGATCATTGCCCGGCGGGGGCTGTGACCCCCGCCGGTGAGGG
>Ga0209018_1002891_pt1 | contig 11466 bp, 6 predicted proteins | sample YNPBryBLVA2012_FD_185814 | JGI IMG/M metagenome (GOLD analysis project Ga0209018, IMG submission 185814) | Anoxygenic and chlorotrophic microbial mat microbial communities from Yellowstone National Park, USA - YNP Bryant BLVA 2012 (SPAdes)... ...
AGTGGCCGCCAGGGGCCAGCTTCCGCTGTGCCAGGACACCGGCACCGCCACGATCGTCGCCAAGAAAGGCCAGCAGGTGTGGACCGGCGTCCGCGACGAGGAGTGGCTGAGCCGCGGCATCTTCGACACGTATACGCAAGAGAACCTGCGCTACTCGCAGAATGCGCCTCTCACGCTCTACGACGAAGTCAACACCAGGACCAATCTGCCTGCCCAGATTGATATCTATGCCGTCGAGGGAATGACCTACAAGTTCCTGTTCGTGGCCAAGGGCGGCGGATCGGCCAACAAGTCGTATCTCTTCCAGGAAACCAAGGCCACGCTCCAGCCGGGCACCCTCGAGAAGTTCCTGACCGAAAAGATGAAGACCCTCGGGACCGCTGCGTGCCCGCCCTACCACCTCGCCTTCGTCATCGGCGGCACCTCCGCTGAGGCCAACCTCAAGATGGTCAAGCTCGCCTCGACCCACTACCTCGACCGCCTTCCCACCCAAGGCAATGAGCTCGGACAGGCGTTCCGCGACCTGGAGCTCGAAGGCAAGCTCCTGCAAGCTGCGCAGAAAACGGGCATCGGCGCCCAGTTCGGCGGCAAATATTTCGCCCTCGACGTGCGTGTGATCCGGCTCCCGCGTCATGGCGCGTCGTGCCCCATCGGCATGGGCGTGTCCTGCTCCGCGCATCGCAACGTGCTCGCGAAGATTGATGAGAAGGGCATCTGGCTCGAGGAGCTCGAGCGCAACCCCGGCCGCTTCATTCCCGAAAAGTATCGCGGCAAGCACGACCATGGCGCCGTGAAGATCGACCTGAACCGCCCCATGAAGGAGATCCTCGCGGACCTGACGAAGTACCCGGTGAAGACGCAACTATCTCTGACCGGCACCATCATCGTGGCCCGCGACATCGCCCACGCCAAGCTCAAGGAGCGTCTCGATCGCGGCGAAGGCCTCCCCCAGTACGTCAAGGACCACCCGATCTACTACGCCGGCCCGGCCAAGACCCCGCCCGGCATGCCCTCCGGCTCCTTCGGCCCCACCACCGCCGGTCGCATGGATTCGTATGTAGACCTGTTCCAGTCCCACGGCGGATCGCTCATCATGATCGCCAAGGGCAACCGCTCCAAGGCCGTCACCGAGGCATGCAAGAAGCACGGTGGCTTCTACCTGGGGTCCATCGGCGGCCCCGCCGCACTCCTGGCCCAGGAGAACATCAAGAAGGTCGAACTGCTCGAATACCCCGAACTCGGCATGGAAGCCATCTACCGGATCGAGGTGGTCGACTTCCCCGCCTTCATCTTGGTCGACGACAAGGGCAACGACTTCTTCCAGCAGCTCGTGGGCTGATCTGGACCGCACGACGGGCAACGCCAGCAATCCCGGATCTTGGGAAGAACCCTCGTTCCGGGTTTGCGGCGTTGCCGTACCTTGCCAGTTGCGGAGCGACTTGGCGGACTATCGAATCGACAAGCCAGAACCGTCGTCGCCCCGCCGCACAGGCTTTCGAGTGCGACGGAGGACCCCGGCTACTTGTTCTTCGACGCGTCGGTAGACTTGCTCTTCTTCGACGACGGCGCGGCCGGAGCGCTCCCGCTGGCGGCCGGAGCGGCGGCTGAATCGGCAGCGGCAGCAGAGGCCGGCGCCTTCGGCGTCTCGGGCGGCTTCGGCGCCTCGGCAGTCGGTGCTTCCGCCTTCGGAGCTTCGGTCTTCGGCGCCTCGGGCGCCGCGGGGGCCTCCGAAGCAGGCGCCTCGGGCGTCGCCGGAACCGACGACGCAGCCGGGACGTCCGTCGTCGGGGCTTCCGGTGCCGGAGTCCCACCACCGCACGCAATCGCCAGCGTCGAGACGGCAACCATCGAGGTCAAGGTCTTCTTCATGGAATCTTCTTCCCTGTTTGGTGAGCGGTGTTGCAACGCTCGTTTGCCTCATGGACGCAGCAGGTTGGCACTTCGGCTCACCCCCGCGTTCGCCGAGCCCCTGCGCGCGTTGCTGCGCCCTCCGTACGTCTCCCTCCGTCCCCCCGGACCTCGACGCGACAGGCGACCCAACGTCGTTCATTTTCTTCCCCGCGCCTCGCCGGATGACCCCCCCGGGCTCCTGCAACCGTGCCTACCGGCCTCGTGCCGCCCGCGGTATCATGTGCTTTCTTCGGAGTCCCCATGCTGCGTATCGCTGCCTTCTTGGCGTTGGTCCCACCCCTTCTCGGTGCCGGGTGCGGGTCGCAGAACGAAGCCTCTTCGTGTACGAGCCGACCGGCTTCCTACCAGTGCACCGCGGGCCATCAGGTCCGGGTCGACGGGTGTGGCCACCCCGTGGGCCAGGAGGTCCCGTGTGCATGCGGTTGCGCGCCGACCGCCGACCTCTGCGCCGAATGCACCTGCACGCCTGATTGCTCCGCAACGGAATGCGGCCCGGACCCCTTGTGCGGTGTGAGCTGTGGTGCCTGCAAGACGGACGAAGCGTGCCGTGCGGGCTCGTGCGTCGCCGCTTGCAGACAGGATTGCACGGGTCGAGTCTGCGGCCCGGACCCCGTGTGCAACGAGAGTTGCGGCGACTGCGACAACGGCTTTGCGTGCAACGACGGCGACTGTGTCCCGGTCTGCACGCCGGACTGCACCGGACGCGAGTGTGGTCCCGATCCGATATGCAACCAGAGCTGCGGCGACTGCGACTCGGGCGCAACCTGCGAGGACGGCGCGTGCGTGACGCATTGCACCCCGGATTGCCGGGGCCGCAACTGCGGACTCGATCCGGCGTGCGGCCAGACCTGTGGCGATTGCGGTCCGGAGCAGGCCTGCTCCGCCCATGGCCGGTGCGTCGCGGCCGCGGGCTGGCGCCAGACCTGGGGCGACGAGTTCAACGGCCCGGCAACCTCGGGAGACCCTTGCTACGACAGCACGAAGACACCGCCCATGTGTCTCGACCGGTACTGGAGCAGAACGACATGTCCTGCCGATGTGATCGCGAACCTCGCGCAACTCGACAAGTGCACATGGTCGGTCTACGACATCTACAACTGGATGGATTGGGGCAAGCCATGGGGAACGGGGATGAACAACCTCGATCCGCACGAGGTGACCGTGGCGGGCGGAGAGCTGCATCTGACCGCCCATGCGGCGCCGCAAGCCGGCCAGCCGTGGGACTGCGGCAACCCCTTGCCGAACGACTACCTCTCCAAACACTGCCCCGTCCGCTCCGGTGCCGTCATGAGCCGCGCCTGGCAGGATTCGACCACCACGCCCGGCTTCCAGCAGGCGTATGGAAGGTTCGAGGTGCGAGCCGTGCTCCCCGCTGGCCCTGGCGCGTGGCCCGCCCACTGGCTTCTGCCGCAAGACGGCGGCTGGCCCGAAGGTGGAGAGATCGACATCATGGAGGCCACGTGGAACGACCCGAACCGGGCCGCAGGCAACTTCCACGGCGGAACCTACGACGGCGACCTTCGCACCCACTATTCTCCAGGCGACTTCGGACACGATCCGCTCGACGCACGCTTCACCACCGGCTGGCACGTCTATGCGGCAGAGTGGGATCCGGACGAGATACGCTTTTTCATCGATGATCTCCAGGTCGGACGCGTGCGACAGGGCCAGATGGTCGACGCCACTATCATCGGCGCAAGCGACCCTTCGCTCGTCGGACAGAGCGCGGGCGCCCTGCCCCTCGACATCCCGGCGTCCGCTTTTTTCTGGATCCTCAATACCTCGGTCGTGCCCAACGGCGGCTTGCAGCAGGATCTGGGCAACTTCACTCCTCTCGATCACCGCATCGACTACGTGCGAGTCTTCGAGCGCTGCACCACACCGTCTCCCGGCTGCTCCGCGGCTTCCCCCGCCTCTCGCATCGTCACGCGCTCCGACGGCATGACCGCCAGCACCTGGTCGGCGCAAACCCGCGCCGCCTTCGTGGGAGACTTCGACGGGGATCTGCGCGACGACCTGCTCCTGCAGGGCCGGACCCTGGGGACACCGTCGCTGCTGCTCTTGTCTGACCTGCGTGGCGGCTTCCGGACTCCAGTCGTCGTCGACTCGCTCTATGGCATGACCGATGTGCGGTGGGCTGGCGATTTCCGCACGATCGAGGTCGGAGACTTCGACGGCAATGCGGCTGACGACTTGCTCCTTCGCGGGCTGACACCCCTGGATGACACGTTCTTGCTGCTGGCGGACGGCCAGGGCGGCTTTCGCACCTTCGTGGATGTCACCGACCTGTTCGGGATGAGCAAGGCAGCATGGTCGGCCTCCGGATCACGCGCATTCGTCGCGGACTTCGACGGTGACGGCCGCGACGACATCCTGCTTCAGGCTCTTGACGGGACCGGCGTTTCCCGCCTGCTGCGCGGCAACGGCCAGGGCGGGTTCGACACGGCCCGCGACGTCACCGCCTCGCCTGGGCTTACGTCGTCCCACTGGGGCGACGACCATCACCGGCTGGTCGTGGGGGACTTCGATGCAGATCACGCGGCCGATGTGCTGCTTCAGGCCAGGGACACGATTCGGCCCACGGTCCTGGTGCCCGGCAATCCCGCTGGCGGATTCAAGCTAGCAACCGATGTCACCGACGCCGCGGGGATGAATGCCACGCGATGGGCAGCCTCGTTCCGCACTGCGGCGACTGCGGACATCGATGGTGACGGGGACACGGATGTCGTGCTGCAGAGCGCGGCCCAGGGCCAGGCCAGCTACTTGCTGCGAAGCAATGGCGCCGGAGGATTCCAGACCGTGTTCGACCTGACCACGGCGTTCGGTATGAACCAGACGATGTGGACCGCCGAGACGCACCTGCTCCTGGTCGGGGACTTCGATGGCGATGGGCGCGACGACCTTCTGCTCGCCAACCATGCGGCGGATGCGCGCACGTACTTGCTGCGCGGCAACGCGTCGGGCGGCTTCGAGAACGTGATCGACGTGACCGACCGAGGCGGGATGAGCGCGGAGCTGTGGCGCACGCACGACGGCTACGCGGCCGACTACGACGGGGATGGGAGGCGGGACGTGTTGCTGGAGGCCCGCGACGAGCAGCATGACACGTTTGTGGTCCGGGTAGTGTCCCAATAGCCGGTGCGCGCGACCGCGGCCTGTTCGAAGGCCACGCGGCGGTGCTAGGATCGCAGCTACGAGGGAGTCCGTTGGATCGCAGCTCGAAACCGCCGTCCATCAAGCATAGTGAGCTAAGGCTGCGCGCGCTGCTCGACATTACGAAAGGGCTGCTCACGCCGCTGGACCTCGAGGACACGATGGAACTCGTGGTCCGCGAGGTGCTCCGCGTCCTCGGCATGGAACGCGGCGTGCTGCTGATGGAGCGAGGCGCCGGCAAGCTCGAAACCGTCGTGGCCTGCCGCGCCGACCAGCAGACGCTGTCCGGCAGCGACCTGCACGCCAGCAAGGAGATGCTCGATACCCTTCGCAGCACCCACAAGCCCGTCGTCACGTTCGTGGGAGACACCGGCAGCGTGGACGACAGCACGTTCTGGCGTCTGGGGTCGCTGGTGGGATTGCCGCTGATGGATCGTCACCGTTTCCTGGGCGCGCTGATTCTCGACAGCGAGCGCAGGCGCGCCAACCTCGAAGGCGAGAACATGCTCTTCATGGAAGCTGTCGCCGCCACGGCTTCCCTCGCGCTCACCAATGCACGGTCGCGCGCGAGGATGGTCGAGGCGGCCCGCCTCAGCGAGGACTTCGGCACCCTGCTCGACCTGCACGACATGTTCGACCGCGCCCTGCATCGCATCGTCGAGTTCACGCGCGCCGAGCAGGGCTTTCTCCTCGTCCTCAACGAGGAGTCCCGCCAGATGGAGCTGTGGGGCGGAATCGATCGCAGCGGCAGGCCCGTCGCAGAGCCCGAGCAGCAATTCCTCAGCCGCCGCATCATCCGCTCCGTCATCCACACCGGCGAGGCCATCCTCTCCGACAACGTCGCGGAGCAGAAGAGCTACGACGACACCCTGGGCAGCGTGATCGCCATGGGACTGACGTCCATCCTGTGCGTGCCCATCCGTTTTCGAAAGCAGGTGCTGGGGGTCGTGTTCCTGCAGAATCGCGCGCTGGAGGCCGCGTTCGACGACGAGGACCGCCGCCTCGTCCAGCTCGTGGCCGACCGCGCCGGCGTGGCCATCGAGAATGCCAAGCTCTACAAACAGGAGCGCGAGATCGTCCGTGCTCTCGCCAATGCCGTCGAGGCCCGCGACCTCGGCACCAGCACCCATGTGCAGCGCGTCTCGGAGTATGCCGTGGCCGTGGGCCGCCTCCTCGGTCTTCCTGAGGACAGCCTCGCCGACCTCGAGCAGAGCGCCATGCTCCACGACGTCGGCAAGATTGGAATCCCGGACCGCATCCTGCTCAAGAACGGCCCCCTCACGCAAGACGAGTGGGGCGTGATGCAAACCCACCCGCAGCTCGGGCTCGGGATCGTCCGGCCGGTCACCCTCCCGCAGCGCGTCACCGACGGCATCCTCTATCACCAGGAAGCGTGGGATGGCAGCGGGTATCCCCACGGGCTGGCCGGGGAAGACATCCCCCTGTTCGGCCGCATCATTGCGGTGGTCGACGCCTACGACGCCATGACCACGGATCGACCCTACCGCAAGGCCATGACCACACAGCAGGCTCTCGCTGAACTGGACCGCTGCGCCGGCGTCAAGTTCGACCCCGAGGTCGTCATGGCGCTCATCGAACACCTCAGGGTCAGCAAGAAACCCTGAACCCCGTCAGTCGGCGTCGTAATACATCGGCTGCCGCCGCTTGCAGAACGCTTCGATCGACGACAGCTCATCGGGGCTCAGGCCGCTGAATGCCACCCCCATGCCCGGTGGTGCGTCGTCGTCACCGGCCGCACGCACCCAGCGCACCACACCTGGCGTGGTCACCGTCTTGCCGCCCGGCAGCACGAAACTGAGCAGCACACGCGTGCCGACCGGGTGCGCCTGCCATGTCGCCACGAACAGGCCTCCCGTGGAGACATCCATGGACAGGCCGGCGTAGAAGTTCGACTCGCTGACGAACCCCACTTCCACTTCGAGCACCACGCGGTCGCTGCCGCGACGGTCGCTGTCCGGCGCCAGGACCGCCCCGGCCCGCGCACCTTCCTCTCTTGTCGCCACGGCAGCAGCGACAGCCGGCTGTGGCTGCGTGACCACCGGCTCGTCGGAGCCCGCAGCAACCCCCGGCGTCGATTCCGCTCGGTCGCTGAACAACGCCAGCTCGTCTTCCGGCAGATCGAGCTGTGCGGCATCCACCTCCACGGCCTGGATGTGCGGGGAGCTCACGGACGACGGCGGTGGTCGGCGCGACGACTCCGGCTCCTCGATGCCGAGATCTTCCAACCTGGCGTCCTCGATGGCGCCCAACTCGATGGCCGGCGAGCTGACGGAAGTGGCCGGTTTGTCACGCACACCGGGATCCGAAGGCGCATGCACCGCGCGCAACGAGGTCGAGCTTCGGCGCGGCGGCGGCGTGCTGGCAGAGCTTCCTCCACCAGCCGCGAAGATCAGCGCGAGCGCACGAGCCACGCGGTCGCGGTGGCCGTCGCCCAGCAAAGGGTTCGGCCCCTGCATCGCTTCCATCAGCTCGGCCGCAAGCTTCAACGACGCATGCGCCGCGCGCATCCTGGCCCGGACCTCCGCGTACTCGGTTACCTTCTCCTGATGCACCGCGAAGAGCGCGCTCGCGGCGGACGCCAGCCCCTCCGTCAGCCTCTCCACCTGTCTTCGGGCTTCGTCCGTGCTCGCCGCGTTCTCGGCGTCTTGCGCTGCAACCAGGACATCGGTCAAGAGCTCACGAGCACCGCCGGCGCACTGCACCGCCCCCTTCCGCCAGCTTTCCTTGTCGACCACAGACAACCCTCCTGCATCTCTCCCTCTGAACGCACACGTCGTTGAAACGGAGCAGCATTGTGGCACCAGACACCTTTGCTGGTCCACCCCTGTCTGCTCGCGCACGCAGCCACGCCGCCGCACCGCGATGCCGGTCCGCCGCGTCATGGACGGGCGATCTTCAGCACCGCGCCGTCCACCGCCGAATCCAACCCAAAGACCGTCACGTAGATCGCGTTGGCATCTACCACCAGGTCGATCGGATAGGCCAGGTCCGACGCCAGCGTGGTCGGCCCGGTACCAGGACATCCCGCCAAGGGGCACATGCGCAACGCTCCAGTGGCCGCTCCGGTTGTCCCGGATGCGACCCAATACAGGTTCTCGCCGTCCGCCGCCACGCTGAACGCCATGTCCTGCCCGACTGCCACATCCGTCATCGTCAGGCCGCCATCTGGCGGATCCGTGTTCGGCACACTGATGATGCGGCCCACCATGGGCGTCGAGTCAGCCCAGTAAACCCGGTCGTCGGTCACCACCAACCCGGCCGGGTTTGCCGAGCTTCCCAGCACCACCTCGCCACCACCCGTCTTCGAAACCCGCACCACCCGACCTTGCGCCACCTCGCTGAAGTACAGGTGGTCTCCGCGCATCGCGAGACGGAAGGGCTGATATCCCGATGTCGATGCCACCAGATCCTGGATTGCGCTGCCGTCGCTCACCTTCGCGGATCGCACCGTGCCCCCACGGGTTTCCGCCCAATACATGACGTCGCCGTCCGCGATCACACCGTTGGGACGGTCGGCGTTCGCAATCAGCACGGTGGGTTCGCTGCCGTCGCACCCCGCGACAGGACAGCTTGCGATCGACCCCGTTGCGGACACGCGGTTGCTCCAGATCATCGAACTGCCTTGGACCGAAATCCACGCGGGAACCAGGATTGCGAATGAGGTATCGACCGACAGCACGACTCCGGTGACCTTGTCGACCCGGACGATCTCGTTGTTGAGCAGGCCCGCGATGTACAGACGGGACTCGTCCTGGGCTATCCCGAAGGCACCGTCGTGGATGGTCGCCAGCTTGAACGCCTGACACATCCCCTGCACGCAGTCGCCGCCCAGGCAGCTATGCCCGCACCGCCCGCAGTGGTCCGGATTCGATGTCGTGTCCCCGCAATCAACGTCCGCTTGCTGGACATCTTGCACCGCGTCGGACGCATCGAGGGCATCGGATGCGTCGGACGCATCCGCGGCGGGCGTGTCGAACGAGGTGTCATCCGGGCTGTCTGGCGTCGCTTCCTCCGCCGTATCCGGTCGCGCTTCGGGCAAACCGGCTCGTGCGTCTTGCCCGACAGGTTCGGCGTCTTGCGGCACGGCAGTCAGCTCTTCGAAGCCGAGCAGCGAGCTGCACGCGGGCGCGACACCGACCACGAACACAGCCGTGAGAACCGTCCCGGCGAGGAACGAAGCGCGGCGCATTGGCGAAGGGTAGAAGACCAGCGGCGCTCAGGCAACCGTTGCCTTGCCCCCAGGGCATGCGGCGCCGGAACGCGCACGGCGGGCCGCGGTCCCCGGGCGCATCGCGGCGGCTTTCTCCTCCAATTCGCGCTGCGTTGCGGCGGGCCGCGGCACACGTCTTGTCAACGACCCGCCAAGTCGCAGGACATCTGGCAACACACGACTGACAATGCGAATGCGAACACGAAGCCCGAGAGCTTCGCTTGCACCGTCAAGCCCGTTTCCGATGTTGAGTTCGTTGGCTGCCGTGTTCCATCGTGCCAGCTTCCCGGAAGCGGCGGCGAGCGCTCAGGTGAGTTGGCGACTCGTTGTGCTTTTCTTTGCCAATTGCGCGCAAGCCGCCCGGACAAGGTTGCACCGCCCTGTCCCCCGTCGCACCATGGTCCCATGCCTGCTGTCCTCGATGCGCTCGTCAAGCTGCTGGCCCTCGAGAAAGTCGAGGAGAACTTGTTCCGGGGGCAAAGCCAGGATCTGGGCTGGGGCACCGTATTCGGAGGCCAGGTGCTCGGTCAGGCCTTGTCCGCTGCCGTGCAGACCGTCGACCCCAACCGGCTCGTACACTCGCTCCACGCCTATTTCCTCCGCCCGGGCGACGTCTCCAGGCCGATCGTGTACAACGTGGACCGGATTCGCGACGGCACGTCGTTCACCACCCGGCGAGTCGTCGCCATGCAGAACGGCCAGGCCATCTTCCACCTGGCAGCGTCCTTCCAGAAACCCGAGCCCGGGTTTGAGCACCAGGACGACATGCCGTCGGTGCCCCCGCCCGAATCCCTCCAGACCGAACCGGAACGCATCGCACCGTTCGCAGGGCGCCTGCCCCGGTTTCTGCGGGAACGGGCCATGTCCGAGCGCCCGTTCGAGATGCGCCCGGTCGAACCCCCCGACGACCCGTTTCTGCCGTCGGCCCAGAAACCGCGCCGCCATGTGTGGCTACGCGCGGCCCACCGCCTGCCCGACGACCCGGCGCTGCACCGCTATCTGCTCGCCTACGTGTCGGACTACAGTTTCTTGACCACAGCACTGTTGCCCCATGGGGTCACCTGGCTGAGCCCCGGTATGCAGGTGGCCAGCCTGGACCACGCAATGTGGTTCCACCAGCCATTCCGGGTCGACGATTGGCTCTTGCATGCAGTCGACAGCCCGGCAGCACACGGCGCACGCGGGCTGGTGCGAGGACGCATGTTCGCACGAGATGGACGCCTGGTTGCATCGACTATGCAGGAGGGGCTCATTCGACAGCGCACAACGACGTAGCTGGCGGGCCTGCCCGGCAGACCTCGTTGCGCACGAAGCGGCGACCTTGCCCGTCGGTTGCATGTCAACGTCTGCCAACGTTATCAGACGGTGGAGATCGCGGCCGAAAGGACGCATGATGGTCTACCCTTTCAAGGTGACTCCTCGTGGGAATCTGCCGAAGCAGGGCTGCAGCGTCACCACCTCGTGAGAAACGAAGCCCGCGGCGCACGTGGCATGTTGGGACCAGATGGCTGGCGCTCATACCGTCCAAGCTTCGCACGTCGTGCCTGGCAAGGGTGGTCCCGTCGGCCATCCGCTCCGCCGGCGAGGGGCAACCGCGTGCGGCCGCGGCCCGGCAGGCCACCCGTATTCGGCGCGGCCTCCGTTGCACAGCGTGCGACACCCAATCAACTGCGGGGCCGGCGGCGACCGCAGAGCGTGAGCGGTCGGCACCGAGGCGCCATGGTGATGCGCCCGGCGTGATGGCAGTGCGTCACGCTCAGAGCCCGCGCGTGGGCTCCCGCAGCCGGCCCGTTCAGGACGGCTTGCTGCGCAGTTGTGCCAACAGCCGTGCCGTCGCGACGTGCGTCTTGTTGCTGAACCGAGTCCGCGGCGGCGCTGGCTGCTTCAGACCTCGCGGATGTCGCTGATACTTCCCAAGCTTCGCATGCCCCGCCCAGTCAATCATGTAGCGCGCGAACGCGGTCGGTGTCATCCTCTCTGAAATGGTTCCCAGCACTCCGGGGCCAACGCCACCGACATGCCGCTGGCGTGGGAGCGGACCTCCTTGGCGAGGCAACAAGTGGACACTTCGTCCTGAGAGGCTGTTTAATCGCGGATCTGCAACCGGGGCGTCTCCAACGGATGGCCCGGGGCAAGTCTGCGCAATAGCAAGGCTACCATGGCCCACTTGA
>Ga0209018_1002893_pt1 | contig 11461 bp, 8 predicted proteins | sample YNPBryBLVA2012_FD_185814 | JGI IMG/M metagenome (GOLD analysis project Ga0209018, IMG submission 185814) | Anoxygenic and chlorotrophic microbial mat microbial communities from Yellowstone National Park, USA - YNP Bryant BLVA 2012 (SPAdes)... ...
CCGACTACGATCACCCGGCGTGCAGGGATCGCGCCGCGTGGATAGAGCACGGCCACCTGTCCGGCCTTGCCGCTGAAATCACCACCGGCAATCAGGTCCTGGAGCGCGCCACCCAGGGCAGCATCGACCGCGCCGGTCGCGCCGCCAGGTTGGGCGTTTTCAAAAAGATTGACGATGATAGCATCGGCATCACTATCCTGGATGGCTCCGCATATTGCTTTTACGTCCACGAGGCGTCTCTCCTGCAAGGTAGCGTAAGGATTCCGTTTATCAGCGCACTACCGCCGCGTTGAAGTACCTCAGTTTTACCCCAGATCATTTGCTTTTCATATTCGTCCGGTTATAGCTTTCTTCGAATTACGGGCGATCAAGAAGAGGCGAACTTGTGGCGACCCTACAAAAAGAGTAGAACGTAGGAAATAGGTGAACACGGTTGATTTTCATGGCAGCCAAACTCTACCGGGCAGCAGTGAACGCCCTGCGCGAAGGCGACTGGCATCGCGCAGCAACACACCTGCTGACTTTGGTCTTCGACGAACAGGACCTAGGCGCCAGGGGCGCGCTGGTCACACTGGAAAAAGCGCATCCCGGCGACTATTGGCGCGCCGCTTTCGACTTTGCCCTGGAACGCGGCGCCTGGGATCATGCGGCATCTGCCCTTGCCAGGCTCGGTGAACTGGCGACGCCGTCATCTGAGCTGGCGCAGCTTCACGAACAGCTACAGACCGCGCGCGCCTCTGGAGCCATCTCAAAACCCCGCCGGGTTCAAGAAGCACGACCCGGCCAGGATCGCCCGGACATAAACCGGGCCGGAGTTGTGCTCCCGCTCCGCCCAAACAGCTTGCAATCACAACCGAAACCAAGCCGAACCGCTGTCGCTGCACCGCCCGAAGAATTCACCTTCGGCAACATCAGTGGCGTTGATCAGGAAGTCGAGCCGAAGTCGATTTCTGTACTACTGCGGCTGCCTGGTCGCCAGGCCGCTAAACGGGACAGGCCACTCCCGCCGGACACCTTCGCGCCGCCGCGCTTCGAGGACCAGCCAACGTCCCCCGGCCATGCGCCGCCCTCGCTGCCGGAGGTGAACACCCCATCTTCGACCACGCCGCCAGAGGCGCGCCGGGTGTTGAAGTCGGTGGCCTTTGGCGACGACGACAATCTGGCGCTGGGTGTTTCGACCGGTCCGGTTTATAACACGCTGGGAGAACCACGCGCCCTCAAACTGCCGACTTTCCTGCAGGCAGACCTGCCTAAACCGAATACCGAAGATACGCCCTCCCTGCCGCACGCACCGCCCGCCGAGCCGTCCCGTTCGTCGCAGGACACGCCGCCTCACCCTCAATTGGCAGTCGCGTTTGGGGCTTCGCCCGTTCAGGGAGGACTGCCGGAAGACCTGTTCGGGGAACACTGGGACGCAGCGATTGGCCCGTCCGAAGATACGATACCCATCGGCCTTCCTACCTCGATCCCACAGCGCCGACCGCCGGATCGCCTGGGCCGCCTGCTGATCGCCATTGCGGGCCTGCTGGTCGTCCTGGTGCTGGGAATCGGCCTGGCACTGCGCGCGCAAAGCGACCTCGCGGCAGTTGCAGATACGATAGAAGGCGCGCAACAGAACGCACCTCAGCCCGAACATACAGGTGAGGCTACGGACGGAGGAGACGAACTGACGGCGCTGATCGGACAGATCGACGCCTGGCTACAAAGCCCTAACCATGCTGAAGCCTCGGCCCGACTGCGCGATTCAAGTGCAACGGTGCTGCGCCTGACCGAAGAAAAAAGCCCGCTGCGAACAGCCTTACTGGCCTGGATCGAAGCCGGGGCCGCAATGCTGGCAGCCGATGCGCGCGCCGCTGAAGCGTGCGCTACGTCGGACGAACAGGTCGTGTGCACCGACGCCCGGCTAAACTACCAGGCCCGCGCCGCCGAGACCCACCTCGCACGTCAGGCCGTTTGCCTGCTGGTGCCCTGCCCTACACTCCAATAGTCGCTTGCCAGACCGGAACACTGTGGCCCGTGAGTTCAAACCCAAAGCGGCGATACAACCGCAGTGACGCTTCATTGCTCCGCTGCGTATTGAGCGTGATCGCTTCTACACCTGCCGCTTCCAGAGACAGCAGTGCCCGCCGCAACAACGTTCCGCCGACACCCTGCCCCTGCATTGCCGGCGCGGTCGCCAGCCGGGTAATATGCCCTCCTTCGGCATACAGCGCCGAGATCTCGTATCCCACCACGCTACCGCCCTGTTCCCCCAGCGTGAAAGCCATAGGCTGGCGCAGCACCGCGTACAGGTCCTCCTCCTCAAGCCACCAGAGGGAATCGAAAGCCGCGTGATCGACCGCCAGCACGGCAGTCAGGTCGCGCGCTTCCACCGGGCGTAAAATCAGGTCGGCGCGCGGCGGCGGCAGTTCCCATCCTGCCCTGTTGACGCGCCGCAACGTGACCACATCCTCTACATGAGCAAATGCCAACGTTTCGACGGCCTGTTCCAGCCAGGTATAGCCCGCCAGCACAAACACCCGGCGCGCACCCGCATCTGCCAGTGCCGGACGCAGATACCCCCACAACGCCCGTAGCGCCGCCTGTACAGGCACGCCGCCGTCCAGGGCGATCAGGCGCAACCAGCTTGCGCCTCCATGCGGCGTTGAGGCAGCCATCAACGCAGCGAGATTGCGGCCCTGCCAGCCCAGGCAGACCATCGCCGCCGGACCGGTGAGCCATGTATCGACATCCTGCCAATTCAGATGCCAGTGCAGACGGGTATGGTGAGTCAGCAACCGCTGTACCGCCGGACGGTGCTCCGGCGCGTAGGAAGTCACGGTCAGAGAAAGCGAAGTCAGCATGAAAACAGTGTAGCGGCGGAATCGATCCGCCGCCACTTGAGGGAGTCTTCGGCGCAACAGACGCGCTAGGCACCGTCGCCCTGTCCGACCAGCAATTGATCCAGGGCGACACGGGCCGGTGTGAAATGCGGATTGAACGCCAACACTGCTTGAAAGTTGGCGATGGCGCGATCCATCTCGCCGCGCGCAGCGCGGACCAACCCGGCGTAATAATACGTCTCCTCGACATAGGTCGTCGTGCCCAGGTTCACCTCCACCAGCGCCAGCACATCGTCGTAGCGCCCGACCCGGTAGTACGCCTCAAGCATTCCGAACTGATACCACAGCATCCGCCAGGGCAACCCCGGCCCGACGTTGCGCGCCTGGTCGTAGGCGATGGCGGCCTCCGGGTACATTTCCAGCAGCACATAACTAGTGCCCATATTAAACCAGGCAAACGGATCGCTCTGATCAGCGACCGCTTCCTGGCGGGCGGTTTCCAGGGCGCGGGCGGCATTCGTGTGTTCATCGGCATCCTCGCCTAACAAAGCCAACAGTGCGGCTTCGCGCTCCGACGTATAGAGCACAATGTACACACGGTTGAAATGCCGCCAGTAGTGATCGACTTCTTGCCGGGTGAGCGTCCGGTTTGGCCCCAGAAAAGAATCCTGCGTGGTGAACGTTCCCACGCCGTCATCGTAGCCAACGATCAGCTCGTAGTGACCCATCCAGTCGTAGCCCTCCGGCTCGAATCCGGCTTCGATGAGGACGGGGAAATCGTTGGCGATCATGCGGCGCAGTGTGTCGAGCGTGCCGCCGTAGCGGACCAGTGCCCGGATGGGCGTCTGTGTGTTGACGAACTCGGCCATCTGCCAGGGCGAGACGTTTTTGTCCTCCGGGTTGGGCTTGAGCCAGTTCGCCGCCGTGTACTGGTCATCTGACCAACCGAAGAAGCTCAGGCCCATCGTCAGCGTCGCCGGGCCGCAGTTATTCCAACCCTGATATTCATGACGGATTCCGGTCAGCAGTGCCGATGCAGGCAGCACTTCATCCCCTCCACCCTGCGCCAGGGTCGGGAACACATTCGCCAGCAGCAACGCTAACAACAGCACCACATTCAAATGACGCATCGGATCACCTCGTGTTGAGAAGCTGGTTTTCGGACTCAGTATGCCACATTCGGCCTTGTGCTGCCCACCGCCCGGCTGACGTCTGTCCTACGCGAATGCAGCAGTCAGCGTTCGGCAATCAGCCGCCAGTCTCTGCGATTTCCAGGTCGGGACGGAAATACGATTTTACGGTAAGCTGGTATCATCGACCGCCAGAGCGCCCAGCGAAAGTTGACCGCCAATGACTGCCGATTTGCTCGCCGATTTGCTCCTCCTCAACGCCGGGCAGTTATGTACGATCCCGCCGCATAACGGTGGGCCACAGCGCGGGCGCGCCCTGGGCGACCTCGGCCTGATTGAAGGCGGCGCGCTGGCCATCAAGGATGGTCTGATCGTGGACGTTGGGCCGACGCGCCGGCTCGAATCTCACTGGCAGGCAGATGCGATCCTCGACGCGCGGGGTTGTCTGGTCACGCCGGGGCTGGTCGATCCACACACTCATCTGATTTGGGCAGGGAATCGGGCGGAGGAGTTCGAGCGGCGGATCGCAGGCGCAACCTATCAGCAGATCATGGCCGAGGGCGGCGGCATCCTCCACACAATGCGCGCCACACGCGCCGCCGGGCCAGATGCCCTGGCCGAAAAAGCGACTGTTCGTCTCAACACGGCCCTGGCGCACGGCACGACCACGCTGGAGATCAAGACGGGCTATGGCCTGACCGCCGATGCGGAGATCGCCATGTTGGAGGCCATCGCCCTGCTGAGTGCGCAGCAGCCAGTCCGTCTTGTGCCGACCTTTCTGGGTGCGCACGCCGTGCCGCCCGAATACCGGGACGATCCCGACGCTTATGTGGCCCAGGTCATCGACGAAATGCTGCCTGCCGTCGGCGCATGGAAAGCCCAACGCTGGCCCGGCGACCTGTTCTGCGACGTGTTCTGCGAGGACGGCGCATTTACCCTGGAACAGACGCGGCGTATCCTGCAAGCGGCGCGCATCGCCGGGTTCAAGATCAAAATCCATGTAGATGAGTTCAAGGCGCTGGGGGGAACGACTCTCGGCATCGAACTGGACGCCGTCTCGCTGGATCACCTGGATGCCACGTCGGACGCGGAGATCGCCTTATTGGGTCACAGCAATACGGTTGCCGTACTGCTGCCGCTGGTGCCGTTCAACCTGGGCCTCACGCGCTTCCCGGTGGCGCAAAAGTTCCTCGATGCCGGGGCGATTGTTGCCCTGGCGACCGACTGCAACCCCGGCACCGCATGGTGCGAAAACCTGCAACTGACGATGGCCGTCGCGGAACGCTATCTACGCCTGACGCCGGGACAGGCATTGGTCGCCTGCACTCTCAATGCCGCCTGTGCCATCGGCCTAGGCGACCATGTGGGCAGCCTCCAACCAGGTCGCGCCGCTGATGCGGTCATCTGGGACACCGACGACTACCGGGAGTTAGGCTACCACTTCGGAGTGAACCTGGCGCAGACAGTCATCATTGGCGGGCAGGTCGTGTTTGCAGCCAGGTCGTAACATTCGCACCTTTCCGGGCGTCTAACCCTTAGACGTACACAAAACGGCAGCGACGGCTTGAAGCCGCCGCCACAAAATCCTTTGGAAAGGCGTTCCCCATGTTGCTCGATGTCCTTCGCGCCCACCCGTCACTCGTGCTGCTGATCGTATTTGTGGCAGCATTTCTGTTGCTGCACGTCATCCTCTACATCCATCCCAGTTCCATCGACTCCCCGGCGGCGCTCCAGGGCCGGCTGAACGGTGGGCGGCCCGTGCTGGTGGAAATCTATTCCAACCTTTGAACCATGTGCACGATATCGAAGCCCATCGTGGATGGGCTGGAAACGGAACTGCAAGGTCGGGTCGAAGTGTTGCGGGTGGATCTGCTGGGCGAAGTCGGGCGCGCTGCGGCCCGACAGTACGGTGTGCGGCTCGTGCCAACGCTGCTGCTATTCGACGGCGCGGGAAACGTGGTCGCACGGCACGAAGGCATTCTGTTGGACGCGGGGGCCATTCGCAGCGCGGCTCTGGCTCTGCTGGAACGCTGACGATCAAGGGCGCGCCATCATAGCGCGCCCTCCCGAAAGCCCTTCGACAGCCTATCCTCACTGCTGCCGGGCGAAGTTTACAAAGTCGTCCACTTGCGATGTGCGCACGGCGCGGTGGCACAGCGTCTGCCCGCCGCTCAATGGCACCTGCTGAAAACCGGGGCACGCTCCACTGACGATAGCGATCTCCACCTGGAGGCGTGTCAGCAGTGTCACGGCTTGCTGGTCACTGCGAGTGCACTGGCGGCTGACCGCGCCGATAGGCGCGTTGCGGTTGAAAGTGCTGATGATCTGGCCGGCCTGGTCGCCACTGGTGCACACGCCCGCCGCTCGAATGACCGTCCACAGATCGGGGTTGCGGTCGGCCAAAGGCGGTGTGGGCACTGCCGCGACATTGCCCAGCGTCACCACGCAGTCACCCAGGCTCAGCCAGCCGACCATGCCGTTTGAGAGTTCGACCAGTACCCAGTCGCCATTGTCGTCGCGCTCGATCACGTTCAGGTAGCCCGTCTCCGCTGAGAGCACCGTCATCACTTCGGCGTTGTGGGTTGGGTTGCGGCGCAGATTGACATTGCAAATCACATCTGCCAGCGGCGGGCCGCTGTAAGGCGCAGCCGTCGGTTGCACCGGCAGACCGAGCACGTTGCCCTGCGTGACCAGACATTCGCCGTAGGCCGTCCAGCCCTGCACACCGTCTGCCCGCTCCACGAAGACCCAGCTCGTATCCTCGTTCCGCCCCAAGATGGACAGAACGCCATCCTCAGGCTGCAACGTGGTGATCGCCGTGCTGTTCACGCTGGGCTGCTCGCGCAAGAACTGCGGACAGCTGACCATCGCTATCGGCGGACCGCCGTAGGTCGGCAAAAGCGGATACGGGATCACGGGCGCTTCATCTAGATTGCCACGCACCATCACACAGGCGCCGCTCGCCGCCCAACCGACGGTACCGTTCTCAAGCGCAATCCGCATCCAGGCGTTGTCAGGAGTTCGCCCGGTGATGCTGAGCGTGCCTTCCAGTCCGGTGAGCACCCACACCTGCTGCGATTCCTCGGTGGGCAGGGCGCGCAAGAATTGGGTACACGTCAGCGCGCCAATCGGTGGCCCGCTGTAGACCGGGAACGGCTGCTCGACGACCGGGGCATCGGTCAGGTTGCCGCGCACGCCGATGCACGCCCCGGTTGCGGCCCAGCCCACTGTGCCATCGGACAGCATGATCTGCATCCAGTCCAGGTCGGCGGTTCGCCCGATGATGTAAAGAGTCCCCTCCGAACCGTCGAGCACCCGCACAGCCTGGGAGTTCTGAGCCGGAACAGTGCGGAGATACTGTGTGCAGGTCAGCGCGCCAACCGGTGGGCCGTCATAGACGGCCATCCCGATGACCGGGGCCGCCAGCACATCGCCGCTCACCCGCAGGCAGTCGCCGATGCCAACCCAGCCTTGCAGACCATCGTAACGCTGGATGAACAACCACGAAGCATCTTCCGTCCGACCGACGATATTGTACGGTCCTGCGCCAGCCGGCATCACATCCAGGATGCGACCTTCCATGCTCGGATAGGCGCGCAGCCGCTGTGGACAGGCCAGTTCGACCACTGGCGAACCGCTATAAGCGCCCGGCGAGAAGATCGGCAGTCCCAGCACCTCGCCGACGACATTCAGACAGTTCCCCCAGGCCGCCCAACCCTGATAGCCATTGCCGTTCAGGTAGAGCCAGCTCGTGTCCGCGTTACGCCATAGGATGCTGTACGGCGCATCGCCGGGACGCATAGTCGCCACCGCCGTCGCTTCGGCATCCGGCTCGAAGCGCAGATATTGGTTACAGGAAACGGTCGCATAAGGCTCGGCGATCCCGGCAGCCCCGACCGGTTCCGTCACCACCTGGGGCGCTCCGGTCGCTTCCGGCAACAGGATAGGCGTCTCCAGAACATTGCCGAGCACATTCAGGCAGTTGCCATTCGCCATCCAGCCTTCCAGGCCGCTATCTGCGCGCACATACAGCCAGGTCGCCGGCTGGTTGCGCCCGACGATCTGCACCACGCCGCTGGTCGCATCCAGGACGGAAATGCGGCGTCCATCGGCGCTGGGATAGGCTCGCAGATACTGGGAACAAACCACGTTGGCGACAGCAGGGCCGCTGTACACCGGCTCAGAAACGACCGGAACGGCATTCAAGTCGCCCAACAGATTCACGCACTCTCCGCCGAAGGCCGTCCAGCCGACCAGACCGCCGTCGCTGTTCGTCACCACGAACCAGCTATTGTCGGCGTTGCGCCCGGTAATGAGCCAGGGATCGTCGGCGGGCTGCATCACGGCGACATGCGCCGCCTGGGTATTCGGCTGCGCACGCACGTACTGGGAACAAAGCACATCCAGCACAGGTGGGCCGCTGTAAGGTTCGGTCGGTTCCACAACAGGCACCGTGAGGAAGTTGCCTGCTACCCGAATACACTCCGTATAGGAAGTCCAGCCGACCTGCCCGGTGAGGGTGGTAACCAGCATCCAGGTGTTATCAGCGTTGCGCCCGCCGATACTCAGGGGCGAATCCGCCGCGCTGAGGGTGGCCAGCACCAGGCCATCGGTCGAGGGGTAGCGGCGCAAGTACTGCGGACAAACTATCGTCCCGACGGGCAGCCCAGGCGTTGCTACTTGTGTCGGGTTGATCGTTGGAACCGTGTTCAGGTCGCCGCTGACGGCCAGGCAATCTCCGTCATACGCCCAGCCCTGGAAGTTCGGATCGATCTGCAACAACAGCCAGCCCGCATTCTGCCCGACGACGGCGAATACGTCTCCTGGGTTCATCAGGCCGACGCGCGGCGCATCTTCAGAAGGCAGCGAACGGAGGTATTGGCTACAGACCACCGTCACCGCAACGCCGCCTTGTTGCGCGCGCGCTGGGCCGCCGGATAACACCAGCGCGCTCGCCAGGAGCGCCCATAACAACCAGCGAATCGGTTTGCTCATCGCCTCTTTCTCCTTCATCCCATGCGCTCCATCCTATGCGGACCGGGCGAATGACGCAAGTCGGCAGGTTAGCAAGCGGTCACATCCTGCTCTTCGACCGCTTCATCCCCCCTTTGCGTGCCTGCCACACGCAGTTGTTGGCGTAAGTGATCTATAGGTAAACGTTCGCCTGTCTGAGCATCGATATAATACCAATGCTGCCACCCATTGCAGGGAGCAGCCTTGATAGACCTGCCAACCTCATGAATGGAACCGATGATTCCGTTGCACTTAAGTTGCCCGTCCGATAACACGGTAGCCTGGATTTCACTTCTTACCCCAAAGTAAAGCGCCTGTCCGGCCTGAATGAGTCCCGCTTCCAGCAGCGCACCGAAGGGAATGCGTGGTTGGCTCCGCTTGTTAGCAGGCTGAAATACCTCCTCCGAAAAAGGCAAGGGCTGAACCGAGTCAATCCGTTTCTGGGCCACCCGCACGTACTCAGCATCGCGTTCGATCCCGATCCAGTGGCGGTGCAGCTTTTTGGCGACCGCGCCGGTCGTGCCGCTGCCGAAAAAGGGGTCGAGCACCACGTCGCCGGGATTGGAACTGGACAGGATCACGCGGTACAGCAGGGCTTCCGGCTTCTGCGTAGAATGCGCCTTCTGTCTGCCGACGCGGATACGCTCCTTACCGGAGCAGATCGGCAACAGCCAATCGCTGCGCATTTGCAGGTCGTCATTGAGGGCCTTCATAGCGCGGTAGTTGAACGTATAGCGTGCGCCCCGGACCTTCTGCGCCCAGATCAGCGTTTCGTGAGCATTGGCAAAGCGCACTCCTCGAAAGTTAGGCATAGGGTTGGTTTTTATCCAGACAACATCATTCAAAATCCAATACCCTAAATCCATTAAAACCGCACCAACCCGATAGATGTTGTGGTAAGAGCCAATCACCCATAAGGTGCCGGTGTCGTTGAGTACGCGGCGGCACGCTGTCAGCCAGGCGCGGGTGAACGTGTCGTAGGCGGCGAAGCTCTCGAATCGATCCCAATCGTCATCCACTGCGTCTACACGGGTCATGTTGGGCCGCCAGAGTTCTTGCTGAAGTTGTAAGTTGTACGGCGGATCAGCGAAAATCAGGTCCACCGACCGCTCAGGCAGCGAGTCGAGGATTTCCACGCAGTCGCCTTGCAGGACGCGATCCAGGGGCAAATTCATGGCGTCCACCTGAACTGATGCCGACGTATCCGTATTTAACCGCAAAGAGCGCCAAACGTGCAACGGGCCTGCGGCGTAAAAACCCCCACGAACAGGCGCTCGTGGGGGAAGGACAACCTGTAGCGGCGACGATCCCGCCGGCGCGTCACTGTCCTTTGCGGGAGAACTGCATCTTGTCCGCGCCGAAGATTTTAGCGTCCAGGTGAATGCCCTGTTCCTCGAAGCGGCTGATAAAGCGCGGGCGAAAGCCGGTCGGCTCCAGGGTGCCGCCGCCGACGTGACTCGGCCCGGCCCCGGTGTGGTCGGGCGTCTTGTACACGAAGATGTCTTGCAGTGTGACCTGGTTGCCTTCCATGCCCTGGACTTCGGTAATCTGGATGATCTTACGGCTGCCGTCCTTGAGGCGACTCTGCTGCACGATCAGCTGAATGGCGCTGGCGATCTGGGCGCGGATCACGTTCACCGGCAGGTCCATCCCCGCCATCAGGCACAGGGTTTCCAGGCGGGCGATGCAGTCGCGCGGACTGTTGGAATGCACCGTCGTCAGTGAGCCGTCGTGACCGGTATTCATCGCCTGGAGCATATCCAGCGCCTCGCCGGAGCGGCACTCGCCCACCACCACACGGTCGGGGCGCATTCGCAGCGATCCCTTGACCAGATCGCGGATGACCAAAGCGCCGTCTTTCGAGCCGGGCACTGGCGGACAGGTCTCCAGCCGGACCACATGACGCTGCTTGAGCTGCAACTCTGCCGAATCCTCAATGGTGACAATACGCTCGTCTTCGGGGATAAAACTGGAAAGGACGTTGAGTAATGTGGTCTTGCCCGACCCCGTGCCACCGCTGACCACGATGTTCAGCCGCGCGCGTACACAGCCTTCAAGGAACTTGGCGACCTCTTCACTGAATGAGCCAAAACGAATCAGGTCGGCGACCGTCAGCGGCTTGGACGGAAATTTACGGATGGTGATGGTCGTGCCGCACAGCGCCGACGGCGGCATGATGATATGCACGCGGGAACCGTCCGGCAGACGCGCATCCACCATCGGATTGCGCCGGGAAAGATCACGCTGCAAAGGGCGCACAATGCGCTGAGCCGTCCACTGGACGTGTTCCTCATCATCGAAAACAATCTCTGTCTCCGCCAGTTTGCCCTTGCGCTCGGCAAAAATGATCTCCGGCCCATTGACCATGATTTCGGAATAGGAAGTGTCACGGACCAGGGGATCAATCGCGCCGAAGCCCAACAAGTCCCATAGCAGTGCCTGCTCCAATTCCTGGCGCTCCGGCTGGCTGAGCTGGATGTTCGCCCGCTGGAGAAT